>Ga0207149_1171_pt1 | contig 9358 bp, 8 predicted proteins | sample Alteio_BWMinHeat_31_FD_153563 | JGI IMG/M metagenome (GOLD analysis project Ga0207149, IMG submission 153563) | Enriched cells from forest soil in Barre Woods Harvard Forest LTER site, Petersham, Massachusetts, United States -... | ecosystem: Environmental > Terrestrial > Soil > Temperate forest >... | reverse complement strand
TAGTCTTTAAACCAATAGTCTTTAAACATTATGTCATCCTGAGCGGAGTTCATCACGACGAAGGAGCGATGAACGGAGTCGAAGGATTTCATGTAGTTTGGCTCAACGGTGAACGACCGAAGATTCTTCGACTTCGCAAATCTTCGCGGAGCGAAGATTTGCTACGCTCAGAATGACAGAAAAACCAAACCTCTCTCAAGACTATCGTCCCCTCGCATCTGTCATCATGGCTGCCGGCCAAGGCAAACGGATGCAGGACCCGACCCTCGCTAAAGTGCTCTATCCTGTCGGTGGTGAACCGATGCTCGGGCATGTCGTCCGGTTGTGCGAGGAGCTTCAAGCATTCCCAATTATTTCCATTATCGGCTACGGACGCGATGCAGTAGCAACCTATCTCTCCAAAGAATTTCCCGAAGCGAAGATCGCAATTCAGGAAGAGCAGCTCGGAACGGGACACGCCGTCCAGCAAGCCGAGCGGCAACTCGATGGATTCAATGGCGATGTCCTTATCCTTTCCGGTGATGTACCGCTTCTTACGCGCGAAACAGCCATGCGTCTCATTGCACATCATCGTGAATGCAAAGAGGCCGCGACCGTCCTCACCGTTCACATGCCAAATCCAACCGGCTACGGGCGCATCGTTCGGAACGGAAAGCATCGTTTGAAAACCATCGTCGAAGAACGAGACGCAACGCCGGAAGAACGAACGATCGAGGAGATCAATACCGGGATCTATGTTTTTAATTCCGATGTGCTCTTCGATGTGCTGAAGCGAATCGACCGCAAGAACGCGCAAGGAGAGTACTACCTCACCGATACCTTCAAGCTTATCATCGAGCAGTTCGGTCCCGATGCCGTCGCGGTTGTAACCACAAACGATCCTCTCGAAGTAAGCGGTGTGAATACGAAGGATCAGCTTGCGGCACTGGAAGCGGAATATGACCGGCGCGCGGCTCAATGATGGAACTGCTTCAAGCTAAATTTTATTACTATTGTTGCAATGAGCATGACATTCTCTGATTTGGTAGAAGAAGTTCGGCACCGGCCCGTAAATGAGAAGGCAGAACTTGAGCATCTTTTGAAACGCGATCTCATCGAGGCGCGGAGAACGGAAATGCACGAGAATCATCTGCAAGCTGTTGCGGAAGCGAAGAACGGGATGCGAATTCCTACTTCCGATGTGAACGAATTTATGAAGCGCCTCGACGGTCGTGATTAGAATCGTCGAAAGCAGCAGCTTTATTCGTGCATACTCCAAGCTCGTCAAACGACGACCCGAATTGCGAAAGCGATTGAGCGAGAAATTAGAACTATTCGTCAACGACCCATTCCATCCCTCGCTTGAAACGCACAAGCTCTCTGGAACCATGAAGGATTCGATGGCTTTCAGCCTGACGCATAAATTGCGCGTGGTCTTCTCCTTCATAGAGCCAGACTTAGTCACCCTTGAAGACATCGGAACCCACGATGAGGTGTATTAGAAAAAACGGGCACTTTTCTTTCTGCGTTGCGATTCCCATAATGTCTAAATAATCCCGCTTATGAAGCGAATTTTTGCAGTTACTGGTCTCGTCATTCTTCTTGCGACGCAAAGCCATCTCTCCCGCGCGCAGTGGGTACAGACGAATGGGCCGTATGGAGGATATATTTGGTCGATCGTTCACAACGACAAATACATTTTTGCATTCAATCAGTTTGGCGATAATATTTTCCGTTCCTCAGACAGCGGAAGAACATGGGCATGTATTAATAATGCTGTTCAATCTTCTAGAGGTGGTAATCTCTTTGCAATAGATTCTCTCATTTTTGCCTCTACAGTGAGTGGTGTTCTCAAATCAAAGGATAATGGAAACACATGGGCATCGGATACATCTTTGCCGAATTTTTGGAGTTACCTAATTCAAGACTCATTCTGTTTTCTTGGAACGGATGGTGGCTTATATCGCTCCTCAGATCGTGGAAATAACTGGCAAATTCTTAAACAGGGCCTCGGCACGAGTACTGTGAGTGCGCCTGTTCCTATCGATACAATGCTATTTGCAGCATCTTCTGGAATTGGAATTTATCGATCCAGTGATAAGGGCCTTCATTGGGATAGCGTACAAGGGGCGCTTTTCGACTCTTCGAATTTGATACTCACTGCGAGCGGTAAAAATCTACTCGCCAGTACACAAAGCGGGAATCTTTTTACTTCAACCGACTTCGGATCAACGTGGAACAAATCTTCGGTTTCGTCCACATTAGGCCCTATTTTTGCCATTCTTGCAAAAGGAAATCTTATTCTTGCGCGATGCGACACCGGAATCGTTAGATCCACCGATGCGGGAAAAACGTGGGACAGTGTTGACTCCGGTCTCTCTGATAATGACGCGTACTCGTTTGATGCAATCGATACAATTGGCACTATGATAATTGTCGGCACGCAAGGCGGAGGAATTTTTATCTCGTCGGATAATGGTATAAGTTGGAATGCCTCTAACATTGGGATTTCATATGTCACACCCGGGTCTTTTGCTTTCATAGGTTCGAACATATTTGCTGGAGTGTCCGGAGTTGCACTCTCCACTGACTCGGGCAAGGGTTGGTACACAACAAGTACAGGTCTTACTGATCCGAATATTTCCGGCTTAGCAACAATTGGCTCAAAGCTTTTTGCCACTACTCTATTTGGAAACGTTTTGGAATCGATAGATAGCGGTGTTAATTGGAAAGAAAAATGGCATGGATCATCCATTAATTGCCTCGCAGCTTGTGATACCATTCTTTTCATCGGAACTCAAGATAGTGGCATTTATCGTTCAGATGACGAAGGTAATTCTTGGAAGTCCGCAGGTATCAGCGGCAGCGTGAGTAATCTTATTGCTAATAGAAATACTGTTCTATGTACAATTAACGGTCAAATTTTTTATTCGTCTGATCAAGGTTCTGTTTGGAATTCAGGTGATATTACATTCAGTAGCAATGCAATTACTATCATCAAAAACACAATTTTTGCGGGAGGTGATAAAGGTCTTTTTGCTTCAACAGACGATGGGATTTCTTGGGAACTAACGAGTTGGACTGCGAATGACGGGGATGGCTCTTTTTTGAACGACAGTATTGTTTCGGCTCTTGGTTCATACGGTGACGGCCTGTTTTTAGGCACTATAGCTCAGGGAATTTTTCTTTCGGGAGATTTAGGGAAAAGTTGGATGAACGCGAGTTCCGGGTTGCCTCCTAATGCAGGCATATCAGATTTTGGATTTGGTCCTAAGGATGTATTCGTTGGAATTCAAGGTAATTTAAATGATACATCAGGCGTATGGCGCCGCCCCCTCTCCGATTTCGGCATTAGCGCAGTCTCAGAAACCCTTGCGCTACCGCTCCAAATTCAATCCTACCCCAATCCCTTCTCCTCGCAAGCAACGATTGCTTTTACTTCCCCAAATGAAGGTTATGCCGAAGTAACCATTGTGAACCTTCTTGGAAGCCAAGTGGGGCGGCTGTTTGCGGGTGAGCTTGCTGCGGGCGAGCATTCGTTCGCATGGAGTGCCAGTAATCTGCCGCCGGGGATGTATGAGTGTGTTGTGAATGCGGGCGGGTACATGCAGCGAATACAGTTGGTGCATGTGCCGTAGTGCCACGTAGCCGTGACTTTTCAGTCACGGTGTCAAGCCAATCACCTCGCCATTTTGCCGTGACTTAAAAGTCACGACTACGAGTTCATGTACGAATGATCAATTATTTTTCGAAATCACTTGACTTTGGCATTTTTAGTGCGTATATTAGTGATTGCTTTGATGGGCACCTATATCAGTTTTGAGTTAAGAGTTCAGAATTAAGAGTAGGGGGCTTGATGGTTCATAGACAGTCGGAAGTATTAGTTTTCTATATGAACGAGTTCTCTGAGAAAACATTTGTTGCAACAAATGGGCGAAAATGGCTCGGAAACGAAGGTTCATCGGGAACTCACAAGAAAGAAAAATGGCACCTATTTCTGGGGGAAAACGTCTGAACCTGGATTTGGGGCGATTCTTTAGATTAACAAGATAAGATTCGTAAGCCGCCAAGAGAGACAAAAACGCCTCCGCTTTCGTTGATTGCATACATACATGCCACACGAAGAAGAAATTTTAGGAAAAGCGTACGACGCGCGGCTTATGCGGCGTTTAGTAAAATACCTTGCGCCGTATAAGTGGAAGGTCGTGCTTGCGATCTTCATAACGGTTGTCGTTTCGGCGCTGGGTCCGCTGCGCCCATTGCTCACAATGTACGCAATCGACAACTACATTATGAAGGACGATTTCGACGGGCTGACGCTTATCGTCGCGGCGATCGTTGGGACGCTGGTGGTGCAATCGTTCATCCTTTACGCACAAACGCTGCTCACGACCTGGATCGGCCAGCAGACGGTGTACGATCTGCGGCGGGAGCTTTTCGCACATTTGCAGCAGCTTTCGATGCGCTTCTTCGACCGCAATCCGGTAGGCCGGCTCATTACGCGCATCACGAACGATGTGGAAGTTTTGAACGAGCTTTTTAGTTCCGGCATTATTATGATCGTGGCAGATGTATTCGTCGTTCTGTGGATATTCGTGTTCATGTTCGCCATAAGTTGGAAGCTTTCGCTGATCGTGCTCACGATCTTTCCATTTCTGCTTATTGCGACCTCGATCTTTCGCAAGAAAGCACGCGAGTCCTACCGCGAGGTACGTCGTTTGCTTGCCCGAGTGAATTCGTTCCTGAATGAGCATGTATCCGGAATGATAACCGTTCAATTATTCGGCGCGGAAGCGAACACCTATCGACAATTCGATAAGATCAACCACGAAACGGCGGATGCGAATATTCGGAGCGTCTTTTATTACGCAGTGTTTTATCCGGCAGTAGAATTTTTATCTTCGATCGCTACTGCGCTTATTGTTTGGTATGGCGGCACGTTGGTGCTGGGCGATAAGAAGCTTGCGCTGACAGCGGGCGTTACGGTGGGAACACTCATCGCATTCTATCAGTACACAGAGCAGTTCTTCCGCCCTATTCGCGATCTTGCCGATAAGTATAATATCCTGCAATCCGCGATGGCCGCAAGTGAACGCATTTTTCGCTTGCTCGACGACGATGCTATCCTTGCGGAACCGGCACTGGCCATCGCGCCAGGAAGATTGCGCGGAGAAATAGAGTTCCGGAATGTGTGGTTCGCCTATAACGACGAAGATTTTGTACTGAAAGATATTTCCTTTCATGTGAAGCCGGGGCAAACGGTCGCGTTCGTTGGTGCGACGGGCGCTGGGAAATCATCGATCACAAACTTGGTGACACGCCTCTATGAATTCCAGCGTGGCGAAATTCTTATCGATGGGATCGATATTCGCTTGCTCGATCCGCAGGAACTTCGCAGAAATACTGCCATCGTCTTGCAGGATGTATTTTTGTTTAGCGCCGATGTAGCGACGAACATTAGCCTTGGGAACGAGAATATCTCGCCGGAGAAGATCCGGGATGCCGCCACGTTTGTCGGTGCGGATGGATTTATTTCCCGCTTGCAGAATGGGTTTGAATCGCAAGTCAAGGAGCGGGGGGCGATACTTTCCGTTGGCGAGAAGCAGCTAATTTCTTTTGCAAGAGCATTGGCTTACGATCCGAGCATACTTATACTGGATGAAGCAACATCGAGCATTGATACTGAATCCGAGCAGATGATCCAGCGAGCCATCGAGAAGCTGCTTGTTGGGAGAACTTCTATCGTTATTGCACATAGACTATCAACCATTCAGAAAGCGGATAAGATCATAGTCATGCATCACGGCGAAATACGCGAACAAGGCACACACGATGAACTGCTGAAGCATGGCGGCATCTACCGCACACTGTATGAACTGCAATATAAGGAGCAGGAAATGGCGCGAGCTGCGTGATTGTCTGAACCGAGATTTATGAGATGAATGGGATCTTTGAGATGGGGAAACAGGAACATTTAAGCTGTTTGGACAGCAATCGCCAGCGCTAACGTACTGATGGTTTTTGGCTTTGCATCTAACAAAGTTTCTGCAACGCTGGCAAGCGTGGAACCGGTCGTCATTACATCATCAACGATGAGAACATGCTTGCCTTTGATCTTGGAAGCATGACGCCCCAGGGCGAAAGCTCCGCGCATGTTTTCAATGCGTTCTGGAACCGTGAGGTGCGTTTGGGAAGGCGTCGGCCTAACACGTTTGATCGCGGGAACAACATTCGTATTCGATTGCACAGTAATGGCTGTTGCAATAACCTCAGCCTGATTATAGCCACGTTCCGCAAGTCGCGTTCGATGAAGAGGAACTGGAACTATCGCGCTTATCTCTTTAGGTACAAGATATGCCAAAGATTTACCTAAATGTGAACCAAGTTTCATCATACCATCGTATTTCATCGCGTGGACAACGGACTGCAACGGGGATTCTGCCACGAAAATATATGCTGCTAGCGTATTTTTCAATTTGACATCCGACCCCAACTGTTCGAATTCATCGCGTATCATTCGTTCCTGTGGTGCAGCCTGATTATTCAATATTCGAAGACACACTTCGCACAGATAATGCGAAAGCGGCTCTTTCAACGTACGGTTACGTGAGTGAGCGGAAGGACGCTCGCAATGAAGACACTTCTCGGGAAGGAAAAGGCTAAACATCTACTTTGTTGTGGCAAGAACTTTTTCAAGCGCCTGCACTTCGTCGCGAATGTCGGCCGCTTTTTCGAAATCCATTTCTTTTGCAGCGATCTTCATTTCAAGCTTCATTTGATCGATGAGTTCGCTCAGTTGTGAGGGTGAGAGATGTTTCAGAACGGCCTGCGGAGTCATGCGTTTGGCTTCACGTTTTTCTACCGCCGCGTTTTTGCGAGCCTCTTGTTTGTGAGAAACATCCGCAATGGAGGTCGATTGCAATATTTCTTCCATCGACTTCCTGATCGTTTGCGGAACGATTCCATGTTCCTCATTATAGGCGTTTTGAATCTCTCTTCTACGCGAGGTCTCCTCGATGACCGCACCCATGGAGTTGGTGATCTTATCACCGTAAAAAATGACAAGTCCTTCCGCATTACGTGCAGTGCGTCCCGCTGTTTGCATGAGTGCTTTCTCGCTGCGAAGAAATCCTTCTTTATCCGCATCGAGAATAGCAATAAGGGAAACTTCCGGCAGATCGAGCCCCTCGCGTAAAAGGTTAACACCGACCAATACATCGAACTCAGCGGTGCGAAGATCGCGCAGGATTTCCACGCGCTCCAACGCATCAATGTCGCTATGCAAATAACGAATGCGAACGCCAACGTTTGAATAATAATCGGTAAGATCTTCGGCCATTCGTTTGGTCAGCGTGGTAACGAGAACCCGTTCTCCCACTCGCGCCCGCTTGCGAATTTCCGCCAGCAGATCATCGATCTGATTTTTCACTGGACGCACTTCAATACGTGGGTCAAGCAATCCCGTCGGGCGAATGATCTGCTCGACAATCACTCCTTTTGCTTCTGCAAATTCATATTCCGAAGGCGTAGCACTCACATACACAACCTGATCTACCATCGACTGGAACTCTCCAAAATTCAGCGGACGGTTATCGAGCGCACTCGGCAAGCGGAAGCCATGCGCGACCAACGTTTCTTTGCGTGCGCGGTCACCTGCAAACATACCACGAATCTGCGGTATGGATTGGTGGGATTCATCGATAATGGTTAAAAACTTCTCTGGGAAATAATCCATGAGCGTACTTGGCCGTTCGCCTGCTTTGCGCCCGGCAAGATGGCGCGAATAATTCTCCACACCGGAGCAATAGCCCAGTTCCCGCAGCATCTCAAGATCGAACCGCGTGCGCTGTTCGATACGTTGCGCTTCAAGTAATTTTCCCTGACGGCGAAACAGCGAGAGCTGTTCCTCTAATTCTAGTTCAATAGCAAGAATAGCTCGTTCGAGTTCTGGTGCACTGGTTACGAAATGCTTTGCGGGATAGATTGTGGCGCGCGTTGCCTCACCTGAGATCTTCCCATCGATCCGATTAATTTTTGAGATGCGTTCTATAGTATCGCCAAAGAACTCAATTCGGTAACCCTCCTCATCCTCATACGCAGGAATCACATCGACAATATCGCCACGCACGCGAAACGTACCACGCTGGAATTCAACATCGTTCCGAGAATAATGAATGTCCGCAAGCCCACGCATAAGATCGTTCCGTTTTACCTCCTGACCTGTTTCCACACGAAGCATTTGCCGCGCGTATTCATCCGGCGAGCCAATACCATAAATACAGCTTACTGACGCAACAATAATGACATCCGAACGCCCATCGAGCAACGCACTTGTCGCTTTGAGGCGCAAACGATCGATCTCATCGTTAACCGCAAAATCTTTTTCGATGAATGTATCGGTCGTTGGGATATATGCTTCGGGCTGATAATAATCGTAATAGGAAATAAAAAATTCGACCGCGTTATTCGGAAAAAATTGCTTGAACTCACCAAATAGCTGTGCTGCCAGCGTCTTGTTGTGGCTGATGACCAGCGTGGGACGGTCGATCTGTGCGATAACGTTCGACATCGTGAAGGTCTTGCCAGAACCCGTCACGCCAAGCAGCACTTGTGCGTGATCGCCACGCTTGATTGCTTCAACAAGCTGCTCGATGGCTACCGGCTGATCGCCGGAGGGTTTATAATCAGATACGAGTTCGAAAGCCACTATTTAATGACAAATAAAATTAACCGTGCATGACTGGAGCATGTTGAAGCGACGAAACAATGAGTGCCTCCGATGCCTCTAATTCATCGAGCCGCTTTGAAACCACGTCATGTGGAAAATAAAGCCGCGCAAGCGAAAGAAAAACAGTTCGGTGACGCGCTTCGCTTTCGAGCAATGAACGATAGAATGTTCGTAAGCCTTCATCTGCCACCGACTTCGAAAGTAATTGAAATCGCTCGCATGAACGTGCTTCAATGAGTGAACTTATAATGAGCGAGTCAAGCAATCGAAAAGGTTCTTGCGCTCGAATGTTCGCATGAAGTTGTTGAGCATACCGGTCTCCTGGATCTCTCTTGAAAGAAATTCCTCTCGCTCTCATTTCTTTCAATACTAATCGAAAATGCCCCAGTTCTTCCTCTGCCAACTCGGCCATCTGTTCGACCAATTCCGTTTTTTCCGGATAGCGATTCAAAAGGGAGATCGCCATCGTCGCGGCCTTCTTTTCGCAATGTGCGTGGCGATCACGCACAAGTGCTGCTTGGCGTGACGGGTTCTGGCAAGACCTTCACGATGTCGAGCGTTGTGGAGTCCAAGCATTCCTTATTTCATGCTCCCAGGAATCCAACAGTGAGCCGTTTTTCAACGATTTCATTTCCCTGCTTTCTCACTTCG
>Ga0207149_1170_pt1 | contig 9362 bp, 2 predicted proteins | sample Alteio_BWMinHeat_31_FD_153563 | JGI IMG/M metagenome (GOLD analysis project Ga0207149, IMG submission 153563) | Enriched cells from forest soil in Barre Woods Harvard Forest LTER site, Petersham, Massachusetts, United States -... | ecosystem: Environmental > Terrestrial > Soil > Temperate forest >... | reverse complement strand
TATCAAATCAAATTGTAACAATTTCATGGTGTTTTCAAGATTGCGTTTGTTATCACGAATTTTCTTGCCTAGAACAGCTATTAATTCGCGAAGCTTTAGAAGCTCCCTTTCGTCATTGTTAATTGCATTTTCCAGGTTTGATTTTTGAATTTTTAGGGCTTCTAAATTGGAAGTCGCTGTTTTGAGTAGGTCTATTTCTTCCTCCTTCTGTCTCTTTTCCTGGGTTAAATCCATTAATTGATTTTGAGCTTTATCCAGATCATTACGGAGGGCCTGTAGAACTAAGATCACATCTTCTCTTTTATTCTTTGGCCCTTCGATTACGACTTGGATATCTCCAGTTGCCATCCATAGTAAAACCGAGTATCTGCTTAGATATTCTCCTTTCTCCTTGTTGTTCTTAATCACATGATATTCTCCTACAGGGAAAGACTTTTTTATAAACGACACTATATCCATTCCTCCAACCACCAACCCCCGTGCTTTAGCGATAATTGGTGTTAATCTCTCATCATGATGACGAAGCATTTCTTGCACAACGTCCGGAAGCTTTTGTAGCACAACTCCAGCCAAGATGAGAACATTACCACTTACACCTAAACTTCCTCGCTCTTCAACAACTTCCTGGGAAAATGGCTGTCCTTTGTAATTGAAGGTATGGTTTCTCGGAAAGAAATCGAAAAAAGGTGCTTCGCTAAAAAATTTATCTTTCCAATACGTCACTAATTCAGCTGTATCATTTTCCTTGATTTGGACTTTTAAGTGATCAATAACATCTTGGGTTACCTCTCTTGTTCTTTCTATCTGATTCGTTTGCTCTTTCATTCTTTCAAGATGCGCGCTGATATCAAGAGGAACTCCTTTATTTTGATTTTCGATATCTTTTTCAATTTGAGCGATATGTGACTTGCTTTTGACTAATTTCTGTTCAAGTTCAACACTTTTTTCTAAGAAACCAAACAGGTGCCCCATTTCAAAACCCCTCATTAAATGTTTCGAAAGGGATTTTCTTAAACTTAACTCGATGTTTCCTTTGATATTGGGTTTGAATTGATCTCTTTCAAGTCCAGGGGCATCTGAAATCGCACGAATGATTTCTTTTCTTTGCTCTTTATTGAAAATATCGATGACAAACATCCTGGGACCTTCTGGCCCTTTTCGTACCAATCTCTCTTCCGATTCGCCATATTCATCATCCCCTTCAATCATTAATTGGATCACGCTTCTTGTTGCTCTATCATCATCGGTTAAATCTTTTTCTGGTGTAGACTTAATCACTTCTGCAATGTCTTTTATCAGGTCGATAATTTCACTTTTTTTGGCTGGTTGGACATAATACCCTCCAAAAAAATTCGTCGTTATGGGACTCTTGGTAAACAAAAAGAAAATCGATTGTTTTGCTTCAGCTCCGTTTTTAATAAAATTATGTAAAGTTAAAATAATTTCTCTTAACCCCCCACCTTTTCTTGCCTTTAGTTCGTCAATGCCAATTGTCACGACAATTGCTTTAACTTTTTTAGCAGTTTGTGTTGCCAAATATGACGAGATTTCAGACACAAATTTATAAGTGATCGGCCGGCTATCCCAATAACCTGGGCAATCTGTCAGCCACAAATTAAAAATTGATTCTTGTCTAGTTTTGACATATGTTGTTTTCGATTGCACATGGTTATCCCCGATTTCAAACGCATCAGGGTCATCCGTTTTTAATGTCACCTGTCCGAAAGAGTTAATTTTTTCTATTCTCATGGCGATGTTCATCAGGTAATTCAAAGTTGTGCTTTTTCCTGAACCAGTTGCGCCGATGAACAAAACAGCTTCCTTTTCTTTCAACATATTTAAAGCCGAAATAGATTCGAAAACCAATTCAGATAACTTATCTAGGTTGACCATCTCTTCATTCTGATCACAATCCATTCTTTTTGAAAGAGTCAAAAGGGTGGTGGCAGCTAAAACACCACCAATCAAATAATTGGGTCTGTGAAGATGTGAAAAAGTGGATTTTGCGATCAATGTTTGAAATAATTTCATCCCAGGCACTAAAGAAACGGGTGGCAGTTTTTGAGTGGGAGTTAAGGTGGTGGATTTGGTAAGAATATCTAAGGCATGGTGCGTCTTTACTCGTCGTGAAAATACTTCAACCCCTCTATAAAAGGATGGTAAAACTCTTTGTGCATATGTTGAAAATTGTGTATGCATTATTTTGTGTCCTTTTGCTTTTGTCTGTTTTAGTCAGTATTATCTTTCGAATAAGATTGTGAAATTTTCTTCACGCTTTCTTCTAAAATACTCACAAGGTTTGGATCGAGTTTCAGAATATGGTGTAAAAGGCCAAATTGCATTAACCCCACCGTGTTTATTAGATTTTCTTTATTTTGAGATATTCCACATTCCAGTTTTTCCACTTCTTTGTTTAGAGACTGAAGTCGAGTTTCATCTTTGACTAATTCTCGTTCTAGTTCCATTTTCCGAACTTTTAAAAATTCCATTAATTTGCGTTCATTCTCCTTTTTTTCCTGCTCCGAATTTCCAACTTGTGAAGAAATGGCAACCAATTCATTCATGTTTTTCTCTTTTTTTCTCTTATCTGCCTCCAATCCAGATAATTCACCTTTGGCAGATGTGAGTTTCTTTTTGTCAGATCGTATAAGAAGAGAAACATCTTTTCTCCCATTTTTTGGTCCTTTAATGATCACCTTGAGATCTCCCGTCGAACCCCAGCATGTAACTTTATATTTGCTTTTATATTCGCCTTGTTCTGGTTCATTTTTGAGTACCTGGTATTCTCCAACCTTATCCCCACCAACGATATATTCGAAAAAGTTAGTCGCGAATTCAATTCCATCCTTTACATCGGCTGGTGAAAAAGGGACAATGGCAAGTGATGGATGTACATCAGCAAATGATGGGTGTTTTTTCGGATCAATTCTTTTTTCTAAGAACTTGCCTCCACTGATCAAATACCGAATGATTTGGTTTTTACAACCATGGTCTTCTAAAAATTCTTTAACAAATGGCAATGCTTTATACTCAAAAATATGCTCCCTGGCAAAAAAATCAAAAATTCGGGCTTCGCTTAAAAATGTGTCCTCCCAATAAGGCACCAGCTCTTTTGTGTCATTTCTAGCAATTTCTGTATTCAAATGGTCAATATTATTCTGCACCTCCTCAATCTTTGCTTCCAATTCAGTTATTTCCTTCTGAATTCTGTCAACATGCTTTTCCACGTTGAGGTGACCGCCTCCTAATTGCGATTTGAGGTCGCTGTCAATGCTCTGGATGTTTGCTCTGCTTTTTTTTATTTGTGCGTGGAGGTGTTTTTCCTGCTTATTAAGGTCATCCTGATGGCGAATATCAAATCCGATTTGTAGATACTTGAGGAAGGAGTTCATGAGGCTCAATTCGATGTTGCCCTTAATGTTGGGATTAAATTGATCCCGTTCAATTCCCGGAGCCCTTCCTATCGCGTCCAAAATTTCTTTTCTTTGTTCTTTATTGAAAATATCGATGACAAAAACTCTGGGACCTTCAGGACCGGTTCGTCTTGGATTCTCTTTTGATCCGTCGCCTTCGTCATCTCCATTAACCATCAACTCAATTATACTTCTTGCTGCCCAATCATTACTGGTCCGCTCATTTTCTGGTTTATCATTGATCCCACCCACAATTTTCTTTGCAAGAGCAAGTATCTCACTTTTTTTGGCTGGTTGCACATAGTGCCGTCCAAAATAACTCGTGGTTATGGGACTTTTGGTAAACAAAAAGAAAATCGATTTTTTTGCTTCTTCCCCGTTTTTGATAAAGTTGTGTAACGTCAAAACAATGTCTCTTAATCCATCTGCTTTTCTGGTAGTTAAATCGTTAATGCTAATTGTCACAACGATCGCTTTCACTTTCTGAGCAGTTTGTGTTGCTAAATAGGAAGAAATTTCAGAGACAAATTTATGAGTCATTGAACGATCGTCTCTATAACCTGGACAATCAGTTAGCATTAATCCTGATACTGAATCCTGCAGTGTCTTCAAGACCGGTGTTTCTGATATAACAGGACCGCTTCTGATTTTAAAACCCCTGAGAGTATCGGTTTCCAAGATCACTTGACCTAAGGTGTCTATTTTTACTACCCTCATAGCAATATCCATCAGGTAATTCATGGTTGCGCTTTTTCCCGAATCTGTTGCACCAATGAACAAAACAGGCGTCATATTTTTCAATTCGTTCAAGGCAGGGAGTGATTTAAAAATCAAACTCGACAACTTATCTAAATCAACCTTCTCCTCGTCAGTACAATTGAGTTTTCTAGAGAAAGCCAAAAGGCTGATTGCAGCTAACATACTCAAAATTTGATGATCACTTTGGGGATTATTTGGAATTCTCGATGTAGAAATCAGATGTTTTTGAAAAAAACTTATTCCGGGTATGATGAAAGCGCGGGGAGTTTTTTGGAAGGAAGCCGAAGCCACTGATCTGTTCAGTACGTCTGTAATGAATTGAGGGATTTTCATTCCTGCTGAAAATACTCCCGCTCCTCTCAGGAGAATAGGAAGAGTTTTTTGAACATGTGGGTAAAATTGAGTAAACATTGCTTTTCCTTCTCCTTTTTTCTCTGCGCAAGTTAAACTTTTTTTAAAAATCTGACAATGAAAAAATTACAATACAAATCTTTGGGGAAACACATCACAATGTAGCCTTTTCCTACAACAGGGTGGGAGCTACATCAAGAAGCTTGGACATTTCGAAGAAGCTCTTAAAATGCAAGAGAAATCACTTGAAATCAGTATACAAATATTTGGGGAAACACATCCTGTTGTGAGCAATTCCTACAACTGTTTGGGGGTTACATTGGACACCTCTATCTCCACAAAGAGGCGCTAAAAATGCAGGAAAAAGCTCTCAAAATACGCAAACAAATTTTTAAAGGAAAACACGTTGATTTAGCCGATTCTTACCTCAGTTTGGGAGTTACATTCGGCCTATTGAGCAGTGCGAGGAACCTGAAGGCGCAGCCCATTTTATGCCGCCCTTACAGGGCTCAGAGGGATTTTTTGCCTACCCAGGCCTTGCGGCCTGGGCTATGCGCGACTGGCAGGAATATAAACTAAGTCTTAAACAGTGAGGAGGTAATCCTTCAAATCTTACCTGTGCAGATCTGGAGTCTGTATAGAAGTCAGTAATGACCTCGAAAGAGGATTGAGCTAGCGTTCAAGGCAACTTGAACGACGGAGGAGCCAGTTATTGATACTCGGGGAGGTGCCACGTTTCGGCCTTTTGGAGGCGCCAAGGTCCATAGCCTCATGAAGCGTAGGGCGTTATCAAACGTCTTTCTTCTAGGATAATCCAGTTACCTGGAGGAGGTCTAAAGGGTGCTTGGTGACATCGCCTTGAGAAAACGGTTTATATTTTGACCCAGGGAGGACCCACGTCGTCTTACACCTGTAAGTAAGTCTAGCTATAAGGAAACGAAAGGCTAGATCATGCGACGGCAAGCACGGAGTACTCAACTCTTGCTTCTAAGGGTCATTGAGCGTGTCCAGAGGAGGCAACGTGGGGAAACCTGCGAAGCCAAAAGGACACACCGACCACATGAGAGAAGCAATCTTATGACTCTATAAGAAGGCTAGCCCGCCAGTAGGAGTACAAAGAACTCCTCCCACCTTCTTCGGGAGAAGCTGACGGAAAGCTAGAAGACATCTTGAAAAGTAAGCAGGGCTTCTCCAATAGTAATAACAGGGAGAACAGGTCTATGAAAATTATTCATGACAAAATCAAAGTCCACTCCCTCACTGGGAGGATAACTATTGATATGATGCTTAAAGCATTCAAAGCAGTGAAAAAAAACAGAGGAGCCGCAGGTATAGACAGAGTAACGATTGCGATGTACGAATCGAACCTCTCCGACAACTTGAATTCTCTTATGAGAGAACTAAAGGGAGGTCTATACATGCCTAAAGCTCTGAGAAGGGTACACATAGATAAGGGGGGTGGAAAAACCCGCCCTTTAGGTATACCCACTGTCAACTGCCGGGTTGGTCAGGAAGTGTTACGCCAACTGATCAGTCCGATTTTTGAGAGACGATTCCACAACAATTCTTTTGGATTCCGACCCGGACGCAACTGTCACCAAGCTGTGGAGCGTGTAATGCATTACGCTCAACAGGGATTCAAGTTCGTAGTAGACGTGGACATCAAAGGTTTCTTTGATAATATCCCCCTACGATTAATCATGGAGTCACTAGCGGCCAAGATCGCGGATGGTAACATTCTAAACACAATCGAGAGACTTCTCAACTCGGGAGTAATCGAGGATGGAGTACTCAAACCTACTTCTAGGGGCACTCCCCAGGGCGGGGTTATATCTCCATTACTTGCAAATGCCACCCTAGACCACCTAGACTGGTTTCTCGAAGAAAACAAACTTCATTTTGTACGATACGCAGACGACTTTGTCGTGTTGTGTAAGACAAAAGCTGAGGCAGAGAAGGCATTGGATGCAATCCAGAATTTTCTACAAGAAATGGGACTTGAGGTAAGTCCAGAGAAAACAAAAGTAACCTCCTTCGTAGAGGGATTTAATTTTCTCGGATTCACAATTAAGAACTGTTCAATAGTAATGAGGGAGAAATCCAAGGAGAAGTTTAAAGATGCGATTAGAAAAATCACCACTAGATCTCACAACCTGGATAAAGAAGTGATTGAGAAACTGAATCGTGTGATTCGAGGAACAGTCAATTATTTCGGCACCAAATTCAGCACCATGAAAGTTATGTTTCGTGAGCTGGATAAATGGATTCGAAAGAGAATACGGTGCATGAAAATGAAACGTATTCAACATACTGACAACATTCGTCTCAGGATCACGTTCATCAAGAAGATAGGACTCAATAGCTGTTTGGAATTGTACAGAGCAAGACTGAGCTGTTAAAACTATTCCTCTATACTAGGGGTAAATGAGTTGGGGTCGCCCGGTGCTGGAAAGCTGCTCGCCGGTAAATATAGGGAATAGACCCTATCGCGACAACGGGGAGGAACTGGAAGATCCAGTTCCTTACCCTCTGAGATGTCGGCCCGTTGGGCCTTGCGCGCAAACACAACCTATCAATTCACATAACCCAACGAAGTAGGGATAGGCGGACTGTTATCATATGCTGAGTTCTTGTCAACTTTCATTTTCTCTTTGACCTTGGCTTCCAGATTGCCAAATTCTTGCGCTTCTGGTACCCAGCAAAAGGAAACCTCTTGAAAGAATTCGTAATAAAGCTTTCTCTCCTTTTCCGATAGTGAGGCAAGGTAAGCGATTTCTTTCTTGTCGAATTCATAAGTCCTTGTGAAAACCTTCAACAACAACGACATGCGAGGTGATTGTTTCAAGCTTTCTATATCCCACTCGGATGACGCATCTTGAGAGATAACTTCATTGTTGGCTGTCACAAGGTAGTAATTTGTCTTTCCTTTAGCTACGCCTTTACCCATTTTTTCCATCGTTTCTTGCGTATCAGCCTGATCCACAAGAACAATATTTACGTTCTTCCCTTCTTGCACGACCAAATACTGATAGGACGTTTTAAGAATCCCTGTAGGTCGAATCCCCGTTTTATTGTATCTTAAGAAGTTGGGTGAGATAGAAATTCCATCGAACAAAGACTCAAATTTCTTGTTAAATTGGGGCTTGATGCTCAGGTAATTATTGCTGTTTTTATAATCAAAATTGGGTAAAGGAGGAGGAGGATTGATAGATACACTGGGTAACGACATGGCCATTTCAGTTTCATTATCGCGCTCCTTCATGTTTTCGTTTTCGTTATCTTCTACCGTTTCCCCGACTTCAACGACTCTAGTCACATCTGCAGAATCAGACTTTCGCACTATCTTGGGCAACTTTTTATAATCGATAAGACTGTCAAACGTTGTAAATAGTTGATTGACATCAATTGTATTAGCCAAAGCATCCTTGTATTTGTTTTTAAAGTCATTTTTGATTAGCTTTACAGCATCTTCAATTTTCATCTCTTTTCGACTTGTCCTGAGAAGAGACACATGATCGGGATGCGTATCTTCAACTAAGAATGGTTCCAATTGCTTAGCCAATCTTCTGGAATCCTCAATAGAATGTGTACGGAAATAATGCCTAAATTCTCTGTCGAGAAGGTTGTGTAAAACCAGGTTAAGATTGTAAAACACGTCCTGTCCTAACCGTTCAGCCTGCCTTTGGATCAATGGATCTAGAATCGATTCTATTGTTATATCTCCATTTTCATTTTTAAATGCGTGAGCATATTTATCTTGTATCAAAATTCCAATTTTTTGGCCTGTTAACAAGCCGCGCAACCTTCCCCACCCTTGTACGGCGAAATCGATTGTGGTATCACCGCCGAGTGTCCAAAGTGCGTTGAGGGTCATTGGCATTGGGGTATCGGAGCCGATAGTTGAACTTTTCCGGATGAATACAAAAATATTTTCTATCGGAACAGTGCAATGTTTGCGCTGGATCGGTGAACTTAGTTGCTGACCCGGTTTGGGACGTAAATATACGAGGTTGTTTCCTTCGGCATCATAATAACTCACTGCATCGACAGGAGGCACTCGGCCTCTGGTTTCTTCGAAGATAATTCCTGCCAACTGTTTATCATCATGGATATCGCGGAAATCACCTCCCGTATCAATAATAGCCGAATATTGAGGAAGGTCTCTGAGCGCCTGACGTAAATAATTTACTGAATCTTGAGATCTAACAACATGGATTTTATCCTGAGAATTTTCCAAAACCGATTGCATAGCAGCGATAGAGGCTGACAGGTTCTCTAAGGATTTCATTGAGTAATGGTCGGTATCGCTGCACGTCTTCGCACAAGCACCTTTTATGACTTCACCCCCGTTTTCAACAAGGTTATGGGACGTGCTGCTTATTTTCTTATTATACAGAATGATTTTGGGCAGAATGATGTTCTCGATAAACAACAATTTAAGATCGATACTATTATTGAGTGTCTTTGTAAACTCTTCGATCTCTTGTTTGCTGAAATCAGCCAAATTGAGCGCGCCCAGGCCTGCTGCCTTCTGGATCGCCAAAAAGCACTGATATTCAGGATCAGACTTGTCAGTATTTCCCTGATATTCTTTTTGAACTATCTTTAAATTCAATTTAGTGAGGAAGTCAGAAACATATGAGATGGGAACAGAACTCTTCAGGTTAGCCTCTGTGGTAAAATTATAGAGGTGATCAGGAGTTGCAAATTGGGAATTAAGTTGTGGAACTCCCCTGTCGCAAGGATAGGCTTTTAAATCACCCGTTAGTTCATATGCAAGAGCATACCGGTCGTTACACTGCCTTGTGAGCGTTTGTGGCAGAAAGTTATAGATTTGTT
>Ga0207149_1169_pt1 | contig 9460 bp, 9 predicted proteins | sample Alteio_BWMinHeat_31_FD_153563 | JGI IMG/M metagenome (GOLD analysis project Ga0207149, IMG submission 153563) | Enriched cells from forest soil in Barre Woods Harvard Forest LTER site, Petersham, Massachusetts, United States -... | ecosystem: Environmental > Terrestrial > Soil > Temperate forest >... | reverse complement strand
AAATGATGACGCGCTTGATGGGCTGGCGGCATCGCCGGCAGGGCTTGCCTGTCCGCTGGTAAACGCGAAGCTGGGGAAGGAAATTACCGGGCCGGCCTTCAATGTCAATATAATCGCGGAAACTTGTGCCTTGAAGAGCGACGGCGCGTTCCAGTACTTGCTTTACGCAGCGCAAAAGCCGTTGAGTGTCGCGCGTGGAAATTCTTCCTGCCTGAGTAAGCGGGTGCAGCCGCGCGAGGTAGAGAGCCTCGTCGGCATAAATGTTTCCGACCCCGGCAAGCATTTGCTGGTTCATCAGCCAGCTTTTCAACGGGACGCGCCGGCCAAGCAGCGCTTTCTGGAATTGTTCCTCGCTTATTTCCCGGGCGTCAGGACCGAGGCTGCCAAAAACCGCGTCGAGCTCATGGCGCTCCAGGCAACGCAGCCGCCCAAATCGACGCGCGTCAACGTAGCGAAGCTCTTCCCCGCAATCTTCAAGCGTCAAACGCGCGTGAGTATGCGGTTCCACGGGCTCCGCGATAGCGTTCACCGTGAGCTGCCCCGTCATTCCGAGGCGCACCAGCAGGTATCGCTGCCCGAGGTCTCCATTCCCATTTTCCGGTCCGAGTTCAAGCGCGATGGCCTTGCCTTTACGTTGGGCGCTCAAAATTTTCCGCCCACTTACATCGCGGACAAATTTCGCTGGCGGTCCGACAATAATCTGTGGATGGCTCACCATGGCAATACCCAGACGCCGACCGATCACGCGCTTGATGAGGCCGCGCAGAACTGTTTCGACTTCGGGAAGCTCAGGCATAGGCAAAGTGGCGAGTGGTTAGTGGCAAATGGCAAGCACCAAAAACAGAGTTACCATTCCGGAAAATGCTTTGAGAATCCAAATTGTATTTTCTAGTTTCTGGTTTCTATTTTCCGATTCTACATTTTCGGCGTCAACGCCAGCACGCGCGTGGGACTTCCTGATCCGCCTCGCAATTTCATGGGCAGCGCGATGACATAGGCGCCCGTGGCCGGCAGTTGCTCGAGGTTTGCCACATTTTCCAAATGATACAGGCCCGCCGACATCGTGAGGTGATGAACCTCGAAGTTTTTTGAAGGCCCGTAATCAATGCTGCCCGTGTCGATTCCGATGGCCACTGGATGAGCGTGGTCCAGCAGGTACCGTGCCGCGTCAATTCCGAGTCCGGGAAAATGCAAAACGCCTTGTGCGTCCCGATTCATGTAATTTTTCTGTGAAGGCCACCGTGAAGACCAACCGGTGCGAAAAAAAACAACGCACCCGGATGGCATCTGGCCGTGAGCTTTTTCCCAGGCCTTCAAGTCCTCAACCCCGACGCGAAAATCCGGATTGGCTTTCACGCTCTCACTCACGTCCACAACCATGGCTGGCCTCAAAAACTTGTTTGGGGGGATTTGATCGAGAGTCAATCCCTTGGGGTCGAAATGCGCGGGCGCGTCCATGTGAGTACCAAAATGTTCCGGCAATTCAAGATTGCGCGCAAAATATCCGTCGTGGTCAAAGGTCGCGGCCGTTCGGGCGTGGAACGGAGACGGCGCGTCGCCTTCCGGCCAGTAAGGCGATTGCTCGTCCAAAGGGTGGGTTAAGTCCACGACTTCAATTTGGCCGGATTGGATGGCGCTAAAAACTTTGGCGAGCGGATCTGATTGTTGACCTCTAGCGGCGAGGCACACGGAGCACGATGCCAGCAGCAGGAAAGTAATCACAAAGCTTGTCTGACTATTTCTCCGCAAGGTGAACCTCCAAAAAGATTACAGGGCCAGGGTTTTCAGGAATAAATGAGAGGGAAGAAAGCGACGTTCAAAGGACAACCGACAAAATCACTACACCGCAACCTTGATGTCGTTCCCATCCACCTGAACGGGATAACTCGCAACTTTGATCGAAGGCGTTCCCACCTTCTCACCCGTGCGCACATTGTATTCCCACATGTGCCAGGGACAAGTGACGACGTCGCCTTCGAGAATGCCTTCACCGAGCGGTCCGCCGCGGTGAAGGCAAGTGTTGTCGAGCGCGCAAATCGTGCCACCCACATTGAAAAGGGCGATCGTCTTGCCGCCCGCCTCAACAGCCTTGCATTGGCCTTCCGCCAATTCCGACGTGCTGCAAACTTTCACAAAGTCGGCCATGGGACCTCCGAGGAAGTCTACAGTCCACAGTTGACAGTCGAAAGTCAGGGAAAACATTCAATAGATTTGCTTCAAGCTATCGACTGTGAACTGTCAACCGTAAACCATCGACTGCTTTTCAACTATCCGATCTGAACAAATTCCGGCGTTCCCGCTTTGCCGATGCGAATAGATTTCTTGAACTCGTCAATCATGGTCTCATCCAGCCGGACGGTTGTGGGCCGGGGGCGGAAATTATCCTTGATGCACATGTCGTCGATTTTTTCCTGAAGCCTCAGGAGGGCGTAAAAAAGATTTTCCGGACGCGGAGGGCAACCCAACACATAGACGTCCACCGGAACGATTTTGTCCACACCCTGCAACACCGCGTAAGTATTGAACGGGCCGCCCACGCTCGAGCATGCGCCCATGGAGATGCACCATTTCGGGTCCGGCATCTGTTCCCAAATGCGCTGGATCACCGGCGACATCTTCAGGGTCACGGTGCCGGCGACGATCATCAAATCAGATTGGCGCGGGCTGGGCCTAAAAACCTCCGCGCCAAAGCGCGCCATGTCAAAACGCGAAGTGGTGGAAGCAATCATTTCTATGGCGCAGCAGGCGAGGCCAAACGTCATCGGCCACAGGGCAGATTTTCGCGCCCAGTTAAAAACATAGTCCACGGAGGTGAGGATGAAATTGTGATCGTGTTTGTGTTCGAATTGTTCCATAGCCTGCCTTTGGGCGCGCGATGATAATCCGGCCTGCCAACGCAAATCCAGTTTTTATTTTACCTATAACCGTCCGAGGGTTGCGACCTGGCCAACCCATCATGGAGCGAAACGATTAACTAATTCTTCAGTCTACTTTGAAACCGGCGCCGGCTTGGCGTTTTCAATGATCACTCGCGGATTCTCAACTGATGGAGGAACCGGCAGATGCTGCTCGATCAACAATGCCACGTGTTCTTCCATGCCCCACCGGGCCTTGTAAAGGCAATCTTCAATAGAGTTGCCGACACCAGTAAAACCTTCAAGGTCGGGCGAGTAAAACCCGAAAAAACTCGGATCATCCGTAGCTTCGATGATTAGTGAGTATTTGAGATTCATCATTTTCATTCCCGTCCCTTGATATTTGCTGCCTTAAGAATCGCCGCGCATGTACCAGTAGGTACTTCCTTCGAGCCATGGAAATCGATACGAACCAACCTTTCAATTCCCGGCTTTCGGTAATAACGAATTGAACCCTTCTCTTTCACGAGCCGAAACCCTTCGCGTTCTATGAGCCGAACTAACTCGCTGAACTTCATCTGGGCTGCCCAGACTCGTCAACTTTGAACTTTTCCCAGCAACTCCACAAATTTCTGTTCGCGCTCGCCTTGGGTGATGCCCAGGTGTTTTTCCATTACCTGGGTGGTATTCATGGAGCAGAATTTTGGGCCGCACATGGCGCAGAACTTCGCTTCCTTGTAAGACTCATCGGGCAGCGTTTCATCGTGCATGGAGCGCGCCGTCTCCGGATCGAGCGAAAGCTCAAACTGTTTGTTCCAATCAAACAGGAAACGCGCGTAAGAAAGCGCGTCGTCTCGATCGCGCGCGCCCGGACGGTGTCTAGCCACGTCCGCAGCGTGCGCCGCAATCTTATAAGCAATAATGCCCTGGCGCACGTCATCTTTATTCGGCAATCCCAGATGTTCCTTGGGCGTGACGTAACAAAGCATGGACGCGCCGTGCCAGCCGATCATGGCCGCGCCGATGGCGGACGTGATGTGGTCGTAGCCCGGGGCGATATCCGTGACCAGCGGGCCCAGCGTGTAAAACGGCGCCTCGTGGCACAACTCCATTTCTTTTTCCACCTGCAATTTGATCTGGTCCATGGGAATGTGCCCGGGACCTTCGATCATCACCTGAACGTCGTATTCCCACGCCTTGCGAGTCAATTCGCCCAGCGTCTTGAGTTCCGCGAACTGAGCTTCATCGCTGGCATCGGCCAGGCAGCCGGGGCGCAATCCGTCGCCCAGCGAAAACGAGACATCGTACTTCTGGAAGATTTTGCAGATGTCTTCATAGTGCGTGTAAAGAAAATTTTCCTGATTATTTTCCACGCTCCATTGCGCCATCAGCGCGCCGCCGCGGCTCACAATGCCGGTAATGCGTTTGCTGGTCAGGGGAATGTACTCGCGCAAAACTCCGGCGTGGATGGTCATGTAATCGACGCCCTGCTCCGCCTGTTCCTCGATCACTTCGAGCATGAGTTGCGGCGTCAAATCCCGCACGTGATTAACGCGGCTCAGAGCCTCGTAAATGGGCACTGTGCCAACGGGCACCGGGCTGTGGCGCAAATTCGATTCCCGGATGCCATGGATGTCGCCGCCGGTGGAAAGGTCCATCACGGTGTCGGCGCCGTAATGCACCGAGACGTGAAGCTTTTCCAGCTCATCTTCCAGGTTCGACGTGGTGGCCGAATTGCCGATGTTGGAATTAATTTTGCACTTCGCCGCGATGCCGATAGCCATCGGCTCAAGCTCCAGGTGGCGGATGTTGGCCGGAATAATCATCCGGCCGAGCGCAACTTCAGACCGGACCAGCTCAGGCGTAAGATTTTCGCGCTTCGCCACATACTCCATCTCATCGGTGATCACGCCCTGGCGCGCGTAATGCATTTGCGTCACATTCGAGTCGTTACCCTGGCGTGCGGCGCGTTTCTTCACCCACTCACTACGATTCGGGCGTAACATTATTCAACTCCCACTGTTACAAAAAGATTCGATTCAGGATTCCGCATTCCGGATTTAGGGTTCCGGGTTAAGAATCCTTAACCTTAGCTCGAAGCTACTTCAAACTTCCAGTCTACAACTGAGGCGCGTTCGCCGCAAGCTCACGTTCTTAATTGCCGGAATTCGCATTGTCAGCGACCTTATTTCTTTGCAGTCTCTAATTCGGATTTCGTTCCGTTTTTCCGGCTTGTAGGAATGCCAGTTCGACGGCTCGATTCATCAGTTCCAAAGGCGAAATGATCGTTCTACCATGTCCAACAGCGACACAGGACGGTTTCAGGTTTCGGAGTTTGGCGGCGCTTTCAGCGGCCAAGAAACGATTCCATGAGAACCAGGCAGGAAATGGAAAGTGCGGTTTGAACACCCCAGCTGCGACCAATCCGATTTGAGTATTAAAAGCGTCGCCGGCGAGTAATGATCCGTCGCGAACGTCGAAATAGGCCACATGCCCTGGCGTGTGGCCCGGTGAAAAGATTGATTGAAGAGAGCCAATCCTGTCGCCATCGCAAAGCGTCCGAGTTGGTCGAGTATCGACTCGCATGAAACCGCGGAGCTTTTTCCCTGATTCCCCGGGCTTCAAACTGTGGTCGCCGGCCAAAAGCGGAGCCTCGCGCGTGCCCACGCTCAATTCGATTGCCGGATTATTTTTCAACAGCGCATGGAGCGAGCCCACATGGTCCCAATGAGCGTGTGTCAATGCGATCCGGCGAACCTGCGATCCCAGCCGCCGCGCATGGGCGAGAATTGTTGGTGCGGAGCCAGGCAATCCGGTATCGACCAAAGTGAATCCGTCATCTTCCCGGACAAGGAAGCAATTGATCATTCCAAAACGAGTGAGGCGGAACAGATTGCTGGTCTCTTGAACGAGTCGCATATAAATGCAAACCCACTCTACGCTCGCTGCAGGAGTTCATTAAGTGCCTCAGCGGTTTCTACCGGCGGATGACAAGTGGCTCCAACGCAAGCCGAAGCCAATGGCTTGCCTTCATATGGCAATTGCGGCAATGTTGCGGAAAGGCCGGCCGGAAGGTCGCGAGCAGTGAGCGTGGCGGGCTCGAAGCACAACACATGCTTGCCCGCTCGCGGCGCCTGATGGGCGGCGGCCAGGAGCTGCCGGGTGCGCTCATCATCACGGGGGCCCACCACCACAATCTCAATTGGGGGCCGAAGGTGATTGATGAGCGCCAGTGCGTAGGTGGCTGCGAACAACCCGTACTGGTGAGCTTTGGGCGCGAAGAGATCGAGTGTGGCCTGAGCCGCCGCGCCAAAGTCCTCGCGGCCGGCGAGCCGCGCCAAGCGATCGAGCACCAGGACGGCCTGCGCGTTGGCCGCGGGAGTGGGCGAATCCTGAAATGCCTTGCGCTCCATGGTTAGCGCGCCCTGGCGCTCAGCGCCATCTTTGGCAGTATCGAAAAATCCGCCGTGCTCCCGGTCCATGAATCGCTTTACGGTTGTATCCATGAGTTGAACCGCGCGATCGTAATAATCGCGTTTGCCTGTCACTTCATAGGCGTCCAGAAGCGCGCCCGTCATGAACACCTGATCGTCGAGGAGATCGAAATTCGAAACACGAAAATCGTTACGGGGCGATTGAGGCGGGCCGTCGCTCCTCGTGGCGCGGACCAGCGCGTGCCCCATTCCCCTCGCCGGGTCGTAGGCGCGTTCCATGAGCAAATCGAGAGTGCGCAGCGCCAAGTCGCGCGAAGAATTCAGCCCCAGGACTTTGTAAGCTTCAAGCAGAACGGAAATCATCATGCCGTTCCAGCTTGCGTAGAGAGTAGTATCGACGTAGGGCGTGGGACGTTTCATGCGTGCGGCAAGCATTTTTCTTTTTGCCGTGGCAAGGATCGGCGCCACCTCTTCAGGGCTCAACCTAACCCGTGCCGCGATAGCCTCCAGCGGCTGGTCGATGAAGAGCACGTTCTTCGCCGGGTTGTGGTGCATCTCGCCAGCAATATCGACGTGGTAGAACTGGGCAACAACCGCCGCCTCGCGTTCATCGAGCGCCGCCCTTACTTCGTCCACTGTCCAGGTAAAGTAATCTCCATCGTCGTCCAGGCTGACGTCCGCATCCTGGCTGGAATAGAAACCACCCTCAGAGTTTGAAAGAACCGTCTCAATAAACGAAAGAATCCCCAGCGCAATCTCGCGGAAGAATTCGTTGCCGGTCACCTGGAAAGCTCGCAGATAATTTCCCAGCAAGCCCGCGTTGTCATAAGACATCTTCTCGAAATGGGGAACGATCCAGCGCTCGTCCACGGAGTAACGGTGGAACCCGCCGCCAATCTGGTCATAAACGCCGCCGCGGCCCATATGTTCGAGTGTCGTATTAACTACCTGGGGTATCCAGCTCTGGCCAGTTTCAAGATAGGCATCGAGCAGGAGGTCCAGGGCGCTGGGGTGGGGAAATTTCGGGGCGGTCCCAAACCCGCCGTGCTGCGCGTCAAACATCTGCCGGATGCTGGCAATGATGGCATCCACCAGTTCGCGGCCCGCTCCTGCATCTTCCCGGCGCATCTTCTCCACGCCGTGGAGGGCATCGGTGATCTGATCGGCGCTGGAAAAGATGTCGGCCCGGTGGGCTTTATAGTTTTGCGCAATGCTTTCCAGCACGCGCTTCATGCCCGGGCGTCCGAACCGGTCATCGGGAGGAAAATAAGTCCCGCCGTAAAAAGGTTTGCCCTGCGGCGTAAGAAACGCTGTGAGCGGCCAGCCTCCCTGCCCGGTCAGGGCGCTCACCGCCATCTGGTAGCGGGCGTCGATGTCCGGCCGTTCGTCGCGATCCACTTTAACAGGAACGTAGGACTCATTAATGATGCGGGCTATTTCCCCGTTCTCGTAACTCTCGCGATCCATCACGTGGCACCAGTGGCACCACACCGCGCCGATATCCAGCAGGATGGGTTTGTCCTGCTGCGCCGCCTTTGCAAAAGCTGCGTCGCCCCATTCGTGCCAATGGACGGGTTGATGAGCCGCGCTCCGCAGGTAGGCGCTGGAAGATTCTGCCAACTCATTGGGCGGCTTCGGGTCGCTCATATTTCTCCACTCAGAGCGGCTGAAAAAAGATTGATCTAGTGAACCCGCGGCGGGCCAGGCGGCGGCTCATTGGATGGGGAATCGTCCAGCGGCTTCCTTCCGGCATAACCTTCTTGAACGCCATGCCAAAATTCAATGCGTTTTTCCCCCAGCTTCCAGCACAAATAAATTTCTTCACCATTCAGAAGGCTGGGGAAATCCACCAAGCCTTCGTCCAGATCCTTGATCAGGCAACCGGTCTCCAGAATTCTAGAAACCGATTCCTGCACCTGAGTCGCGAAATCATCGCGCTCGGTCTTCTTCCGGCTCAGATCATTGTGAGGAGGAATTGACCCGCCCAGCACCATGATTCGCGCCGCAGCTTGCGAAAGCTCCTCATTCAGGCCATCCACCCTTTGCTTCTGATCGCGGGCCTGCTTAAGATACACCCCAATCATGGGCAAAAGCTCCTGAGCTTCATGAATTTTGAAATATTTATCCGCCATAATCCAATGTTCCAAAGAGCTGCTGGCACACTGCCGCGCGGCCCATAAATGTCCTCAATCTAATTCTACGCTTGATTCTGTGATTTGTTAAGGTTCCATAGAAACTGGTGGTGGCGATTATAAAGCGGGAATTTCCCTGACAGGCACAGCGATTACTCCGCATTAGAGCCGAAGGCCAGCAGATAGCCATCAATGTCTCGCACTCCAAACTCGCGATTGCCGTACTCCTCTTTGAGCGCCGGCTCGTAAGCGATGATCGCGCCGCGCGGCTTGACCTCGGCGTATAGTGCGTCGGCATCCTTCACCCACACATAGGCGTCCCACGATTCATCACGGCGAGCCTTTGCATTGGGGCGGACGATCGAGGCGTCCTGCGTCTGACTAAGCATAATGATCAGCCCGTCGCGGTGCGGCATGCAGAAGCATGGCGGCTCGCCCCAAAAGCGGGCGTAGCTGAAGCCCAGCGCGTCTCGGTAATACCCGGCGGCCGCCACCACGTCGCGCACCAGGAAATACGGGGCGATGTTGAGGAGCTGTTTTGAGATGACGGATGGTGCGGGCATTGTGGCGGCCTCCAAATTCCTCCGAGGTGGACGAGCCCCGACGTGAACTCTGCAACCCTTGACGTCAACTATCCCCCCAAGCGGATCATCTCAATTTTTTTGTGTTCGGCGGGCTGATAACCGTGGGAGGAATTCATAGCCTCGAGTCTTTCGTCAGAATAACGATCCGTCCGTTTTCTCCAGATCGCTGCAATCACTTCGGTAATTTCTCCGTCACTCGCGCCGTTTCTCAGGAGCGCTTTAAGGTCGTGGCCAGTTTCCGAGAAAAGACAGGTCACGAGTTTGCCGTCCGCCGTCAATCTGGCCCGCGTGCAGCTTGAGCAAAAAGGCTCGGTGACTGAAGCGATCACGCCCACGTCCCCGCCGCCATCGATAAATTGATAATCCACCGATGGGGCGCTGCCATCCTCCCTGCCGATTTCTCTCAAAGGAAAACGCGCGTTGATGGTTTCGAGAATCTCCCTCTTCGAAACCAT
>Ga0207149_1166_pt1 | contig 9544 bp, 14 predicted proteins | sample Alteio_BWMinHeat_31_FD_153563 | JGI IMG/M metagenome (GOLD analysis project Ga0207149, IMG submission 153563) | Enriched cells from forest soil in Barre Woods Harvard Forest LTER site, Petersham, Massachusetts, United States -... | ecosystem: Environmental > Terrestrial > Soil > Temperate forest >... | reverse complement strand
ATCATGCTCTTGATGCTATTCGAAAGCCACATCTTAAATGGTTACCTTAGAAAGCTTTTCACTTTGCTTGCAAAGCCGAAATCTCAAGTCATTACGCAAATATTATGAAAAACTCTTATCGAAGACATTAGAGGAGAAACACGGCAACCAGTCTATGAAGATCAAACAGGAGTTTCTGCACGAGACCATGCAGCTTATTGCTCAGCAAGAAAACCTAAATACGAGGCTTCAATCTGATCACCAGTTTAATCCCGAGCTCAATGCGTCAAAGATAGTGTCTCAGATATCAGTTCTAAAAGCCGTTCAGGATGCGCAAAAGGAGCAAGTGAAGCAACAAAACACTAAGCTGGATTTAACGATTTAAATTGATTGCGGCTATATTCTAAATATCTGAGATATATATACCTTATGGAGCATGAAGTGGTAAAAAATATTACCGCTAGCAGCGCAAGCTCTTGTTAATTCTTCTCTACAGGTGCTTTTTCCGCTTTAAAACTGAATCCACCTTCTTCTCGTTCCTCTAGCTCTAGCACTGTAAATCCAGAGTGTTCGAGCAATTGTGTGATAAACTCGCTACTATTCTTATAAAAATGAGCACCTGCTTTTTCCTGAAGTTCTTGCACAAGAGGATGGAGAGATTCTGTAGTAAAGAGAGTACCAATTAGAATGCCGCGGTCTTCTAAGCATTGTTGAATCTTCTCCATTGTGGAGCGTAGCTTCGTTGGCGGTACATAAGGAAGAATATCCATGGCAACAACAAGATTAAAAGGTCCATCGTAGGATTCCATAGTGGTTATATCGCCACGGCGCAAACGAAGGTTCTCGCTGGGACAACCGATTTCTGCACTCTTTGTTGCAATAACCACGAGAAATTCTCTTGATTGGTCAATTGCGGTTACATGAGCTCCAGAGCTAGCCATCTGTAGTGTATATGCACCGTTTCCAGCTCCTAAATCAAGAACCTTCATAGGAGGGCTCGAGATAGGAAGGCTCGAGATAGGAAGGCTCGAGAATATCCTTTGAGCAAAAGGGGTTATTCCAGTGCACGTTCTAAATATCTCCATTTGCAAACATTTCGCATTTGCATGCACTAGTTTTTCTCGAACAATGACTGGACTATCAGGCAAATAGATAGCCGTAGTTTGCTCTACTTCGGCCCAAAATAATTCTTTACTAGTTGCAACTATAGATGCCATGACTAATCCTCCTTTAATTATCAAGAGATGTTAACATGATTTATTTTTTGAGTCAACTAAAAGAAAGTTTAATATATTTTAGTTTAGAATGCTGAAAATACATTGCCATCATAAAATGGGTGGATGCTTGCGGAAAATTCATTCACCCACAATCAATGCCAAGGCAAAAATCTATTGGAGATGTTGGTATTGGTGTCGATGTTATAGTTTTTTCTGAAGAGTATGTGAATGAATGGGAACATGTTCGCAACACACTCATTCATCAAGCTCTTAAAGAAGGCAAAATTCTCTATGAAAAATCCGCATAATTATGCTTTAACACTTTTACATCTTGCAGATAGAGATCTTAGGGCTTTTCTTGCCTTAAAAAACGATACCCACTGGAACGTCGATCCTCATACCGTTTGCTTCCATGCTCAACAAGGCGTTGAAAAAGCCCTTAAAGCAGTATTGGTATCAAGGAATCAATCAATTAATTTTTACTACCTCAAAAAAGAAGACAGAATAACAATGGGTTGGCCATGATCCAAGCCATCCTTCTAAAACAACCTCTTGATCACCTCTTTTTTCGAACTCTTTTTCCAGTTCGCCACTAGCAGCCAATTGAATGGATTTAACATATTCTTTCCAATCATCAATAATAGGACGATAATTTTCTGGTATAGATTCGAATACCCCGCTTTCTCGCAAATATTTCACAGACGATTCATTTGGATAGATAAACCATCTTTCAGATGCTACATCGCCATCTTTAATACTTTCGTAATTTGGAGCACCTGGAAGAACGCTATGATTCAGTTTTCCTTTTAACTGGACATAGGGACATCCCTCAAGAAAATATGGAATAGAAGCTTCAATAAAATAAATCCTAAAAATGAGAAAAAATGCAAATAAGATCTTTAACATACCATATCCTTAAATGATCCTTCATGAGGATATGGTCGGAGATACACTTGATCTTTACTGTGAACAATTACTGCACGTAACATTTTCTTCTCAGCACTCTTTGTTTTTATCTGGATTTATCACGATTTGTTGCTGGGAATTATACCCAACTGCACCAAAATTGCACCAAAATTCTATTTCATTTCATTAATTATAAGTCTCTGCGGTATAATATGATCATGACAACAAAAGTTTGTGATTATGAGAAATGATGAAATCAAACCGAAAATTGATATTCCCGTGAAAGATATTGAGAATTTTTGTTCGAAAAATCATATCCAAACACTTGCTCTTTTTGGTTCTGTTCTAACAGAACGCTTTCGCAAGTCGAGCGATGTCGATGTCCTGGTACAATTTGAATCACAGCATATTCCCGGGTTAATTCGCCTTTCTGAGCTTGAATTAGAATTGGGGGAAATATTTGGAAGGCATGTGGATCTGCGCACACCAAAAGACTTGAGTCGTTATTTTCGCAACGAGGTCATTGCCGGAGCTTATCATCTCTATGGAACAGAACGATTTCATTCGTCTTAATCACATGTTAGAAGCAGCTCATACGTGTATGAATTTTAGCGGCGGCAAAGCACGTATCGATTTTGAAAAAGATCAAATGCTTTCATTTGCAGTCATTCGAGGGTTGGAAATTTTCGGGGAGGCAGCATCGAGAATTTCGAGCGAACTTCAAAAAGCAAATCCGCACATTCCATGGCGGGCAATTATCGGTATGCGTAACCGCTTAATTCATGTTTATTTCGATCTCGACTACGATATTTTATGGGAAGCAATCAGCTGCGAAATTCCAAAAATCATACCCGAGCTAGCAAAACTTTTAGCAACACAAAAAGGATAAAATAATGGTTACGATCGAACAACTAAGTTGCAAAAGTATCAAATGATTTACCTCAATTTAAAAATGAAAAAAATAAAGATTTTTTCCATTAACTATAAAATCAATAGATGGCGATGCTTCGCTTGCGAAAAACAATACAACACCATATAATACTTCTTCATAAAACATCATAGATAAGAAAGATATGCAAATAAAACCACCTCCAGATATTAAATGGATTGAGGCAAAGAAAGGCGAAGGACTTTCAATTGAATACTCCGATAAAGAAGGCAACCGATTAATTCGTCGAAAAGATCCAACATCTAAATCACTTAAAGGCTCAAAGGCTTGGCGACATAACAATCCTGGAAATCTAGCAATGGGTCCTCATTCGCGTCAACATGGCGCTATTGGTTCAGCTTCATACAAAACCATTGATGAAGAAGGCAAAGAAAAAGAATACATTTTTGCTATTTTTCCAAGCTATGAAGTTGGGCGGGCCGCTATGATTGCTCTCTTGAAAGAAGAGCGATATTTACAGCTTACACTCGAAATCTTACCAAGAAAATATACAGGTGTAAAAGATGGTAAACCGGATACAAAGGAAGTTACCGCCTATCGTGATTTTTTAAGAACAAGCACAAAATTTGATATGAAGAGAACGATTCGTTCTTTGTCTGATGAAGAATTCAATACACTCATCAAAAAGATGGAAAATTATGAAGGATGGCATCCTTGGATCTGTCCTGATGGAGAAGAATACATCCCTATTCAAAAAGTCGTTGGAGTTAAGATGACGAATCATCGAGTAACCAGCTATTTGATTTTAAATCCTCCGGAAAAACGATGGGTTTCACGCGAAGAGGCTATCAATCTAGCAGAAAATCGACTATTGCGAGCCGTTGTAGTACACAACAAAGAATATGTATATCTTCGTCCTTTTCCACATGATCCATCATATAAGAGCATGATATGTTAAAAACTTTTTTGATTTTTTTCTTAGCAATCTACAATTCATACGCTGCAGCACAATCGGAGCCTTATTTTCTAAAGGGATGTCCCTACATACAACTCACAGGCAAAGTTGAATCTAGCACTTTACCCGGAGCGCCAAATTATGAAAGTATAAATAACGGTGACTGCCCTTCTGAACGATGGTTCTTAAGTCCTAATGAAGAATCCAAGAAGTATTTACGAGATAGCGGAGTATTCGAAAAGATACCGGAAAATTATCGTCCTATTCTCGAAGACTGGAAAGATCGAATCAATTCTATCCAGTTAGCCGCAGATGGTGAAATCGAAAATGAATTCGCAAAAAGAAGAAATCAAGAATTGACCCTGGAAGGCTGGCTAGGTTCATGGGACACTCATTGCTACTCTCTTTTCTTCTTTGAGGTGGATAAGATCAGAAATTAAAGACCATTCTGTATTATCGATCCTCTAACGACATGGGTGGAATGTACGTTTCCAACCAACTCTTGATTTCACGATAGCGATGTAAAGAGGATGCTGTAGTGAGCGGATTATACTTAACTGCACCAAAATTCGAAATTTTTTGTAGAAAATATCAAGATTCCGCTATATATAGACATTGCATCCCGCATGGTACGCCCATGCGGCAGCCACGAAGTCAGTCTTCGTGGTTTTTTTTTGGAGTTAAAAATGAATAAGGAACGCGTCCGTTCGCTTTGTTGATGGATTTAACCTGTATCATGCTATTGATGCTATTCTAAAGAAATTCAAAGATGATAAGACGCCATACAATCGTAAGATGAGAAAAATCAAGTAGCGGCAACCGGACTTGAACCGATGACCTGCGGATTATGATTCCGTTGCTCTACCAACTGAGCTATACCGCCTAAGAAATAGCGGGGGAAGGATTCGAACCTCCGGCCTTTGGGTTATGAGCCCAACGAGCTAACCACTGCTCCACCCCGCGTCAACCAAGAAAGACAAAGATAGCAAACGGCCGAATTTATCACAATCACATTTCATCATTAATGCAATTTTACCAAATAAGGTTCTAATGGGTTGATCGTCCTCATAGTCGATCCCCGCAAATCCTTTATCAAACGGAGGCCGTTCATTCCCATTTCCTTCGTCCCTTCAGGATGCTCCACCCATTCTCTTAGTATAGCTAGCAGGTCATCTTCTCCCACTTGCCGGCCGGCCCGATATTGCATCATCAAGTCTACTAACTCCACTTGTGTACTCATATGCGGTCCAAACAACACTGGCTTGCCATACCAGCAGGGTTCCAAAATATTATGGCCCCCCACACGGTCTGTATAACTCCCAGCAACAATTGCAAAATCAGATAGCTGGTAACACATTCTCAACAATCCCATGGCATCAATTAAAATCACCTGCTCCTTGCCGGTCCGTCGATTAATATCAGAAAAGTTTATCCACCGTAACCGCTCCTTCTCCAGCAGCCTGCCCACCTCTACAAACCTCTCAGGATGCCTTGGAACCATGACCACGCGCAAATCTGGTTTTGTTTTCCAAATTTCTTTCAATACCTGAATGAATAATTTTTCCTCAGGCGAATGGGTGGATCCTATCGTTAACACAAGCTGGTTGGACTGGATGCCCAATTTTTGCCGCCATTGCATCACTTCGTCATTCGATAACTGAGGATAATCATCATCTAGTTTTAAGTTTCCGGTCACAATAATCTTTTCTTCCAGCGCTCCCGCCTCAATAAAACGTCCCCGATATAGCGTATTTTGCAAACAAAACACATCAAATAAACCAAAAAGAGCCTTGGAAAATGAAGGCACAAGGCTAAATCTGCGCATCGACCGTTCAGATAACTTCCCATTCACCAATGCTATTGCCGCCCCATTCTTTTTCGAATAATAAAGAAAATTATACCAAAAATCTGTCTCAGAAAAAATGACGAGTCCGGGATTCGCTTTCTTCACTATCCGCTGCGTTAACCAGCAAAAATCAAAGGGAAGATAAACGTAATAGTCAGCAAAAGGCAAACTCCTTTTCGCCTCCTCATGCCCCGTCTCGGTTGTAGTTGATATAATTAATGAATTGTCAGGATAACGTCTTTTTAAGTCGCGGGCAAGCTTCACTATGGCTTTTGTTTCACCCACTGAAACAGCGTGAATCCATATTGAAGGCAAGGCACGGGACCTGAATTCGGGATAACGGATCCCAAGTCGCGGCAAAAAGTTTTGCCGATATTTTTTTTGGAATAAAAATGAAAATAGCATTTTCGGCAAGGCGAGTAATGCGAGCAAATATAAAATGATGTCATATAATAGTGTTAGAAAAAAATTCACGATAACTCTTTGGTTAGAAGGATAATTATAAAAAAGCATATTTAAATCTGGATAACATCGCCAACCAAATTTTTAGCATGCTAACCGGACCGTAACTGGACTAAGGATAGTCTGCCCTTAAAAAAAACGCAACAGGCAGTTATATACTCACTGGGAGTGGCATTTGCCCATGCCCTTACCCGTGCCCGTGCCCGAACTATCACTCAGCCCGCGTCAGCTCCCATTCCCGCGTCCGTTCCTACTTCCCGTGCCCGTGCCCGTGCCCGAATTGTTGCTTATGTCCGCGTCCGCTCCCCTTCCCGCGCCTATTCCTACTTCCCGTGCCCGTGCCCGTGCCCGAATTGTCGCTTATGTCCGCGTCAACGCGCAGGAGATCTTTCGCACGGGCACGGGCACGGAAGGTAGGAACGGACGCGGGAATGGGAGCTGACGCGGGCTGAGTGATAGTTCGGGCACGGGCACGGGCACGGGCACGGGCACGGGCACGGGAATGGGAGTGGACGCGGGCTGAATCATAGTTCGGAAGGGGGTAAAAAAATCGATTGTGATTTATCCCAAAATAGCATATGATTTGCATGATAATTAATCTTTTTCAGATAAAATGGCAGTCAAGATCTTAGGAATAATACCAGCCCGCTATGCTAGTACCCGACTTCCCGGCAAGCTCCTCATCCCAATCCACGGAAAAACCCTTCTTCAAAGAACATTTGAAAATACTCTTCAATCCTCCAGATTAGACAAGCTCCTCGTTGCCACCGACGATGTCCGTATTTTCGACCATGTGAAGAATTTTGGCGGCCATCCAATCATGACTTCTCCAAATTGCCTGAATGGCAGCGAACGCAGTGCAGATGTATTGAGAATCCATCCCGAATTTCTCGAAACAGAAGCAATTGTCTGTATTCAAGGCGATGAACCTTGCATTGACCCAACTGCCATTGACAAAGCAGTCAATCTCCTGTTAGATGATCCAACCGCAAGTATGGCAACACTTATCTCTCCACTGCAAACTGAAGAAGAGGCCCTTGATCCATCCATTGTGAAATGCATCACTGATCTCCATAACAATGCCTTGTATTTTAGCCGCTCTCTGATTCCATCAAATACAAAACAGCGCTTCAATCCAAAGGCAAAACACTATATCCATATTGGCTTGTATGTTTATCGTCCATCTTTTCTTCAAATTTACCAGTCATTGCCATCCACTCCACTGCAGCTAGAAGAAGATTTGGAACAATTGAGAGTATTAGAACATGGCTACCGCATCAAGGTTGCCATCACAGAAAAACCAGGCATTGGGGTTAACACCAAGGAAGATTTACATAAAATCGAGCAATATTTATGCAAACAAAATACATCTTTATAACGGGAGGAGTCTGCTCCTCGTTAGGCAAAGGCTTGACTTCGGCGGCAATTGGAATGCTCCTTGAAAAAAAGGGACTGAAAATCGCCATGCTTAAATTCGATCCTTACTTAAATGTGGATCCAGGCACGATGAGTCCATTCCAGCATGGCGAAGTCTATGTCACAGATGATGGAGCCGAAACCGATCTTGATTTAGGCCATTATTATCGCTACACTAACTCTTTTTTATCACGCGCTTCAAACGCCACCTCAGGTCAGATTTACGATACTGTCATCAAACGGGAGAGGCATGGCGACTATCTTGGAAAAACAGTTCAGGTAATCCCACATATCACCGACGAAATCAAACAAAGAATCGTTAAATGCGCACAGCAGCAGGAAGGAATCGACGTCGTCCTGGTAGAAGTGGGAGGAACCGTCGGTGATATTGAATCTCTTCCTTTTCTGGAAGCGATCCGTCAATTCACTTATTCAAATCGTTCCAACTGCCTGAATATCCACCTCACCTATGTTCCCTATTTGCGCGCAGCGGGAGAAGTTAAAACAAAGCCCTCACAACACTCTGTGCAAATATTGAGAGAAATTGGCATCTTCCCCGACATTCTTGTTGCCCGATGCGAGTTTTCTCTGCCCGATGAAGTCAAAGACAAAATCACCCTGTACTGCAATGTTAGTCGTCGTGCGGTCATCGAAGAGGTCGATGTCAAGCACAGCATTTACGAAGTCCCCCTCCACCTCCATGCCGAGGGCATCGACGCGCTGATCTGTGAAATGTTGAACCTTCCCAATCCCCCCATCAATTTAAAGGACTGGGAAAAAATAGTAGAAACCATCCGCCATCCAAAAGGGACCATCACAGTTGGGATCGTCGGCAAATACGTGCAGCACCAGGACGCCTATAAATCTGTTTTCGAAGCACTGGTCCATGGCGCAATTTCAGCCGGATATCGTCTTCAAATCAAACGATTCGAGGCTGATAAGCTCCCTTCTGATCAAAACCAGTTCCTACAGGCATTGGAAGGCTGCGATGGATATCTTATCCCAGGAGGTTTCGGCGAACGTGGGTGGGAAGGCAAGATACAAGCTGCAAATTATTGCCGGGAATCCAAGGTCCCCTACTTCGGGATTTGCCTGGGCATGCAAGTGATGGCCGTTGAATTTGCCAGAAATGTTCTTGGACTCAAAGACGCTAATTCCACTGAATTCGATACCGGCACTTCCAATCCTGTCATCTCGTTGTTGAGCGAACAAAAAGGGGTCAAGGACTTGGGTGGAACGATGCGATTGGGCGCTTACATTTGCGATCTCAAAGCCAACACACAGGCGCAAAGGGCATATCGCCAAAACCAAATCAGCGAGCGTCATCGCCATCGCTATGAATTTAACAATGCGTACAAAGATAAAATGGAACATGCTGGATTTTGTATCTCGGGCATTTTGAAAAATGATAATCTCTGTGAAATTGCCGAAATCAACAATCATCCATGGATGGTCGGCGTGCAATTTCATCCTGAATTTAAGTCCAAACCCACGGAACCTCATCCCCTATTTCGCGATTTTGTGCAAGCGATGATTAAACATCAACACCAACATCAGCAAATTCATGCAGACAAATCCTGTTAAACCTAAACCCAGGCGGCTCGTTGGGATAGATTATGGGATGAGCCGCATTGGAATTGCACTTTCTGACGAGATGCAAATCATTGCATCTCCCTATCAAACCATCCAAGCTGAAAAAAAAGCCGAGTTCACCGCAGCAAAAGTAGCTGACTTTCTTATGAAAGTGCAGGAATCACACAACTGTGAAATCGAAGAAATCATCGTCGGAATGCCCCTCATGATGAGTGGCCGCAAAGGCTTTCTGGCTGATGAGGTCAACCATTTCACTCATCTCCTGTCCCAATCGATAACCA
>Ga0207149_1151_pt2 | contig 9559 bp, 6 predicted proteins | sample Alteio_BWMinHeat_31_FD_153563 | JGI IMG/M metagenome (GOLD analysis project Ga0207149, IMG submission 153563) | Enriched cells from forest soil in Barre Woods Harvard Forest LTER site, Petersham, Massachusetts, United States -... | ecosystem: Environmental > Terrestrial > Soil > Temperate forest >... | reverse complement strand
CTATGAACGCTTCAGGGCCCTAAGTCGATTCGTACAATCCCATTCGGCCGGAAACAATCTTTTCATATTCACATGCCGAAGGCTGGATTTCGTAGATTTACCTGCTCAACACGTTACGCTTTCTCCTTTTTCCGACCGTCAAATTAAACAGTTCTTTGCTCGTTACCTGCCCCACGATGGCAGGGCGGCACACCGCCAGTTTCTTTCGACCGGGCAAGATCTAATGATTTACGCTCGCAGTCCGTTCTACCTTGGATTGCTAACGACGTGCATGGAAGCCAACGTTCGGCCCGGAGTCACCTGGGACGTTCTAATTGCAAATTGGGTGCAGGTTGCCTTCGAAAAAGAACGTGAGCGTTTGGGCCATAAAGAAGGCGAATGGCATCAAGTCGAAGCCAGAACGATGCAGTGGCTGACTGATCTAGCGTTTGAGATCACTGAAACCGCCGCGACGGGAACCAAAGCTTCCGCGGACTTGGTCAACCGCTCCCTAGCTAGGTATGACGATTCAGAACAATTATTAGAAATTGCAATCACATGTCATATTCTTCGACAGATCGGTTCGCTTGGAGCGGTCCGATTCGAGCACCATCGGTTGCAGGAATACTTCTCTGCCCTTAAGTTGGCCCAATTATTCGATGGTGGGGAGGCCGATGTCTACGAATACTTGGATGACATTTGGTGGCGCGAAGTGATTCTGATGACGTCGGGAATCATGAATCATCCCGACGATCTGATTAACCAGATTTTAGATGCTGCCCAGGACCTCGAATTCGAACATTTTTCCGAGATAGGGACCGAATTCACACGAGTAATGACCGCGATGAGCTGCTACAAACCAGCTAGTCATCGCCTCACTGCAAACACTAACCGAAGGCTTGTCGATTATCTTGTTCGGTTCTTGCGCCACGGGAACATCCTCCAAAAAGTACGATGTCTCCGTATTGTTCCGCAGGTTCAGAGCCCAATGATCTTGGGCGAAGTGAAGCGGCTTCTTCGGGATAAAAGCAAATGGGTCCGGGAGACTGCACTTTCTGCCCTAGCGGAGAGCGCTGTACTAGGTTCACAGTTTGGCGGCATGCTGAACGAGCGATTAGTGGGAATGACAAGAACTGAGGATCTGCTCGTTCAAGGGCTGCAGGATTTCCCTATATTACTGCATCATAAGGTCACACGCTGGTATGTCCCTATATATCTCCTCTTCATGCTAATAGGAATCGTTAGGGCAGCCGGAGCTTGGTTCCTTTTCTGTGCCTTCTTATATTGGGAATTATTCTGGGGTAAGATTTCGACAGGGATGTTTGCATGGTTTTCTTTCCTCCCGATAGGCGGATACTTGCTGGCCAAGCGCCTTCTGAAACGACGTTTCGCGGTTAGATACCGATTTAATATGTCAGATTCGTTCAATCGCTGGACCGTATTCACAGTCCTTTGGATAGGACTTGTTTATCTGCTCACGTCGGGCCTCGCAGATATCGGAAAGGATACCGGAACCATCGGCAATATCGGCATTGGACTTGTGAACTATGCCCTCATTCTCATGGCTCTTTATTTTTTCTGGACACGCGGCCTCACGCTCTATGTGGAGTTAAGGCGGCGGGCACGCGAGAAATGGTTTGACCTGTCGAGCCTTAGGCCAGACGAACCGCTGGAAGGCCGTGTGCTTCAAGCTCGAAGTTTGATTGAAGCCGCCAAACGTGAACGCCTTCCTCACGTGCGCGAACAACTGATCGGCACAGTCACTCGGTTACTGCCATTAGATAAGACGGTATTATTGGAACTCGAAGAGTTTACGGAGTCTGAGTTGGATGTCAATGTGAGGACAACAGCATTTCAAGTTTACGAGAAAATTGAACTCTCGATTGAACGAGAAGAGAGCGCCAAGAGGATACGCGGTGGCAATATCTAACGGCCATCAGAGGGCATGGCTAATTCTTGATGATCTCCTTCGGCCGGGATGGCTGAATTGAGAAGGTCTGAACATCTCTAACGCCGCAGAACAAGAGTGAGGATGGGATCGGACTATTTCCGCGACGTTAGGATGGGGCACCCGGGTCAGGCACTTAAGAATGCGTTTTCACTTTGTCCAGCAGCACCGGCACTTGTTCGACAATCTCGATGTCGAACCCTTCGAGCGCTGGCACTTTGCGGGGATGGTTGGTCAGCAGACGAATCCGGCGCAAATTTAAATCTGAAAGAATCTGTGCTCCGATGCCGATCTCGCGCTGCGTTTTGCGCTCGCTTTCGGGCAGCGCGGGCATACGCTTGTCGCGATGGAAAGTGAGCGCCTTTCTGTCTCCGATGCTCTCCACGGAAAATCCCTTGGAGGTCTGATGCAGGTAGATCAATGCGCCCCGGCCTTCGCGGGCAATGGTTTGCATGGAGCCTTCGATCATGGCGTGACAGTCGCAGGCCGTGGATCCGAAAACATCGCCCATTACGCAATGCGAGTGCATACGGACCAGCACCGGAGCACTGTCGCGTTCCATACCGCCGCCTACGTCACCTCTAACTAGCGCGACGTGCGATTCGCCGCCGTCGACTTCGCTTTCGTAGGCAATCAGCCGGAATTCGCCGTAGCGGGTGCCGATGACGGCTTCGCCAACCCGGTGCACATAGCGCTCATGCTGCATGCGGTAGCGGATCAGTTCGGCCACGGTCAGCATTTTCAGGCTGTGGGTCTGGCAGAATTCGATCAGGTCGGGAACGCGCGCCATGGTGCCGTCGTCGCGCATGATTTCGCAAATCACGCCTGCGGGAACCAGCCCTGCCATACGGGCCAGGTCCACGGAAGCTTCGGTCTGGCCGGCGCGCACCAGGACTCCGCCCTTACGGGCCTGAAGCGGGAAAACATGGCCCGGACGCGCCAAGTCCGAAGGGCGCGTCGCGGGGTCAATCGCAACCTTAATAGTGCGAGCGCGGTCGTAGGCTGAAATTCCGGTAGTGACTCCGTCGCGAGCGTCAATGGCCTCGCAAAACGCTGTCCCGTAGTTGGACGTGTTCTCGGCCGTCATGGGGCCAATGCGGAGATGGTCGAGGCGCTCCTCCGTCATAGCCAGGCAGACTAGGCCGCGGCCGTATTTGGCCATGAAGTTAATCAGCTCGGGAGTGACTTTCTCGGCGGCCAGGGTCAGATCGCCTTCGTTCTCGCGATCTTCATCATCCACGACCACGACCATGCGTCCTTGACGGATTTCCTCAATGGCGGTCGGGACATCGGTAAATGCGGATTGTGGCACCATAACAGGCAAATTGTAGCAAAGCCGGTTTGGGCCGATTGTCAGACTTTTGTCTTTTATGATGTTCAGGGCGAGACCAATGAAAAGATCGCACGAATCCATTTTTCACAAGGCAACATCACATACACTGACCACCAACATGCGCCTACAACTAACCCTTGCTCTCTCTGTGATTTCCGCAACCTTAACCTATTCGTATCCTGCGATGGCGCAGTCTGGCCAGCCGTCTGGGACGGAAAACGCTTCTTCGGCACAATTGCGGAGCGATCTGGCCACCTTGCGGGATGCCGCGCTGTCTGATGACTACGCCTATCAGCAGCTTGCGCACCTCACCAATATCGGCCCTCGATCCACGGGCTCGCCTCAAGCGGAAGCTGCTGTGGAGTATGTCGCTGCGGAGATGCGCAAGCTCGGACTCGATGTGCATCTGGAAGAGGTCAAGGTGCCGCACTGGATTCGTGGTGAGGAGACGGCGCAACTGGTGGAGTATCCGGCACAAGCGCCGGGATCTACGCAGAAAATCGTGTTGACGGCGCTCGGGGGCAATCATCCTACGTCAGCGGAAGGAATCACGGCGGAAGTTGTCGTGGCGCGGAGCTTTGACGAACTCAAGAATATGGGCCGCGAGAAAGTTGCCGGGAAGATCGTGCTCTTTAATGTTCTGTTCGATCAGCAGAAGGCGGCGAATGGACTCGCGGGAGCGGCTTATGGAGAAGCTGTAGCCTACCGCGGCGGAGGAGCAAAGGCGGCGGAGGCGTTAGGCGCAGTGGCATCGCTGGTGCGGTCGGTGGGCAATGCGGATTACCGGATTCCGCACACGGGATTCAGTGAAGCGGCAAACATTCCTGCTGGAGCTGTCACCAGTGAAGACGCGGACCTGATCTCACGGCTTGTGGCCGAGGGCAAGGTGCGCATGCACATGGTTTTGACGACGCACGCTGGCCCAGAGGTGGTGAGCCACAACGTTATTGCGGACCTGAAAGGCTCAGAGCATCCCGAGCAGATTGTGATTGTCTCCGGACATTTGGATTCGTGGGACCTGGGGACTGGAGCGATTGACGATGGCGCCGGAGTTGCGGTTGCGATGGAGGCTGCGGAACTTATGCAGCGTTTGCACTTACATCCCCAGCGCACTCTGCGAGTGATTGCCTGGATGGACGAAGAAAACGGTGGACGCGGGAACAAGGCATATGCGAAGGCCCACGCGGTGGAGTTCAGCCAGCATGTGGCTGCGATTGAAAGCGACAACGGCGCGGGGCATCCCATGGGATTCCAAGCCAAGATTAATGCCCAGGCGTTGCCTCTGTTGCAGCCGGTGCAGGAGGTTCTGCAACCCATCGGCGCGAATCTTATTCATTTGATCGAGCGCAGTCCTGGAACGGACATCGAGCCGATGGCTGAGGCTGGCGTTCCTACATTCGGTATCATGCAGGATGCGCGTACCTACTTCAATTATCACCACACCGCCGCGGACACGCTGGATAAGGTTGTTCCGCGAGAATTGCGCGAGAACGCGGCCGCGATGGCCGTCATGGGATACGCGCTGGCCAATCTGCCGCAGGCGTTGCCTCGCTGATCAAATGGGTTGCGCGGCGCAGTGGACAGCGCGGAAGCGGGAACCACTTGGAATCTACCCGGCGGTTCGTATTGTTGACACTAGCTAAAACCCCCAGCCTTCGCAAAGAACGCGAAAGGCTGGGGCACCCGTTATCCTTGAAAGCCGTTCATTTTCCTTTCGGAGACATGCAATAGATGATCCCGTTGGCCGCTCCGAAGTAGATGCGGCTATTCGAGATAGCTATCCCGCTGAAAATCGCCGAGCCAATCTTAAAGTTCAGCAGGCTGGTACCGTCGGTTTTGGTCACATAGACGTGGCCATCGTTCGCTCCGAACAGCACAATGTCTTCAATCGTGGCGGGAGCAGCGAACAGCGGTTTCTTGCTGAGCGGATTGTAATGTTTCACGCTCATCGTGCCCGCGCTACTCTGGAACATCGTAAGCAGCGCGCCGCTCCGGTCAGGAGCAAAGATGGTGTTCACAGAGTCGAAGCGTTTCTTCCCAGTACCGCATTGCTTGACGTTGGTCTGTGCCAGGAAGGCGGGGCTGGCGATGAATCCTACCTGCTGTTGAATGGTTTGCACCGTACCCGTCAGACCTGTATTGCTGCGTCCCAGGACAAAGATTCCGCCAAACTTGTTCATGGCTGTGACCCATGAGGCGGTGGTGTTGTGACCTGTGCATTGGTTTTTCTCGCCGGTCATGTGCAGGATCGGCGAAGAGCCGAAATCGTTATCCATTTGGTCGTTGACTACCGCGTTGTAATAGTTCAGCAGGGTCCCGCTATCTGCCGCCAGGGCCACCACGCTATCCGGATAGAGCGTCGCATTCTTGCTGGGAGGCGCACAGTTGAAGCCCGGATTCCCCGTGTCCGCGTAAACGATTCCGTTGGTGCCGTCAATGGCAACGGACGACCAAACCGCGCCGCCTACGCAGGTCCCCTGCGGACATGTGCTCTGATCAATGGTGCTGAAACTCCAGCTCAAACCACCGCTAAGCTCGTTGTAGGCATTGACGAGCCCGATTACGCATGGTGCATCGTCGTGGGAGGCCAGGCCTACGTACACCCTTCCGTTGTAGAACGCCGGCGACGACCAGACCTCTGCGCCATTATTAGGATCGCCTAGTTGTTGTTTCCAGACCAATGCGCCGGTGGTGGCATTCAGAGCGTATAGGTAAGCGTTCTCAGCGCCGAAAAAAACTAAGTTGTTGGCGACATCAACCGAGGCCGAGGACCCGATGCGGCACCGTTTCGTATTACACGGAGGCACGAGGTCTATTCCGAACGACCAGATTTTCTTCCCAGTGACCGCATTGAGCGCATAGAAGTTGCCGTTATACGATCCCAGGAATACGGTGGATATGCCGTTGACCGTGGCTACCGCAGGGGAGGCAGAAATTTCGCCTCCGGTGGAGAATGTCCATTTTGTTTTGAGCGACGCGACGTTGGAGGACCTTAGTCCGGTCTCCGCGCTGTGGGCGCTGTTATTCAGGTCACGCAAATATTTGGGCCAGTCGTCCGCGCGGAGGAAGAGGGCACCGAAGACTACGTAGATGAGGAGAAGAGAATAAATGGTTGGCAATATTCTGCGAGCGCGAGGTCTGTTGAGAGTTTCGTAGTTCATCGTGCACCTCCGGATTTCGTTGCGGGCGAGCGGGTGTAGTGGAGATTTAATCCTTCTGCGAGTTTGAATAATTCTAGTTGATTATTGCGTGCCGACTGTTGACTCCTTTCGTCGCCAGAGGGAGAGTGTGGGCGAGCCCGCTGCTAATACATGTTGAGCTGGTGGTGTAGTGATTTGGAAAGCGTCGGGGACATCGTGAACTTCTCCTCAAGGCGGGCCGCATAATTTTCCTCTTCTCCGAGTGGAGTGTCAATCGGGACTTTTGCGATTTACGGTGGGTGGCCAAGGTACAAGTCTAAATCTCATAGTGAATGAGGGTGCCACATTCTGCCGCGTACTTTGCGGAAGGGGTGGGAGGCTAGGATGTCAGGTGCGGGGTTGGAACAGCGGACCGATCTTGGGCTCTTAATTCTCGTGCGGGGTGGCGTTGCGCGAGCAGTGGAAGCCGGATTCCATGCTATGCTTTGGCCGCAGGATGTGGCCTGAACTACTCCCCTTCCTCCCGGTCCTACCGCTTGAAGTGAGGTAACGAGTCATGCGAGACAAGAAGCCCTTCTCCTCAAGAAAACCAATTTTCGCGATTTTCATGACGCTCTTGCTGGCATTGGTGATTATTCCCGCGCCGGCGCAGGCCAGGAAGTTTAAGGTGTTGCACAGGTTTCACGGCGCACCGGCCGACGGAGCGCTTCCTTGGACTCAGCTAACGCTGGACACAGCCGGCAATATTTATGGAACGACTACAGAGGGGGGCGACGGGAAAGGGGTTTGCACCAGCTTCTTTAATGGCTGCGGCACAGTGTTCAAGCTGGACAAGAACGGGAAGTTCCTTTCCCTGCACAGCTTCAACGGTAAGAACGGGCTGGATCTCATGGCGGGGTTACTGCGCGACGCGGCGGGAAACCTGTACGGAACCACGACTTTGGGCGGCGACACGAATTGCTATCAGTATGGCTGCGGCACGGTGTTCAAGCTGGACAAGACGGGAAAGGAGACCGTGCTGCACAGGTTTCACGGGAGTCCAGATGGTGAGGACCCGGAGGCTCTTCTGGTTGAGGACAAGGCGGGGAATCTGTATGGCACGACCACCCTCGGGGGAACCGGCAACAATGGCGGAACAGTATTCAGAATAGATAAGAAGGGCCACGAAACAGTGCTTTATAGCTTCTGCACCCAGACGGGCTGTCCCGACGGGCGGGATCCCTTCCCGGGGGTCACCTTGGATGCAGCAGGCAATATGTACGGTGCCGCTACTCCGGGTGGCACTTTCAACGCGGGGGTCATATACAAACTGGATACCACCGGTAAGGAGACAGTTTTGTACAGCTTCAGTGGGGCGGATGGGGTTGGTCCCTCATCGGTTTTGGTCGCGGACTCAGCAGGAAACCTGTACGGCACGACCCAGGAAGGCGGCAATCTGAACTGCTTTGGCGGTTCGGGCTGTGGCGTGGTTTTTGAACTGTCTCCCCAATCGAACGGCAGTTGGACGGAAACCACACTGTACACGTTTTGCTCTCAGACCAATTGTACCGACGGGAATAGACCGCTCGTGGGGCCGTTAGTTAGAGATTCGGCCGGGAATCTGTACGGCACAACCGAATTCGGTGGGGCCTTTTCTACTTGCGACGGATGTGGCGACGGGGTTGTTTTCAAGGTGGATCCTGCGGGTCAAGAGACCGTGCTGCATAGCTTCAGCGGTAGAGCGGATGGCGGAATCCCCGCAACGGGTTTGACCATGGATAAACTCGGCAACCTGTACGGCGTCGCCGTTAGCGGTGGCGACCTGAACTGCGCGGCGGGACACGAGCAGGGTTGTGGAGTCGTTTTCAAGCTCAACCCTTGATGGCATCGAACGAATTTAGTGCGCCAGGCTGGCTAGAAAAGGTCAGAAACTCGTCGTAAGACGCAGAGTATAACTGCGTGGAGGGGCGATGCTATTTCCGGAAAGCAAGCCGGCGAAGTTGATCACATTCAATCGGTTAGTAATGTTCTGAATGTCGGCTTGTAACCGCATACTCAACTTGTCCTTCTTCCAGAGGTCTGCTCCTGCGGAAGCATCCAGTGAGAACGAAGGCTTTACGCGACCCAGGTCAAAGTTCACGCGATTCACAATTGCCTGGCCGAACTGCGCCACGGCTTGTTGTTCGGTACCGTTGAATTCCACGGGAAGACCGCTGTCATACTCACCTCCCAGGGCCACCCATGCACGCTCTACGAGTTGAGAACGAAAGCGGGCCCTTACGGTATGACGTTGGTCCTGACTGACCCAAAAACGTCCCTGGGTCTGGCTGAGCGCTTTGCTGGCTTCATCCCCGAGGAAGAGTCCGCCGGTTACCGGAAGATATGCTGCCCCCACCATGTAGGAATAGCTTACGAACCCGGACGCACGACCCCAGTGAGGAACGTCGAGCTTTCCCTCGGCTCCGTAGATATGGGCTTTGCGAAAGGCAACGGGAAAGCTGACTGCGGTATCAAGTAATAGGTCGTCATCGGCAAAATTGTTCACTTGACGATCAAAGTAGTTGGCATTCAGCCGCAGTTTCTGAAAGAAGCCCTTGGTCAGTCCAACCTCATAGTAATTGCCGTGAGAAGGCTCAACAGGCAACCGCAGAACCTGCGGATCGAGCGAAACTACCTGATTGGAACTGGAAAGCAGGATGTTCTCGAAGTCGGGAGTTTGAAAAACCCGGTCATAGGACGCATGCAGCACCAGATCGGCAGAATGAAAATAACGTGAAACTCCCAGGCGCGGACTGACGGCGTTCTGATTCACCAGAAGCTGATAGTGGTCCCAACGAAGTCCCGCGCTGACGGTCCATTTGCCCAGGCGGATGAGGTCCTGAACAAAAGCGGATTGTTCGAGACTCGGCCGATTTCCGGCGAAGGTGTAGGTGCGCGGAGTGCCGGGATCGAAGTTGGTGAAGTTCGTGATTACATCGCTGAATCTCTCGCGAATAAACGTCGAGTCTGACTCGATGCCTGCTTTCCACTCCTGATTGCTGTGATGGAAGGAAATCGTTCCTTTGAAATACCCCTCGCGAAAACCGTTCTGCTGGAAGGCAAGGATGGGCGTCGAAAGGAGTCAACAGTCGGCACGCAATAATCAACTAGAATTATTCAAACTCGCAGAAGGATTAAATC
>Ga0207149_1165_pt1 | contig 9596 bp, 19 predicted proteins | sample Alteio_BWMinHeat_31_FD_153563 | JGI IMG/M metagenome (GOLD analysis project Ga0207149, IMG submission 153563) | Enriched cells from forest soil in Barre Woods Harvard Forest LTER site, Petersham, Massachusetts, United States -... | ecosystem: Environmental > Terrestrial > Soil > Temperate forest >... | reverse complement strand
AACACCGTCATTGAATCGGATCCAAATTTTGAAGCCGCTTACATAATGCGCGTCAACTATTCTGGGCAACATAAGAACTACTCCAGGGGATCAATCTTTGGAAGTGACTTCTGAGCCTGTGCGAGCGCCCAAGCCTCAAGAAGTTCACTTTGATGCAATAAGCGCCATTCTTGGACGTGCGCCAACGCTCGCTTTGGAAGCTCGCCATTGAGCTGACCTGTCACGATGTTCACCGTCGCCTCAAAATCACCGTAGATGGCATGAAAATGCGCCGGTCCATGATCTCGATAGTACATGGCAATTACGATACCAAGAAATCGACTGAGTTCCGGCATTTGCCAGATTATACCGCCGACGCTCGACGTTTTCGCCTAACGATGAGGTTGAGCGACGCGGGGCTTGCCAACGACCAACGAAGCTGATTTATCTCAATCATCGACCTACTCCTTGGCCCACCGAAGACGCGACCCGCGATCGCTCGAACCGATTGTTAGGCGGGCGCACCGGGGCGAATTTAGGTGCTCCAAGCGGCGTCTACCTCTGCGCTTGCAATAACATGTACCAGATTATCCATCGATATCATGAAGAAATGCGCAAGCGGCTGAGTAGAGGGGCGCATCGAATGGTATTGCTTTAGGGGTTGTGAATCGACTATTTTTAACAAAGGGAAAGTCCACGTTGGGTGATCGCCGCGCTCCAGTTTGGGAAGTGATTTAACCGCAGGCGCCGGCACAAAACCCCCGGGACATTCGTCCTCAGCGCTGAGTACGAAAACCTGCTTGAATCTGAGAATGAGTTCGCGAGGAGGACCGTCCGCGGTGCCAGCGAAAGTCATACGGATCGTAGCGGCGTGAACAGGGGCATAAGAGAAGGCAATTTGGCCACAGGGCCCGCAAATGCCCTCTATCGGCTCCCACACTTCAGCGTGCATAGCGGGTTCGCCTAACGATGAGGTTGAGCGACGCGGAGTTGCGCCGACGATGAACAAAGCTGATTTATCCCGATCATCGATCCCCTCCTTGGCCTACCGAAGATGCGGCCCCGCGATCGCTCCAACCGATTGTTAGACGTCGTTCCTCCAAACCCCCATGACGCGCACGGCTCCCACCAATGCCGAATTTACCGCGATTCGCGTCGTAATAGCCACAGCAAGAATCTGAGAAGGGTCCCGAAGCAGAACCCGATAGCGCCATGCATCAGGGTACCAACGACGGAGAAAAACCACACGTATTGAGGTCCAGAGTCGAAGCGGAATGGTTTCACCCAATCGAAGTGATTTGCGAGCCAGTGAAGAGGAAGGTCGTACAGTAGAAATCCTAGAGCTGCACTCTCGCCGCCCGTGCCATTTGGGACAAGTTCCGTAAGTACAAAGACGAGGTGTAGAGCGGCGAACGCAAGCGCAAAAAGTACTGGCAGGCGGTGTCTCACTATGCAGCGTTTAACGATGAGGTTCAGCGACGCGGGGCTGCGTTGCCGAGAAAGGAAGCTGGTTTATCCAGATCATCGACCTATTCCTTGGCTCACTGAAGATGCAAAACCCCGCGATCGCTCGAACCGATTGTTAGACGGCGACATCGCTAGGCTACTCGGGCGTAGAAAGGCGAGGGAGTCGCGACGCAAACTTCTCAAAAATCCAGCCCATGAATGGAAGGCCAATCGTAATCATCATCAATAGGTAGGCCAACCACAGCGCTGCGCCCGACAATCCTCGCACAATCGAGCCAATCGCGGCGGCCACTAAGCCCAGAAATATATTCGTAATGAGGATCATGAGGAAAACCCATAAACCGCGAACCCAGAAGCGGAAGTAGGCTGAATTTCTATCCATGAAGTGAAACTCCAGGTGTTTTTGGCTAACTACCAGCGTATGAAGTGCCGTCTAACGATGAGGTTGAGGCGGCATTACTTAGAATAAACAACAAGGACGGTTTCGAGTTTCGTGGAGTTAGAAAACGCAACAAGCCCGATCCCCTATTTTCTAGCGTCCGGAAGACCTTGACGCGTCGATTGCCGCGAAAATGCAATTCACACAACAAGGCTTGTTGTGTTTTCTGCGTAATGCCGGGTTGAGGGACGCGCGGGTGCGCTGACGCAAAACGAAGGCAGTTTGTCCCAATCATCGACTTTCCTGCTTGGCTCAACGAAGACGCGATCCGCGATCGATCCAACCAATTGTTAGACGGCGATGGCATTGGCTTTAGTTACGATAGTTCTATGCCCCCATACGCGGCTGATCGATCCGACGCTGCCCGAGTGCGCTGCAGAATTCATGGCGATGAGGATGCCAGAGTCAATACGATCGATGATATTGCCGGCTACTGGCGTGTCATTCTCTTTAAAACATTTGATGTGAAGAAGAGCCTGCTCCGTAAGCACAACCTCACGGGGTATTAGTTCTAGAGCGGGCGCCTCAACAATGTCTGCGGCCAAAGCACCAAAGAAATAGCTACGCGATTTTCCCTGAGGAAATAGGTAGACCAAGAGAGCAGCGCGTCCATCCGTGCGGGGCACGAAGCAGAAATCGCCCGATCGCACGCCTACGTTGGACTTTGGATACCGCTGGAGTGCCACTGAAGCCGTCTAACGATGAGGTTGAGCGACGCGGGACTTTTCAGAGTCAAAACGAAGCTGATTTATCCACATCATCCACCCCCTCCTTGGCCCAACGAAGACGCGGCCCCGCGTTCGCTCGAACCGATTGTTAGACGACGAAACTACCGAGTGGCAATTTTACGAATGGCTATCAACAGCACTGATGTTCTCCGCCGCCGCGTCGACGATGATATCGATACCAGCGTATTTGACCATCTGCAACGTTACGATCGTACCGGCCTTTGATGTATAGCCAATATTTAGCCTGGACGGGCTGGCCCAAGTGATTGTGAGATTTATCGAACCCCCTTTATTCGCGACATTGTCTAGCACATAGGGGTGCGGTATGGGGCCTTGGGAATCGATTCCCAGTACGTCAACGGAGAACGGTTTACCCTGAGTATTGCGCAAGTGCACCGTAGTGAAGATATCCCCTGACCCAAAGCCACCGTTTTGGGCGGTGTCCGCAGTAGCGAGCCATCTGCCGTCTGGAGAAGGAGCATCCGCCTTCCAAACGATGAGGTCGTCCCGGCGCGTGCAGCCAAAGCCCAACAAGCAGACTATAAGAGCATCAATTCCGTAGACGATAAAGCGAGTATGTCCTCGCCATCGGAACCGGGAGTCATCAACGTCGAGCCGAGCGCGGGCGTTACGCACGTCGTCTAACGATGAGGTTGAGCGACGCGGGGCTTCGCCAGCGTCAAACGAAGGCACTTAATCCCAATCATCGACCCCCTCCTTGGCCCACCGAAGACTCGGCCCCGCGATCGCTCGAACCGATTGTTAGGTTTCGCCACGTCCCACTAAAACAATGCCTCACGACTGCTCCAATGGGTCTGGCCCATACTTGTTTCTACCATTCGTGCCCCTTAAGAATCCGTTCACGATCAGTGCTCCGATCGGGCCGACCAGCGGAATGAAGTGAATAAGTATCCACCATGCCGACATGTCCCGATCGTGCCATCGCTTCGCTTGAACTGCCAGGGAGGGCCACAGCAGCAAAAAAATAACGCAAACAGCAAAAGGTCCCCTGAGAAATTCGTAGCCGTTCTTACTGTCCACTATCGCAGCAATGAGCCACGCAGGAGTAATGACCGCAACAAATCCCCAATACTGGAGTCGCGATATTCGACCTGTAAAGAGAAAGAGAAATTGACGCCAGTGCATGACAGGGAACCTAACGATGAGGTTGAGCGACGCGGGGCTGCGCTGCCGCAAAACGAAGCTGATTCATCCAGATCATCGATCTCCTCCTTGGTCCTCCGAAGATGCCGCCCCGCGATCGGTCGAACCGATTGTTAGATCCTACAAGCCAACACCGATGCGAAATACGCGGATGCGATCGATAGTCCGGTTCGCAGACACGTCTGCGACGATGAGCACCGAATACTCAGTGAACACAAATCGACCAACGTTTCGCTCAGTAGCCGAATAGGCATCGTGTATATCCGGCCCTGACATGCAACATCGCAATTCCAAACCCTGCGATGCAAAAAATTTCTGCGCCTCATCAACAGGCATACCTACGGGAACATGAATTTGTGTCTGCTTCTGCCAGTATGCCACCCGAGAATTTGCCCGACCAATGGTGCAGCTCGATAGAGCAAGTGCGAGGGCTAGAGCAACAACTCTGATGAACCTTTGACGCATGCCGGTGGGATCTAACGATGAGGTTGAGCGACGCGGGGGTGCGTTGCCGTTAAACGAAGACGCTTTATCCCAATCATCGACCCCCTCCTTGGCCCGCCGAAGATGCGCCCCGCGATCGCTCGAACCGATGGTTAGAGGATGAGCGCCGCCCACGAACGAAGCGACCGCCTAATGCTCCCACGATGCACGACGCTACGGTGACGCACGTCAGCAAACCGATTGTCTCGTAAAGAGCGGCTGACTGCCAATTCGGTAACCGAAAGTGAAAGGAATTAAACGTAACAAAAATCGCTGCGATCATTCCAAGAATCGCGCCATTCCAAAGGAATGAGCGGGGCGCAATGAGTCCAGCTATGGCACCAGGAATAAAAAAAACCAACAGCGTCCATATAGCGGCGAGAACTGGCGCCTGATCAACGAGAGATTGGCCGGCGACGCGCATAAGAACGCAGGGGATTAGAACAAGCGTCCCTGCCAGAACGGCGAAAATACTCGGCCGAGCGATTAAAACTTGTCGCAGCATATCCTGAGTCCTCTAACGATGAGGTTGAGCGACGCGAGGTTGCGTTGCCGACAAACGAAACCGCTTTATCTCAATCATCGACCCCCTCCTTAGCTCACCGAAGACGCGACCCGCGATCGCTCGAACCGATTGTTAGACCTCGTGCAACGACTCAGGATGGCGGCGTGACAGATCCTTGTGCTCGCTTACGACGCAGCCGAGCAACTTTAAAGTACATCAGAGCGAGAAGAAACACGGGTCCAAAAAAGAATCCGCAAAAAAACCATATCCATGCGGCGCCTATTGGAGCACCGAACAATCGATGAACGCCTAAGCCGATGCCAATTAGAACGAGCCACGGCACCGGATGAACCACAGTCGCAAGAAATAGCGGTCCACGTTGCACTGGCCTTACTACGACGGCTGGACGTGCGGGATCCCTACCCAAGACAGCTAACAATAATTGAATCCAGTGACCTACACGCCCAACGACCAAACAACCGGCGATGACGCCAGGCATCAGTGTCCAAAACGAAGGCAAGGCGTCCATTGGGGTCTAACGATGAGGTTGAGCGACGCGGGGACGCGTAGACGCAAAACGAAGGCAATTTATCCACATCGTCGACCTCCTCCTTGACTCAGCGATGGCACGCCCCGCGATCGCTCGAACCGATTGTTAGAGGGCACGCCGGACAATAGCGAAGTGCCGAAGTATGGCACCCCCAAATGCCGTGCCGCCGGCAATGATTGCGAGGGCGAACTCCCAACGGGCAAATGTGCTTACGTCGGACGCAGAAAGGAGTGCCATCGCAATGAAGAAGACGCTAGAGGCAGCGAACGCAAGCACCCAAGGGCGGAGGCTACTCCGTATATACAGAAAAGCGCCCACCAAACCATACGCCAAAGCGGCCGCCGCACCCGCTACGGACACATAGATCAAAGCTCGGACCCCGAGCGATGGCAGATGGCTACCCAGGACTGCCATGGCCAGAATACCGGCCGCTAGGGGCAATAGCCAGAACAGGAGAAAGCCGAGCAATGGACGGAGCCAACCCGGCGCCCGTAACCCGTTGCGAATAATTTGATTCAACATAGTGACTGAGCGGCGAATGCGCCTGCATGCCCTCTAACGATGAGGTTGAGCGACACGGGGTTGCGCCGACGCAAAACGAAGGCATTTTATCCAGATCATCGACCCTCTCCTTGGCTCACCGAAGGCACGCCCCGCGATCGCTCGAACCGATTGTTAGGTCTTGCTCGCCCACGTCGAGTTGATTCGCACTGCATTCGCCCCCATCAATGAAAGCAAATCGATCAGGGAATTCACGGCTTCTATTGGCGCAGATCCAAAATCCACTGAGAAAAAGACACCATCGTCCCTAACCTCTGGCGCCGTCACAGAGTGTATCGCCCCCAGCAACCCGTGAACATCATGTTGATTCGACTCCGACTCGTCGATCCATTGAAGGCACCAGTCAGCAACTCGCGAGAAATCATGTGCCATTCCTTGAACTAGAAATTCCACCCCGTTCCAGTGAAATGGCTCCAGGGTCACGGCGAGTCCTGAGGGTAGGGTAATTCGTTCAGTTTCAAACTCGGGCGAGTTCACTGGGTTGACGTCCGTTAAATTTGGAGGATTCACCGACCCCGACGCTAGATCGATTCGATACAGGCGAAACGGTCGTGCCACCCCATTGTCACTGAGTTGAAGCAGAACCTCTGGGCCTCCCGGTTGATACTTGAGCCGATAGTCACGCAACGCGTCAATGTAACGCGACATCCAGAATTCACGAGCCGCGGAAAATCGAGCGGTAACGTCCATGTTGAGACCTAACGATGAGGTTGAGCGACGCGAGGTTGCGTTGCCGATAAGCGAAGCCGCTTTATCCCAATCATCGATCCCCTCCTTGGCCCAACGAAGACGCGGCCTCGCGATCGCTCGAACCGATTGTTAGATTTCGTGTCATTCAGGTAGTGTCGGAACAAGTGCCCAAAGTCCAATCGCAACTAGACTCGCAACCACGAAGACAATAATAGAATTCTTACGACGATACTCAAACTGCCTATCAACAATGAACACCCGAACGGAGTGGAAAATTGGAATAGCCGCCATTAGGAAAAACAGTTCGACAACGTTACTGAGAGTTTTGTCATGCCCGAACCCGGCGGTTACTAACACCAGCCATAGCCCGAATGGGACGACTAAGGATGCGTAATCCCAAGCGGCCCAGGCCCCCCGCCGCCGGGCATTCCACCAAGCAGGCGCGGAAGCAAGCGATGTGAGAACGATCAGCACTAGGAGAACGGCGATCATCTAAATCTAACGATGAGGTTGAGCGACGCGGGGTTGCGTTGTCGGCAAACGAAGCTGATTTATCCCAATCATCGATCCCCTCCTTGGCTCACCGAAGATGCGCCCCGTGATCGCTCGAACCGATTGTTAGACGGTCGCTCGCGCTGACGTTTCCGTTCGCGGCACCATTCGCTAGCTACCAGCCTATACCGGGATTGAGATTCTTGGCAAAAGGTCCTCTCCGAGTCGGGTGCTATGTAAAAACCACGGCCCTCAAAGCGGCGCAATCGCGGTGACCTTCATCATCGATCGCACGCCGCGGCGTACCCCTGGTTCTGCTTCATCGGCGGCCGGCGCAAATACCGCTACCCTACGCGACGGAGGCGCACTTTATTTGCGCTCGCGAGTGCAACCCCAACAACCGACCAAACAAGACCTACGATGCCCTGGACGCGACGGCCCTCAATGCGCTGACCCAATTCTCCCGCACACCGTGACGTGTCGATCGCATTCGCCGCAACGCTCGAGCGCCGCGCGCTGAGCTTTCGTTCCGGGCTGGCTGGCGTGCGTTCATCGATCTCGCCGATGCAAGACTCTCCGGAATCTGCCGTCTAACGATGAGGTTGAGCGACGCGGGGTTGCGTCGCCAACAAACGAAGCTGATTTATATTGATCATCGACTCCCTCCTTGGCGCACCGAAGACGCGACCCCGTGATCGCTCGAACCGATGGTTAGATGCCACCCAACGGAGCTGCGACCGTGTCCACCGAAGCTGCAATTCTTTACGACTTCTGCAGCACCATAGACCCAGACCATTCGCGCACCACTTCGCTCAATTCTACGGCAACCTGCGTTTCCGCGGAAACGCCGATCGAGACTGCGAGCCCAACGGTCGACTCGGGGTACCCCGCTGAGTCTGTGCAACCGCGTCGCTGAGCGAAGTGGTCCTGGTTCGACTAACGAAGTGAGCATCAAGCAGCGCCACTACGACACGCACCGCGCCGGGCCCGCGACAGGCGTAACGGCCGACGAACACACCTTATGTCTCGTCGTCCTCATGGCAACTAACGATGAGGTTGAGCGACGCGGCGTTGCGCCGACACCAAGCGAAGCTGCTTTATCCCAATCATCGACCCCCTCCCTGGCTCACCGAAGACGCGACCCCGCGATCGCTCGAACCGATTGTTAGACGACACCGCCGAGATTAACGTTGGCCCTGCCAACGTGCGGTCAAGACGCGCTCATCCCTAAAATCTACTACCAACAACCAGGGCCCGCCAGTGGTAACCTCAATGGAGTCTTCCGACCCACTGCGAGGTGTGGCGGAAGAGGGACCCCACGCGTATTTCCATGTAACCGCACGTGCGCAGCTTTTGAGTGATTCCGGCTCGCAGTACGTCGGGCGTCCGAGAGAGTTCTTTAACTTGGATCGGGCAAGACCAACGAGTGATTCAAGGCGCAGTGCAGGAGGTGGTGGCCTACTACCAGCCGGCAGGGATCGAGCTGACGCCAAATCGTTCTGCAATTCCTTAATCAACGCGTCGGCAGGAACAGCGTCTGCATAAACGCAGACGGCTGCACTGAGCACGGCCATCGCGAGGGGAGTTCGTAGCTGCGCACCTAGGAATGACATGGCGTCTAACGATGAGGTTGAGCGACGCGGGGTTGCGCCGACATCGGACGAAGCTGATTTATCCCGATCATCGACTTCCTCCTTGGCTCACCGAAGACGCAGCCCCGCGATCGCTCGAACCGATTGTTAGACCACGTGAGCCCCGGCCACGTCGCGAACACCCAACGAGCGTGTCGCCCAATAATGAATCACAACCACTCCCACGGGTAGCAAGAACCCGAGCCAATCCGCCCAATTCCGCGGTATATCTTCAAGCGTAAATAGAATCGCCAAAATGACTGGACAACCCGACGCAAGAATCGCGAGTCGTGACGCTGAGAGATTCCGTGCGTCGCGCCAAGCAAGCAGCATACCCAGAAGGGCGAGGCCAAAAAAGATAGGTGCTGTCATTATGACACCAGTCCTAAGAGTAGCGAGTTCCGGCTTCACGAATTTAGTACCGTGCCACTTCAGGACATCAATTGATAGATACCCCAAAACCACTGCGAGAATAGAAAAAAGAATGGTAGATAGAATTGCTACTGTGGTAAGCCGAAGCAGTGCGCGGAGCATATTCGGGGTCTAACGATGAGGTTGAGCGACGCGAGGTTGTGACGATGCAAAACGAAGGCGATTTATCCACATCATCGATTTCCTGTGTCGTTCAACGAAGACGAAACCTCGTGATCGCTCGAACCGATTGTTAGCCCTTGGCGCTGCCGCAGCCTCTCGCGCTTCCCGAAGAGCCGCGTCGCCCAATAACAAACTACTACAACTACCTCGGGATTATTGATGGCCGCGCTTGAAGCGGCACTTGAGGCGGCACTTGAGGCGGCACTTGAGGCGGCGCTTGAGCCGTCGCCCGAGGCCTGTATGAACATTGCCTGGCGAATCAAGGCGCCGACGTTCCTTTAAGTTCGTCGAATCATTTCTCGCTGTCCAGGTC
>Ga0207149_1131_pt2 | contig 9602 bp, 9 predicted proteins | sample Alteio_BWMinHeat_31_FD_153563 | JGI IMG/M metagenome (GOLD analysis project Ga0207149, IMG submission 153563) | Enriched cells from forest soil in Barre Woods Harvard Forest LTER site, Petersham, Massachusetts, United States -... | ecosystem: Environmental > Terrestrial > Soil > Temperate forest >... | reverse complement strand
ATGCTTGCGCTACAATATCCGGGACCGTGATGTCTTTCTTCCAATCCGGATAGCGGGCCCAGGCGTTGAATTGGAAACGGACAATGGCAGTTTCAGCGCTGCGCCTGCCTTTGCGGAGGAAGATGGGCCCGCAATCCCGCGTCCAACCGCGATCGGTCGGGATTTCGTACATTTCGATTTGGGATAATCCTACGCCCACCCGCTTCAGGACGCGCTTCGCCTGGTCGCCGTGCGACCCATCGTGCACCAGCAAGCGAACCTTCTCGCCCTGCGTAATCTGTTTCACGATTTCGCCATACGCCCAGGGGATGGGCGCAAATTTGCCCGGCCAATCGCTCCAGTTGTGCGGCCAGGCTAGCCATGTAGCCTCGTGATTTTCCCACTCCGCCGGCAGGCTGAAGCCCATTGCCGCGGGACTGCCCGCGAGGAACCTGGACCCCCGCTTTTGCGGGGGTGACAACCCGGGGCGTCCGTCATTCCCGCGAAAGCGGGGGCCCCAGGTTCTGCAATGGCGGGAATCCAGCCTTTCGGCGTCAAGTGCTTCGGGAGGTTTCGTTCGTTGGGCGGGCTTTCTTGATGCCGCGGGCGGGCGCGTCTTCATCTAGACTATTTCTCTCCACGCATCGTCGTCAAGTTGGCGGCGTTCGATGCCGCCATACGCATCCACCCGCCGGTCGCGCAGGAAAGGCCAGTTCCGCCGAACTTTTTCGATACGGTCCAAATCCATTTCGGCAAAAAGAATTTCCTCGCGATCGGCCGAAGCTTCCGCAATCACAATTCCAAAAGGATCGCAGATGAAGGACGATCCCCAGAACTCAATCCCATGCTTGGCCGCCGGGTTCGTTGCGTCCTTGGGCTGCGGGGCGGCTTCAAATCCTACTCGATTCACCGCAGCAACATAAACTCCATTCGCAATAGCGTGACCGCGCTGGACCGTCCTCCATGCGTCTCGCTGCGCCGCGCCATGGCGTTCTTTTTCTTCCGGATGCCACCCGATGGCCGTGGGGTAAAACAGCACGCTCGCGCCGCCCAGCGCTGTGAGCCGCGCTGCTTCCGGATACCACTGGTCCCAGCAAATCAGCGTGCCAATTCGCCCCTTGCTCGTAGTGAACGTGCGAAAGCCGAGGTCGCCCGGAGTGAAATAATATTTCTCATAATACGCCGGATCATCGGGGATGTGCATTTTTCGATAGAGCCCGACAATTTTTCCGTCGGCATCAATCACTGCGGAACTGTTGTGATAAAGGCCGGGCGCGCGGCGCTCAAAAACCGGCGCAATCAAAGCGACACCCGCCTTGAGTGCAACGCGCCCCAACGCCTCGGTGGTCGGCCCCGGAATCGTCTCTGCCAGATCAAACGCTGCCAGGTCTTCGCGCTGGCAGAAATATTGGGAACGGAAAAGTTCGGGCAGACATACGATGGCTGCACCGCCGCGCGCCGCTTCCTCAACGCGCTCAATGGCCCGCACCAGGTTTTCCTTTGGGTCGGTGGTCATGGACATCTGCACCAGGCCCACCTTAAATTTTCGCGACGGATCACTTTCCTTTTGGTCCATGCGAGAAAGCTAACATAAAAATGCGGAAGGCTCCAAGAGGTTTACGCAGTGCTGCCAGTTCTGCTTGACTTAAAAAATTGCGCTGGCTACAGTGCCATTTGGGCGGAAAAACGGGCCGCGTCAAATCTTCATCCGGTTAAACGATGAGCAACGGCTGGGCAGACGATTTCCTGAAGCGCAATGTGCTGGCCGTCCAGGAGTTCACTAATCTTGTCGCCACATCGCTTCGCCTGGCCTTCAGCCCGCCACGCTACTTTACCGACACGCTCTTGCAGATGGACGTGATCGGTTTTGGCTCTCTCCCGATCGTTTTGCTTACTGGATTTTTTACCGGAGGCGTCCTCGCCCTTCAGACCTACCGCACTCTGGGCACTTTCGGCGAAGTCGGTTTACTGGGCCAGGCCGTTTCACTTTCCGTTGTGCGCGAGTTGGGCCCGGTTTTAACCGCGCTGATGGTCGCCGGGCGGAACAGTTCCGGCATCGCCTCCGAAATCGGGTCCATGCAGGTGGGCGAGCAGATTGACGCCATGCGAGCGCTGGGCACCGACCCGGTGCGCAAGCTTGTGACGCCGCGCATGTATGCCACGCTCATCGCTCTCCCGCTCCTCACCATTCTTTCCGACTTCTTCGGATTACTGGGAGGTTTTTTTGTGAGCTATTATACAGCGCACCTCACCTCCGCCCAGTATTGGACTTCCGCGTATCAGGCGCTGGATTTCCAGGACGTTATCCAGGGGTTGCTCAAGCCGATATTTTTTTCGGTCGTTGTCGCCGGGATCGGGTGCTACTTTGGCCTGCGAACCCGGGGCGGCACGGAAGGCGTAGGCCGCTCCACCACCCAGGCCGTGGTCGCGGCTTCGGTCCTGATTCTGGTTCTCGATTTTTTCATTACCAAATTCTTGATTGGAATTAAATTTACCTAGCCCGTCGTCAACTTTTATTTTTATCTATGGATTCCGCTGCGCCCACTCCGGCCCTCGAACTTCGCCACGTTACTCTCTCCTTTGATGAGAAGCCAGTCCTCTCTGAAATTTCATTTCAAATGGATCACGGAGGAACGCTTATTTTGCTGGGAGCCGCAGGCGCCGGCAAATCAGTGCTGCTCAAGCTTATCGTTGGCCTCCTAATTCCGGATTCCGGAGATATCATGGTTGATGGCGAAAACATGGCAGGGCTTCCGGAAGCCTTGTGGCATCCCGTGCGCCAGCGCATGGGAATGGTTTTCCAGGAGGGCGCGCTCTTTGATTCGCTCTCCGTATATGAAAACGTGGCATTCCCGCTGCGCGAGGCGGGCGGGAAAGAGGAAGAGAAAATTGAGCGGCGAGTGCGCGAGGTTTTGGATGTTGTTGAAATGGAGCAGGCCATCGACAAAATGCCTTCGGAGCTTTCGGGCGGCATGCGGCGCCGCGTTTCTATTGCCCGCGCCATCGTCACCCAGCCGGGCCTGATGCTCTATGACTCGCCCACGGCGGGACTTGATCCTGTTACGGCGCACACCATCACGGTTTTGATCGCGAAACTCCGCGATGTCCGTCACACGACTTCCATTGTGGTGACGCATCGCCTGCAGGACGGCTACGCGCTGGCGAATTTTATTTATGCGCCGGATAAAAAAGCCCTTGTCCCTGCTCCGACCAATGGCGCAAAATCACATTCGCCGCCCACGCGCTTCTTACTCCTGCGCGATGGCAGCATATACTTTCAGGGAAGCGGCCAGGAATTGGCGCATTCCGCAGACTCATATCTGCGAAGATTTCTTGCCTGATGAATTACTTGAATGCTTCTTTTCGGTTGGTGTAAAGATGGCAGAGGCTCTGAAGAAAATACTCCCTGGACGATCTTTAGCCACGCCATTCGTAATTGCCATAATCCTGCTCATCAGCGCCGGCGCCGCGGCTCAGGATAATTACGAGATCCAGGTTTACAGCTTTGACCTTGTCCAGCCGCACCATACGATGGTGGAACTTCACAGCAACTTCACCTTTGAGGGAAGCAAAGATATTCAGGACGGCGTCCGCCCCACCGAGCACGCCCTGCACGAGACCATTGAAATCACTCACGGATTTACTCCCTGGTTTGAAACCGGATTTTATATTTTCACGAGCTCCCGGAATGGCGACGGAGTGGACTGGGTGGGCGACCATATTCGCCCGCGATTCAGCATTCCCGAAAAATGGCACTGGCCGGTGGGCCTCAGCATTTCAAATGAAATCGGCTACCAACGGCATGCGTTTTCCGCCGATACCTGGACGTGGGAAATTCGTCCCATCATCGACAAAAAGTTGGGACGCTGGTATGGAGCTTTCAATCCCGCATTTGACCGTTCACTCCACGGACCCAGCGTCAACAAGGGGTTTGAGTTCTCACCTAATTTTAAATTCAGCTATGACATCACTCCCAAAATTGCCGCCGGGCTCGAGTATTACGGCGCACTCGGCCCGGTTACCGGGTTCGATCCTCTAAGAGACCAACAGCAACAAATCTTTCCTGCCATTGATCTTAATCTCTCACCCCGCTGGGAATTTAATTTCGGCGTCGGTGTGGGCGCGACGCGCAGCACGGACCACCTGATTGCCAAAATGATTTTGGGGTACCGGTTTGATTTTTGAACTGGAAAGGAAACATTTCCCACTGATGGTGCAGTTCGGTTTTTTGTAGCGGCGATCTATGACCGTCGAACTTGATTTTTGAGAAGCTTCCGGCGCTCCCCGCGAAAGCGGGGCAGGGGCCGAGCGCCGCTACGGCAAACTGACCCACTACGCATGTCCCCTTGACTGGGTTGGCTCCGCTTGCTAGCGTGTATTCATGGGGAACACAAACAGTAGGCCGTTCAGCGTTCGGCTCAAACCGGCTGTTCGGAAAAAGCTGGCGAATCTGGCGAAACGCACGGGCCATAGCTCCAATTATATTGTTGCCGAGGCGGTGAAAGTTTACATTTCAGATCAGGAGAGAATGGTCGCCGACATTCGGCGCGGCGAGCGGCAGATGGATTCCGGCCATTACGTGAGGCACGAAGACGTGAGGGCCTGGCTCCTTTCATGGAGCACAAGACGGGAGTTGCCACCTCCTAAGTGCGTATGTGGCGAGAGCCACGATGGCAAGACCCTGTGAAGAAGGAAATCATCTGGTCGCCCCTGGCGCTGGCGAGATTACAAGAGATTCGCGCTTTTATTGAACGCGATGATCCCAGTGCAGCGGCGCGTGTCACAACGCGTCTGGTCTCGGTGGTGCAGGCTTTAATCGATTATCCCCTTCTTGGACGCCCGGGAGTTGACCCGGAAACCAGAGAATTGATCGTGGGTGGCACTCCCTACCTCATCCTCTACCAGGTGAAGGGCAAGCGAATCCTCATTCGGACCGTCTGGCACGCAGCGCAGGAGAGAGAAGCAAAGTAATGTCATCTACGCTCATAGCCCGACCCCACCTCAGGTTTTTTCCCCTCGGCATTTAGGAATTCACCTGATTGGTTGCTGCAACCCTCAACCGCATCCTAACATGGAGGGAAAGCGGGTCACGCAGCCCCCTCTTTTATTTGGCATATTGGCGTCGTATTATAATGGCGCAGTGACTGCGTGAACGCAGTCCAATCCAGATGGCCGCCTGCAAGACGGCCGAAGGAGACATCACCATGCGTACTCAAAGGATTCTTGGAATTTGTGGAAGCCTCGGCGCGCTGTGCGCGGTCATTCTCTTGGCCGCCACCGTTGGGGCAGCTCAATACAACACCCCACGGGGAGGGCCGTATCAGGATGGCAACCCGGTCGCTTATAACTCCACCGCCATGATTCGCGGCGCGCAAGCCGCCTTGAAGAATCGAAACTATTATGGCGGAACGGTGAATGGTTTCATGACTCAGGAAACGCGCGCGGCTTTACAAAGTTTCCAAAGTGATAACGGATTGGAGGCAACCGGCCAGTTAGATCAGCCCACAGCTTCGGCTCTCGGCTTGGTGCGCGTGGGCCAACCGGGCGTGGGCCGGCCGGACATGGGCCAGCCGGGCGTGGGCCAACCAGGCATGGGCCGGCCGGACATGGGCCAGCCGGGCATTGTTGATCCGCGAATCGCCGATATTCTGTACCGGCAGTCGCAGTCTTTGCTCAGCCATTACGAATCCACTTTGGGCGTTCGCGTCGGTGACATTCGTTCCGGCCTGACTTCCAATCGCGAATTAACGGAGGGAGATCTGAACCTGCTTCTGGACGTGGATGGCTTTAACAAAGCCGCTTACTGGTACGAACAGGCTGTCCATAGCGCGCCCGATAGCGATGCCTCGGACGTGGCATTGCGAATTCTCTCGCGCGGCGCGGGTCGAATTCAGGACGACTTGCAGAATGCGGATACCGACCAGATATTCGGCCAGCAGTGGAACAACATTCAATCCGACTTGAACCGCATGGGTGGCGCCCAAAATCAATCAGGAGATTATAACGCTCCGGGAGATGTGCAACGCACCCTGCCGCCCCCCTTCAAACTACCCGGCAACGGCGCCTTCTTCAAACTATCCCGCGGGCTCGGGACAATTTCACTGGTCGGGTATCGTCGATGGTCTTGACAACATCCTGGTGCGCGGGTCCACTGTTTCCATCGCTCACTTGCGGTCAGCGCCGATTCAGCAGGGCACTTATGATATGTCCAGTCCGCTTCCGAATGCTGAGGTTAACGTGACTCTCACCAAAATACGCGGGCGGGGAAAAATCACTCTGATTGAACAACCCAGCATCCAGAATAATTACACCGCCGTGGTGCAGGTGGACGATCAGGCGATCGCAGGAAGCGCGTGGTATGAGTTTACATTGGATTGGTAGGCGGACCTCGGCGTAGGGCCGGTCCCGCGCCCGCAACGTCCGTCCAGCGACGGACTGCGGGACCGGCATTTTAATTTCTAAGGACTCCAGCGAATACCTTGGGGCTTACCCGCCCTGCGCTAGCCCGCCCAAGTACCCACGAGACAAAAAACGTCTTGGGGCTCCGCACTAAAGAAAAAAAACACAAAAACCCCTTGACTGCCGCCGCCCCCTTCATAGATGCGCCACCCCGCCCTTAGTGCGAAGAAAGATATACGGTCGCCAGCCATCCGCTTGACCACAGCTTCCGCCAAGTTGCAACGAGGCCTCAGGAATTGCGAACCCACGAAGCCGTAATTCCTTTGCATTTTGGAGAGATCGTTCCTCGCCGCAATACAAGCTTGGGCTAGCGCCTGAGAGCCACTGCGAATACGCGAAGCTTGCGGAATCCAAAATGCCGAGATCAAAGAGTACATCACCCTTAAACCTAGCAATCTCCCGCTCGTCGCAACAGGCAGCACTCAATGTAGAAACAAAGGCGAGTGCCTGCCAAGGGTTGCCTGCCCGCCAGAAAGCCGTGGCGATCCACCCCCAGAGCTTGGAGGACTCGGCGGGGTGCTCACTGGTGAAGTCCTTTAGAATGCTCACAGCCGCCACGGCATCATCCGCGGCGCTCAGTGCCGCACGGCTTTCTCCCTTCTGCGTCACAGCTTTTGAGGCAAGTGCCTCGGCTCTAAGTAAATGAGCGCCGGCCTTGTCCAACACCATTCCCAGAGCGGCGGCGGATCTTGGATTAGTGCAATCTCGTCGTGTCGCACTGTCGATTTCCGCCAAAGCCAGCTCTCCCCTTTGCACGTTATCAAGAGAGCCGGGAAAAACGGGCCCCGGGTAATTCCCGACAACATCGCCACAGCAACCTAATAGGTATGCAACTCGCGATTCGTAGTACGACCCGCAATCTGTCTGCCCCGGCAAACCCGCATAGCCTATCTCGGGGCTAGCCAGAATTTCGAGGAACATGACGGCGGTGGCCACCAAAAAAAAGATTGCTCTGCAAGGCTTATGGTTTAACATAGGCAGGTCCTTCAAGGTTCTGCTCGCTGTAAAATGGGTCGGAAGCCAAAAACTCTTTGATATTGGCGGCATTAGCTGCGTCGGCGTAAGAATCAAACGGAGCCATGAGATTTAATTGCGCCCCGTTCTGCGTATCGTGGATGGTCATAAATGCGTTAGGAGAGCCTATCCCCCAATTTAGCAATTGAGCTGCTGCCTGAGTCTGATAGGCTTTAATCTCGGTCTCGGCCCCTGTTAGCGATTTGCTCCCCGCCATGACAGTTTCGAAGTCTTCGACATGGCTTCCCTCGTGTGCCACCATCCCAACCGCGCGATCATCGGTTCCCATTCCACTTTGAAATGTGACGGTCACCGACGGAAGAGGCCTGCCTCTGGAATCGCGATCTTGGGGAGCGGTCGCCCTGTTTGCGTTTGGGTCAAACTTCACTGTCACGTTGTTTCCGTCGTTGAAGGAACCATAAGCCTTCGCAGCATTTCGAACCCGTCGATCCCTGGACGTCAAATTCGCTTGGCGGTTTGTTTCGAAGTTCTGTATGTCGGCGCTGCAGTCCTTTATGTCTTTTGATTTGCAGTTTGTCTTGTAAAGCCCGGTAGGGTCAGTATATCGCAATGGATTATTGCGCACATAGGCATACATATTCCAGGTCTGAGGATCGGTGAGGTGGACCGCTTTGGTTCCGGCCGGGTCAGGACTCAACCAGCGGCCGTAGCTCGAAGTGTACATGCGATTGGGAGTATGATCGAGCCCGCTTTCCGGGTCTCGCCTTACCATCCCGGCAAAGCGCTCCGTCCCCCACTGGAAGTTCCACGTTCCCCAGCGCTGTCCCCACGGGTCATAAATCTCATCACCTTCAAATGTCCCGTCCGCTAAAGTAGCGGTTCCGGTTGAACCCAACGGGTTCGAGTGCAGAAACGTGCAGTAGTTGCTGTACTCGCCGTAGAGCCTCCCGCCCACCGCCGGAAACAGGATTTCATTCCATGTGTTGTTGTCCCCCCACTCCACCAGGTTGCCAAACGCGTCGTAGTAATGGAAGTGGGGAGTCGTACCGACGCCGTTATAGATGCGCTACGCCGCTACCTGCTATTCAGCCATGTTTGCTTCCCGTAGTTGCCGGTGACCATCCCATCCTTCTGGCGGCCCCTGGCGCTGACTCCACCAAGGCATCCCTTTCTCGATCCAGCGTCGACGCAACTCCTCATGCTTGATATTGCTGTCGTCGTATCCAAACTCGGTTCCGCAGCTTGGGCAAATGCCGAATGTAGCGCAGCCGTCCTCATCATAGGGCGGCTCGTCCAGACGGGGAAATCCACACACGGGACACATGTAAGTACGTTTACTCTGCATTGAAGTAGTCAAGGTTTGTGGCTCGTCCGTGTACAGCGGGATCGGGTTTGAAGTATGTCCTTATGACGCCGTCCTTGGAAATAACGCCAAATTCTTGTGTTGCAGGGTCATACCTGACCACATCTCCATTCGGCCTGATCTTCTCAAGGACGCTGGCGGACTTGGAACCCTTCAGAAAAGCACTGGCCTGCTGCTCGTACTGAGTGGCTGTTCTGGCACCAAAATCTGCCCCGTGGTCTTGGAAGTGGTCTTGGAGTTTCGCGTCATCCGCAAAATTTGCGCCCGCACCCTCCGGCACCTCGCCTGCTGTTAGCTCTCCCCCCACCGCCATCGCTCCGGCACCGAGCATCAAAAAGGCGCCGGACTCAGCCCTCCATGTTCGAAATTCGGATACGGACATGCCCAGTTGCTTCGCTGTCTGGCTGTCCATCTCCAGCTGATGCACCTCCCTAACTTGCTGTTCCTTTTGGGTCTCAACAAACCCAAACGTGTGCGCCGCGCACCAAAAGGTACCGTGATGTTCTCCGTCTACGTCGCAGAGCCCACTCGGGTCGGTGAGCGTAGTGGGGTTGTTGCGGGCGTAGGCATACATATTCCAGGTCTGCGGATCTGTGAGAGTGACGGCTTTGGTTCCGGCCGGGTCAGGACTCAGCCAGCGGCCGTACTGGGAAGTGAACATCCGATTGGGCGTATGGTCGAGGCCGCTTTCCGGGTCTCGCCTTACCATCCCGGCAAAGCGCTCCGTCCCCCACTGGAAGTTCCACGTTCCCCAGCGCTGTCCCCACGGGTCATAAATCTCATCACCTTCAAATGTCCCGTCCGCTAAAGTAGCGGTTCCGGTTGA
>Ga0207149_1164_pt1 | contig 9680 bp, 5 predicted proteins | sample Alteio_BWMinHeat_31_FD_153563 | JGI IMG/M metagenome (GOLD analysis project Ga0207149, IMG submission 153563) | Enriched cells from forest soil in Barre Woods Harvard Forest LTER site, Petersham, Massachusetts, United States -... | ecosystem: Environmental > Terrestrial > Soil > Temperate forest >... | reverse complement strand
GCACCCGATCCACCGCCGGAAATAGACTCACCTTGTGCCTGTCCGCCAGTTGCGGCGCCTTCGGAAAAACGCAGGCTCGCCTCACCGCCGCTCGCGTCGCCGCTGATATCCCCGCTGGCGCCCTCGCCCATCGCGCCAGAGTTGCCCGCGCCACCCTGGCTCATTCGACTCTGGATTCGTTGGCGGACTTCAGGCGGCAGCGATTGGAGATCCCGCGAGCCGCCCGCGCCGCCTGCATTGCGTTGCCGGACCGCCAAATCACTGCTCTCCGGGCGCGCCATGATGAGTGCGATGTTCACCTTCAGCGGCGAAGCCGCACTTACCGGCACAGGATCCCGAGCATCGCTGCGAAACCCAACCAGGGAAACGTCCAGCTTATAATCTCCCGGCGCGAGGCCGGCGAAGGCGTAATTTCCCTCTTCGTCAGTCCATGTTTCTTTTCGCTCGCCTGTCTTCTTATCGGTGAGAATCACCGTGGCGCCCGGGACGGAAACTCCGCCCGGCCCGCGGACGTGCCCGGTGATCGTTCCTGCATTCGCAGCTTGTTGACTAAATAGACTGGTGGGGATAATGGCAAGAACGAGAAATATGGTGGTGAACAGACCAGTCGGACTGGCGCCGAACCGCGGGCGTTTTCGCATGAGTGGGGACAAAACCTCACAAGAGTGATTTCTCATGTCATCCACGGTTGGTTCCAAAATCTAAAAATAACCCTGAAGTAATTTTGACGATCTTGGATCGTTTCTGGTTGCAGGAATTCGTTGCCGCCGCTTCATTCCAAATTCCTCATTGCCCTCTCCCGGTGGGAGAGGGTGACCCGCAGGGCCGGGTGAGGGGCACGCGAGGTTGTATATTTTTTAGCGGGAGAAGAAACACGTGCGGACAGCTTTACGCCGCCGGTGACGATTGATTCCGCCGGTTTATTGGTAACCGCATGGGTCGCCGAATCGTCTGCTTTTGATGAGGTGATTCCCGTGAAAAAACAAATGCATTGGTTCGTGTTGGTGATTTCTACTTTGGCGCTATGCGCCACGCTCTGTATGGCCGCGCAACAAGGCGCCCAGGCGCCGCCGGAGCGTGGACCGGGCCGCGGCGGGCCTTCAGCGCAAGGTGAGATGGCGGGTGGTACGGTTTCTTCGGTGGGAGTGGATCGCATCGAAATCAAGAGGCAGGATGGCACCGCACAAGTGGTGATGGTGAATGACCAGACGCATTACCGCCAGGGACAGCAGGATATTCAACTGGAAGACCTGAAGCCCGGGGACAGGGTTGGAATTCGAGGCAAGACGAACGACAACAAGGAATTCGTCGCTTTAAATGTGCGCCGGATAACTGAAGAGGAGGCGCAAAGATTTCAAGGCGGGCAAGGTGCGGGGGATCGCACGGTCGGACAAATCGTGTCGATCGATGGCAATCAATTGAAGGTCCAAACCCGTCAGCAGGGAGAGAAGTTGGTTTGGGTGAACGACCAGACCACCTTTATGAAGGATGGCCAACCCGTCACGCTGAAGGATCTTAAAGTGGGCGACCGGATTTTCGCCTCGGGCCAGGAAGTCGACGGGAAATTTACGGCAACACGGGTAATGTCCGGGCAGTTTCAGCGCGGCGGTGGGCAGCGCCAGCGCGGTCCCGGCCAGGAACCACAAAATCAGTGACTTTCTCAAGCCCGGCTTGAGAAAAAATATACTTTGAAAAGTGTGCAATATTGAACAGACAGGCGCAGCACGCCGTGATAGCCTGCCATTAGGATGATGGTCGGGAGATTGCTATGGCGGGTCCATGCGATGCCATGCGACGCCTACAAGGCGAAAAAGGCCGAATCGGAGTTGTACAAAGTACATCTCTCGAGGAACGAAGCTGGAATGTCCTTTAGAATCAATAAGGCTTTGCGGAATGTCCCGGGCTAGGACCAAGGTGAGCGCCCGTACCGAGCCAGGGCCAGTAGCCCGGGGAAAACGATACTTAAAGTATTACTTGAAGTATTTTAGAAAAATGGGCGCTTTTCGGTTTTTATGTTTATATTCTGTATTTAACTTATTTAGTATATATATTATTGTATATACCTTAAACATTTTAGCCAAGCTTTCCTCATATTTCTTCCAAGTTTAAAGAATAGGGCGAAAACAAGCCGCGCCTGGCAGGATCAGAAGCAGAACGGCCACTGAGGCTAATGGACAGTCCCGGTAAGCTGCGGCCTGGACAAACCGTAATTGTGGATGTCACCGGTTGCGCCCACGCCGATATGGACCAACGAAACCCATCGCTCCGCCCGATGATGTCCCGTGTGGTGCAGCCAATAGGCGAGGCCGATGGATGCCGCGGTTCCCGCCGCCTCAATGCCGGCGAACAGCGGCTTGTTATCGACGATTTGATTGCTGAGCAAAATTTCGTTATGGCCGCGCTCGCGGAAATGTTGGGTTGAAGTAAAGTCGAGCGCACGCGTAACGGCGACGCCGACGAAGAGTCCCAGATTTTCCGCATCCCAAAACTTGTGCGGCCCTTTTACCGTCTGGACCGGAGAGGTTTGCGTTGGCGCGTCCTCCACAGGAACTTTGCCTTGCCCTGCGTCCATATTTATCGTCTTTCCTGCGGCTACGTCCAATGACTTCTTAAATGTCGTAAACCCGACATAGCTTATGGTCAGCGCGTAATTTCCCGGAGCAAGATCAGTGATCAGGAACAGGCCTTGCTCGTTTGAAACCACGCTGATGTTTTTTGACTCGAGCGAAACTTGCGCGCCCTTGAGGACGCCCCCGGTTGAGTCCGATACGTTTCCTGCAATCGCGCCCGTCTGTCCCTGCGCAAGGCCCTGTTTCATCTGCCCAAGAAACAGCACAGCCAAAACAAATATAAAAATCCATCTGGATAAATGAGTCCCTGGGTGATTCATTAGTCCTCCTTAATATTATGCGTCGAGTTCAAAATTCAGTCGGCGCTTCTGAAGTCGAGGCGTTTGGTATTGCCACGGAAGCAGTGTCACAATTCCTCCAAGAAGCCTCACCTTAAGCGTTTGTCTTTACATAAATATGAAATTATTGTTAAAGCGACGTGAAACCTTACGCTGACTTACCCCATAGAAAAGGAATCAGGATGAGGTATCAACCACGTTCATGGAAGCGGCTGCTCAATTGGGCGGACATTGGCCCCTTTGATGAGGGGCGATTTGACGGGGCGGGGACGCTTTCGCAAGCGTCACACTGAATGGGAGGAGTCAGAAGACAGAAGTCAGGAGTCAGAAAAAAGAAGCGCGAGGATTATGGTTTCCTCAGGGCCCACCGAGCATCAAAGCCCCACGGGAGCTTGATTCGTGCTGACTTGCAAAAACCGGAGTATAATCTCCCCGTTCCAAAAAAAACTTTAGACCGAGGTAACCCATCATGCGTCGTTCAGCAAAGTTCATGCTCCGGTTCGGAATTCCTCTTTTTGTCTTAATGGTCATTCTCCCACTAACGCGACCAATTGCTGCAGGGCAGATTCAAGCGCAAATCTCCGTGGCGGTTGAGGGCATGGCTGGCGGCAATCCGGCCGCGGCAAACCTCAGCGCCAGCGAAGATCACGCCGCCGGGCATGGAATTGACCCTGCCAACATGGACACAACCTGTAAGCCGTGCGAGGACTTTTTCCACTATGCCGACGGCGGTTGGATGGCAAAGAATCCCGTGCCGAGCGACCACCCCAGTTGGGGAACGTTCAACGTTCTTCAGGAAAGAAATCGCGCGGTCCTGCGCGAGATTCTGGAGGATGCCGCGAAGAAGAGCGCCGCGCCCGGGTCCAACGAGCAGAAGATTGGCGATTTTTATGCAAGCTGCATGAACGAGCAGAAAGTGGAAGCCGACGACATTACGCCCCTCCAGCCGGAGCTCGAGCGCATCGCGAAAATTCAGTCCGCGGCCGATCTCCAATCCGAGATTGCGCGATTGCAGAGCGAAGGCGTGAACACGGTATTCCGCTTTGGTTCGGCCCAGGATCGCAAGGACAGCACGCAAGTGATCGGCTTTGCCGGCCAGGGCGGGCTGGGCATGCCTGACCGCGATTATTATCTCAAGGACGACGCGAAGTCAGCGAAGCTGCGCGAGCAATACGTTCAACACGTGGAAAAAATGCTGGAGCTGATGGGTGATAACGCGGCCAAGACCGCACTTGAAGCCAAAACGGTGGTGACGCTTGAAACCAAGCTCGCGGAAGCTTCCATGACGCGTGTCGAGATGCGCGACCCTGACGCCACTTATCACAAGATGGACGCGGCGCAATTGAGTGCGCTCACCCCGGATTTTTCCTGGCCGTCTTATTTTAAAGAAATCGGCGCGCCGCCGATCGCTTCGGTAAACGTCGGACAGCCCAAATTTTTTGATTCACTGAATCGTGACTTCAAGGATGTGCCTCTCGACGATTGGAAGACGTACCTGCGCTGGCACCTGATCATCGCCGCCGCCCCAGGGCTCTCTTCCAGATTTGTGGATGAGGAGTTCAACTTTAACGGCAAAATTCTTCAAGGGACGGAAAAAACCCTGCCGCGCTGGGAGCGCTGCGTGGCGTCAACCGACCGCGAGCTGGGCGAGGCGCTGGGACAGAAGTATGTCGACAAGGCGTTCCCTCCCGAAGCGAAAGCCCGGGCGCAACAGATGGTGCAAAACCTCATCGCCGCACTTCGCGAGGACTTGACGACGCTGCCCTGGATGGGCCCCGAAACGCGCAAGGCGGCTCTGGAAAAGCTCAACGCCTTCACGCCCAAGATTGGCTACCCCGACAAGTGGCGGGACTATACGGCCTACCAGGTGGACCGCGGGTCATACGTCATGAATGTTTTGCGCGGCCGCCAATTCGAATTCGACCGTAATCTGAAGAAAATCGGAAAGCCGGTGGACCGCAAGGAATTCGGCATGACGCCGCCCACCGTGAATGCCTATTACAACTCCTCAATGAATGAAATCGTTTTCCCGGCGGGAATTCTTCAGCCACCCTTCTACGATCCGAAATCGGATGACGCGGTGAATTATGGCGGTATCGGCGCGGTCATCGGGCATGAGATGACCCACGGCTTTGACGATCAGGGCCGCAAGTCCGACGCGCAGGGCAACTTGAAGCCCTGGTGGACGCCCGACGACTTGAAAAACTATCAGGCGCGAGCCGATTGCGTGGAAAAAACAATTTGACGGCTATGTGGTTGAGGGCGATCTGCACGAAAACGGCAAGCTGGTGTTGGGCGAGAGTATTGCCGATCTTGGAGGGTTGACCATCGCTTACAAGGCTTTTGAGAAAAGCCTTGAGGGCAAACCACGCCCGCAGAAAATCGACGGACTCACGCCGGAACAACGCTTTTTCTTGTCATGGGCCACCACCTGGGCGGCCAACGATCGTCCGGAATTCGAGCGTTTGCAAGTGAAGACCAATCCGCATCCGCTGGGCAAATTCCGGGCTATCGGCGCGCCTTCAAATCTGGAAGAATTTGTCAAAGCTTTCGGATGCAAGGCGGGTGACCCCATGGTGCGCGAGCAGCGCTGCCAGATTTGGTGAATGGCGGCGCGGGATATTGTCTATCATTGACACACCCACGCGTGCTTCGTAACATGAATCACCAACGATGATCGGCAAGACCGTTTCACATTACCGAATTGTGGAAAAGTTGGGCGGCGGCGGGATGGGAGTGGTGTATAAGGCGGAAGACACCACGCTCGGCCGTTTTGTTGCCCTCAAATTTCTGCCTGAAAATCTGGCCCAGGACCACCAGGCGCTCGAACGCTTTCAGCGCGAGGCGCGAGCCGCTTCGGCGCTTGACCATCCGAACATCTGCACCATTTTTGAAATTGCCGAGCACGAGGGCCAACCTTTCCTCGTGATGCAGCTTTTGGAGGGGCAGACCCTTAAGCATCGCATTGAGTCGAAGCCCATCAAAACCGACACCATGCTCGACCTGGCGATTCAGATTGCGGACGCGCTGGATGCCGCGCACGCCAAGGGCATAGTGCATCGTGACATCAAGCCTGCCAACATTTTCGTCACTCAGCGCGGCCAGGCCAAGGTGCTGGACTTTGGTTTGGCCAAGCTCGCGCCCCTGGGCAGTCAGCCGATAAGTGCCGGCGCCTCCGGCATGGCCACAGCCGCGACGCGGGAAGAATTTCTTACCAGTCCAGGCGTCACCATGGGCACAGTGGCTTACATGTCACCCGAGCAGGTGCGCGGCGAGGACCTCGACGCGCGCACGGATATTTTTTCATTCGGCCTGGTGCTTTACGAAATGGCCACCGGCGTACCCGCGTTCAGTGGCAACACTTCCGGCGTGATTCATGAAGCCATTCTAAACCGCGCACCGGTTTCTCCCCTGCGGCTGAATCATGAGTTGCCACCCAAGCTCGAAGAAATTATTTTCAAAGCTCTGGAAAAAGACGCCGACATGCGCTACCAGAACGCTTCCGACATTCGAACGGATCTAAAGCGTCTGAAGCGCGACACAGATTCCGGACGCTCCACCAGCCGCATGCAGGTGGCGGAGCAAAGCGGTTACATGCCTGCGCGGACAAGCGATCCGCGGCAAAGCGCGCAACCTGAGACGCCGCCGCCTCCCGCGCTGAGCGGGCCAAGCGCTGTTATCCCGGCTCCTGCGCAGGTGCAACCTTCGGGCGCGTTTATTCCGCCGGCGCTTACTTCTGCTGAACCGCAGCGTTCCAAGATTCTGATTCCTGCGATAGCGGCATCCCTGATTGTCGTGTTGGCTCTCGGTTGGTGGTTCATGCGGCGCCACGCATCAAGTCCAGTAGCGTCTGGCGGCCAAAAGGCTCTGGCGGTCCTTTACTTCTCCAACCTTTCCCAGGACCCATCGCTTGACTGGCTGAACCGCGGCCTGACGGAAATGCTCACCACAAATCTGGCCCAGGTGAAAGGGTTTGATGTGCTTTCAACGGAGCGCATTCTCGCGGCGACCCAGCGGCTGGGAAAAAAGCAAACGACGGAACTCGACCCGGCCTCTGCCGTGGAAGTGGCGCGCAACACGGACGCTGACGCGTTTGTTACCGGCACACTCTTACGCGTGGGCCCCAAGCAGCTTCGGCTTGACGTGCAGGTGCAGGATACAAAATCCGGCCAGATTTTATTTTCCGACAAAGTGGAGGCCGAGGACGTGCAAGGCATTTTCAGTATGGTGGATGCGGTGACGGGCCGCATCGCGCAGCGCTTTGTTTCCTCGGCCGACCTTACCACCAACGCGCCCAGTATCGAAGAGGCGGCAACATCCAACCTTGAAGCCTACCGGCACTACCAGCTCGGAATAGATTTCCAGCGGCGAATCCTCCTTGCGGAAGCGATCCCGGAGTTCGAGGAAGCAGTCCGACTGGATCCGCAATTCGCGCTGGCTTACTTGAATCTTTCCAGCGCCTACGCGCTTGAGGGCGATCTTCGCAAGAGCGAGGACCTTTGGCCCAAGATCCAACAATTACAATCGCGCCTTCCGCGCAAAGACCTTTTACATTTTCAGGCGATCGAAGCTTTTCGGGCCGGAGACTTGAAGGGCGGAAGACAAAAACTTGAATCAATCCTCAAAGAATTTCCCCGCCAGGAACTAGCGCGTGCTCAACTGGTGGGTTCGCTGAATAGTGAAGGAGAAACTGATCATGCCATTCTGGTGCTGAAGGACGGCCTTCAACTCGATCCCAAGAACGACTTGTTCTTGAATATGCTTGGATATGGGGAGGCGTTCTCCGGAAACCTGGCGGCCGCGCTTCAGGCCAACGATCAATATATTGCGGTTCGCCCCAATGACCCGAACCCCTGGGACACGCGGGGAGACATTCTCTATTTACTGAATCACGACGATGAAGCGGTTGCAGCCTATCGCAAAGTGATGGAGCTGAAGCCGGATTTCGTCGGTTATGAGGACTACATCAAATTGGCCGTCGTCTACGCCGACCTGAAGAAATTTGCGTTGGCTGATTCGGCGCTTCAGGAATACACCAGACGGGTCGCGGGCCCGAGCAAACTCTACGTAGCGATATTTCAGGGACAATTTCAAGAAACGCGAGGAGACTTGGAGGGTGCGCGCGCGAGCTTCGAACGTGCCGTGCGGGACCTGGCTCGCGCCGGGCAATACGAAGGCGCCGAGGACGCACTCACCTCGCTGGCTTCCATTTCGCTCCTGACAGGTCAAGGGGTTGCTTCCGACCTCGCCTTTGCCCGTCAACAAAAACTCTCCGGGCATGAATATGGGCCGATTGCTCTGCTTCAGGCAGCGCAGGGAGACATGACTGCCTCAGAACACAGCCTCCAGCTTTATGCGGCGGCTCGCCCGGAACTTGGTCCTCAAGGTATCGAACAGTCCCGGAATTACGGCGCCCTGTATGCTGCCTATGCGCGTAATGACCCCCAGGGAGTGATTGCTGCGGCTGGTCGTCTGCCGAACTCAATCGATTCGGTTTTCAGATATCCGCTTGGGTGGGCATATTTGCAGGCTAAGGACTATGGCCGGGCGGAGCAGGATTTTCGAGAGGCGATTCTTGACGAAAAGGACTCGTCAGAACCCAGTGTAGTGCGCACCCGCTCGCCACTGCTTGCCGCTCTTGCGCACTTCTATCTTGGCCAGGTCTATGAAGCGACGGGAAAGCGCGACCAGGCCGTGAACGAGTACCAGGAATTCCTTTCCCATTTTGAAAACTCCCGCGCCACCCTTCCCCAAATTGCCCCGGCGCGCGCCGCCCTCCAGCGGTCTTTGCCTTGAGGAGAGCCGTCGGAGAGAATTACACTGCGCACGGCTCGTACTTGGGCTGGCGAAATTGCGGGCCGTAAACTTTCATGAATCGTCGATGGCGCTTGGTCACCGCTTCAGGACTATAGAGCGCGCCGACAAGTTCAGCAAACTTCTTTTCGAGCCGGTCAGCCGTCATCTGTGCCGGATGAAAATTCACGTCGAAGAGCGAACACTTGCGCCAGTTGCGCGGCTCGATTAACCGGCCGGCTTTGAGAAAGCGATCGTACAACGGAGTGCCAGGAAAAGGTGTCTGCACGGTCACTTGCACGTCGTAGAGCGCCATCTCCTCGACAAACTGCGGAATGAGATCGAAGACTTCTTCCGTGTCGCCATCGAGGCCCAGCACGAAACAACCATTCAGCGTGATGCCGTGCGATTGGATCCGCTCAATGGCGGTGCGATAAAAATCGCGTTTGCGGTACTTCCAATTGGAGCGCAATTCAATTCCATCGAGGCCGTGGGCAGTGGGCGTTTCAAGACCCACAAGAATTTGCCGGCATCCGCTCTGAGCGATGAGGCTTAAAAGTTCATCGTCCTGCCCGATTGAAATATCGGTTTCGGCAAACCACTTCACATTTTCATTGCCGAGGGCGTCAACAAGCTTGCGGCCGTAGCGCGCGTCGGCAAACGTGTTGTCGTCGGCAAACTCAATGAAGGGGCGCGGCCATCGACTTTTGATTTCGCGGATTTCCGCCATCACGCGTTCCACAGGCTTGTGAGTGTAACGCGGCGTCAGCATGATGGAACTGGCGCAGAACTCGCATTTGAAAGGACAGCCGCGGCTGGTCTGGACGGGAAAGCGATTGTACTTTTCCGGATCCAGCAAATCGTAGCGCGGCATGGGCGAGTGGGAAAAATCGTAGACGTCTCCCGGCGCGCGATCGTAGCGGTGACTGAGGCGGCCATGCCGGAAATCATTTAAAATTCGCGGCCAGAGCAATTCGCC
>Ga0207149_1163_pt1 | contig 9729 bp, 6 predicted proteins | sample Alteio_BWMinHeat_31_FD_153563 | JGI IMG/M metagenome (GOLD analysis project Ga0207149, IMG submission 153563) | Enriched cells from forest soil in Barre Woods Harvard Forest LTER site, Petersham, Massachusetts, United States -... | ecosystem: Environmental > Terrestrial > Soil > Temperate forest >... | reverse complement strand
CCCGGGTGATTCAGGAAGTACTTCAACAGTTCGAATTCCTTGGATGAAAAATCCAGCTGGTTGCCGCCACGTGAAACCTGGCAACTGCGCAGGTTCACTTCCACTTCCCCGAAAGCGAACTTGTCATCTGCTTTGGGTACGCCTTTGGATCTGCGTAACACCGCTTTCACCCGCGCCAGCAACTCACGAATGGAAAACGGTTTGGTGACGTAGTCGTCGGCCCCTAACTCCAACCCCACGACCTTGTCCACTTCCTGTCCGCGGGCCGTCAGCATAATGATGGGGATCGAAGGCCGCTTCGCTTTGAGCTGCTTGCATACATCCAGGCCGCTCATCCGTGGCATCATCACGTCGAGGATGACCAGATCAGGAGATTCCGAGATAGCCCGCTCCAGCCCGGTCACGCCATCGCCGGCCGTAATCACCTGATGCCCTTCGAATTCGAAGTTGTCGCGCAGCCCCGAAACCATGTTGGGTTCGTCTTCGACAATGAGAATTTTCGCCATGATTTCGAATTCCTACGCCAAAGCCGCTTTTGCCGTTTGCGTCCGCACTACCGGCAGGTTGATAGTGAACTTGCTGCCCCGACCGGGGACGCTGTCCACAACGATCTCTCCGCCATGGGCCTGCACAATATGGCGGACCAGCGACAGGCCCAAGCCGCTGCCTTTCGTGTTGTGCACCAACGGATCGCCAACCCGGTAAAATTTGTCAAAAATTTTCTGTTGCTCGCCCGCGGGAATGCCAATGCCGTGATCCACCACTTCCAGTTTTACCGACCCGTTATCACGGAACAGGTTGACTCCGAGGTATTTCTGGTCCTGGGAATACTTAAGCGCGTTGTTCACCAGGTTCAGAAGAGAACGCGCCATAGCTTCCCTGTCAACGCTGAGGGGAGGCACGTCCTCGGCAATCCTTTCTTCGAAGGCAAATCCACTTTGCTCGATCTGATAGCGGTAGGACTCAAGCGTCTGGCGAACCAATTCACGCATGTCCGTCTGTCGGAATTCGTATTCTTTGCGGCCTGCTTCGATCCGCGAGAAATCCAGAATGTTGTTGATGAGCGCGGTCAGCCGCTCGCTTTCTTTGCGGATGATGCTGTAGTACTCCTGATATTTTTCCGCTGATTTGAGGCGCCCCATCTCCAGCGTCTCCGCATATAGCCGGATCAGCGACAACGGCGTGCGCAACTCGTGAGAGACGTTCGAGACAAAATCCGACTTCAGCCGTGCCAGCGCCATCTCGCGCGCAATGTTGCGATGCGTCAGGATGATGCCCGCCGTGAGCAGCAACGAAAGCGCTCCCAGCGTAAGAAAGCTGGAGCGTTCAAATTTTTCTCCCATCGCCGCCAGCGTAGTGCCGGGGAGTTTAATGGCCAGGGTCAGCCCGGGGAACGCTCCTTCCATATTGCGCTCCACTTCCGGGTCCCCTCCATCCCAACCCGAGGACGCAGCGATCGGCATGGACTCGTACTTCGCGTGCACCATGATGGCCGCATGGTTCTTTTCACCTATTTCTTCCTGATGGCTCAAGACCGCATCCAGCATCTCCGGGAAAAACTGATAGTGCAGATATTCCGCATCAAATACCATGCCAGCAACAGCATGATTGGTGCCGGTACGGTTCTTGGTCAGGAACATCATTCCTGACTGATAGGCCCACTTGTCCCCGCGTTGCGCCCGGTTCTGGAAAAAGTAGTGCCTGCCCTTCTTCGATGTCTCTTCTAATTCTCGTGTGGTGCTCTCATATTCGATCAGCATCCAGCCCTTCATCATGCTGGAAAAATTTTCGGATTCGTTTTGAAACGCCCAGTCCTTCATTCGAGAAGGCTGAGAGCGGAGGATCAAGCCTCCTTCCGGGGAATATACGAACACATGCGCCAGGTATGGATGTGTGGCCAGAATCCGGTCCAGAGTTTCCACGCAGGCATTGCCCGTGCCCGGGAATTCGCTGGCTGCGTCATCCACCAGCTCATAAGCTTTGTGATTGATCTGCTTCTCTGAAATCAGGAGGACTTGATTGAAATCGCGCTGAAAGGCGGCTTCTACGCTACGGTCACGCCGGATACTATGCAGGTGAAGGGCGCCAAGAATGACCAACGCAGCCGCGGGCAACACCACGGCTAGCTCCAGAGTGAGCATCATCCGCGTTCGGTCATTCCAGCGCTGTTTCTTCATCGTGGTCTCTTGATCCGGGGGAGGATCATCCCGGAATGAAACATAGTTGACCACTAACAACTATGTGTCAACCTGGGGTAAAAAGAGGTAAAAAGTTGTGAACTGGTTGATGATTAAGGTGCTTCCGAGCTGGCGAACTGAACGGAAACTACCCAAATCCCTCGCGCCTGCGTTGTTGCTGGCACTAGGCTGAAACCCAATACAAACATCTTGACAATCGTAATGATCCCTTCTAGACTCGGCTCGATTTTTTATTCTTCTCTCTCTTGCATTTTTTGGGCCCCTTCGGAATCGAACTTCAGCTTCAGGGTTGAGTAAATGCTACTGCTGCGACCCCGCTAGCACGAGCATTTCTGAACACAATGGAGTGTTTTTTAACACTGAGAGGAAGGACCAATCATGACAACTTCACTTCAACATCAGGGCTGGATACACATGCGTGTTTTCGGCACCCCGCTCGCATCAGCATTCATCCTCTTGATGACGGTTGTTGCTACTCACCCTGCGCAAGCACAGGTTCAGCTACGAGCCAACCAAAAAAATCACCCGCCAAATTTCAAGACGTTCACAGTGCTTTACAACTTCACTGGCGGTGCGGACGGAGGAACTCCCTATGGGCCCATGACCCTTTTTTACAGGATAGGCTACCTCCACTATGCCACCAGCATCTACGGCACCACATCCCAGGGCGGTGCTTCCAATTTCGGAACCGTATTCGCAGTGACGCCAAACGCGAAGACGGAAACCGTGTTGCACAGCTTCTCTTCGACGGACGGAGCGAACCCCGTGGCAAGTCTGACTCCGGGACCCGGCTGGTTTTCTGGATGCTTCAACGGTTGTCCCCCAAGAATTCTCTTTGGCAGCACCGACGCAGGAGGTTCTCTCGGATTCGGAACATTGTTTCAAATCGATGTGAGCAGCAATGCATGGACCGTGCTGCACAATTTCACGCAATCGGATGGGGCATCTCCGAAAGCCGGGATGGTCCGAACCATCGGCTCTAATCCTGCCAACCTCTACGGTACCACTGAGGCGGGCGGCGCTAACGGCTTTGGGACTGTGTTCAACCTGGATCCCAGCGGAACCTTGACCACCCTCCACGAGTTTGCCGGGGGAACCACGGACGGAGCCTATCCTTTCGGGACCCTGGCATTGCATGCTGGGCGGAGCGTTTCTGGCAACATTCTGTATGGAACAACCGAAGGCGGCGGCGCCAGTGGAGCAGGAACGGTGTTTGCCCTGAATCGAGTGACCGGCGCCTACAAGATCCTATGGAACTTTACCGGCGGAGCGGATGGAGCAAACCCTTACGGCAATTTGGTCCTGGACCGGGAGAATAACGTTTACGGCACCACGCAGGCTGGCGGTGCTCACGGCCTTGGAACGGTGTTCAAGGTAACCGGGAAAGGCGTAGAGACCGTGATCTACAGTTTCGCGGGCGGGACAGACGGCGCAACTCCTCTTGGAGGCCTAGTGTTTGGGGGCTCGGGCTTCCTCGGCACTACGCAGGCAGGCGGCGCTCACGGCGGAGGAACCATCTTCGAGGTGAGTAGCGGCGGCGTGGAAACAGTGCTACACAGCTTTGATTGCGCGACCGACGGATGTAATCCCACTGCCGGCTTGGTCGTTGTCATTCACGATGGTCCACACAACCGAGGGAAAATGTTCGGTACCACATTCAAGGGAGGAACGGGCGGCTTCGGAACGGTGTTCCAATTGAAGCCAAATTAGACAGAGCCGAGAGCGCGGGTTCACTGCTGCAACGTACGCCGTTGCGTATTTGGACTTGCCTTTCCCACAATTACGAGATGTCCTCGAAGGCGAGGTGTACTACCCTGTGTTAGGCCGTGCCCTCAGCGCCGGCCCCACCCCGCCAGTTCCGCCCAATTCCACAGAAAGTTTGCCAGCAACACCCCCCAGACAGCGGCCATAACCCAGCTGCGTTTCCCGGTCTCAAGCAAGTCAGCGGCGATGCCCGCCACAAACACGAACAGGAAAGGCATCGCCATCAAATGAAACCCGAGCCCCGGATAGTGCGGGGACGCAATCGCCAGCAGCAGAAAAAACACGGAAATTAACAAAGGCGCGGTATTCCCAAAATATCTCGACCGGCGCCAGATCAAGTACGTGATCAAAGCCACCGGAATCACGAGCAACAAAGCCGGACCGCTCTGCCCGATTTCCCTCACCACTCGCAGGTAAGCGCTGGGCATCAGAAAAGCCTTCCAGCCATTCCCGATGAATACAGCGTGCTGCATGCTTCGCCAGAACACTCCGGGCCGAAAAAGATAAGAAGAAAAGATCAGCAGAAATGCCACTCCACATGCTGCCGCCCAGATGGCCACAGCCGCCCCCCGTCGCGTGGGCGCCAGATACAGCATGAATCCAAGTGCAATAGGAAGCAGAACGATCAGAGAAAACTGGCAGCCAATTGCCAACGCCAGCGACAGTCCCAGCAGCAGAATGCGACGCCAGTTCCACACTACGACCTCGCGCGGCGCATACAACGTGTGGGCAACGGCGATCGCCGTAAAAATCCCTCCAAACGATCCCCAGGCCGCACCCATCTCCGGCTGGGCGTAACACAGCGTGCTGCCCCGGAGAATGGCCGGAGAAGCACAATACAACGCCAACGCGATGTAGCCGCCCGCATTCCCGTAGAGCCGCCGCGCCACATACCACAGCGAGGCCCCCAGCAGCACGCCAAACAGCAGATATGGAGCACGGGCCAGCCATCCCCAGTACTGGAAGCCTCCCGGCGCGGCATTACCGTTCCACCCCTGCAAGGGCAGCGCAGCCAAGAGATACCAAAGCGGCGAGTGATTGGGATCGTACCCATCGTTGGCCGCGACCTCCGATGGGGTCGGCGTACCGGCCTCCAGGCGCTCCACTGAGGGCGTGCCCGCAATCGCCTGCCCGCTCCACTGCTGCAGCCCTTCAATAGCACGGAACAGTTGCGCGCTGTCCATTTCCAAGGGAAGCGTGTTCCGCTGCAGCAGGAATGCACACTGCGCCAGGAACCCGAGCAGCAGAAATCCGGCCACCACCTGGGGCCGGCCAAAACGTTCGCGTGTGAGAAATTTCCCCATGGAGGGACGGCGAGTGTTTTACCATGTCCGGGGACAATAAGGAAACTTTCCGCCATGGATGAGGCAAAACTGCAAACCGCGCCGGACCAGTTGTCTGGCTCTCGACCAATGTTGGATGCATCCGCCACCATTTCGGCGCCCACAGAGCCGCACCCGCTGCACCGCGTATTCATTGGCCCCCACGGGCTGCGCCCCGGATGGCGCCTGCTGATTTATATCGCTCTGTGGCGACTCTTTGCTTTTCTGCTCGGTTATCTGGTGCTGCCGCGAGGCACGCTCGAAATCTGGCAGGAGATGGCGGGGGAAGTAAGACAGATGGTCGCGGTCATCCTGCCCGCGCTGGTCATGGCTGCGATCGAGAAGCGCCCTTTCGGCGCCTACGGACTGCCCGGGCGGCAGGCCTTCGGCAAACTGTTCTGGGCGGGAATGCTCTGGGGTATCGCCACCATCACGCTATTGGTGTTTGCTATTGGAGGCTTCGGCGATTTTTCCCTGGGGACAGTCGCCCTGCACGGCGTGCGCGTTATCAAGTTTGCAATTTTCTGGGGCGCATTTTTCACCGTGGTCGGCTTCTTCGAAGAATTCTTGCTGCGCGGCTACTCTCAGTTCACCCTGTCCACAGGAATGGGTTTCTGGCCGACGGCGGTGCTGCTGTCCGTGATTTTCGCCATCATGCACACCGGGAACCCAGGAGAAACCTTTATCGGCCTGGCCGCAGTCGCTGCCATCGGACTTTTCTTCTGCCTGACCCTGCATCGCACCGGCAGTTTATGGTTTGCTGTGGGCTTCCACGCATCGTTTGATTGGGGAGAAAGTTATCTCTACTCCGTCCGCGACAGCGGCACCACGATTACCGGCCACTTGCTGAACTCCACATTCCACGGCTCCCGCTGGATCACCGGCGGCTCGGTCGGCCCCGAAGGCAGCCTGCTGATCTATGTAGTCATCGCAGCTGCCTGGTTCGCTTTCCACCGCAGATATCCGCAGGTGAACTGGCGCGCCGAATGACCTGCATAAATAGCAACCCCAATCTGTCATCCCGAGCGGAATTGGCGTTCGCGAAAGCGAACGACAACGAAGTCGAAGGATCCCTCAACTGTGTACACTGCGATAAATGCCCAAAGGCATTCTAAGAGTAAACTAAGCGGTAGTCCGGGCCAGTCGGTCACGCATGCCAAAGAAGAGTACGTAATGGTCAAAATTTACACTGACACCAATGTGCTTCGCTATTTTGGGACCGCCTTTGCCAAGGCCAGTTTGACGAAGGATCTGCGGGTCCAACTGCTCCTATCACCTCTATCTGTAATGGAGCTGATCTCACAGCTCGGGACGGAAGGAGCCGAGGAGGCATTTGCGGCCGTGCAAGCCCTACCCCGCGTTCACAACTCCGAGGCCACTGGAGTGCTCCCCTGGCCGGACGACCTTTTTCGCATGTCTCTTTTCAACTTGCCGCCTAGTGAAGACACGATCACTCCGGCCCTGAACAACGCTGTTATCAATGTATTGAACGCAGCCAAAGCCGAGGATTTGAGGGAAGACGGCAAGGAAATGCGCGCATTGCTCGATCAGGCTAAGAGCGAAGCCGCCAAGGATTTTTCTGCCGTTCTTGCCGGTTGGCGATCCGAGGGTCCGCTGTCGGAGGCAGAGCACAAGGCGATTTTCGCGCGTTCTATTGCCCGCAAGGCGGGATTCGACGAAGCTAAAGTAGATGTTGACTTTGTGGTGAAAAGCCTTAATGCCTTCTATGTCTTCGAGGGCCATAGGATACAAATCGGAGCGCAATACGACGACTACAACGTCGTCAAGCATTCGAACGATGTCTACGACGCAGAGCTGTTGCTCTACCTGGCTGATCCAACTTTGCACTTACTAACAAGCGATAAAGGGTTTCGCCGCGTCGAGAAGTCTTCACAAGCCAACAGGGTCCACATAGCAGACGCAGCTTGTCTCAAGAATCCCGAGTGCGCCAGCAACACGCTTCGCAGCATTGTCGAAGCCGCTGGCGCCGCGGCTTGATTCAGGGGGTGCGGGGGTGGCAGGATCCCATCGTAACCGCTTGGGCAGGGGCTTTGATCGGGCGCCTGCACCTGTCACAATCCTCGAGCGCAACGCCTTTCATATTCATGGCAAACGTGAAATAGTCACTCCATGAAACAGGAACGTGTTCGCACCACGGTGGACATTCCGGCGCCGCTGTACCGGAAGCTCAAGGAGCAGGCCGCGGCGAGAGGCCACTCCATCCGAGAGCTGGTTTTGGTGGGGATTAGAAGCGTCCTGCAGCAAAGTCAGCGGCCACGATCGAAGAGGGTGCAATTCCCACTCATTGTTTCCGAAGGCCCCAAAGTGGATCTAAGCAACAAACAAATCTATCAATACGTTGAATTTCCTTAACCGTACCTCTAGAGCGGACATCAAGCCTTCAGATTAGATATCCAAATTCTTCACATCCAGCGCATTCTCTTCAATGAACTTGCGCCGCGCCTCGACGTCTTCGCCCATCAGCGTGGTGAAGATGGTTTCGCATTCGGCAATGTCTTCGAGCTTGACGGAAAGCAGCGTGCGCCGCTCGGGGTCCATGGTGGTCTCCCACAATTGCTGCGACGTCATTTCACCCAGACCTTTGTAGCGCTGCACAATGTAATCCTTGCGCCCCTCCGACAGAATGTAGTCGAAGAGTTCACGCGCGTTGGCTTTCTCCACGGTCACAGTTTCTGCCGGGCGTTTCTTGGCAGCGGATTTCGCGGGCGCTTCCGGTGCAGCCTTCTTTTCGGCTGTGTCCCCGTCGGCTTCTTCACCCGCTGTGTTACCGTTCGCAGACGCACCTCGGGCGATCGTCTCCACGATGAACGGCGGCTCCATGTACTGTTCAATCTGCTTGAACTTTGAGAGCAGCTGCCGGTATTCCGCCGTCGAAGCCAGTTCCCAATTGATCAGGTGCTCCGCACCTTGCGAGTTCAGATAGCGCACTTCCCACAGGCTGTGCTCTTCGTCGAAACGGCTTTCCACTTCCTTGAAGTTGCGCTCTTTCTGAAGCTTCTTGAGTTCCTTCTCCAGCTTTTCAATCTTCTTGGCCACAGTTTGTTTGTCGCCTTCGAAGTCCACTCGCTTGGCTAGATCAAGCTTGGGCAGCAGTCCGGTCACGTTCTCGTCGCGCAAGTGCTTATCCACCTTGGAGAACAGTTTCAGATATTCGTCCAGCACGTTGATGAACCGCGCCAGGTTCGCGCCTTCCAGCTTGGCCGCACCCTCACCGTAACGCACCGACAGCCCCTCCGACGCGCGCTTCACCAGCACTTTCACGTACTCGCGGTCGTCCTTGATGTACTGCAGCGACTTGCCCTTCTTGATCGAATACAGCGGCGGCTGCGCAATGTAGATATGGGTGCGCTTGATCAGTTCCTGCATGTGGCGGAAAAAGAAGGTCAGCAGCAGCGTGCGGATGTGGCTTCCATCAACGTCGGCGTCGGTCATCAGGATGATCTTGCCGTAACGCAGCTTGCTGGGATCAAAATCTTCCTTGGAAATCCCTGTGCCCAGCGCCGTGATCATGGCGCGAATTTCTTCATGCCCCAGCATCTTGTCGTAACGGGCTTTTTCCACGTTCAGGATTTTACCCTTCAGCGGCAAAATCGCCTGAAAGCGCCGGTCGCGGCCCTGTTTCGCCGTCCCGCCTGCGGACTCACCTTCCACCAGAAACAGTTCGCAACGCTCCGGCTGCTTCTCCGAGCAGTCCGCGAGCTTGCCGGGCAAGCCGCCGCCATCGAGCGCGCCCTTGCGGCGGGTCAGGTCTCGCGCCTTGCGTGCCGCTTCGCGTGCCCGCGCCGCCTCAATCGCTTTGTTGATAATTTTTCGTCCGACTGTCGGGTTCTGCTCCAGATACGCGCCCAATCGTTCATTGACGAACGCTTGCACCACTCCGGCAATATCGGAATTCAGTTTTCCCTTGGTCTGCCCTTCAAACTGTGGCTGCGGCAGCTTCACGCTGATCACTGCCACCAGTCCTTCACGCACATCGTCACCGGTCAGATTTTCTTTGACGTCTTTGAACAACCCCATCTGCTGTCCCGCGTAGTTGATGGTGCGGGTCAGCGAGGTGCGGAACCCGGAGAGATGCGATCCCCCGTCCACGGTGTTGATGTTGTTGGCAAAACTGAAAACTGTCTCTGAGTAGCCGTCGTTGTACTGCAGTCCAATCTCCATCACCACGCCGTCGCGGTCCGCTTCCATGTAGATGGGCTTGTCGTGCAGTACTTGCTTGCCGCGATTCAGGTGCTTGATAAATTCTGCGATGCCGCCGTTGTACTTGAACTCGGCCGCCTTGGGCCCACCGGTCTTCGCGTCGGTGGTGCGCTCATCGGTCAGCGTGATCAGCAACCCTTTGTTTAGGAATGCCAGTTCGCGCAACCGCTGCGCCAAAGTGTCAAAGTTGTATTCGGTCGCAGTGAAGATGCTTCTGTCGGGCA
>Ga0207149_1157_pt2 | contig 9791 bp, 7 predicted proteins | sample Alteio_BWMinHeat_31_FD_153563 | JGI IMG/M metagenome (GOLD analysis project Ga0207149, IMG submission 153563) | Enriched cells from forest soil in Barre Woods Harvard Forest LTER site, Petersham, Massachusetts, United States -... | ecosystem: Environmental > Terrestrial > Soil > Temperate forest >... | reverse complement strand
TGGGCCGCCCGGGAAAAACTGCCAATTCAATGCATTTGACGTGACAAACCCACTGGTGTCGACGCCGCTAAGGATGGCGCTTTCGCCGAAGAGTTGAGTGCCATCAAGGGGAGCGACCGTGAAATACAAGTCCGTCAACTGGGTCGCTTCCAATGAGGGATCTGTCGGTGAAGCTTGGAAGTCTCCATTCGTCAAACTCAGAGTGAAGCCCACAAAGCCGGCGCCGCTCACGGGCGTTAAAGTGATTTGGCCGGGGGTAATCAACCCTGCCGAGTTATTTGAGCAAGAACCGTAAAAATCGCCCGGAGTGAACGCAACAGTATTATTTACGGTGAATGGAGCAAATAGGGATGGCCCCGAAAAGCTATTGCTACACAAGCTGTCTCCGAAGGCGGTCCACGGCGACGCGAGCACAATCGCCATCGCGAGAACGGCTTTCAAAAACATCCTCGATCTGATTAACCTTTTCATGACACCCTCAATTTTGCTGAAGCATGGTTAGGCAATTATACGGACGAAAAGGCCCATAGTCAAGAAAGCTTCATCACACTATGATATAGGCACATAGACCTCCATTTTCTTTGTAATCTTAACCAATAGATTTTTAATAAGTTATTCCGAATATCGTTATGATAACCGGAGAGCGATACCAACACTGGTCCAACCGAACCCCTAGCGCCGGAGACCAAGACCGAAACCACACCTCCCCACTTCTCAGCCCTGAGCCTTCATTAATCTGTTTCCGGCGGCACCTCAGTTAACTACGACCGGGCTCTCGGGAGCGCGTTTTATATAGCCGGCAGTTATGTTCCCATGGGCTTTAGCTGGAGCGCCTTCTAACGGCCGATCCCGCCATATCTAAACATTTCTCGCTACGGACACCCCTCACCCCCACAAATAAAACGAGGAGTTCCCTATCCTGCCGCCGGGGCAGGGCGCCGACTGCCGCTACAATTGTTGTTGTCACGCCACAGAAAGACCCGCATTTTTCCCTTGACAAAGTGTTAGTTGTATGTTAACATAACGCTTGAGTAAAGTCGAAGTAATAGGGGGGCATACCGACAGTAGAGATATTAATTGTGCAAAGTACGCTTCTCGAGGAACGAAGCTGGAATGTCCTTTAGAATCAGTAAAATTTGTGGGATTAAAAAATCAAAGCTGGAATGTCTATGATTATAAATGGTTTGCTTGGAACAAAGCTGGAATGTCTATGATAATAAAGGGCAAATTTGGAAGGAAGCCGGAATTTCCACGAGAGTTGGTAAAATTCCAGCGGAACGAACACTGAATCTCCCCATTCTATGATCGAAAGCCTCTTAAAGACCGGTTTTCCAAAACTTCGTTAAATGTTAATGCGATACTCGAATTTAGTACTTGTAGTATTACTAAATGAGTTAAATATTATTTTCTTATCCTCTTCCAATTGGCCTTTTCCTGATTGGCGAATTACCTTATTGAGTAAGATTAACTACGGCCTTATAATCTAATCTCAAAATCACACAATCGCCCAATCGCTCAATTTCCTTTTCAATTAATCCTCTTGCTCCCTTCCTCCTACAGGGTTATAGTACGCAGGCACATTTCAGCTTACTTTCGAAGGTGAACTTCTGATGGATAAACCTGAGCCGCGCGCTTCCGACCCGTCCGAAGCGCGGGTCCCGGAAATTCTCACGGGCGGCTGGCCGCTCAAAATTCGCGATTTTCTCTCCCACCGTATCGAGCTCCTTTTTGTTTTAATCATTCTCACCATGGTGGGGGCGATTTTTTATTTCATCCCCGAATACAAAATCGCCTTTCTCAATTTCTTCTACCTTCCCGTGCTGGCCGCCGCCTATTTCATGGGAAAGCGGAACGCCGTTCTGGGCGCGACGCTGTGCATCCTGATGGTGACCCTGTTTGCCTATTATAACCCGAAGTCGTTCACGGTGGAAGGCACGCGAATGAATGCCCTGCTCCTGATCGCCACCTGGGGTGGTTTCCTGATTTTGGCCAGCGCCGCGGTGGGGTCGCTCCAGGAGCGGCTGGCCAAAGGTTTCGAGGAGACCCGCCAACTTCTGGAAGAGTTAAAGCGCAGCCGCGTGATGGAAGACATGAAGGAAAGAGTGGAGAAGACCCTCTATACCACCATGGACCCGGTGGTGGCCAAGCTGGCCACGCAAGGGAAGTTACGTTTCGAAAAACGCGACATCAGCATCATGTTTACCGATCTCACCAGCTTCACTACTTATTCTGACCAGAATCGTCCTGACGTTGTTCTGGAGGAGCTCAATAACTTTCTGGGCGAGATGGAACCCATCATCGATCTATTCCGCGGGCACATCGACAAATACATGGGCGACGGCGTGATGGTGGAATTCGGCGCCCCGGTGGATTATGACTGCCACGCTCTGCTTGCGGTTTTGGCCGGTTTGAGAATGCAGGAAAAGGTAGCCAGTCTCAAGCTGCCCTGGCGTTTGCGCGTGGGCATCGCCACGGGCAGCTCGATTGTGGGAATGTTGGGCGTACGCCGCCAGGCTTACAGCGCCCTGGGCGATCGCGTGAATGTAGCGAAACGCCTGGAGGAAATATGCCTGCCCGATAAGGTTTATATTGACGAGCCCACCTATCATGAGGTTCAACAATTTGTGACTGCCACCAAGCTGCGCAATATGGGCTTCGGTCGCCAGGCTGACGCCGAGAACATCGAGCGCCTGTCCATGCTGGAAGAAAAGCTGGCGAGCAAGGGTGAAACGCCCGAACTCCTCTTCGAGTTGGGCAAAGTTAATTTCCAATTGCACGATGCCTCGGCGGCCATCGGCCACTTTGAGCGTGCACTCGCGCTGGACCCCAATTCCACGGAAATCAAACTGGCCTACGCCGATGCGAACATCAAGAAAGATGAGTACGAAAAAGTCCAGCTCAAGGGCAAATTACAAAGGATCACTGTTTATGAAGTGACCGGCCTCAAAGACCGCTGGAGCGACCCCGCCGTGATCCCGCCTGCGCTGGCGGAAAAATACCGTCACATCGAGAGTCATATCGAGGTGCCGGAAGATGTGGTGATGTCCGTGGAAGCTTTGGATGGATCAGTGGGCAACGGCCGTGTTGTAGCTCTCCTCTCGTTCGCCATCGCCGACCAGATGAAGGTGAACGATGACCTGAAGCGCATCATTTTGCAAGCCGGATATCTCCAGGACATCGGCAAAGAGGCTGTGCCGCACCACATCCTGAACCGCGCCGTCAGCTTGACGGAGCAGGAAACCAAGCTCGTGCAAAAGTATGTTTTGGAGAGCGTGGCGTCGCTGAAACGGATTGGGTACGTGGATCCCCGCCTCCTCGAGATCGTCAAACACCATCACGAATCCTGGGATGGAAGCGGCTATCCGGACGGGCTAAAGGGCGAAGCGATTCCTCTGGGAGCGCGCATTACTGCCGTGGCGGAGGGCTATACTGCCCTGACTGCGCGCCGGCCTTATCGTGACGCATGGAACGCGCGCGTCGCGCTCAGCGAGCTGCAAAAAGGCGTGAAGATGGGGCGGTACGACTCGCAGGTTATGGATGTGTTCGTCAATCTTCTGAAATGGCCGTCGTAATTTTTTTCCGGTCGCGCTAAACTCTTGCCCAAAAATTCCTTCTCTCCAGCGGCTGGCGCCGGACCCGGATGTGTTTTCCAACCGTCAAAGTTTGAAGCAAAGATTTTTCTGGAAGCGCGCAGGAATGTTTATTTTAGCGAATGTACTGAAAGCCGTAGACCCTTCGGTCATTGAAGATGAAGTTGGCGCGCCGCCGAACCTGGGCTTTTTGATCGAATCTCTGCCCTTGCCCGCCATAGGGGCAGACGATGGCAACTAAGTCGCCCACCTTTAAATCCATTGAGAGAGCGACCGCCACTCCACCTTTGGAAACGTCCTCTGTCTTCGTGATTTCTTCAACTCCCTTTGCATTGCGGACAAGAATATCCATTTTCATTCCCATGCGCTTCGCACTGCGTTTCTCTATGCCCTTCTCTTCTTTGGGCGCGTTGGGCGGGGCCACAAGATCGGTGGGAGGCAACACCGCAGGACGGCGGCCCGGGTCGGCGTAATTCCAATAGGTAAGTTTTTTGCAATTGTCACATGAGAAAGCGACGATGCCGGTTGAGTCAAGAGCATTGAGTTCCATTTGTGAAACCATTTTTACGTCCTGCTTGTGGCAGGCCCGGCATTCCAACAAAACGCCTTCCTGCTCCTCGAAGCCCCTGATCGCTGGAAAATCCATTCCCCAAATGTTATGTCTCTTGTCAATATACTCCACGCCCCACTCGGCGATCAGGCCAGCTTCCATGCGCGAGGGGCCAACCACGTGAAAGTCGGCCTCCTTGTAGCTTTCCAGGTTAATGATCCTCACGTCTGACTTGGGCACAACTTTTTGATTCAGTTTGATGAGCGCGCCTTCGCGGTTCACTTCCACGGTCACCGTGTCTTCAGAGAAATGATCTTTTCCAAGGGCGAAACCAATTACACGAATGGGGATCCCCATCCGAAAACGCTGCGATCGGCGCTGCTCACTCTGTTGTGCCATAAGGGTAATACTACGGGGGATAACTCTAGACAAAGAGTCGAAAATTCGGCGCTACTCACTCTGGAAAGCTGTCAATTTAATTCAGCCCCCCGGAAATCACACCCTTCGGTCCCGAATTATAACACCACCTATCGGAATACTGTTACCACTAACCGGTTGTCAAGAAAAGAGTTGTTTTCTCAAACCAAGGGCTCGGCGCCGGGAAAATTCAGGACTGTCTACCAAATGGCATCCAATGGCATTTTAGCAAACCAATTGGGCTTGATTTGCGTCTAAATAAGCGTAACCATAATACTGTATCGAATCCCGCTCACCAAGGAGTGAGACGGTTGAGAATTGATTTTAGGAGGAGCATCGATAATGGAACATTCTACCAAAAACTTTCTGCGTGATAATTTCTTGGGCCTGAGCATGACGCTTGTGGGCGTACTCTGCCTGGCCCTGGCAACAATTGTTTACTTGAACCACCGCGGCTACCCAGGCCTGGCTTTTGCCGGTGACCCGAGTTTTGCTTTGGCCAGCGGACCAGGTTTGGAAGGGTCCGACATCAGCACGCTCGAAAATCAGAACCGGGCTTATGAGCGGATCGCTCAGGCCGTGACTCCGGCGATTGTGAGCATTCAATCAACTCAGGTTGTCAAAGTGCAGCAATCACCCCTGTTGAACGACCCGTTCTTTCGTCAGTTTTTCGGCGACCAGTTCGGAGGCGGCGTTCCGCGCGCGCAACGAGAACACGCGCTGGGCAGCGGCGTGATCGTAACGCCCGATGGATACATAGTGACCAATAACCACGTTATTGAAAACGCCAGTGATATCCAGATTAAACTTTCCGACAAGCGAACCTTTAAAGGAAAATTAGTTGGCGCCGATCCGCAGACTGATGTCGCGGTGCTGAAAATCGACGGACACAATCTACAGACAGCTCCGGTGGGGGATTCTTCCTCCCTGCATGTGGGCGACATCGTGATGGCTTTCGGCAATCCGTTCGGTTTTGATTTTACCGTGACCCGGGGCGCGGTGAGCGCGCTTGGCCGGCCGGCTCCTGAATCGGGAATGGTGTCCAATTACATTCAGACAGACGCGGCCATCAACCCCGGAAATTCCGGCGGGCCGTTGGTAAATGTGCATGGCCAAGTGGTTGGAATAAACACCTGGATCGTGCCTGGCAATGGTCCGGGTGGGCAGGGCGCTTCCATCGGAATTGGATTTGCCGTCCCGTCCAACACCGTGCGGTATGTGATGAACGACCTGGTAAAGACCGGCAAGGTAACGCGCGGATACCTGGGTGTCCAGGCCCATGACCTTAGCCAGGATTTGGCGAAGCAGTTCAATGTTTCTGACACTTCAGGAGCATTGGTGGAAGATGTTTCGCCTGGCGGCCCGGCTGAGAAGGCCGGCATCAAGCCCGGCGATGTGATTCGCAAAGTCAATGGCCAGATAGTTGACTCCGCCCATCAACTGACCGATGTGATCATAGGCCTCTCACCGGGGGCAGTCGCCAATGTCGAAGTTATCCGCGATGGCAGGCCGCTGAGCTTGCGTGTGACATTGGATGAGCGTCCCGCAAACCTCACCGCCAGTGCCAATGGGGGACCAGACAAAGGGCCCTCGCAAGGCACTCTGCGCGGGATCACGGTGCAAAATCTTACTCCGGCGCTTCGCGGTCAATTGCGCCTGCCCTCCAATGTTACTGGGATCGTGATCAGTGACATTGACCCCGATAGTCCTGCGGCAGACTCAGGCCTCCAGCCGGGCGATGTGATTGAAAGCATCAATCGGCAAAACGTGAGCACCGTCGCAGACTTCAACCGTTTGGCCGGAGCGGCCACAGGCGAAGTTCTGCTTCGGATCAACCGGCAGGGCACCGGCATTTTTGTTACCATTTCGCCGGACAACCAATAACGCAACTTTCACTCCGCCCGGACCTGCAATTCATTTCGCAGGGCCGGGCGTTTTTGTTTAGACGAAAGCGCTGGCCAATCCATGCCTCGTAGACCGCGCTAACAGATTTTCCATATTACCGTTTATATATCTCCCTTTTTCAACTACACTCAAGCCGTGTGACGCGCGCCTTCGGTCAAATATTAGGATTTGTCCTGAATCGCCTGATCATCGTCGCTGTAGCAATATTCATGGCAATGGCATTACTCCGATTCTTTGAAAACCGCTTTATCTTTTTTCCACCCCGCTTTCCCGAGGGATTTCCTCCCGCCAGGGTTCTCCCCTCGGGCTTGGAGGAGATATGGATTACCACTGAAGACGGCGTTCGCCTGAACGCATGGTTTTTGGCGAATCCCGCCAGACCCACGGTCCTCCTCTGGTTTCACGGTAACGCTACGAATATCGGTCAGCAGTTGGATGAGCTGGAAACCTATTCCCACCTCGGGACCAACATTCTGGCGGTCGACTATCGCGGCTATGGGAAAAGTGAAGGCTCGCCCGATGAAGCCGGAGTCTATCGCGATGCGGAAGCGGCCTATCGTTACCTCGTTGACCAACGGCGTTTTGCTCCGGCGAGTATTATCGTCTACGGACATTCACTGGGCGGCGCTGTGGCCGTTGACCTGGCGACGCGGCGCGAGTGTGGCGGCCTGATCGTTGAAAGCTCTTTCACCAACACGGGAGAAATGGCCCGGCGAATGTTCCATGTTCCATTCATCGAGCGCCTGCCTCGCAGCCGGTTTGATTCTCTGGCAAAGATCGCACGCGTCCGCGCCCCGATTCTTGTGATCCATGGGACGCGCGACCAGGTGGTTCCGTTTTCCATGGGGCAGAGGCTTTATGCAGCGGCGCATGAACCCAAATCATTTTTGTCTGTCGAAGGCGGCGAACACGATTCCATTTTCACCAGTGGGGGCGAAAAATATTGGGAACGTCTCCAAGCTTTTGTCAACCGACAGCCCGCCTCTCCCGCACTGAGCGCGGCGCCGGCGCATAACAACCAGAATGAAATACGTTGAAGTCTTCCGGCACAGCAAGCGCGGAGAGGCCAAGGGCCTGAGCGAAGAGGGAAGGGTTCTTGCCCGCACCGCACAAATTTTACTTTCCCCGCACTACGACCTCTGCGTCTCCAGCCCCAAGGAGCGCGCCCGCGAAACGATGGAAGCTTTCGGTTTCGATCGCTATGAAGTGGACGCGGCATTTACCGCGGTCAATCCATGGGAACCATTCGATGCGGAGGTTTCAAGGCTGGCGAAAGATCGCGGGATTATTCCCCTTGCAGCGTGCTGGCAAATACCCGAGGCGCTCAATTATCTGCGCTTGCAAGGTGATACATTACTTGGCGCGATAAAAAGGATTGCCCGCAAGCTCCCGGAAGAAGGCCGGGCGCTTGTGGTATCACATGGCGGCATGATTGAAGCAGCGGCGCTCCACGCTTGCGCCCGGTATGAACTGGACGAGATCGGCGGTGAAATTCGGTTGTGCGAGGGCGTGATCTTCAGACTCGATGGTGAAAACCTTTCAGGAGTCCAAGTGAAACGCCTGCCGAAAGAAGCATGAAGTTGCGCGGCTAGTGCACAAGAAAACCAGATAACGCAAATCCGAGCCCTGCAAGTCCTAGAAATAAACCTCCAGCCCAGTAGAGCCTGCGTTTGGTAAGCAGTGTGATCGAGCTAATGACCAACGCGCATTCCAGGCACACCTCACCCATGTCGAAGCGGTCGCCTTTCCTCTGCTCAAGGCTCACTTCCTGTTCCAAATTCCTTGCCTCTGTTTCAATCTCTTTTTGCTCGCCGTCATAACGTTTGATTTCAGTGCTGTATTTTTGTTTTATTTTTTCTGCCAACTCAGTGTTCTTCGGGTCAGAGACGGAAAGAAGATCGAGGAAAAGCTCGTAAGTGTGCCGGCGAATATTTTTGGCTTGGTAGTATGCCCACTGGTCCGTGGATTTATTTTGTAGCAACAACTCCTCAGTGTGGGCGCGATGGCCCAGCAGCGAAACCGCCGCCACCACCACTGCGAGAATGGCCATAGTAATGGTCACCGGAACCAGGCTCGGATCGTGGTGCGCCTCGTGCGCGTGTTCGTGCATCTCTTGTAGTTCGTCAGCCATAAACTTTTTTGGTTACGCATCGGTTGCGGGCCGATTATTGGCGCCGCTGGCGCCCGCTGCGCCGCCCGATGGCGGCCCCGCGGCCCCGTGACATTTTTTATATTTCTTCCCGCTCCCGCACGGGCACGGGTCGTTGCGTCCAATCTTCTCGCGCCGGATGACCTGTTGGGGTTTTTCCGCCACGCCGGCATCGCCGCCCACCATCCTCATTTCCTGCTGCTCGCGGCGTTTGCGCCTCTGGTACTGGCGGATCATTTCTTCCTCTTCCTCAGGAGTCCTCATCAGGAAGAGGAAGCGGAGCGTCTCATCCTCAATGCGGTCCATCAACGCTTCGAACATGTTATATGATTCGCGCTTGTACTCCACCAGCGGATCGCGCTGGCCGTAACCGCGCAAGCCGATGCCCTCTTTCAAGTGGTCCATGGCCAGCAAGTGGTCTTTCCACTGGGAGTCCACCACCTGCAGCATAATCATTCGTTCGTGGGTCCGCATTCGTTCCGCGCCCCACAAGGCCTCACGTTCGTCATAACGTTGGCGCACAATCTTCTTCAGTTGGTCGGTAAGCTGGTCCAGATTTTTCTGGTCGAATTTCAGTTCGAGTTTCTTCAAGTCAAGCCCGAAGCGGGCCCAGAACTCGCTTCGCAGGGCGTCTTGATTCCACTCGTCGGCATTCTGGTTTTTGGGACAGTAGGTATCAATCAACCACAGGACAATCCGGTCCGCCGCATCGAGCACATAATCTTTTTGTTCGTTTCCCTCCAGCAATTCGCGCCGCCGGCCGTAGATGGTCTCGCGCTGCTTGTTCATCACATCGTCGTATTCCAGCAAGTGTTTGCGGGACTCGAAGTTTTGCGCTTCCACTGCCTTTTGGGCCGCCTGGATGCGCTTCGAGATCAGCTTTGATTCAATCGGGACGCCTTCCTCCATACCCAGCCTGTGCATGATTTTTGAGATTCGCTCTCCGGCGAAAATCCGCAGCAAGTCGTCTTCAAGCGAAAGGTAGAAGCGCGACGAACCAGGATCCCCCTGGCGGCCGGCGCGCCCGCGTAACTGGTTGTCGATGCGGCGGGCTTCATGGCGTTCCGTCCCCAGAATATGAAGGCCGCCGAGCTCGATCACCTGGTCGTGTTCGACGTCAGTGGTTTTCTTGAAACGGCTCACGAACTCCGTCCAATTTTTTCCCCAGCGCGCGTAATCC
>Ga0207149_1106_pt1 | contig 9917 bp, 6 predicted proteins | sample Alteio_BWMinHeat_31_FD_153563 | JGI IMG/M metagenome (GOLD analysis project Ga0207149, IMG submission 153563) | Enriched cells from forest soil in Barre Woods Harvard Forest LTER site, Petersham, Massachusetts, United States -... | ecosystem: Environmental > Terrestrial > Soil > Temperate forest >... | reverse complement strand
GATTTTGGTAACGGGCAGAAAAATGGGTCAAAATCAGCTGGTGTGCACCTGCCTGTTTTGACCCATTTTTCTGCCCGTTACCCTTCTCTTGAAGCTGTTTGACCAGGAAGCCAGAACTATTTTTCCTAATACTTATGCTGCGGATGATTTTATGACATTTCCATTCCCTTTGAATCGTGAATGAAATTATATGGAAACGCCTTTATTTATCATTGCTTGCTACCGCTTTCTTGAGCATTTTAAAGCCATTAAAAAACGCGTCCGAGCATACCATCAGAAATTATGCCATTGATCTGAATGCCTTTAAGACCTACCTGGAAAATGAATGGATTTGCAATGCAAAAACCGGTAATACCAAACCGAAAAAAATATCTTTACCCGAAAAAATCTCCTATACAGACACCTACACCCATCGGAATACTGTAAACGATGATCTCCTCCCCCTTAAAAAAGGTCGACCGCAAAACAATACGCGGATTCCTCGCCCAGCTAAATTTGGAGAAACAAAATAAAAGAACAATAGCTCGCAGACTTTCTACCATGCGCAGCTTTTTCCGATTTTGCCAAACACAAAACCTAATTCAGGTGAATCCAACAGAGGAGTTAGAAAACCCGAAGATCGAGAAAAAATTGCCGGTTTCCTTGTCATACGATCAGATCAGACATCTGCTCGACCAACCTGACACCTCTCTCTATCTGGGTTTTCGAGACCGGACGATGATGGAGTTATTTTATAGCTCTGGGTTGCGTGTGAGTGAGCTGACTGGTTTGAATCGTCTGGACTTCGATTATCAAAACCTGACCATCCGTTTGCGCGGCAAAGGCAAAAAACGCGGCAAACTGGATAAAATCTTATCTGGAACATGCCGAAAGGCATTTGGATTCAAAAGTGCATAGAGCAGAAAAGGATCTCCATGCAATTTTCCTCAACAAGCTCGGCACTAGGCTGAGCGCCCGTTCTGTCGACCGCAATTTCGATGCCTATCTTACACAAAGCGGTTTATCAGGCGCGATCACACCGCACACGATAAGACATACGATAGCGACCCATTGGCTGGAAAATGGGATGGACCTGAAAACTATTCAGGAATTACTTGGGCATAGCTCTCTGTCTACAACAACCATCTATACACAGGTTTCAACCAAGTTAAAAAAGGAAATCTACGACCAAACCCATCCCCGGGCTTAAGAACTCCCGGTGTGTAAGGTGAGTTAAGAACGAGATATAATGATATGAAAGCAACATTAACGATGGAAACCCTCTTTCTTTTTTAATTGAATTAAAAGAGCCAGTTTTCTAGAATAACCCTTTTATTTATAAAAAAAATACATCCCATAAAGGAATAATATGTCTTTAGATTTCAGTACTATCACTCCGTATTTAGGCGGATTTTCGGTCGGTTATAACTATTGTCAGATGAAAAATGCAGAAGATGCCGTCGCAAAAGGGAAAAATTACACAGTGGCCTCTTTCCAGACTTCAGCGCAAGTCGGTTTCATGTGCGAAGTGGCCAATCAAATCACCGGATTTTTCCCTCTACATCCGGTAAATATTGCAGCCAAAGTTGCCTTAAATATATTGCCTCTTTTCAGTATACCCCTCTGTGTGCTCTCCGCCTCTGTGCGTGAGGGAAATTACGAAAATATAAAGAATTTTTGTAACACATCCACAGTTGGGAAATTCATAAAACTCCCGGAAAAGTTGAGTGCAAGACAAATAAAAATCGCCAATTTTGTTGTAGATAATCTAGGGAATTATATTCAGGCAGCGATCGCAGCCAGTGCCATTGCCATCATCATTCTGGGAAATGCCCCTTATGGACTGTGTTTTTTTGGAGCAGTTGGCTATAATTATATAGATAGAAAGGGATATGTCCCCCGTCAAATTCGTGTAGTCGTCGAAAAATGCATGCCAACAATAACGTTAGTTGGAATGATCCTCACGGGAACAATTCTGACTCGAATTATATCCTCATTCGTCCTGTTGTCCCATTCTTCTTCGATGATGCCAAAGGGCTATTCTCACATTCCGTTAAAGATCGTTGATTCCATTTTCCGCAGTCTTATCATAAGCTGGGGCCCAAGTATTGCAGAACTCGAAGCCCCAGTAAAGAAAAGAGAGAATATGGATTACAGTGAGGTCATGGACATTTTGAATGACAAAGTGAAACTCAAAGTCAATCCTGCGCACTGTGTTGAGCCTATTGTTAATGAAGACCTTCTACCAAAAGACCATAATTTTAATAATCTCCTGACTATTTTTAATAGCATAGACTGGAAATCTAAACACCAGCTGATATTAGGCAAATTAGCAAACGATAATAGATTTGTCGATATGTTAATACAAAAATATGGTGTTGTGGAAGAGACCGCTTTGACCAGAAATGAAGTCCGAAAAAATTTCAAAACATACCTCTCGTGGCTTGTCAAACAGGAAACACATTCAACCTCAAAAAGTGCAACAGCATCATCATCATCTAAAGTTGCCGATGATGAACATCCAACGGAAGACGCGATAAAGGATTACATCATTAAATGGACTCGGGAACAGCTCGTAGAATTCGTTAAAGTTCTTACCCTGAAAAAAAGAACAACCGGCTCTGAACTGGAATTAAACCAAACAATTAAAGATTGCAGCATTTTCCTCCCGTTTCTTGAAGGACTAAAAGATCCTAAAGACAAAGAGGATTATATATTACGCATTGCTGTAGAGGCTGGTAATTACTGCGGTACGGGTCAAAAGAGAGGACTTATTGACCTCAAAACAGATATGTTTACTGCCCTCAATATGAAAGGTTATGATAAAGAAACTCCTCCTCCTTTTGAAACACGTCTAAGACAAAAATTGTCAGAATTTAGAAAAAACCAAATCGATAGATATTTTTACTGGGTAACGCGGATATTTGAAAATCATAAACACATGCAACCGGGGTCGGCGAAAACGGTAACAGCAGCGTTGGATAAAGCGTATGATGCTTTTAAAGATGATGTTCATACACATGATGGTATCTCTTCTTTCACATCCTATGGTTTTTATCCCCAATCGCAAAACGATAAAGAAAATTTTTCCCTTTGGCATTACTTTATGTGGAAGTTTCAGATGCTTAATCTAGAAATGTTTTTTTATTACCCTTATCAGTTTACATTAAGTGATGCATTGGATGATAAGGAAGTGATTATTCAAGATGATTTTCGCGATCATGTTAGGAATGTGATGATTCCAGGCATAAAAGGCGCCACAGATGTTCAGAAATCAGATTTAGAAAATCTTTTCTTTGATATAGCAGAAGAATTTGGTACGGTTAATCCCTGGCCTCAAGATACTAGAACCCAAACCCTTGAGCGTTTCAAACGTTTATACCTTGTTCAACAGGGTATTCTAATTCCTGACAATGACAGAACGGGATTAATGCACTGGTGCTTTTCACACTATTCGAGTTGGAAAGAGGGAGTGAAATTTGAGCCTGCTAACAATCAGATCGCAAAAATTGAAGATATTCATTCCGCGAGACATAATGTTGGCAGTTTAATAAAAGGACTATTTGGCTTTGAAAGGGACTTTATTGTAAGGGAATTTGCACCATCGGAATATATTGCACGGGAAGAAGAACCCAAACCTCAAGTCACTCGCATTCTTGAAGAAGTCAAATCGGGATTTTGGCACAATTGGAATGGGATAAAACTAAAAGTCAAAAAGTTTGCTAATGAAAAAATGTTAGAAATCAGGAGTCTTGATTTAGAAAAAGTCAGTGAGTTCGCTGACCAACGTATAATAGCAATCAGTTTTGAGTTACAGAAATTCAGAGCATTTGCTAGAAAAAAAATGGTACAAATCAAAGATCAGGCTTCTAGAGTGTTTTGTTGCCGCAAAGCAAAACATCGCTATGATTATTATGAGCAATTTCCATGGTTAGAGTAAACGCTAACCTTTTTCTTTCGCGCTGTCGCAGCTGAGATTGGCTACTGTCACAGCAAACGCTGTGTGATAAGAAGTTTGTTTCTCGCGGCAGCGAGAGAAGTGGGAAGCCCGCATGAAGCCATACTTGTACCCACATCTTTTTCTTGACATCACACACATTGTCTCGGTTGTGTTTGCGCGCAAGGCCCAACGGGCCGACATTTCGTAGCCCAGGCCGCAAGGCCTGGGTAGGCAAAAAATCCCTCTGAGCCCTGTAAGGGCGGCATAAAATTGGCTGCGCCTTCAGGCTCGGACATTGAGCTGGGCCTAAAGGCGCGGTCGGTTTTATGCCGCCCTTACAGGGCTCAGAGGGATTTTTGGCCTACCCAGGCCTTGCGGCCTGGGCTACGAAATGTCGGCCCGTTGGGCCTTGCGCAAACACAACTGGGACAATGTGTCCATACTTGTACCCACATTTTTTCTTGACATCATTTTGTTGTCCAATTTCCTTGTGTGCTAAGGACAACCGGTTTCTGTTTCCCTCTCCATTAAATTTTCGGCGTCAATAATCCAACCGCCTCCCAACGCTTTATAGATATTCACTAGCGTAATGAAGACATCCGCTTCAGCATTCGCCAAATCGAGCTGCGCATCAAATAAATGTCTCTCAGCGTCCAAGACATTCAAATAGTCTTCCAAACCATTCATATATTGCAGCCACGCTAATTTTAAATACTCAGTCAAATCTTTCACCCTTTCTGCCTGGGCCGCCGCTGTCCTCTTGGCATTTTTATGGCTAATTAAAGCATCATCCACTTCTTTCAAGGCTGTCAATACAACCTGCATATAGTTGTAAACCGCCTCTTCCTTTTTCGCTTTTGTCAATTCCAATGTGCTGGTTATCCGCCATCCTGTAAATATTGGCTGCAACAAATTGAACATCCATTGCCACGTCCTTGATGGATTTATAAAAAGGTCATGTAATTCAGAACTATTATATCCATAATTTCCAGTCAAAGTGAGGTCAGGAAAAAATAAGGCTCTCGCTTCTCCGATGCGAAAGTTTGCCGCAAGCATCGCCTGCTCAGCCTGCATGATGTCCGGCCTCTGATCAAGTAGGTCTACTGGCAACCCTGCAGGTATCTCAGGAGGCAGCCCAAAACTATCCACCGACAACCCCCTTTTGATAGTGGCTGGTGGATGCCCTATCAACACACTTAACAGATTCTCCTGCTGAGGTATCAGATTTTCATAGCGTATCACCTGTATCATCGCCTCATCGCGGTCCGCAGCAGCTTGCGCCACTTCCAATTCCGATGTCAACCCTTCCTCAAAGCGGATCTTTGCCAGCTTAAGGTAGTCCATTCTAGTTTTTAAAGTCTGCTCAGACACCCGCAACTGCATATCGTATTGTCTTAAAAGAATATAAGATGCAGCCACCGATGAAACGACAGTTAAAATCACCGTCCGCCTCGCATCATATTGTCCAATCAAATCGGCAAAAGAAGCCCTCGTCGCATTTCGGATTCTCCCCCATAAATCAAGTTCATACGAGGCTGTAATCAAAGTGAGATAGTCATCAGCAAATACAGGAAATAACTGATTCAGGTTTGGCGCAGCAGCTCCATTGTATCCATATCCTTGATTACCATCCGTCTGTGTTAAAAATGGTTCACCAGCCAGAGTTTGTGAAATTCTTTGTCTCGATGCAGTGCCCTGGCCAAATATTTGCGGATAAAGCTGTGAGCCAGTGATACCCAGTTGAGCCTGAAATTGGGCTATTCGCGCAGTGGCTATTTTCAAGTCGTAGTTGCTTTCTAGTGCCTCTTCAATCAAATCATTGAGGACCGAATCATTTAACTGCGCCCACCATCTGACATTCGCGCTTGTCGACGTTTCGCTAGCCGGAACGCGCCATTGTTGCGGCATCTCCATAGAGGGACGTTGATATTTAGGCGATAAATTGCACGAAAATAATACCAAAAACAAAAAACCAAATACGAAAGCAATTTTATGCATCCTTAAATACTCGAATTTTCATTTATTTTTCTTCTTCTCTTCCCGCCGCTCAGCATTCTGATCGATGAGTTTGTAAAACAAGGGTACAAGGAACACTGCTAATATCGTCGCTGCAATCATCCCTCCAAAAACACCGGTTCCAACTGAATGACGACTCGCAGCCCCCGCCCCCTTGCTAATCAAAAGAGGAACTACTCCCAAAATAAATGTCAAAGAGGTCATCAATATCGCTCTAAAACGAAGCTTCGCCGCTTCCACAGCTGCCTCTGCAACGGTCATTCCTTCATGACGCTTGATCATGGCAAACTCGACGATCAAGATGGCGTTCTTGGCCGATAATGCGATCAAAGTAACTAATCCAATATCAAAATACACATCGTTGGATGTCCCTCTAATCCATATTGCAATAAACGCCCCCATTAATCCAAATGGCACCGCAAGAATAACCGCAACCGGAAGAGACCATCTTTCATATAATGCAGAAAGGATTAAAAAAACCATGACCACGCCAATCAACAATATCCCCATCGATGTGCCCCCCATGGCCAATTCCTGATAGGCTTGTCCACTCCACGCAGGAATCATGCCCGTTGGAAGCACTTCTTTGGCTGCTTCTGACATCGCCGCCATCGACTGCCCTGAACTGTATCCAGGGGCCGCTGTTCCTATGATCTTCGATGCTGTGTAACCATTAAAACGACTGATTAAATTCGGACCTTTTCCATAGTGGAGCGACATCAACGCTTTCAAAGGTACCATTTCTTGGGTGGACGAGCGCACATACATATCTCCGAGGTTGTTGATAACTGCCCGATACTCCGGATCAGATTGAACGGTCACCTGGAATACTTGTCCAAACTTATTGAACAGGTTGACATATAAGGATCCGAAAAATATCTGCAGGGTACTGAGAATGTCTCCAATGGAAATATTCAACGCCCTTGCTTTATAACGGTCCAAATCAATGAAAAGCTGCAAATTATCCGTTTGAATGGCTGTCGATAATCCCTGCAATTCAGACCTTTCTTCTGCCTTTTTGATCACATTCCGCGTAACTTCTTCGAGTTCCTGGATCGTTGCATCGCCATGGCTCTCGATCCAGAATTCGAATCCACCTACAGTGCCAAGTCCCTGGATAGCAGGTGGATTGAATACAAAAATTTGAGCCTGAGGAATCTTGAAATATTTCTTGTTTAACGCAGACGCAATCACGCTCGCCTGCAGGGAAGGAGATTTTCGTTTGCTCCAATCGTCAAGGGTAATAAAGTTGGTTCCAACCTGAATGCGGTTCAAACTTTCCAGTAAACTGAATCCGGTCAACGACGTGACGTGATTCACGCCAGGCTGTTCCAAAGCAATTTTAGTGATTTCCTGATCGACATTATTGGTCCGGTCCAAACTGGCCGCATCCGGCATATTGGCAACTGCAATGACATAACCTTGATCCTCTTCAGGAACAAAGCTAGTTGGAATTGTGTGTGATAGAAAGCCCAGCACAGCCAAGCAGCCTGCAAATAACAATAATCCAAACCATGCCCTTTTCAATATCCAGTTGGCTCCGACAAGATATCCCGCTGTAAATCGATCAAAACTGCGGTTGAACCATATGGCGAAACGAGATGTCGAAATATTGGGTTTTAAGAGTAGCGCTGCCAAAGCAGGACTTAATGTTAATGCAACAATACCGGAGATCACGACTGAAACAGAGATTGTGATTGCAAATTGCTTGTAGAGCTGCCCTGCAATTCCACCAAGAAAGGCGACAGGGATAAAGACGGCGCACAGGACAAAGACAATGGCGACAACGGGTCCAGATACCTCTTTCATCGCCTGGTGCGCTGCTTCTTTAGGAGCCATCTTCAACTCGCGGATATTCCGTTCGACATTTTCAATGACGACGATGGCATCGTCGACCACTATGCCTATCGCCAACACCAGTCCAAAAAGGGTCAGGGTATTCAGGGAAAATCCCATCACGTGCATACCAGCAAATGTTCCTACAATGGATACAATCATGGCGATAACCGGAACTAACGTTGCACGCCAACTTTGCAGAAATATCAATACAACAAGAGAAACTAGTACGGCTGCCTCAAAAATCGTTTTTACAACTTCTGTGATCGATTGTTTGATAAAATCGGTCGTATCATAAGGAATTGTATAAACTAGTCCAGAAGGAAAATTTTTGGAAGTTTCCATCATTTTTTTCTTCACTTCATTAGCAACATCAAGTGCATTCGCACCGAATTCCTGGTAAACGGCGATCAGCATGCTGTCTTTGCCGTCCAATTTGCCATCGATGTCGTAGGATTGCGCTCCCAATTCCACATACCCAATATCTTTTATCCTGACAAAAGATCCATCGAGATTTGCTTTCAAGATGATATTCTCATATTCCTTCGGATCACTTAGACGACCCAGACCCGTCATAGGCACAGTCATGGTGATATGTGGTGCCATCGGAGGCATGCCAAGCATTCCTGCAGTAAAATCCTTATTTTGTTCCTGAATGGCATTGACAATATCATCAGCAGTCAGTTGCAACTGTGCTAATCGGTCGGGTCGCAGCCATATGCGCATGGAATAATTGCGGGCATTGATGATGGAGGCATTGCTGACACCCGGCAGGCGCAACAATTCATTGACGATGTTAATCTGCGTATAGTTGCTGATAAATACATTATCATATCGGCCATCTGGCGATTGCACAGCAACCAACAACAAGATCGTCGGTGTCTGCTTTTGCAACGTGATTCCCTGATATTGAACCTGCTGGGGCAGCAGAGGCATTGCCTGACTAACTCTGTTCTGAACATTCACTTGCGCCATATTGATGTCCGTTCCAATCGAAAAAAAGATGCTCAAAATCATATTTCCGGTCGAAGAGTTTTGCGAATACATATAAATCATATGGTCGACGCCATTGATCTGCTGCTCCAAAGGCGCAGCAACGCTTAAGGCAGTGGTCATCGCATCAGCACCTGCGTAGGTAGCTGAAACCTGTATCTGTGGTGGTGTGATATTGGGATATTGTTCGATGGGAAGAGCTTTTAACGCAAACAGACCCGCCAATGTGATCAGAATAGAAAGGACGCAGGCAAAGATGGGACGGTCTATAAAAAAACTTGAAATCATATGCCTGGGATTCCGACTTGCTCTTTGCCTTGCTCTTTGCCATCCTTTTTGACCGAGTCGTGTACTTCAACCTCACCGCTCACTTTCACAGGAGAGCCAGCCAAAACTTTATTGACACCGTTAACGATTACCCGATCCCCTTCTTTGAGTCCGCCCCAAATGACCCAGTTTTGCTGTTCCCAAGGACCAGGAACGATAGAACGGACCTCCGCCTGATTTTCTGAGTTGACGACAAAGACGAATGAACCATTTTGTCCTTGCTGGACAGCAGACTGCGGGACAACAATAGCGTTGGGCCTTGTAGCGCCATAGATTCTCACTCTTACAAATTGGCCAGGACGCAGAATGTTATTGGGATTGGGCAGCACTGCGCGAATCATCAATGTTCCAGTATTCTGACTGTACGAAGGAGAAGCGAAATTGACGGTGCCTTTCTCCGGATAGATCGTTTGGTCGGCAAGAATGAGTTCGATTTCAAATTCTTCTGTCGGAGGAAAAACCAACAGCCCTCTTTTTTGCTCATCATCACTTTGAAGAACATCCTGCTCAGACACACTAAAGACCACCCAAATGGGATCGAGAACAGAGACCGTAGTCATTTTATCTTGCGCAGGTGATATCAAGGAACCCACGCGGTATTGAGCTGTCGAGGTTAGGCCGTTGACAGGAGAACGTATCGTGGTAAAGTCAAGGTTGATCTCAGCCTCTGCCACTTGCGCTTGCGCTTCGAGCACTTGAGCATCTGCCGACATCTGGGAGGCTATGGCGTTATCGAGGTCGCGTTGGCTTGCTGCTTTTTGTTCATAGAGGGGTTTAAATCGTTTGACAGCCCGCTCTGCCTGCCAGAGGACGGCCTGTTCCCTGG
>Ga0207149_1162_pt1 | contig 9922 bp, 10 predicted proteins | sample Alteio_BWMinHeat_31_FD_153563 | JGI IMG/M metagenome (GOLD analysis project Ga0207149, IMG submission 153563) | Enriched cells from forest soil in Barre Woods Harvard Forest LTER site, Petersham, Massachusetts, United States -... | ecosystem: Environmental > Terrestrial > Soil > Temperate forest >... | reverse complement strand
CTCACGTGGTTCTAGGCGCTTTGACAGGCTTGTATCTCATCATCGTCAACACGCTTTTGGGAATTCCGTATGGGGTGTTTTTGGGGGCGTTTTTTGCCATTGCCCAGGTGATACCGGTTGTGGGCCCATGGATTGGCCTGATTCCCTGGCTGATGGTACTACATCTCATCACACCTGAACAATTCATACTGGCCATGGGCTTTTTGGGCGTTTATCAGCTCATCAAGGACGTGTGGCTAGGCCCCAAGGTGATGGGCCATGTGATGGATCTGCATCCGGTCATTGTGATCGTATCGCTGTTGGTATGCGCCAAGGCTGCCGGGCTGGTGGGGTTTGTGTTCGCTATTCCGCTAGCCAGCATGGTCAACGTTACGCTGCGCTTTATGCAAGAGAAAGCTTAATCGCATTGTTTGCAACCAATTGTTAATAAATTTTTAACAATCTAACACAAAAATCAAACAGCTTGTTTTTATATTTATACATATGCTGGACAGATTGTCTGGACAGTTGCTGAAGGGACAGTACATAAGCGTTGGACGGGAGGTTTTTGACATGGCACATACACATCACATACATCCACACATGGCACACGGGCATCATCTCATGCATGCCCATTCGGCTCATGTGACGCATCCGATGGTTCATCACAACACAATGGTTAAACATCCGGCGGCAATGCACTTTGCTCATCATCACAATTCCGGCGGATTAGGTTTCTTGGGCAATGGCTTTGGTGGGCTCCTTGGATTGTTAGGCAGTTTACTTGGTGGTTTCGGCGGCTTTGGTATGCCCTGTATGGGCGGATATGGTGGCCCAGCAATAATGGGTGGCGGCTTCTGTGACCCCGGCATGATGAGTGGTCTTGGCGGATACGGCGGCTATGGCAGCATGGGCGGTCTTGGCGGATACGGTGGCTATGGCGGCAGCATGGGTGGTCTTGGTGGATACGGTGGCTATGGCGGCAGCATGGGTGGTCTTGGTGGATACGGTAGCTATGGCGGCAGCATGGGCGGTCTTGGCGGATATGGTGGCTATGGTGGCAGCATGGGCGGTCTTGGCGGATATGGTGGCTATGGTGGCATGATGGGTGGTCTTGGCGGATACGGTGGCTATGGCGGCAGCATGGGCGGTGGTAATCCATTCAGTTGCGGTAGTTATGGACCGTCCTACTATTACTAGTTTTTAATGGGGGGAACTCAATAATTGGGGGCTCGGGAGCAGCGACATGCCAGGACGCACACTGCAACCTGGCGTAACGCTGACATTAAAAACACCGGCATTTTCACAGTGCCGGTGTTCTTTTGTGGTTTTATGCTGTGCAATTGTCCCCAATGCCTGCTTTCGCTAAGATAGAAGCAACCTGCGTTTTGCGAGAAGAGGAAACCTTCCCCCCATGAAAATGTCCAAGCTCCTGGCGCCCACGCTGCGAGAAAACCCGGCGGAAGCCGAAGTGGTCAGTCACCAGCTGTTAATGCGGGCCGGCTACATCCGCAGGCTGGCCAGCGGCATCTACAACTACCTGCCCCTGATGTGGCGCGTGATGAAAAAGGTGGAAACCATCGTCCGCGAGGAAATGGACCGCGCCGGCGCCCAGGAGCTGCTGATGCCGATTCTTCAGCCTGCCGACATCTGGCAGGAATCGGGCCGGTGGGAGGTTTACGGCAAGGAGTTGATTCGCTTGAAAGATCGCCATGACCGAGACTGTGTGCTGGGACCGACGCATGAAGAGGTCATCACAACGATTGCCAAAAACGAGATTCACTCTTACCGCCAGTTGCCGGTGAATCTCTATCAGATTCAAAACAAGTACCGTGATGAAATCCGCCCGCGCTTTGGGTTGCTCCGTGGCCGGGAATTTATTATGAAAGATGCTTACAGTTTCCATAGTTCGGAAGCGGATTTGGATCGGGAATATTACGTCATGGCGGACACATACAAGCGCATCTTCGAGCGCTGTGGTCTGGAAACCCGGATGGTTCGCAGCGACAGCGGAGCCATTGGCGGGGATGTGAGCCATGAATTCATGGTGCTGACGCAAACTCACAGCGGCGAATGTGACGTTTATTATTGCAACGCCTGCGATTACGCCGCCAACAGCAACCGTGCGGAGTCAATTTTGCCGGATGCATTGACCGACGGATCGGATTTGTTTCCAAAAGAAGCAGAAGTGGAAACCCCCAATTGCCCGGACATTGAGAGTTTGGCAAAATTCTTGAAAGCGCCGGCTTCTCTCATTTGCAAAGCACTCTTGTATATTAAAGATGAAACAGAGCCATTTCTGGTCTTGATTCGTGGTGATTTGGAAGCCGAGCATATCAAAGTCCAAAACGCTGTGGGGGCGCATGAGATTCGCATGGCCACTGCGGAAGAGATTCAAAAATATACCGGCTCAGAGAAAGGATATATCGGCATTGGGAATGCTCCGGTTTCATTGAAAATTGTGTTTGATAACAGTGTTGTTGGCTTAAAGCATTTCATCATTGCTTCCAATAAGCCACATTATCATCTGGTTGGTTTTGATTGGTATGGTGCTTTAAGCGATTTGCAAGAAAACCATACGCACGACTTAAAACTCGCTCGCATCGGAGACACTTGTCCCGAGTGTAAAACCGGCAAACTGGAAATGACCCGTGGGATTGAAGTCGGCAATATTTTTAAACTGGGCGACAAGTACTCGAAAAAAATGGGCGCCAACTACAGCACGGAAGACGGGCAGGAACTGCCGTTTTTGATGGGCTGCTACGGCATCGGCATTTCCCGTACCGCCGCCTCGGCTGTGGAACGTCATCACGATGAAAACGGTATCATGTGGCCCATCCCCATTGCGCCGTATCACGTGGTTGTCGTGCCGGTCAACGTGAGTGATGAAACCCAATCCACCATGGCGACAGAAGTTTATGAGGGTCTTAAAGCAGTTGGCGTGGAAGTCGTAATGGATGATCGTGACGAGCGCGCCGGGGTGAAGTTCAAAGATGCCGACTTGCTGGGTTTCCCCATTCGCGTCACCGCTGGGAAAAAAGCGGTTGATGGGCTCTTGGAAGTAAAACTGCGCTCTGAAAAAGATCCAAAAGATATACCTGCTGGTGAGGTTGTGACTTGGGTACAAGCGCAGATTAAAGCCGCATGCGGAGCTGTTGAACTCGCCCATGTCTAATCCTGAAATCAGAAATTTTTGCATCATCGCCCATATCGATCATGGCAAATCCACGCTGGCGGACCGGCTTTTGGAAGCAACCGCCACGATTAGCCAGCGCGAGATGAAAGACCAGGTACTGGATAACCTAGATCTGGAGCGAGAACGCGGGATCACGATCAAGCTGCAGGCGGCGCGAATGGAATACGTCTACCAGGGAAAACCTTATGTGCTGAACCTTATCGACACCCCCGGCCATGTGGATTTTTCCTACGAAGTCTCCCGAAGCCTGGCCGCATGCGAAGGCGCGCTGCTGGTGGTGGATGCTTCGCAGGGTGTGGAAGCGCAAACCCTGGCCAACGTGTACTTGGCCATCAACCATGATCTCGAAATTATTCCGGTCATCAACAAGATCGATCTGCCCAGCGCCGATCCCGAGCGGGTAAAGCATGAAATTGAAACCCTCGTCGGCATTGACGCCTCGGAAGCTATCCTCTGTAGCGCCAAAGAGGGCAAGGGAATCCCCGAGATTCTGGCTGCCATTATCGAGCGGGTGCCCCCGCCCAAGCTGGAATACGGTAAACCCCTCAAAGCCATGGTGTTTGACAGTTATTTTGACAGCTACATGGGCATCATCACGTATTTTCGGGTGATGGAGGGGCAAATCCGTAAGGGCGACAAGATTCGGTTTATGGCCAACAGCAAGACCTATGACGTGACGGAACTGGGCGTCATGCGCCCTGTGCGTACCCCAAAAGAGGTTTTATCCGCCGGAGAAGTCGGGTATCTAGCGGCTTCGATTAAAGACATGGGCTATTTTGTGGGTGATACCATCACCAGCGCCGCAAACCCCGCCACGGAGCCCTTGCCCGGCTACCAGAAGGCTGTGCCCATGGTGTTTTGCGGCTTATATCCTGTGAATAACGATGACTACCAGGACCTGAAAGACTCGCTGGAAAAACTCCAGCTCAATGATTCCAGCATCAGTTTTGAGCCGGAAACCTCGGAAGCGCTGGGGTTTGGCTACCGCTGCGGGTTTTTGGGCCTGCTGCACATGGAAATCATCCAGGAGCGACTGGAACGCGAATATGATCTCGATCTCATCGTCACGGCGCCCAGCGTGGTGTATCACGTGTATTCCAACAAGGGGGAACTGCTGGAAATCCACAACCCGGCGCAGCTTCCGCCGCCCACGCTTCGGGAGCGCATTGAAGAGCCGATTGTGAAGGTGAGCATTATCTCTCCCAACGATTACGTGGGCGCACTGATGGATCTCGCTCAAACCCGCCGGGGCGTGTTTTTAGCGATGCATTACCTGGACACCACGCGGGTGAATTTGGAATACGAGCTGCCCCTGAACGAGATGGTGACGGATTTTTACGACCAGCTCAAGTCCCGCACCAAGGGCTATGCCAGCATGGATTACCATTTTCTCTGCTACCGCGCCGCCAAGCTGGTGAAGCTGGATATTATGCTGGCCGGTGAAGTGGTGGATGCGCTGAGTGTGATTGTCCATGAGGACAAAGCGTATCACATCGGCCGGACGTTAACGGAGAAGCTCAAGGATCTGATTCCGCGCCAGATGTTTGAGGTGCCCATCCAGGCGGCGATTGGCGCCAAGGTGCTGGCCCGCACCAACGTGAAAGCCATGCGCAAAAACGTGCTGGAAAAATGCTACGGAGGCGATATCAGCCGCAAGCGCAAGCTGCTGGAGAAACAAAAAGCCGGCAAAAAGCGGATGAAGTCCATTGGCAGGGTCGAAGTGCCGCAAGAAGCCTTTATGGCAGTGTTAAAGTTATCGAGTGAGATTTAATGTATGAACCATTTTATCAGCCAACTCCCCCCCTGGATTGAAGGCGTAATCCACAGCATGGGCTACCCCGGCGTGGTCTTTCTCATGGCGCTGGAATCCTGTAACATCCCCATTCCCAGCGAAGTCATCCTCACGTTTGCCGGGCTGCTGGTGCAGAAAGGCATTTTCAACTTCCACCTGGCAGCATTGGCCGGGGCGGTGGGGTGCGTCGTGGGATCGGTGCCCTCGTATATGCTGGGCGCGTGGGGCGGGCGGCCTTTTTTGGAAAAATACGGCAAGTGGCTGCTCCTCACAACCCATGACCTGGACGAGGCCGAACGCTGGGTGGCCCGCTACGGCGACGGCACGTTTTTTCTCTGCCGGATGCTGCCGTTTGTGCGCACGTTTATCTCGCTGCCCGCAGGCATCCTCAAGGCGCGGTTTGGGCCGTTTGTGCTGTATACGTTTCTCGGCTCATGGATTTGGAGTTACGCGCTGGTGTGGGCCGGGGTGAAATTCGGCCAGCATGCAGAAGCCTTCAAACACTTTTGGCACCAGTTTGACGTGTTAATTATCGGCGTGTGCGTGGTGCTGGGAGCCTGGTACGTGGTGCATCATGTCAAGCGTTTTTCTTCGTAGTCGTACACATCAAACCAGTGATACACCACCTTGCCCTTGGGCACAAACTCGGCGATGTAGTCTTCCATGTACACCTGTAACTCCGGCGACATGTCGCTGAGGCGCAAGTCACGCTGCTGGTTGTTCCACAAAATCACCTCAGTGCGATCTTTTTGCTTAGCATGGGCTTTAATCCACTCGCCCACTTCCGCGTCACTGGCACCGCCCGCCACAAACGCCTTGAATTCCTCGGCGTTGATGCCGGTAAAACTGAGTATGCGTTGGTCCAGCGGGCAGTTGAAGTGATATTCCCCGTTGGTGCCGTTGATGGTGGCGCGGCATTTGTCCAGCATGCGGGCCGCCAAGACGTAGCCACCAATGGTTTCACGCGGGCTTCTCGGAAAATCCTTGGTGAGGTCTTTGGCAAGCGTTTTCAGCTTGTCGGATACGGTCATCGTCGTCATGATCTTTTCTCCTGTTTTTAAGTGACACTTTGGTCATTTGGATTTTAGATCACACGGATGGAAAAGTCTCTTTATATGTCCTACCACTTTGCGGACGAAGATCGGGATCTGCGCCGGGGCGTAAAGGTTCTTTTGGAGGGACGGCCACCCGGATCACCGATGGACGCAGCGGTCTGGATCTCTGGCACGCCGGGAATAATCTGGCGTTTCAGTTTGGAGTCCATGGTTTTTTGGAGCATGTCCAAAATGCGGCCCTGGCCGCTGGACACAAACGTGAACGCCATGCCCATTTTGCCCGCGCGGCCCGTTCTGCCGATGCGGTGGATGTAATTGTCCGTATCCTCGGGCAGGTCATAGTTGAAAACCGCCTGGATATCCTGAACGTCGATGCCGCGGGCCGCAACATCCGTTGCAACCAATACGTGAATGGTTCCCTTGCGGAAGCTGCCCATCACGCGGTCGCGCTTGCTTTGCGACATGCCGCCATGAAGCCCGTCAGCCAGATGGCCCTCGGACTGCATGCGGTAGACCAAATCATCCACCTGACGCTTGGTGTTGCAAAACACCAGGGCCAGCTTCAGTTGGTATACGTTGAGTAGATGCGTCAACGCCGGCAACTTGGAGCGGTGGGCGATTTCAAAATAATGCTGCTCAATCGGCGGGGTTTGCAGTTTTTCGGGGACCACGTTGATTTTTTCCGGGTTGTTCTGGTACTTTCTCGCCAACTCCAGAATGACTCTGGGCATCGTGGCGGAAAACAACACCGTTTGGCGCTCTTGCGGAACGTGATTCAGGATCAGTTCAATGTCATCGCGAAAGCCCATATCCAGCATTTCATCGGCTTCATCCAGCACAATGGTTTTGACGTTACCCAGCTGGATCGTCTTACGCCGCAGGTGATCCAGCATACGCCCCGGTGTGCCGATGACAATTTGTGGGCGCTTGCGAAGCGCCTGAAACTGCCGGTCAATGGGCTGCCCGCCGTAAATAGACACCACTGAGCAGTTGGGATGGTACTTGATGAGCTTGCGAAATTCCACGGCCACCTGGATGGCCAGCTCCCGCGTGGGGCATAGAATAACGGCCTGGATGGCGCGGTTGTTCATATCCAGGTTTTCAATAATGGGAATGGCAAAGGCCGCCGTTTTGCCGGTACCGGTTTGGGCCTGACCAATCACGTCGCGTTTTTGCATCAGCAGCGGAATCGTCTCCTGCTGAATGGGCGAGGGCGTCACAAAGCCCATATCGGCCAGGGCTCTGTTCATCTGGTTACTCAAGCCGAGGCTCTCAAAAGTAGTCGTGTTCGTGTTCAATAGATCTCCAATCTGTTATTGTCGTTCTCATAGTTGCTTTTCAAGCACTTCAGAGACAACAACACAGATCTTCGTCTAAAAGAACTTGAAAACGTTATTAAAAAACTTGTAGACAGTCGTTAATAAGAGGACTGGTAGCATTCCCGGCAATAAACGGGTTTGGAGCCGTTCGGCTGGAAAGGCACTTGCGTCTGCACGCCACAGGACGCACAGGTTGCCGGATACATCTGGCGTTGTCCGCCACCATAGCCGCCTCCTCCACCGTAACCACCGCCACCGCCGCGGTTTTGCTTGGCAGCATCCCGGCAGGGCTTACATTTTTTGGGCTCCTGAAAGCCTTTTGTCTGGAAGAACTCCTGCTCTTCGGCAGTAAAAGTGAATTCTCCGCCACATGCGGCACACACAATTTGCTTATCTGTTGTCATAACCATTAATAATAGACCTCTTTTTGTCTGATTTACTGACGTTTGATCTTTTAGTCGAGGTCCGTTGAACAGTTAAGACAGACAAACCTGTACCCAAAAATCGTTACATGGCATTATGCGCCCCTTTACTGGATTTTACAACCCCCAGGTTTCCACATGGACCATGTGCCCCTATTTTTTCCCGCCTGGATGTGCCATGATGAGAAAGTGGGAATAGGCTTGGAAATACTTGAAAAATACATCACTGGCCACAACTCTCCGCAAGAAAGGCGTTTTATGCAACAACGGAAATCACCCAGCCCCCTGGGGGTGCAGGTGAAAGGGATCTTTTTCTTCAAGAGCGGCGAAGAGGTGTACACCAAGGCATTAGAGCTGATGAAAACCCTGGGTTGTACGATTATCACGGATAATATCAGCCGCATGACGGTAAAAACCAGTCGTGGTAACCTTCAATCCATTAAGGATATCCTAACGTCTAAGAATACGAACAGCTCGCTGGGCGCGCAACTGGATGCCTGCGTGACGCGCATCATCATTGGCGGCAGGGCTTAAAAAAACCTACAGGGTTTCACAATACGATATAGAACCATGGGCGTGGGAATGGTGCCGTCTGTTTCAAAAATGGCGGAGTGGTTGGCTTGCGTTAGCACTGCCGTGAGGCACTCACCGCCTGCGGCGTGAAAGCCGTTTTGATCGGAGATGCCACAAATGGTTGTGGCATAAATGCCTTGCCACTTTTTGCCCGTAATGGGCTGAACTTTTGCGGTGCCGGTGCGGCCATGTTTTACCCAGCCGTCTGGGGTTTTTTCAAATAAGCCGTGATTCTTCAGAACATTTTCCAATGTGGCTGCTTTCACTTCAAAAAGCAAGTTGTAGTCGTCTTTATCTTGCCCTATCGGCGTCGGTTGCACTTTGAATCCCTCGCATAGAAGATCATCACTGAATGTATACGCCGCGGAGCATTTCTCATGAACCCAATTGGCGGGATATTTAAATTCAACATTAAAACGGGGATTGTGATACGTTTTCCAGGAATTCGCCGGTGCAGCATCAACCGGAAGAATTCCATTTAGAAATCCAAATAGCAACACAACAGCCAGCACTTTACAACGCATCTCAACTGATTCCCAGCTTGGCGTAGAGCGTGTTGGCCACATAGTACACGCCGCAGGTTACCAGGCTGGCACTCAGCAGGGCCCAGTAAAACGGCACTTCTTTCTTGATGAGAAACGGCAAGACCACAAACAAGGCCAGCGACGGCAGCACCATCCAGAAAATGCTGGTGGCCAACGCACCCACTTGCGGCGCGTTATGGGTATCTTTGTACAACCACACCATGGCCAAAAGAGAAGTCAGCGGCAACGAGGCAATTAAGCCGCCAATCCAGGGAATCCGCTTGGAGACCTCGGCAATAGCCACAATTAACACAGCGGAAATCACTGTCTTCAGCAAATATTGCAACATAGCGCTCACCGGTTTGTACAACACTCACCATACCAAAAGTTGCCGGGACAATAAATGGATTTCTCCTCCGGACAATGGATAGTGGATGCCCCCAAGACGGGCTTTCATGTATAATACCCTCGTGGCGTCTGCGTTGTTTACGGTAGGAGAAGCTGCCTGTGTCAGGCATTACGGATATCCTCGTTTTAATCAAACAAGTGCCCGATACCTCGTCCAAAGCGGGATTGAACCCGGACGGGACTATTGACCGGGCCAAGGCCAAGCGCATGCTCAACCCCTTTGACCGCTACGCCTTGCAGGCGGCGCTGCATGTTAAAAAGCTTTATGGTGGTAGAGTCACAGCACTGTCGATGGGACCACCCCCTGCGCTGGAAATTCTATTGGAAGCCATTGCCCACGAAGCCGACCAGGGCTACCTGCTCTCGGACCGCAGGCTAGCTGCTTCCGATACGTTGGCGACGGCTTACGCGCTCCATAAGTGTGTTCAGTATATCGGCAAGCCGCAGTTGATTTTCACGGGGCTGCAAACCACCGACGGCGACACGGCCCAGGTGGGTCCGCAAATTGCGGAGCGCCTCGACTTGGCTCAGGTGACCTACTGCGAAGATTTTTACATTGAAGATGGCAAGCTCCACGCCCGACGCATTGTGGAAGGCGGCCACCAGGATGTCGTCACCGAGCTGCCTGCGCTGGTCACCGTGGCCAATGCCTAT
>Ga0207149_1161_pt1 | contig 9961 bp, 5 predicted proteins | sample Alteio_BWMinHeat_31_FD_153563 | JGI IMG/M metagenome (GOLD analysis project Ga0207149, IMG submission 153563) | Enriched cells from forest soil in Barre Woods Harvard Forest LTER site, Petersham, Massachusetts, United States -... | ecosystem: Environmental > Terrestrial > Soil > Temperate forest >... | reverse complement strand
TTCGTCGGCAAGGATCAGCTTGGGTTGATTGATCAGGGCGCGGGCCACAGCGACGCGCTGTTGCTCGCCGCCGGAAAGTTCGGTGGGGAGATGCGTCACGCGGTCGCCGAGGCCCACGCGTTCGAGAGCGCGGACGGCTTCGGTTTCGTCCGTGGTGCTGTGGAAGTATTGTGCGAGCATCACGTTTTCGACGGCAGTGAGATAGGGCACGAGATGGAATTGCTGAAAGATGAAGCCAATCTTTTCGGCGCGGAATCGCGTTAAGCCGGCTTCGTCGAGACGGGCGACATCAACGGCGTCGACAAGGGCGCGTCCGGCCGTAGGTGAATCGAGGCCGCCGAGAATGTTGATGAGCGTGGTTTTGCCCGAGCCGGACGGTCCCATGATAGCGATCCACTCGCCCTCTTCGACTGCGAACGAGACGCCGTCGAGCGCGCACACGTTGCCGAAGTCTTTGCGAAGATTTTCGATTTGGACGAGTGAACCCATTTGGTTCCCAGCCAAGAATCGCCTATCTATTCGCCGCGGAGGATGACCGCGGGTTTCACTTTGCCGAGCATGCGCAGCGGAAGCGCTCCCGCCATTGAGGCTAGGATCATCATGCCGACCGTGATCGGCACGGCGTCCCAGCGAGGCGAGATCGAGGCGCCGAAGACGCGATCGCCCATCCAGCGCGACAAAATCACACCTGCCATGCAGCCCGCAATGCCGCCCGCGGCTCCGAGCGCCCCCACTTCTGTGAGGAAAAGGGCCATGATGCGAGAAATCGATCCGCCGAGCGCTTTCATCAAGCCTACGTCTTCGCGACGCTCCATGGCCAGCGCGGCCATCGTGGCGAGCACGCACAGCGCAGTGAGAATCAATATCAGGCCGACCATCGCGGCGATCAAGAGGCGGATGCGCGAAAGGAGCGCGCCTTCACCTGCCGCCACGTCGCGGATGGGATGCACATCGTCGTCCGGAAGAGCGGCGCCAAGCCGCGTGGCGTATTGCGCGATATCATCGGGCGTGCCGCGCACGTTGAGCTGGACGGCGGAGATTTGGCTGCCGAGTCCGCCGAGGCCCGCGAGTTGCTGCGCGTTTTTCTCGTCGATGAAAATTTGATTGTCTTCGTTGCTGCCGGAATCGGCGATGCCCGCGACGGTAAAGCGGACGCTGCGGCCCTGGTAAGTAAGGTCGAGTTTGCTGGCGGGCGCGAGTTTCAGTCGATCCGCGACATTGCGACCGACAATGCAAAGCGTTTGGTCGCCCCGCGCTTCGACCCAACTGCCCTGAATCTGCCAGGAGGGATTCAGCGCGCGCAATTGATCGAGCCATGTGCCTGCGGCGATCACCGGCGTTTTGTTGACGGTGGCGACGAAATAGAAGAACGGGGCGGCTGCTTCGAGTTCTGCGTTGCGATTGCGGTCGACGGCTGCGAGAGCGGCATCTTCGTCGATCAACGATGGTGAATCGATCGCGCTGTCTGTTGCGGTGGTGGCGTGGGCGCTTTGCGCTGGAGCGATGACGATGTTTGCGCCGAGGACGCGAAATTCCTGCGTGAGTTTGCGTTCGATATCGAATTGCAGATTCAGGAGCGCGGAAATGACGGCCGCCCCGCTGACGACGGCGACGAGCGCGACGGTGAGGCGGCCGCGATTTCCCATCATCATCTGCCAGAGAAGGCGCTTAAACATCATTCGCCTCGCAGAATCGCTGCGGGCCGAAATCCCGCCGCGCGGCGCAGCGGAATCAGGCTGCCGAGGACGGCGACGATTGCCGCGAGCGCCAGCACGACGGGCAGCACGACAAGACGCGGCGGAGCGGGTGAGCCGAAGACGCTTGTGCCGAGGACGCGGGCAATGATCAAGCCAAAGGCGAAGCCGACGCTGCCGCCGACGATGGCGAGAAGCAGTTGTTCGGCGAGGAAGATTCCGGCGACGGTGAAATTCGTTGCGCCGATGGCTTTCATGATGCCGATTTCGTCGCGACGCTCGAGTACGGTCGTCGCGGAAGTGGCAGCGACCGCAAGGCCCGCGGCGACCAGAGCGGCGATGGTGACGATCCAAAGCAGCGCGCTGATGCGCGAGAGGACGCGGCCCTCGGTTTCGGCAACTTTGCGGATGGCACGGACGTCGGTATCGGGAATTACATTTTTGATTTGATAGCTGATCGAAGAAATGTAGGGCGAGCAGTACCAACGGTCGTATTCGGTGGGCGTGAGCGAAGCGGGATCGCGCATCGCGAGCGCGTCGGCCGGTTTGGTAAGCGCGCTGATAAGAAGCTGTCGATATTCGCCTGAGTGGCCGGAAATACCTTGCGCGACGGGGAGTGGGACGAGGATCGCGTTGTCCTCGGCTCCGCCGGTGGAGACGATCCCTGTGATCGTGAGTGGTTGCGGCGTGGGAGTTACAGCGGTCCTCGAGGTTTGAATTATTTTGCCGAGGGCGAAATCGGCTGGATCCCTGGCCGCGAGAGATGCGCCAACGACAGCTTCATCTGCCCCTTCATTGAACCAGCGGCCGGTGATTTGCCAGGAAGTTTGCGTGTCTTTGAGGCCGGTGGCGAACGTGGTGCCGTCAGAGATGGGAACTTCGTGTGAATACCAGGTGCCGACGAGCGTTTCGCTTTTGCCGTTCGCGTACGCTGGAACATCGAGAAACGGCGTGAATCCAAGAATGTTGTGCCGCCAGAAAATCATTTTGAGTTTGCCGAGGTCGGATTCTTTCAGGTAGGAGCCTTCATCGACGGGGCGGTAATCGACGCCGCCGATTTCGAGCGGGAGGGTGTCTGATTTTGGCGTGACGACGAGGTTTGCGCCAAGGGTGCGAAATTCACGAGCGAGACGGTCACCCACTTCGAGCGCAATGGTGAGCGTGGACGTTGCGACGGCCATCCCGACCATGAGGGCGGCGGCCGTGAGCACCTTCCGGCGCGGCGTTTTGATGAACGATTCTCTGACGAGGCGCGCAAACATCGGATTAGGAATGAATCGTCTTCGCCGAACCAGCGAGGTCCGAGAGATCGACGATGATTTCTCCCCCTTCGACGCGCGATTTTACCGGGATCGGATTGCAGCCGCCTTTTTGGCCGATCGACGGAATGTAAATGACCGCGCCGCAGTTGCGGCAAACGACGTTTTGGCCCTCCTGACGATAACCTTTGGCGCCGCAGATCTGGCAGGCATCGAGCGCGCTGACGTAGTCGCCGTCCGTTTTATGGATTATGAGAAAGCGAACCGTGTTGGCGCCAACGCTGGCGGCATAATAGTGAAGGCTCGAATCCGTGAGATCAGAAAGCGGAATTTCGACCTGGCCGTTGACGGCGGTGAGGCCTTGCGCGGGCGAAGGACGATCAAGTGTGCGCGCGTAAACAAATTCGGCGCCGAGCAAACCGACGACGACCACATAAAGGATTGCGGCGCGCAGACTCCAGCGTCGTTGACGCTGGTATTCATATTCGCGCAGACGTTTTTCGGCGGCGTTGAGATTTTCTTTGTCGGCGGGCTTTTTCGAGGACGCCCACTCGCGCAGAACGGCGAGCGCGGCCGCTCCGAGAATCACGGCGAAAAAGAAAAATTCGTTGGACACGACCGGGCCGAGCGTAGCCATTTCATATTTGCTCGACCAAATCCATTCGGCTTCGCTGAGCTCGTGGATGCCGGTGAGCGCAAGCTGGATCGCGACGACGATCAAGATAAGACTCGTCGCGGAAAAGAAGCGGCGCAGAGGAATTTTGAGAGTGCCCTCGAAAAAGAAAACGCCAACGGCGACCGCGATGGCGATGCCAATTCCTGTGCCGATCCACGTCTGGACGCCGGTGCTCGAAAGCTCGACGGCGCGCAGGATCAGGACGAGTTCGGCGCCTTCGCGCACGACCATCATAAAGACGAACGCAGCAATGCCAAAGCCGGCTGCCGCGGTCGATTTTTGCGCGTAGACTTCGAGGCGATTCTCGATTTCCTTACGCAGAGACCGTGCGACGCGGTTCATCCAGATGATCATGCTGACCACGAGGCCCGACGCGACCAGCATCATCAAGCCTTCGAACCCGTCTTCGCTGATGTTGAGGCGTTGAAGAAGGATTGCGAGGCCAATGCTAAGGGCGCAGGCCAAGGCCACTCCCGCCCAGGCGTAGGCCTTAAGGGCGCTGCGGCCGGTCCGATTCAGATAGACAAGAACGATGCCGACGACCAGGGCGGCTTCGACGCCTTCGCGCAGTGCTACTAAGATGGCTGATATCAAGGGCTTAAGGACTTTTTGTCAGTTGTAAATTTTTCTCAACTACACCAGTTTAGACGCGCGGGAAATCAAAATCAATTCAAGGGATGGAAGAATTCTGCGCCGCTGGCCCAATTGGGCCGCGCAGCCGGGTGGGCAAAAAAGTGAGGCTCCGTCGGGAATTGCTTCCCGCGCGGAGCCTCGTGGTCAGCGAGCGACCGAGAAGTTAGTTCGCGTACTGGTGAATTTCGTGCGTCAGAGGCATGGCTGCTTCGGGAACTGCAACCTGGCCGCTGAGGATGTTGTGGCGATCGGCGCCGGCGCCGTACATGGCTTCGTCACCGCTCTTATCGGCTTGCACCACGGCACCCTGCAGGCTGACACCTGCGAAGACGCCCTTGGCGCGCGAATAGGAGAGGATTTCCGAATTCAGCTTCACGTCCGTATCGGCAGCAGCTGTGCGGCCGACCGGGCCCGCTGCGACCGATGCGTCGCCGCCCAGTTTGAACTTATCGCTCAACAAGCTGTGCAGCGCGTGATCGTTCATGAAGAGCATCACAAGATCGGTGGAAGAACCGCCGATTTGATAGCCGACGCTGCCGCCGTCAACCGCCAGGAAGAGCGGCGCGCTCCACTGACCGTCAGCCGTGCGACAAGTGGCCAGGCCGCGGCCATAGTTGCCACCGAAAATGAACGCGAACTTCACATCGCCTGGAATGATGGCGATGCATTTTGCTTTCTCAAGAAGGCCCGCCGGGATTCCCTGATCCGGAGCTTTCATGATCTGATCGAAAACGTCAGCGGAATGATGAATGCGGCTGACATCGTCCTCTCGGTCCGAAGCTACGGCAGAAAAAGCCACAGCCAGGGCAATCGTCGTAAGAACAGCCAAGCGTTTCCACATGTTCCTGCCTCCTCAAACTCAGTTGCGGACTGTTTTATGCCAAATGAAATGCGTTTGTGGGTTCTACGGTGCGGTCTGGAAAGTGGCGAAGATTGGTTTCATGTTTTGGCTCTCGCAAATCCCGACCGTCGTATTCCCAGAGGATCGTCTCGAACCCATGTTGCAGTGTCAGTTGACCAGCAGAGGCCATTTCCAGCAATACAACGATCCCTTTAAATGGGCTGGTGATGAACCCGGTATGAAAAGAAAAGGTTTAGGAGCGATTGAGTGTCGTTTTGGGAAGCGGGCCGCGAATGCGTATCAAGCCCTTCCTGTACAATGGGCATCTCAGGAATTTATGCCTGCGCACCATCATCCGCGCCGAACACCTGCGTTGCCGATCATTTTCCTTTGCGCATTTTTCGCGGCCAATGTTCTTGTGGCTTACCCGCAGATTGGCAGCAACTCGGACGTCTCGGATGCGACCACGTCTGGTGTGAAGCCGAACGCGAAAAAAGCGAAAGAAGCGTTTGCTGCCGGAAAAGCCGCGGAACAAAAACAGGACTGGGTTATGGCGTTCGACAGCTACTCGCAGGCGTTGGAATACGCGCCTAAAAATCGCGATTACGCCGTCAGGCGAGAAGTCGCGCGAGGCGCCGTTGTGCAGATGCATTTGAGCGCCGCGGAGCGCGATGCGATTTCGAACCGGCTTGCCGACGCACGGGCAGAATTGGTTGCCGCCCTGGACGTTGATCCGCAGAACGCGATTGTTCACCAACGGCTTGCCGAATACATGGCGGTACAGGCGCCCGCGCCGGCACCCGGGGGAGAGCTCGAAGACGTGCCGCAACTCAACTACCAGACGGGAACTCGCAGTTTCGATTATCGGGGCGACACGCGCGGCGCATACGAGCAAATCGCGCGAGCGTTTGGAGTGGAGGACGCGTTCGATCCGCAATTGCCCACGAGGTCCGTGCAACTGCGCCTGAATGACGTGGATTTTCCGTCGGTGATGCGGATTGTCGGAAGCATGACTGGAACATTCTGGCGGCCGTTGACGAGCCGGATGTTTTTTATCGCGGAAGACACGGCGCAAAAGCGGCGCGATTTTGGGGCGTCCGCGGTGCGTACGGTGCTGCTGCCCGCTTCTGAATCGAACCAGGATATGACGGAGACGCTTCGCGTGGTGCGCGACCTGACCGGCATCACGCGCGCGACGCTTGATTCAGGCGCGCATACGATCACTTTGCGCGCATCGCCGCAGGCACTTGCGGTGGCTTCCGATTTGATCGACGGTATCGAACAACAGCTCGGCGAGATGGTGCTCGAGGTTGAGGTGCTGGAAGTCGACAGAAACTACGCGCGCGACCTGGGTATCACGCCGCCGGAACACGCGCAGGCTTACACCCTGAGCCCCACGCAGATTGCCGAAGCGAACCAGTCCGCTTCGAATTTGATCGGGATCATCAGCCAGGTTTTTGGTTTGCCCACTTCGCTTGCCGGACTTTCACCGACGCAGATCGCTGGTTTGCTGGCATCAGGCAATTTGAATGAGAGTTCATTGCTGCCGCCGCTAGTGGCGTTCGGCGGAGGCGAGAGCACGTTTCTCGCGACGCTGCCGGGAGTTACGGTGAATTATTCCAGGATGCTTTCATTGGTACGCCATGGGCAGCGGATCTTTTTGCGTTGCGAGGACGGAAAGCCCGCGACGGCGTTTGTCGGCGAACAATTTCCTGTTTCGCTCGCATCGTTTTCTTCGAGCCTCGGCGGCACGAACATTCCGGGAGTTTCCAGCAGCAATTTCTCGACGACGAACTACAACGCGGGAAATGGGCCGCAGTTCGTGGCGACCGCACCGTTGCGTGCGAACAGCACGATTAATGATTTGATCGTCGCGAATCAAACGAACGGTAACATCGGCGTGTTTCTCGGCAATGGGACGACGAGCGGCGACGGTACGTTTGCGAACCAGGTGACTTACGCAACGGACCCCACGAATCCAGCGTCCGGGCCGGACTGGGTTGCGACTGGCGAGTTTGACGAGGCCGCGGGATTCACCGACATCGCGGTGGCGAACAAATCGACGAACAACGTGGGAATTCTGCTGGCGAGTACAGCGGGCGACGGAGCGTTCCAAGCTGCGACGACGATTCCAACGGGGCGTTCGCCGGTGTCTGTGATCGCGGCGCGCTTTCATGATGCAACTGGCGCGAATCACATCGATCTCGCGGTCGCAAACCAAGGCGACAACTCCATTTCGATTTTCACCGGCAACGGCGATGGGACGTTCGCGACGGCCGCGAGCGTGTTGCAGCTTCCGGCAGGATATTTGCCGGCGGGAATGGCGACGGCGGACGTAAACGCCGACGGCCACACGGATTTGATCGTTGCCGATGAAGGAAACAATACAGTTTCGGTTTTCTTGAGCAATGGCGATGGGACGTTTCAGCCGCGCACCGATTATGCGGTGGGGAATTCACCGGTGTTTGTTGCAGTGGACGATTTGAACGCGGACGGAATTCTGGATCTCGCCATTGCGAACAACGGCGCGCCCACAGAGGGCAATTCGGGCGACTCAGTGTCGATCCTTCTTGGACAGAAAAATGTTACCTCGGGCATCGCCACGGGGACGTTTGCGCCGGGCACAACGCGCGACTATCCGGCTGGAACGGCGCCGACTTCGCTGGTGATTGGCGATTTCAACGTGGACGGATTGCCGGATCTTGTGGTGTCTGACGGCAACAACGCCGCGGCGGCGACGGCGGGCGAGAATTCGATTTCTGTTTTGATTGGCGGCGGCGATGGATCGTTCAGCTCGAATTTCGAATTGCCGGTGGGAACGAATCCGCAATCGCTTGTGACCGCCGACTTTAATGATGATGCGAAGCCGGATATCGCGACGGCGAACTTCGATTCGAACAATGTGACGGTGATTCTGAATTCGTCGTCGGTGTTTACGGGCGGCGGAACGAACGGTTCGATCGGCACGCCTTTCCCCAATGTGCAATACATCGATCTCGGCATCAAACTGAAGGCGACACCGCGAATCCACGCGGATGACGTGACACTGGCGCTGGAGTCACATCCAAGAGCCCTCGGCCTCTCATCCAGTTCAGCAAGAGTGTCGGCCAGATTCCGCGCGCCGGATCGCCCAGCGCCAGTCCGCCTCCATGCGAGCCCTTCTCAAACGTATGCAATTCCGCCGGCACACCCGCCTTGTGCAGCGCCAGATAAAACGCCACGCTGCTTGCCACCGGGACCGTCTGATCGGACGAACTGTGATAAATGAACGTCGGCGGAGTCTGCGCCGTCACCTGCGTCTCATTCGAAAGACTATCCAAAAGTTTTGGGTCGGGATTGTCCCCAAGCAGATTTCGCCCAGAGCCTCCGTTCGTTTTCAAAACGTCTGGCGTCCCTAACACGCTCGCCTGAAACGAGATCACCGGATATCCCAAAATCAAAAAGTCCGGGCGGCTGCTCGCACGATCGATCGGATCTGTCGCACTTGGGTTCCCGGCGTCGAAATGCGTTCCCGCCGTCGACGTCAAATGCCCGCCCGCCGAAAATCCCATCATGCCCAACCGGTTCGGATCGATCCCAAACTCCACCGCTCGCGTGCGCACCAACCGGATCGCCCTCTGCGCATCCCCCAACTCAATCGGATGGTGATACGGCGTAACCCTGTATTTCAAAACGAATGCCGTCACTCCAATGTTGTTCATCCAGATCGCGACGTCTCTCCCCTCATACGTCATCGAAAGATGCGCGTAGGATCCGCCCGGCGCAATGATCACCGCCGTGTGAATTCCATTCCCCGCCGCCTTATACAGCGTGAGATTCGGAGTATCCGCCTCCCCGTTCCCCGTCGCACCTGGCGCGGGCCCATCCCATAACGGAAACGTCTTCCCAACCATATCCGCCGCACTTGGCGGCGGAGCCTGCGCCAACAAGGTTGTCGGTATTGTCAGCAGAAACGCGCACGCGATCCAAGCTCTCATGGTTCCTCCAAGCCGCACGTTGTACCACAAATTTGACCGAACGCAGCGTTGTGAGTGTTCTTCTTGCACGGAGAACACTTGCAACGCGGGGCGAGGGAATCACCCACTGCACAACGATCAGCTATCAGCGTCTTTCTATTCTCACTTGCAGTCCCCTCGCCCTAGCAATATCATCCGCCTCCAGAGTCACAACTTACGCTCGCTGCTGCCCGCAGCGGAGAAATCAATGACGTTAACCCGCACATTCCGCGCTGCATCCTTAGCAATCCTCATAGCGCACGCCGCATCCGCCATAGCACAAACGAAAAATACCCAGACGCAAAGCGCGCCCGGCCGGCACTGGGTTGCCACATGGGGAACGGCGCAAACGCCCGCGCGCATCCCGCTGCCCGCAGCAGCCAGAGCCACGCAACCCACAGCGCCTGCCGCCGTCATGAATCCCACCGCGCCTGTAATTCCAATCGCGCCTGCTGTGCTGGCTCCTTCGCAAACAGTTGGGCGCCGTTACAATCTCCCGCCGGGGGTCCCGAGCTTCAACAACCAAACGGTCCGCATGTCGCTCCGCGCCAGCATCGGAGGAGACTCGGTTCGCATCCGTCTTTTCAACACCGTCGGCGGCCCAACGATCACCCTCGGCGCGGCACACATCGCGCTCCACGGAAAAGATTCCGCGATCATCGCAGGCAGCGACCGAGCACTCACCTTCGGCGGCAAAACGTCCGCCACAATGTACGGTGGTCAGGTCCTGCTCAGCGATCCCGTAAAACTCACCATCGCGCCGCTCGCCGATCTTTCCGTCAGCCTCTACTTCCCCGGCGAGACGGGAGTTCCAACAAGCCACGCTCTCGGCCTTCAGCCGACCTACACGTCCGCCGCCGGAG
>Ga0207149_1160_pt1 | contig 10011 bp, 10 predicted proteins | sample Alteio_BWMinHeat_31_FD_153563 | JGI IMG/M metagenome (GOLD analysis project Ga0207149, IMG submission 153563) | Enriched cells from forest soil in Barre Woods Harvard Forest LTER site, Petersham, Massachusetts, United States -... | ecosystem: Environmental > Terrestrial > Soil > Temperate forest >... | reverse complement strand
TACTTAAAAACGATAAAAAGCTTATTAGCGAATACGAATATCGTGTTCGATATCGGGGGGAATGTTGGCCAACACGCATTACTCTTTGCGAATTATGCGAAACAAGTTTACACCTTCGAACCCTTCCCGCGCTTGATCGAACGCCTGAAATTAGAGATCGGACTGAATCATCTTGAAAACAAAGTTACATTAATTCCATTTGCAGCAAGTGACAAGGAGGGCGTGATCCCGTTCCAATTTCCGGACGAGCGTTCGAATCTCGGAATTGCAACAACGATTCTCGGACGTGAGGAAAATGTAAATACGATCGAAGTACGGTCTATCAGAATTGACGATTATCTTTCGACAATCGACCCCTCCAGGCTCGACTTTGTAAAGCTGGACATTGAAGGAGCTGAACTATATGCGTTGCGGGGCATATCCGGCTTATTGGACCGTGGTGCACGCCCAATCTTTATCATGGAAATTAACGATCTGATGATGGGACATGCCGGCTATACAGCTTCTGACATTGTAAACTTTCTCGGTCATTATGGCTACAAACCCTACGAAGTTAACTACAAGGGGCTGAGCGGCCCGGCAGACCCCAATGCATCCGATTCCGAGAACTATTGCTTTCTGACATCCGATCACTTACAGCTTCCCAAAGTAAAAAAAGTGCTGACGAATTAATATTCGCTCGATTCAAAAAAAGAGCCTCTACCATGTAGAGGCTCTTTTCGAAATCAAGTCTTCAAATTTAATTTCTTATTTACTGAATCACCATCTTAACGATCTCGTTGGTGGAGCCGCTTGTCACATGAACAAAATAGACACCTTTATTCAGCTGTTGTGAACCCATAAGCATCTGATATGAGCCGATGCCATAACTTGACTTTAGGATGGTTAATAAATACTTGAGGAGACTATAAAGGCCTATATCTCATTTGATTTGAATAAAGTTTCAACCCGTTGTGTGATAGGATCTGATCATTCCATGTTCCGATATAGCTGCTCGGGTTATTCGGGAGTTTGCCATTTATTCTGAGTGTGTGAAAGCAAATCCCCAATTCCACGGATAAATATTCCCGAATTCGAGAACGCTATCATTTTCTTGAGCGTCAAAAAGAGTTGTAGTGTTAATACAGCACTTGTTAGAACGAGTGAAAGCGCCGCTCCGGAGATACCCATAATCTGGACAAGGACAAGGGCAGTAATGACGTTAAGGATTAAACAGATAATAAAGAACCGAACTAATTCTTTGATCTTCCCCATGCCGGACATCGAAACCCCAAAAACCATCTGGATCGGAAAAAAAAGGAGTCCGATCAAAAGAATTCGGAAGATCACTACGCTCGCATCGTATTTCGTTCCATACAGGAAGTGAAAAATATACGGTGCTGTAAGTGCAAGAACAATACCGGAAGGGATAACAATGAGATAGAGGAAACTTACACTCTTTTCGATGATTGTCCGAAGTGTTGGAAGATCGTTGCGGGAATAGAACTTACTCGCTGCTGGGAAGACGAATAGTGTCATTGTTTCCCGAAGAATATCAAAACCTCGAAAGAGCATCTTCGCAGTACCGTATATGGCAGCTCCGGAAGCCCCGGTATAGCTGGAAACTATAAGAGTGTCGAAATTTTGCTGAGCAGTCACGGTAAGGCCCAAAGCCGCTTGAAAACGAACGAAATTCGATATTCTCGACAACATTGCGCGTGAATAACGAAAGCGAAACTTTAGATATGGCCGCACGAGGATTGTTGCCACAATGGATGAAAGGAATCCGGTAATGACAGTAATCTGGACAATATCGATGGCTGAGTGAATATGGCCGGCACTGAGAAGGAAGAATATAAGAATTCCAGCGATTCCAAAATTTGCAAAATCGACAAAGAAAATTTCTTTCATGCGAAAGTTTCCCTGCAAAACTTTTGCGAACACAACACGAGGTATGGTCAGAAATGCGAAGAAGGCAAGCCACGGTAATAATACAACTAGCGAATCATTGTTTAAGGCAGTTGCGACAAATTCTCGAAAAACAACAAGTAGAAATAAGGAAATAGTGAGAAAACCAACGAACAGCATCATCGTCACCGTGACGAGTTCTTCGATTGCAACATTTGGTTCAACGCTGAACTTCACGATGGCCTGTAATGCAAAACCATCCGAGAATGTGAAAAGCATGCTGAACAGAGTTTGAAACACAGTGAGGGTACCAAATTCCTCGCGTGGTATCGTTCGTGCAACCAAAATAAGTGCAACGGCATAGATGAGTGGTAGCGCCCGTGAGGCAAAAGCCCAAACTCCTTTACCGATGTGTTCACTGAATTTCACGTTTGATGAGCTCTGTTAGCAAAAAGTAAGTAAACATAAAGACCGATTCGTAGTTCGGCACCCTACCAACCTATTGTCGGTTAACGCCCTTTCAATTCCAGAACGATGATCATTAATTCGAACGGCGACCTTCAGGAACATCCCGCGCTCATTCCTGGAAAAGCGATGCCAGAAGCAACTGCGGCTATTCCGGCAAAGCATTCGGAATGGGCAGAATCTTACCGCACGCTTGGCAGAACCGGCCTCACGTGTAGCGGCGCGGGGTTCGGGACGTACCGCGTTCACGTGCGGGTGCAGGAGCATCGTGCTGCGCTGGCGAAGGCGCTCCGGATGGGCATCAATCTCATCGATACGTCCTCAAATTACACCGGCGGAAATTCCGAGCGGCTGATCGGCGAGGTGCTGACGGGACTTATCGGTCAGGGCATTATTAAGCGCGAAGAGGTTATTGTCGTTTCTAAAGGTGGGTACATTCAGGGTGAGCTGTTCGAGGAAATGCAACGGCGCGCGAATGAGGCTCATGCCGATTATTCCTCCGGCTCCGAGCTATCCGAGCTTGTCCGGCATAGTCAGGGGCTGTGGCATTCCATTCATCCGGATTTTCTTCGCGATCAGCTCACCGATTCGCTCGAACGCCTTCAGCTTGAAACGCTCGATGTGTATCTTTTGCACAATCCCGAATATTATATCGAGTGGGCGATCCAAGATGGGATTCCGGCCGATGAAGCGATCGATGAATACCATCGGCGTATCAAACAGGCGTTCGCATATCTTGAAACAGAGGTCGAGCGAGGGCGCATTCAGTGGTATGGGATAAGCTCTAATACATTCCCAAGGGCGGAGGATGCAATCGACAGAACCTCGCTCGAACGTGTATGGCAATCGGCAGAAGAAGTTGCTGGGGATGCACATCATTTTGCGGTTGTGGAATTTCCGATGAATATCTTTGAGCCAGGCGCGATAGCGGAGCGAAATCAACGACACGGAACGGAAGCGCTGCTCGATTTCTGTGTGGAGAAAAATCTCGGTGTACTCGTCAACCGTCCTCTTAATGCGATCGCCGCAAAGAAGTTGATCCGGTTGGCCGACTTCCCGCTCAGAGAAGTCCCGCCCGATGAAGACCTTGACGATCTGCTGCACGACTTGAAATTGCAGGAGGTGGAATTTTCATCCAACCTATTGAATGCACTGGATCTGGATGAGCAAAACCGCGATGCGGTAAAGCAATTTCTGACCTTAGGCCAAAACCTCGATGGTGGGAACTGGCGCGAGTTTGCAAGCATGGAAGAGTGGCTGGATATTTCTCGTTCCGTCCTCGCGCCACGTATTCAATATGCGTTCGATATTCTTCGACCGCTCACGCAAGAAAATTCAGCACTCATCGTGTTTCTCACGCACTACGCCGAAAGCGTCGATGAAGCGTTCGAACATCTTTCAAATTACTATACGAATAGCGGTCACGACCGCTCGATGAAAATTCATCAGGCGCTCGATGCGTTGATGGGCGCGGAGTATAAACCGCTCTCTCTTTCGCAGAAGGCCATATTGCTTATACGCAGCTTGCCGCAAATCTCATCCGTCCTCGTGGGAATGCGGTCAGATGAGTATGTCGATGATGTCGTCTATGGCTTGCAGGCCAACGCACTACCGCGGGCGACGGAAATTTGGGAGCGATTAGCTGCCGTGAAGTCAGAAGCGTAGTAGAGCGCCTCACATCCGATTGGGCATTCGAATAACAGCCCCATTAACAGCTTTGCCAGCTTCGCTCGAAAGAAAGAAACACATCGCGGCAATGTCCTCGGTCTTTGTCCATTTGGGGATCTCTTCCGGCGTACCCCACTCCTCGTTCGCCTTGGTGTGGATCGTTGTGGGAACGATACAATTCGCAGTAATGCCCATAGCCTTCCCCTCCTCGGCGATCACTCTCGTCAAAGCGATCACGCCAGCTTTTGCAGCCACATAACCGCCTTTCTTTGCCGATGGTGAAAGCGCTGGTTCTGCACCGATAGATATGATGGTTCCATCTTCCTTCATCAGTCTCGTCGCCTGTTTCGAAGCAATGAAAAAACTCGCGAGATTGAGTTCAAAAAGAAATCGGAAATCCTCAATAGGCATTTCAGAAACAGATTTCCATGGCTTTACTCCTCCAATGGTAGCCACAAGTGCTCGGGGCGATCCAAGCTGTTGGACAGCATCGGAAAACGCCTGCTCGATGCTCGATTCGTTCGTTGCATCGACGGCCCAGAAACGATAATTTTCATCCGTAAATCCATCATCTTCATGGGAGAAGCCAGCAACGCTCCATCCATTATCGAGATACGTTTTGCGAATTGCGCTGCCGAGTGCACCGGTTGAACCAGTTAAAAATAAAACTGCCATAATACTATAAATTACTAATTATTGCTGATCTATGCGTGATGACATTCCCCCTCGAATGCTTTTTACCTTGATCCCACGTTCGCGAAGAATTGTTACTGCCCTTAAACTGCGTATTCCCGATGCGCAGACGATTGCAAATGCCTCGTTTGGTAATTCCTGTATTCGGTCAAGTAAGGAACCTAATGGGATGAGTTTTCCTGTGGATGGAGTTGAAGCAAATTCCCATTCTTCGCGAACATCGATCAGTGGCAGATGATGTTCCTGAAATGCTTCCCAGGTAATTTCATCGACAGTGTCATTGCAGTCGTCAAATTCATAAGAATCGAACAGCTTCCGATCGGAGAGCGGAATGCTGCATGCCGGGCATGTTGGATCGTGGTTTACGGTAAACGTCCGAACGTTCGCGCTCAGTGCATCGTAGAGTAAAAGTCTTCCTGCTAAGGGTTCACCGATCTTCGCAAGGAGCTTTACTGCTTCCATTGCCATCATCGTTCCCATTACACCAGCCAGCGCGCCCATGACCCCTGCCTCAGCACAAGACGGTGCTTCGTCTGCATTTGGCGGCTGCGGAAAGAGGCAGCGATAGCATGGACCATCATCCGTGCAAAGAACAGTGAGCTGCCCTTCGAATCGTAATATGGATGCAGAGATAAGCGGGATTCCCAGCACAAGACAAGTATCGTTGACCAGATATCGTGTCGAGAAATTATCTGAGCCATCGAGCACAAGATCGAAGTCGGTCAGAATTCCAATTGCGTTTTCGGGAGTCAACCGCTTTTCAAAAGCAATGATGGTTGAATTCGGATTGATTCCTGAAAGTTGTTTTTTTGCAAGCGCTGCTTTCGATTCACCGACATCCGATTCACGGTAAAGAATTTGCCTATGGAGATTCGAAATGGCGACATTATCATTGTCAACAATACCGATCGTTCCCACACCCATTGCAGCGAGATACAGTGCGGCAGGGGAGCCGAGTCCTCCTGCGCCGATGATAAGGGTGCGAGCTTTCTTCAGCCGTTCCTGCCCGGCAATTCCAAACTCCGGAAGCAGAATTTGGCGGGAATATCGCTGCATCTCTTCAGGCTGTAATGGCATCACGTTCCTCCAACATTCTAACAAAATGCCTAATAACTGCGGCAGGATTCTCTGCATCGTTTATCGCGCTGATCACCGCTATTCCTCCGAGACCGGGGCATAGAATTCCTTCAGCATTTGAGATTGATATTCCGCCGATAGCGACAATGGGAATTGAAACGGCAGCAATAACAGAGCGCAATTCATCCAGCGATTTAGGTTGGGAAGTTTTCTCTTTCGAGCGTGTTGGAAACATGTGTCCGAATCCGAGATAATGTGTGCCCGCGTGTTCGGCTTCGATGGCTTGCACCACATTCGATGTCGAAACTCCAATGATTGCGTTTGCACCAAGTAGTTTCCGCGCTTCCTCGATAGGAAGATCATCCTGACCGAGATGTGCTCCGTCCGCACCGGTAGCAAGTGCTATATCTGCACGATCATTAATAATAAATATTGCTCGTTTAATTATTCTGCGAAGAGTATCAGCAACATAGAGAATTTCCTGTGTTGGCCGCGATTTCTCTCGGAGTTGAATAACTGCAGCTCCTTCTGCTTCGGCGATACGCGCCAGTTCGCACGTCCGAACGTGATCGGTGTCGCCAAGAATGACGTGAAGTCCTTCAACCATTCTCATAAACTTCCCAACGCCTCCTTATACTCGCCAAGCCGTTCGGAAATATTGGGAGCAGTGAGAAGGTCGCTCATCGTTGCCACGCCCCACGCGCCGTGCTGGATGCATTGGCGAGCGCGCTCAGGAGTTATACCGCCTATCGCAAAAGCAGGAATGTTTATGTTGTGTGCGATTTCCGATAATGCTGCGAGGCCCTGGGCTTCCATACCAATGCTCTGTTTGGAAGGGGTATCGAATACAGGGCCGAATACAATAAAATCTGCTTCGTTCTCTTCAGCAAGCTTCGCACCATCCAAAGAATGAACGCTGACTCCGCATTGTAATTGTGGGAATGATTGCCGAATTCTGTTCGTAGGCCAGCTTGTTTCTGGTAGATGAACGCCGTCCGCTCCAGAAGACATTGCAATGTCTGCACGATCGTTGATGAAGAGTTTGCAATGTGGTGCAGCATTGCGAATATTCTTTGTAAGATCGAAGAGCGATCGTCCAGATAGATCTTTTTCTCGCAATTGGAAGGCTCGCAACCCTCCGCGTGCAGCTTCGCTCACGAATAATGTTAGATCTCGAACGAGCGTTAGGTTCCCTATCGCATATAATTTGAAATCAAGCATGAGCGATCATCCCTCCGATCGGACTAGAACGCTCAGCCATTAATCGTTCCGGAATACGCCCGGCGAGATAGGCCGCTCGGCCTGCTTCGACAGCCAATTTCATCGCGCGCGCCATTTGTGCGGGATGTTCCGCGCAGGAAATTGCGGTGTTCAGTAAAATTCCAGCTGCGCCAAGCTCCATTGCAAGCGCTGCATGGGATGCGGTTCCAATTCCTGCATCGATGAGAACGGGAACAGAAACTAGTTCCCTTATGATCGTGATATTCGCCGGATTTCGGATTCCGCCACCGGAACCAATTGGCGCGCCGAGCGGCATCACGGCAGCGCAGCCCATGTCAGCAAGTTTACGAGCGGTTACGGGATCATCGTTCGTATAGGGGAGCACGGTGAATCCAAGCGATATAAGTTGTGATGCAGCCTTCAGCAATTCGACTACATCAGGCATCAATGTTTCATCATCTCCTATGACCTCCAGCTTGATCCAGTTCGTTTCAAGCGCCTCGCGAGCAAGTTCAGCGGTAAGCACAGCTTCTTTTGCGGTATAACACCCCGCGGTGTTCGGAAGAACGTGAAAAGCTCCGCTCTTCAGCAAGCCAAGAATGCTCTCGCTCGACTGGTCTTCCAAATTAAAGCGGCGCACGGAAACGGTAACCATTTCCGTCCCGCTTGCCGCAATGGATTCCAGCATCGTCTCCGGGTTTGGGTAACGTGCAGTTCCCAAAATAAGCCGCGAAGTGAATTCGCGACCAGCAATGGTGAAAATATCGTTCATTTTCTTATCACCTCATAATAATATCTCATACATCCTGGTTCAGACAATTATCCTCCTTGTACAGCCCTCACAATTTCAATATGATCGCCTTCGCGAAGTTCATGTTCCTGCCATCGAGACCGAGAGACCACCGCATCGTTCACGGCAATAGCAATGCCTTTGCCATCCTCTGACAGTGATAACGCCTTTAACAAATCACTGACCGCGCGAACGTCTAACACTTTTTTATCTAGTCCAATGAATAAATTCATATACCCACCTTTTCTTGTTTCAGTCCCAGGATTTCACGGCAGATTTCATACGATGTTAGCGGCGCCATCAGTATCCCATGCCGCCAATGACCGGTGGCATAATAAAGGTTTTCAAATTCAGATTTGCCAATGATCGGCCGGTGATTGCGCGTTGCAGGACGGAAACCTGCAAGCATCTCTTCGATCTCCAGTTCATAGGTCGCTGGAACGATCTCCCATGCAAAGTGAAGCAGTTCCATAATGTTCCCGGCAATGATTCGCTGATCGAATCCTGCTTCCTCCGCTGTTGCACCGACGAGCAAGCGGCCATCGTCTTTCGGAGCGAGATATACGCGCGCGCCTCGTATGGGCTGTCGCAAATGGGATTGTGGTGTCATTCGCAAACCGATCATTTGTCCCTTCACAGGCCGTACAGGAATTGGAGTAATGCCTCCGATTTTCGACGACCACGCACCGGCAGCAATGGTAATGCTTTGAGCTTCCATTGATTCATTTCCAAAACGAACGGCGACCGCTCGATGATCTTTAACGACGATCTCGGAAACCATGCAATGCTCTTGCAACACTCCGCCGAGTTTTACAAAAGCAGCTTTTAATGCGAGGCAGAGTTGTCTATTGTTGATCTGGGCTTCTTGCTCCAGCCATAGCGATGAGGTCACTTTGGTGCTGAGGAGCGGTTCCCGTTCTCGCGTCGCTTCGCCGCTCAGGCGTTCAACGGGAATATTCGCTCGTTTGCGAAAATCGAATTGCCGGTCAAGCTCGCGCGCTTCATCACCATTTGTAGCAACCACGAGCGCACCACTTCGGTCTAATTTGGGAACGAGTTCTTCGACATCTTCTCTCAATTCATCCAGGAATTGAGGATACAGATCGAGACTCTTTACGCCATCTTCATAGATATCCATGTCCTCGAATCCCGCTTCGGCGCGCGGAGAAAGCATTCCGGCAGCAACCCATGCTGCGCCGGAACGCGCGGCTTCGCCTGCTTCAAAAATTACGACATGCTCTGCGCCTTCACGCAAAAGGTGCCAACCGATCGCTAGCCCTATGATGCTGCCGCCGATCACGATATGTGGTTTGGAATCTGACATGGGTGCTTCCGGGAATCAATAGGCAGCGGAGATTAATTTTGCGCTGAACATGTTATAGCGAACATGAAAAATTGGATCTTTGCTTTTCTTGCTTTTATATCGTTCATCACGCTTTCTTGCATTACGCTTTCGTCCTGCGGAGGTTCCGGCGGGAAACTCAACGAGGATCAGTCCTCCGCGAGCACTACCGCGAATCCCTCCGGTTCCAATGCGGCGGATTTTCAAGTCGATATGAGCGCCGAGTGCATTGCGAAGGGCAAAGCGACGTACCTCGAAACGTGCGGCCCGTGCCACGGCGCGGGCGGCAAAGGCGATGGCCCTGCCGCTGCTGCGCTGAACCCGAAGCCGCGCGATCACACAAACGACGCGTACATGAATAAACTCACGAACGGCCATATTTTTTCTGTTATCAAAATGGGCGGTGCGCCATTCGGTTACCCCGGAATGCCCGCGCAGCCGCAGCTTTCCGACGATAACATTAAGTATGTCATCGCGTTTGTACGCTCGCTTTGCCCGACCTATCATCAGCAATAAGAACGTTAGGTCTCGATGATATAAAGTTCGTTCCCAGCACTCGCGAACTCTTTATTTTTTTCTTTCATGCCGAGTGCGAGCGCTTCCTCGGAGCCGACGTTATGCTCTGCCGCATATTTTCGAACGTCCTCGGTGATCTTCATCGAGCAAAAATGCGGGCCGCACATGGAGCAGAAATGCGCGGTCTTCGCGCCTTCCTGTGGAAGCGTTTCATCGTGGTACGATCTGGCGCGTTCCGGATCGAGCGCGAGGTTGAACTGATCCTCCCATCGGAACTCGAAGCGTGCTTTGCTAAGTGCATTGTCGCGTAGTTGTGCGCCGGGGTGCCCTTTCGCAAGATCTGCCGCATGTG
>Ga0207149_1043_pt1 | contig 10099 bp, 8 predicted proteins | sample Alteio_BWMinHeat_31_FD_153563 | JGI IMG/M metagenome (GOLD analysis project Ga0207149, IMG submission 153563) | Enriched cells from forest soil in Barre Woods Harvard Forest LTER site, Petersham, Massachusetts, United States -... | ecosystem: Environmental > Terrestrial > Soil > Temperate forest >... | reverse complement strand
TTTGTTTTGTGAGCCTATTGCATTCAAGAGCTAACGGTAAAGAATTCAAAGCATGGGTACCACCAAATAACATCATTTTCCTTAATCTTTCCTTCTCAAGGTAGAACTCATTCGATAGTCTTATGAGTGCAGGTTTTAACTGATTTCTGAGAAGATCTGATTTTCCACTAAAAGTTGTTTGTTGCTGTAAGAGGCTTGTCTCTTCCTCGGTATGTAGGCAATAAGGAAATATGCTGTTATATAATGAATAAGGAAGAATTTCTATTAATAGCTCAATTCCCTCCTCGTAAGTCTCATCATCGAGCAATAGCAGGATGCGCAATATCACCTTTTCGCAATTACGGCGGATTTCTTTCGCAACCTTGTTCCCTTGATCAGCTTCGGTTTCAATTTGACTAAGTAACAAGGCCAATGTCTCCACAATTCTTCTACTGCCATTCCATTGAAGGAGAGGAGAATGGGTGTGAAAGATCACTAATAGTTCTGACAATTTGAGATTAACTTTCTCTATTATCAATTTGTATTGCTGTGAAGATTCTGGCGCTGCCGCACTCTCAACAAAGGTAGCCGCTAAATCTAGAATCCCGGCATTCAGTAAAGCGCAGCGAATCCATTCGCCTTCTTCTTCTTCTCTGGCATATCCTACGGTCATTTCCAACAACTCGCATGCCAATTCCCTTATTTCATCGGTAGAAGCACCAATTTGTTCCGAGGTTTCACATACCGGTTGTTTTAAAATGTCGAATAATGTCCCCAAAAATACTGGAGAAATGAATTCATGTGGGAGCCTAGAATTACACTCGAAGACTTTCAACAGAACATTTCGCAGATTTGATTGCATTGTTTGACCTTCGAGAGTGATAGTCCACCCATTCTTACTCAAGGCATTAATTGCAGAAATAATAGAATCCGTTGCTTTTTTTCTCAGCATTGTCTTGAAGAATATGTTGCGATGAGTTTCGTCTTCATTGAAATCAATGGAAAAGTAATCGGCAGCTCTTGATATTTTATCAATCTCTCTCTTTTGTTCCGGGCAACCTTTTTTACATGATTGGAGTTTATGGAGTCCATTGAGTAGGCCAATATATTTTGACATCGGTTCAAGATTGTAAATATCAGGCTTAAGAAAAGATGCAATTAAATTGGAAATTTCAAAGGGTAGTTGTTTTTGGTTACATACAAGCATTGTTGTGAGAAATGCCAGCTTGTTAGCTGTCGTTTGGGCCTTTTGACCTGCTTCGATGATGTACATCCCATACCATGGGAAGGTAGTTTCCTTTTGTGAATCAGGTTTATTAGCATCCGGAGGTAATTGATTATTCGAATAGGATGTTATTGCTCCTGTTGTTGGCCCACACATGATTAACCTACTGTATTTTGTTTTTTAAAAATGTATGAATAGGTTATAGACTAATTAAACAATTAATGTCTACAATTTTTTTTATTAATTAGCAATTTCGCGTAAAATTAAAAGGGTAGTCAGGCCGTAACTTCTCAATCACTCATGGTAGGATATACCCAAGAAAATTCAAAGGTTTGCCAAAAACCACGATAGAAGCAAAGTATTACCTCGTATCAAAATCAACGATGGAAACGATATAACGATATAACGATAATTTTTTTGGATATTCAAAACGATACTGGCTCTTCAACCATGTCCGCATCAATTATACATTCCTGATTGTTTTGCAATCTTTTCCATTCCAATTTTCCACGATGAAAATTTACTAGCAAACCAACTGGAAGTTGTGAGACTTTTAAACTCATCTTACGCACCAAGAGTAGCATTTGGGCTGAGCCCAAATGCTGCTCCCGGTGCGTAAGGTGAGTTTTAAATTCAGAATATTTCCTGTTACCTCAAAGTGAGGTAGTTGTTTAATTTAAAGGAGAACGCAATTTCCTTTTTTTCTATAACCCAATTCCTTGAGCAGCTTATCTACCTTTTGCGAAACATGTGGATATTTCGCACGTAGATCCCCCCATATCTTAAGATCCATGTCTTGAAACATCCCAAGGAATCTATTGTTGCCATCTGGACTCAAGGAAGGGCTCTCTTCTGAATTCAGCAATAAATTGAAAAGGTTCAACACCGCTTCGAGTAGCAATTGTAAGCGTAAGTGAGGAAGTTCGCACCCGTTGACAGGAGAAGTGATAGAATTTATTGGGTCTTCAAGTAATGAGAGGGATTGGGACGTGTCGTCGTAGACTAGATCATGGGTAAAAATCATAAGGCAATTAAAATGGTCCCGAGTCATACCTGCACGCACACGTTGTTCGACTAAACCGTCATCGGTTCCAATCATATTTCCAAGACATATTAAGGACATTAGGTTAAGATGTTTATTATCGATATCCGTGATCATGCCTGCCAGTAAAGGTTTTACAAAATCGGGATTGTTCCCTATTAGTTTTTTGAAAATTTTCGGTTGTAATTTTAATAAATTGAAAATTAATGAATGAGCATTATTCCTTGCAGTAAAATCTTCAGACAACATCATCTGCAATAAGCTGTCAAGCACATGATACTGTTTATTAAACAAACGGATCGTCAACGTGTCGCTTGCTCTCATTATGTGTTCGCAAATCTGAAATGAGTTGTTTCGAAAAATGTCCTCGGATAGAAAGGCATTGGAAATAGCCGACAGAAATCTATCACTTTTTCCTAATCTCTCAATTAGATCTTTTTTATCTTTGCAATGTCCTAAAATAGCGCACAGTGTTCCGCAGCAAAGCTGTTCAAAGCCTTCACCATCGGTAGATTCTAGCAGCATGATTACTATTTCTAATCCTGAAAAGAGTTCATCCTTATGAAGATGATTCTGGAACATGCTGAAAAGGGGAATGAAAAAATGCTCCAAATCACGCACATGATCTCTATTCAGATGCAGCAATGCTTTCATCCCGTTCACGAGTATCTTTAGTCTTTCATCAGTGATTACTTTGATCGTACGATAATACTCTCCTTCAAACATCCTCGATAGGACAGATATCAGCTGGTATTGCATTTCTTGACCGACACGGGTCTTAATCAACTCACTTTTAGTCAGTGTGTCGAGTGCAGAAAATATGACGGGTAACATGTTTTTGTCAATTATTGCATCCAAAAAAGGCTCACTATGATTCATCGATGCATGTTGCAAGTTGAAAAATAAATTAAGGGCTGCAACAACCGCTTGAGGAGGAATATCCCTCTCGCATCCCTGGAGGTCGTTCAGAGTACTCAGATCATGAGCAATTTTCTCTATATCCTCAGCACCACACGGCTTAACAGCGGCAACCTGCTCCTCACCTACACATACGAATGAGGAGTCATCATCCGAACAGCGACTGATTACTTCCTTTGCAAGGGGTGCTAAATCCGGTATATGCAAAAACTTGATCAGCTCTTGGCGCAAATAAAGATCTTTCAGTGTTTGGAGGGCGGGGTGGATATCAATATCTGTATTGCCACGATCTCTTTCCTGCTGGATTCTTTTTTCTGTGTCCATTAATAAAATCAGAACATGCAGCGCAGCTTTGACAAGCAATTCTTCTTTTTTATTAGTGATTATTGCCTCTCCGGTTTCGTTGACAGGAAATTTGAATACACTTATGAGCCATTCATATTGTTCCCAATCCGAATAATAATAACCCATAGACAAACAGTGATATACGGCAAAACTGTTAAAGATTTCATCAATTATCATTATATTTGCAATAGAGCATAGATTCTGTACAATAGAAGGAGCTTCTTTTTTATTGAATTTCGGAGATAATAGGGCTTTCTTCAGGAATGACTGTAATTCATTTACCTCACTCCTATTGGGTAATCTTCCTGCAATAACTTTGGTTTGTTTTGTGAGCCTATTGCATTCAAGAGCTAACGGTAAAGAATTCAAAGCATGGGTACCACCAAATAACATCATTTTCCTTAATCTTTCCTTCTCAAGGTAGAACTCATTCGATAGTCTTATGAGTGTAGGTTTTAACTGATTTCTGAGAAGATCTGATGTTCCACTAAAAGTTGTTTGTTGCAGTAAGAGGCTTGTCTCTTCCTCGGTATGTAGGCAATAAGGAAATATGCTGTTATATAATGGATAAGGAAGACTTTCTGTTAACAGCTCAATTCCCTCCTCGTAAGTCTCATCAGAGAGCAATAGCAAGATGCGCAATATCACCTGTTCGCAATTACGGCGGGTTTTATCCTTAATATCATTCACAACCTCGTTTCCTTGATCAGCTTCGGTTTCGATTTGACTAAGTAACATGGCCAATGTTTCCACAATTCTTTTAATCTTATTCCATGGAAGGAGAGGAGAATGGGTGTGAAAGATCTCTAATAGTTCTGACAATGTGCGATTAACTCTCTCTTTTATAAATTTGTATTGCCGTGAGGATTCTGGCGCTGCCGCACCCTCCACGCTTGTGTCTCTCGTATTCTCTATTAAAGCCTGCTCCTCGGGTCCTGCAGATCGAGCTAAAACGACTTCACCAGTGCAACCACCCTCCCTCACAGGATATTCAACAAAGGTAGCCGCTAAATCTAGAATCCCGGCATTCAGTAAAGCGCAGCGAATCCATTCGCCTTCTTCTTCTTCTTCGGCATATCCTACGGTCTTTTCCAACAACTCGCATGCCAATTCCCTTATATCATCGGTAGAAGCACCAATTTGTTCCGAGGCTTCACATACCGGTTGTTTTAAAATGTCGAATAATGCCTCTAAAAATTCTGGAGAAATGACTTCATGTGGGAGCCTAGAATTATACTTGATGACTTTCAACAGAACAGTTAGCAGATCTAATTGCATTGTTCGACCTTCGAGAGTCATAGTCCATCCATTCTTACTCAAGGCATTTATTGCAGAAATAATAGAATCCGTTGCTTTTTTTCTCAGCATTGTCTTGAAGAATATGTTTTGATGGGTTTCGTCTTCGTTGAAATCCATGGAAAAGTAATCGGCAGCTATTAATATGTTAGCAGGAATCTTATTCTTTTCTTCCGGGCAATCTTTTTTATATGATTGGTATTTATGGAGGTCATTGAGTAGGTCAATATATTTTGACATCGGTTCCAGATTGTATTTATCAGGCAGCATAAGAAAAGATACAATTAAATGGAAAATTTCATAGGGTATTTGTCTTTTGTTCATTAGACGCCTTGTTGCGACAAATGCCCGCTTGTTAGCTATCGTTTGGGGCGTTTTAGGTGCTTCGATGAGGTTGATCACATACCATGGGGGGGGGTAGTTTCCTTTTGTGAATCAGGTTGAACAGCCCTCGGAGGTTCTTGACTTTTCGAATAGGGTATTATTGTCCCCGTTGTTGGCCCACACATGCTTGACCTACTTTATTTTGTTTTTTAAATATATGAACAAAATTATAAACTAATTAAACATATAATGTATACAATTTTTTTATTAATTAGCAATTTCGCCTAAAATTAAAAGGGTAGTCAGGCCGTAACTTCTCAATAACTCATGGTAAGATAGTTGCCTGATTGGGGTCTCTCTGGCTTGTGATTTGTAATTTGAATCACCTTATAAAAAAAGTTAGGCAAACATCTCCTGTAATATTTTTAGGACATTATGAGCTGTTTCTTTTTCGATTATTCCAAGCATTTTTACTAATCTCGATTTGTCTATTGTTCGTATCTGATCTAAAACGATATATCCTTCTTTTTTTTCGAAGAATACAGGAATACGCGTTGGGTAAAGCTTACACGTTGTAGTCATAGGCGCTATGATTACAGTATTTAAACCATGCATTTCATTTGGGGATATTACGACGCAGGGACGTGTTTTTTTTATCTCACTTCCAGTTGTTGGGTCAAGATTGATCAGGTAAACATCGAATTGCGTTACCATTCCCACTCGTCCTTGTCGAACTCATTTTGAAAATCGCCCATTAACGAAGGGTTTTTAAGCCTTTTTTCAGGAGATTCAAATTTTTGTTCCCATCCCGCTCGTACCTGTTTTTTAGGTGAGATCAACAATCCTTCTTCAGTGACTGTGAAAACAAGATTCATGTTTTTTTTTAAACCCCGTTTGTTGAATGATTGCTTGAGGAATCCTCACACCTAATGAGTTTCCTATGCGAATAATATGAGTCATATGCACTCCATTTATAATTACATTGTAATTACTTTTAATATTTATTGCAACATGGAATTTCATTGGGGGTGTAATTTAAATCGTTATATCGTTATATCGGTTCCATCGTTGATTTTGATAGGTGGTAGCACTTTGCTTCTATCGTGTTTTTTGGCAAACTTTTGAATTTTTGGCTATTTTCACAATTACGTCAGAAATATTAACCTCAGATTCACACTCTCTACATCGTGCTTATCATGCCGCTTTGCGATCATGTTCATAATGCCAATGTCCGATTTCTGAATCTATCGCTCGACGGCCCAAAGGGCCATCACATTGTAGCCGAGGGCAACGCCCTCGGAAAACAATGTCAGGAAATAATGCCCTGAAAGGGCATAACAAAATTATTTACTAGCACTCAATGATGAACATAAACTTCAAATACCGCAAATTGTTTAGAAGAAAATTCTTAGGTTGAGGAGGATAGAATTCGACTCATACAGGCAAACTATTTGGAACAATATTCATCTTGCAAAATGGGTCGACGATGCCTAGTTATGCCCTTTCAGGGCATTATTTCCTGACATTGTTTTCCGAGGGCGTTGCCCTCGGCTACTATGTGATGGCCCTTTGGGCCGTCGAGCAATAGATTCAGAAATCGGACATTCGGCATTATGAACATGATCGCAAAGCGGCATGATAAGCACGATGTAGAGAGTGTGAATCTGAGGTTAATATTTCTGACGAAATTGTGAAAATACCCGTAGAGAAAGCATTTTCGAATAAATGGTTTGAAAAGAGGTTTGAAAAGATGGGACTGAAAATAGTATCTGACCTGGGACTAAATCACAGGACGCCTGTAAGTTTGTGGGTGAAGTTAATGTGAAGAGCCGTGTACGGACCCGTACGCACGGTACCCGTACGCACGGTTCTGTGAGAGGAGGGAGCCTCAGGGCTCCTCCTTACTCGATCACGATTTCGGGCACGGGCACGGGCACGGGCACGGGCACGGGCACGAGAAGGATCAACGGGGCGCGGGCATCGGATGGGATGCGGGCTTGAGTGATAGTTCGGGCACGGGCACGGGCACGAGAAGGATCAACGGGCGCGGGCATCGGAAGGGATGCGGGCTTGAGTGATAGTTCGGGCACGGGCACGGGCACGGGCACGAGAAGGATCAAAGGGCGCGGGCACGGGGAGGGGCGCGGGTTAAAGCAGAATCAGAAAAGGGATTTTTTTCTCTTGACATTAATATTTAAAATGTTATTTTATTAGCATTCACTATTTCAACACCGAGCAACATGGCCAAAGAAGATACTATTAAGATTGAAGGTACCGTGGAAGAACTTCTTCCCAACATGAACTTTCGAGTTTCCCTTCAAAATGGATTAAAAGTGATTGCCCATCTTTGCGGAAAGATGCGGATGAAAAACATTCGCGTTCTAGTAGGGGATATTGTCACAGTAGAAATGTCGCCCTATGATTTAAGCAAGGCGAGAATTATTTTTAGGCAGCGTTAAATCTCTGAGCAAGATGTTGCATATTATTTGCTAACATCTTATACTCAAAACATTTTTGATCTTTCCGGATCTGAAAGGGATTTGCTGTACGGAAATGGCTTGCCCGGATAGCTCAGTGGTAGAGCATTTGCATGGTAAGCAAAAGGTCGTAGGTTCAATTCCTATTCCGGGCAAACTTTATAAATAACAAACAAAACTTATTTTACTGCACTTAACGGAGGAAGTAAAATGGCAAAAGAAATGTTTCAGCGGAAGAAACCCCACGTCAATATTGGAACCATCGGTCACGTTGACCATGGTAAAACGACGCTTACCGCTGCGATCACAAAAGTTCTCGCCGAGCAAGGCGGAGCGAAATTTAGAGATTATGCCTCTATAGACAACACGCCTGAAGAAAAAGCGCGCGGTATTACGATCAATTCTACACACGTGGAATACGAAACAGAAAACCGTCACTATGCACACGTCGACTGCCCAGGCCACGCCGACTACGTCAAGAACATGATCACCGGTGCTGCTCAAATGGACGGCGCAATTCTCGTTGTGGCTGCAACAGATGGTGCAATGCCTCAAACACGCGAACATATCCTGTTGGCCCGCCAGATGCAGGTCCCTTCGATTGTGGTTTTCCTCAACAAAGTGGATATGCTTGCAGAAAGCGACGCAGAACTTCTCGACTTAGTCGAAATGGAGCTACATGAATTGTTGGAGTCAAAAGGCTACCACAATTCTCCAATCATTAGAGGATCTGCTCTACGCGCCTTGGAAGGCGATTCAAAATATGTCGAAGCAATCAAGCAATTGATGAAAACGGTCGACACACAAATCCCAACGCCAGAACGAGAAGTCGACAAGCCATTCTTAATGCCTGTCGAAGACGTATTCTCTATTTCAGGTCGTGGAACAGTTGCTACAGGTCGGGTCGAACGAGGCGTCGTAAAAGTTAACGATAAACTTCAGCTCGTCGGTTTGGGAGATACCAAAGAAACAGTTGCAACAGGCCTCGAAATGTTCAATAAAACATTGGACGAAGCTCGTGCCGGTGAGAACGTTGGTATTCTTTTGAGAGGATTGAACAAGTCAGACGTCGAGCGCGGTATGTGCCTCGTCGCTCCAGGTTCAACGACACCACACACTGTATTCAAAGGACCCGTTTACGTATTGACAAAAGAAGAAGGGGGCCGACATAAGCCATTCTTTACCGGATACCGTCCCCAGTTGTATTTCCGTACAACAGACGTAACTGGAACAATCGAACTGCCACCCGGAGTTGAGATGGTGATGCCGGGCGATAACGTCGAAATTACCGTTACCTTGATCGCACCTGTCGCAATGGAAAAAGGGATGCGCTTTGCGATCCGCGAAGGTGGCCGTACGATTGGTGCCGGAACTGTTTCTGAAATTATCAAATAGTTCGTGAATTAACAGAACAAGGGCGGTGAAAACCGCCCTTTTTTAGTGTCTTAAGAGGGTGTTGACAAACTCAAGTGGCCTCTGGAATCGTGTGAACGCAATCCAGAGGGGCTTGAGTTTGTCAACACCCTCTAAAATAGACACGAAGGGTGTGTAGCTCAGTTGGTAGAGCAACGGTCTCCAAAGCCGTCGGTCGGGGGTTCGAATCCCTCCGCACTCGTTGCCATAAATTGAGTAAGAGAGGTATTAAAGTGGGTGCAGAAGCAAAATCCATGGAAATAAAAAAAACTCAGCATACAATAGCGGAACAGAAAATCTCGACGAAGAAAGTTCAAGAATTTATCGGTGATGTCAAGAGCGAAATACAGAAGATCACCTGGACAAGTAAAGACGAGTTGATTTTGTATACAAAGTTGGTCGTTGGGACGACATTCTGTTTTGGAATGGCAATATACCTGCTGGATTTAATCATCCAGGCAACACTGGGAAGTTTTAATTATTTGCTTTACCTCATCACAGGCTAGAAAAAAGGTTACTGTTCACGTCTTGGGGTCTGGCTTGTAAATTGCATGCCTGGCCCCAAGACGTGAATAGTTACGAAAAAAGACAATTTAGGAAGAGCATGTTTAAGTGGTACGTTTTGCAAGTGCTGTCAACGCACGAAAAAAAAGGTGAAAAAAGCTTTAGAAGAACATCTCGAGCTTAAAGGGATGAGCGATCAAATCGAACAGATCTTGCTGCCGACTGAAAATGTCTCGGAAGTTAAAAGAGGTCAGCAACATGTTGTTGAGAAACGGTTGTGGCCAGGATACCTACTCGTAAAAATGAATCTCACAGACGATTCTTGGCAGTATATAAAGAATACGAATGGTGTCATCGACTTTTTGGGAGGCGAAAAACCTACGCCTCTGACAGACCACGAGGTTCGGGAACTCTTACAGGATCTGGAAGATAAAAAGCAGAAGGTCACGCAAAAGCATAAATTTGAAGTGGGCGACCGTGTCAAGATAACAGACGGAGTCTTTATCAATTTTATTGGCACTGTCACAGAAGTTTTTCACGAAAAGGGACGACTCAGCGTTTTGGTATCTATCTTTG
>Ga0207149_1156_pt1 | contig 10132 bp, 9 predicted proteins | sample Alteio_BWMinHeat_31_FD_153563 | JGI IMG/M metagenome (GOLD analysis project Ga0207149, IMG submission 153563) | Enriched cells from forest soil in Barre Woods Harvard Forest LTER site, Petersham, Massachusetts, United States -... | ecosystem: Environmental > Terrestrial > Soil > Temperate forest >... | reverse complement strand
CGAGCTTGGCACGAAACCAGAAAGTAATATTCGCATCGTGACGCCCGTTATTCATTTACATAAGCGAGAGATCGTGCGAGAATCCATTCAGCTTGGTGCTCCTATCGAATCGACATGGTCCTGCTATCAATCGGAGGACGTAGCATGTGGAGTATGCGATAGCTGTGCGCTACGGCTTCGCGGCTTTGCAGAAGCAGGCGTTGAAGACCCCATTTCATACAAAGTGAGGCCACATTACGCATGATTCGCGGTTACACATGCGCCCTTTTAATGCTCTCTCTTCTATGCGGAGTGGAACTGCTTCGAGCGCAAACTGCTCCGCCCCCCGTCGATAGCACTGCGCCAAAGCTCAAGCAGATCCGACCGGGCATTCAACTTCCCGATTCGCTCTATGTGACTCACGATTCGATCAAAGGCGATGTCGATACGATCATCCGGTACACCGCTAAAGATTCAACCATCTTCGATGTTCCACACAAACAGATGGTACTCGTCAATAATGGTATCGTGGAATTCGAAAATAGGGAACTCGATGCGTACACCATCGTGATGGATTTTCAGCATAACCTGCTGAAGTCGTATAGTTACGATGTCGATTCCGTGGTGTCTGCTACTCTCTCGCTCCGGCGTCGAATCCTGCGCGACACCACTCGTGCAAAAACGCGCGGCGCACCAAAGCTTACCGAAGGATCAACGGTCTATGAAGGCGAAGTGATCGTCTATAATTTCAAGACCAAGCATGGCACCGTTCAACTCGGCACCACCGAAATGGAGGGAGGATTTTATTACGGCGAAAAGATCAAGCAAGTGGCGCCCAAAACTCTCTTTGTCGAAAATGGACGCTACACAACATGCGAGCAGGCAGTCCCTCACTACTATTTCGAATCGCCAAAAATGAAAGTAGTGATGAACGACCAGGTCTTTGCAGCGCCGGTGTATCTTTACGTTGCGGACGTGCCGATCTTCGTGCTGCCTTTTGGAGTGTTCCCAGATCATGAAAGCGGGCGGCATTCGGGAATCATTATGCCAAGCTACGCTACGCAAGGTGGTCGAGGTTATGGCCTTACCCACGCGGAGCTCGGATAAATGTTTCATTGGGGCAAATAGGGGAGATAACCTTGCGAAGAACCATTTAGCAATATTTTCAGCCGTTGTGGGAAAATCGACATAAATAGCCTTCAGGCCGGAGGACTTGAGGAAATCGACGATGAGCCTATCTGATCGGTCACACAGGAAGGAATGATCGATCTCAGCAACGAGTGGATCGACCATTTTTTTGAGATCGAAGTAATCGAGTACCATCCCCAGGTCGTCGGGTTCACCGGCAAGCTCGATCCACATCCGGTAGGAATGGCCGTGCACATTTCTGCAGCCACCGTTATGATCCGTCAGCCGGTGCGCCATTTCCCACCGGAAATCTTTTGCGATGCGAGTTAGCATAGTTTATTGAACCTGTTTTTCAAAACTCTTCACCACGATTCGATCGGAGTGTGGCATTTTATCGTCCGATTTGGAGTATTTTGCCACCACATTCGAATGCAATCCTCCACGCGTTGAAAATTTTCCGGTGATCTCCATCCGGCGTGGTTCCATTGCCGTTACCAGGTCTTCCAAGATCTCATTAATTACGGCTTCGTAAAAAATTCCACGATTGCGGAAGCCGATGAAGTAATATTTCAATGCCTTCAACTCGATGCACAGCTTATCCGGCACGAAACGAATCGTGATCTCACCAAAATCGGGAAGCCCTGTGACGGGGCAAACAGATGTGAATTCCGGATTGATGTGCGTAATCTCATAATCCCGCGCGGGATAGGGATTTGGAAAAACAATAAGCTCGGGTTTATTTTGAGTCATACTCCTCGTAATATTTCAGGCCAGATAAGTTTATGTAATTGTGTTTGTAATTTTACCGGTAAATGATCTTCGAGGATCGATGCGGCAAGATCTGATAATGAAAGTCCATCATAAACTGCTGAAAAAAGTACAGTTCCCGCGCGTTTATCAAGATCGAATTTCCATACTTGCGCGCGCGACCATTCATAATCTTCGCGAGAGCCGATCACGAATTTCACTTCGTCATGCATTGTAAGATGCTCAATGTTCTCGTAACGATTTCGCTTCATCATGCCTGACGAAGGAGTTTTCAGATCCACGATCCTTTTTACGCGCCGATCGACGCGCGAAATATCAATATGCCCTCCTGTTTCGATCATTATTTCAAAGTCTCGTTGAAGAAGTTCATCTATTAACGAATAAACTCCTTCTTGTTCCAGTGGCTCGCCACCTGTTAGTTCCACGAGCGTACAATTATAAGATGCCACTTTTGCGATTGTTTCACCGATAGGTTGATCTTCGCCTTCGAAAAAAGCGTATTCAGTGTCGCAATAAGTGCAGCGAAGTCCGCAGCCGGTCATTCGGACAAAAACGCATGGCTCTCCGGCGCGCGAACCCTCCCCTTGAATAGAGTAAAATATTTCGTTAACACGCAGAACGTCCGTCCGCTGTTTTTCAGCGATGGAAAGAGGCTTGGATGTTTCTATTTCGAGGATCTCGTGCATGTGCCAACTGAACGGGTATTTGGCGGATTTCGTTGATTTCGGCAAATAACGCCATTCTAACCCATTTGCTTCCCATCGAACAAAACCGCTTGCTCAAACCGCTCACGACCTTTAAGATCGGCGGACCAGCGCGGTATTATATCGAAATAGCTGATCCAGCCCAGCTTAATGAGGCATTCGAGTTTGCGGAGTCGAAAAATTTGCCAGTCCTTGTACTCGGTGGCGGGAGTAATATGCTTATTAGTGACCGAGGGTTTGATGGACTGGTGATTCGAATCTGTAATAGCGGTATTGTAGCGCAAACTTCAGTTTGCGATCAAGTGACGGGGTCGCAAACTGAAGTTTGCGTTACATTACGAGTCGGGTCAGGTGAAATTTGGGATGATGCTGTAAAATTTGCCGTAGCAAATAATCTTTGGGGCATCGAAAATCTTTCGCGCATTCCGGGGCGAACAGGAGCCGTTGCGGTACAGAATGTGGGGGCCTATGGTCAGGAGATCAAGGATGTGCTGGTGAATGTCGAAGTGTTCGACCGAAAGACGAGATCGCTGCGAACGCTTTCGAACGAAGAGTGCAAGTTCAGTTACCGCAAAAGCATTTTCAATACAACGGAGAAGGATCGTTACATCATCCTTTATACAATCCTGGTATTAAGCGCGACACCCAAACGCAATCTTTCTTATCCCGATGTAAAAAAATGGTTCGATGGCAATCCGGAGCCATCGCTTGCCGAGATTCGAGAAGCCATCAAAACCATTCGCGACAGGAAATTCCCATTTCCGGCAGAGTCGATAGAAGGGAATGCCGGTTCGTTTTTCAAAAATTCTATTCTTACAAAAGATCAATACTCCGATCTTGAACATCACTTCGAAAATAATCTGCTGGAGCATTTGGAACGATTGAGGATGATTCGCACTCGAAGCGAACGTGATGAAATAAAAATTCCAAGCGCATTTATTTTTGAAGCATGTGGATTAAAAGGATTTCGTCGAGGCAATGTGCAGCTAAACCCATCGCAGCCCGTTGTGGTGCTGAATGTAACAGGTGAAGCGACCGCGGACGAGGTGCTTTCCGTTGTGAAAGAAGTGCGGGGGATTGTTCAGGAAAAGACGGGGCTTCATCTTTACACCGAGCCGGAGTTGATTGGCTTTACAGCGAGCGAACTCCAGCACTACGGATTCAACGATGAAGAAATTACAAGGTATATCCATTGATCTAAAAGAAAATGCGGATCACCAAGATCGAATATCGATTCTTGTAATCCGCATCATCTTGTAAATCGCGGTTATGCTTTCACGAATTCGGCTTCGAGCGAGATCGTGACTTCTTCTCCTACGACCACTCCGCCCGCTTCAAGTGCTGCGTTGTAATGCAGTCCGAAGTCCTTGCGGTTGATCTTTGTTTTGCCTGTGAAGCCGACTCGAGTTCCGCCCCAGGGATCTTTCATTTCATTTGTGCGCTCGGCGGTCAGTACGACATTTCGCGTCACGCCATGAATGGTCAGATCGCCTTTGATGAGTAGCTCATCGTCATTCTTGTGCTGCCACTGCGTTGAATTGAACGTGATCTCGGGGTATTTTTCAACCTCGAAAAAATCCGCGCTTTTCAGATGACCGTCGCGGTTTGGCTCGCGCGTGTCGATCGAAGCTGCCTGTATCGTGACCGATACCGAGCTATTCTCGACATTTGCTGAGTCATACTGGAGCGTTCCGGCCAATTGGCGGAATTCACCTCGTACGTTCGAGATCATCAAGTGGCGCACGCTGAAACCGGCATGCGAATGAGAAGCATCCAGATTCCACATCGGCGCAACTTGCGTCAATGGCTTTTCTTCAAGAACAAGCTCCTGAACCGGAGCTTCCAAAACGTCTGTATTTGTGTTCATAATCAATTCTCCTTAAAAAAGAAACATAAAAGTTGTTACAACGACTATTTACGCGGCTCAACAATAGTTGTTTCAACGAATAAAACATGAATAATCACTTTTCTTTAAGAAAGACTTGATTTATTGGCAGATGAACGTTCTATTTCCCCATTTCAGGGTGAACGTTGAATCCAAGACCTTATAGATATCGAGGTATTCGGGCATAGGAAGGCGCTCAAGGCGAATTTGACGGGAGACTATTTCGAAATCCGGACGATCGTGGCGCAAGAGAAGCAGCACGGGAGTTCGGGAATGAAATCGAATTATGGGATCATATACATTCACTCGATTCATTTCATGCGCTCGGCCGACCCACAACGAATCCGGATGGATGGGATTGAGTTCGAGATCATACGTTATTGAATGTGGTAGTAGCAGATAGCACCAACGATACCACCACGATGCGAGAATCACTTGACCGGAATCATTTCCGCCATGTGCGAGCAATGCATCAAGAGTCGTAGAATTCAGACTATCCACTGCCCGAATACCTGAGATGTTCGTATATTCGAGTGCTCGGTTGGCAAGCGTGAGCATGCGTGACTCGGAATGCTCATATCGGTGCATTGCGCCATGGATGAAGGAATTGCGAGTGTCTTCGTTATCATATAATTTTTGTTCTGCACCCGGCAAGGGAAGTAAAAACCAAAATGCATTCAATAGAACAACTCCACTGGTAAGTATTATGGAGTTCCGCGTAATAAGAGGTCGAGTAAGAGCATTGTTGTTTTTTGATCGTCCCTTTTGTTTTTCTGCCATCCATATCGCGGATTGATCGAGAAGAACAGCAACAACAAGTATGGCGGATGGAACTACATTTAGTAAATATCCCGCCTTCATAAAAAAGATGAGGGCATAGAAAAGCAATGGAGCAATCGCCACAAGAGCGACAAATTGTGCTTTCGTATTCCGTACGTACGATCGGATGAATGAAATGATATGACGGGGAAAGCGCAGTATTATCGCAACAATTGCAAGGCAAGATGCTCCGAGCGAAAGAGGGAGATAAAATGCGACTTTCTCGATCGTGTCGATCTGGCTTTGCCACGAGTTACCGAAAAGAATAGATTGTGTCTTAAAATTATTCTCCGAAAGAAGATACGACCAATAGGCCGAAAGTCCTCCGGCTTCTTGTAACAGTTCCATCACCCAGATTCCTGTTACGATCAGAAAGCAAAAGACAGAAGCCAATAGTAGCTCCCTGGATGGCCTCCGTTTCCAAAGGAGATAGAATGTTGCCGGGAGAAAAAAGAGAAGACTTGTCGGCCGCGCAGCCCCAGCAAGTGAAAGCGATATAAAATAGAAAATGAATAGTGACGATTTCGGTTTTTGATTGTCATTCTTAATGAGTGCGAGGCCCAAGAAGAGTAAAAGACCGGTAAAGAATGCTTCCTCCACGTATATTGCATTCACGGCGCCATGGAACCAAAAAAGTGGGGTAGTTAACCAAAGCAATGCGGCGATGATCGCGACACGCTCCCCTCGCAAAGCTGCAGCAGAGCGCCATAGAAAAAGCACAGCTCCTATCGAAAGCAAAACACTAACCCAGAGATATGCTTGATTGAAGTCGCCCGTAATTAAATATAATAATCGGCCAAACAGGACATGGAGAATATATCCCGGCATTTGGGGGGTGACTTGCCCTAAATCGAATCGAAATGTTGCAACAGCGAAATTGATCGAGTCGAATTCAAAAAATGTTTTTGCACGAAAGGGAAGTCGTGTAGCGAGTGTCGCAATAGCAAGAGCGATTCCAGTCAATGACAGTAATTTCTTCTCGCGTGTCATTGTCATTGCTCCTTTACCCGATAAATGCTCATTATCGTATCAGCTGCCGAAGCAAGTGGAAGGCGAACGGGAAATTCATGCTGGAGTATGAGCGAATCCTTGTGTTGTTCATAGAACGGTGGGTTCAGCCTCCGATAGATCAGAAAAAGATTCGCTCCCGATTTGCGTGCCGATCGCCAAACCGAATCCTGATCGTGTTGAAGCAGCCAAAGTGAAGGTGTCATCAATCCGGTGAGATCAATAACCGGTTTATTTAAAAAAAATCCAATCATTCCAACGTCATCTACTGCTAATGTGTCATTAGGACGCATATTTTGCCGAAGCCATCCGACGACTGCAAGATGCTGGTCGTTTATGTTCCGAACGGACTCGGCAGCGATGAAAGACCATCGGACTATTTGGATAAAACCTGCAAGTAAAATCAAAATAACAATAGACTTTTTGATACTATTCAGTGTATGAATTTTTTGCTCGATTTCCTTCCATGCTCCTATTCCTAACAAAATAATAAGTGGGAATACAGGAAAAAAATATCTCCCGGAATGCCGGAATTGTGGGGCGATGAAGGATTGAAGGATGGGTAACCCGACCGCTATAATATAGAGGGTGTAATATTCTGACTTACGCCGCAAGAGCCAGACCGCTGCAAGGAGAAATACAAATATAATAACATTATTACTTGCGAGAATTTTAAGTGCATATAAGAGATATGCAATGTTGGGAATGAAAGAAATTCCAGCGCCTTGCACAACGCTCGAATGAGAAATCAGGCTGTTCCTCGTGAGAAGCGGCAGCAGGAATGCTGGAGAAGCAATGCCGATCACTGCCAATATGGCGAGAGGTGCCTCGGAACTATCTGAACGATTTCGAAAAGCGGCGGCGATCCAATCCAGAGAGAGAATGAGTGCGACGAACATGAACTCTGGTCTCACGAGCAGCGCCATTCCAAGCCAGATCGCCTCGCGCACACGAATGCAGTTTCGCTTTCTGGAACGTATATGTTCCTCTATAACAAGAAGCATGAGAAGTGCAGCAAGAGCTGTCTCCATTCCGCTCATCCCGCCCCATATAAGTCGCGAAGAAAGCACTGTTACAAATCCGGCAAGCCGCGCATGATTCTCCGACATTCCAAAAACATCTCGTGCTACACGATACATGCCTGGACCTATTGCAAGGTATGCGAGCATCGAAAGCGCAATTGCAACAAGTTCGAGTCTCACAGTGAAGAGTCCCCCGAATGCGATTAGCGCCACCCACAGTGGCGATGTATCCGCCGTTAAGGTTTGTCCCGCCTGAAAGGAGTAGCTCGATCCCTGCAGAAGATTCTTTGCAAATTGAGCATGAATATATACATCATCTAAGGGAACGCCGAGGAAATGGAGATCGGATGATTCATTCCCTGCCATTAAAGAATGCTGTACGATCGCAAAACAAAGAAGAACGAAAACTCCTGCGAGAATCAGCCATGTTTCAACACGATAGCTACCAATTCGTATGCGAACAGATCGCACTTGCGGATTCAGAGTCATCCAAGATAAATAATTGCAAGCATCGCAACGCCATACGCCGCGAAATTCAGGAGCATGGGAATGTCTGTTAGCACCACCTCTGTGGGATTTTCACCGAGCATTTTTTTGTGGAGCAAATAGAGATACCGAAACACGCCATAGAGCACAAAGGGAGTAGTGAAAATAAGGTTTTCCGTACCAAACATTTTTACAGTGCGATCCGAGACCGTATAGAGTGCATAGCTGAAAATAAATCCAGCGGCACAAATCGTCGTCATTTGCTCTGTGAATTCCACAGAATAATGTTCCAATACTTTACGGGTGTTCAAAGCACCTGAAGTCTGAGTGCCGAGCGCGATCAGTTCCCCGCGCCGTTTTGCGATACCCAGAAAAAGTGAAAGGAACATGGTGGTGAGAATAAGCCAGGAACTTCGTGCTACGTCCAAGACAAATGCACCGCCGATGACACGCAGCATAAACCCGATAGCAATGACGAATACATCGATAAGCACCACATCCTTCAAATAGAAGCTGTATGCAAGGTTCATCACAAGATAAAAGCCGAGGCATGTGACAAAGCGCCAATCGAGACCGTAAACAAAAGCAGCAATCAGAACAAGTAGTATCGCAGCAATAACAAATGCAGAGCGGAGTGTTATCTCTCCCGATGCGATAGGACGGAACCTTTTCTTCGGATGCAACCGGTCACGTTCGCGGTCGGCGACATCATTTAACACATAAACAAAACTTGCCGTAAGACTAAAAGCAAAAAAAGCACGGAGCGAAAGAAGGGCGGAATCCGGGTCTAATAGCTTTTTAGAAAACACCAACGCCGTAAAGACGAAAATATTTTTCGTCCATTGCTTTGGTCGAAGAAGGCGAATAGCGGCTTTAATCGAGATCACTTGGAATTGGTATCTTTTTCTTAACACGTTGCCGTACAAGACCTATTCCCCAAAAGATCAATACTCCTGACCACGTAATGCCCGAAATCCATAGCCCGGCATACTCAAGAGGCGTCCGTTCGAGTTGCCAAGTTGCGGTGTAGTGCCCGGCTGGAAGGACTGCTACGGCGCGGCCAATGCTGTCAGGATGGGAAGGGATTTCTCGGTGATTAGCATAAAGGTGCCAAAATGGCCAATAGAATTGGTGGAAGGTAACTGTTTTCTGGGTATCGATTGTCACATCGAATACTTGGGATGTCGGCAATTTCGCATCTAACTGTAGCCCCTCATTAGATTGAACATTTGCGAATGAAGTCAGAGGATCTGCTGCGTGACGCTCCATCGTTTGCTTGAATCCATCAAGTGCAACGGTGAACACGGGCCGATATTCCGGGGAATCTTCTGGCGGGGCAGTGAAATGAGAATAAATATGTAGATTAAATACGATAAGAATTGCTGGCGGGATAGCCCCGATAACCACAAACCATGTAGCGGCATACGCTGCACGTTTCATTGCAGTCGATCGCGCAATTCCCACCATGGTGGCCGCCAAAAGCACGAAATGAGAGAAGAACCGAAAACCAAATTGAATAAGCTGAAATGGAAGGAGCGTATTCCATACCACTCTGCTCAATGGTAAAATGTTCAAATAAGTGATAACAATAAGCAAAATCAATCCGACTCGAGCCAGAAGGGTTTCAGGGTCTGTCGAATCTGACATATCAGATATTCGGAGTTTCCAAAATGCAAGACCAATAAGCACGGGAGGAATATAGACAAAGAAAAGATGATAGACATAGAGCCAATTGATTCCAACGAGCAGAGAGCTAAATTCCGTCTTCGGGTATATTCCGATCATTTCATTGACGCGCGCGAATGAGTCGGCAGTGATAACTGCACTAAAGTGGAAAGCTGTAAGTACGGTTGCAAGTCCCGCAGCCATTATATAATCCCAAAGCACGGTTAGGCGGATCTTTCTCCAAACGGCAAGTGCAGCAGTTCCAATGCAGATCATGGTAACCAATGTGACCGGCACGCTGGTAAGAGCAAGCAAAGCGGAAGATGTTCCCAAAACGACAATGTGTTTCCACCGCGGCTTGTTGTCGCCAATACAGGCGTCTGGACGCATGATTGCAACCAATTCAAGCCAGACAATAGGAATAAAGACATAAGCTACATGCGTTGGAAGCGCTCCCCGGTGATAAAGCTCCACGATTCGGAATGGCGCAATCGAATAAAGGACTGCTCCTAAATTCATCTGATACCCTTGTGATCCAATGGAGCGAAGGAAGAGCCGCGCGGTAAGAAAGCTTCCAATCGTCATCAGAAAGCTAACCGTTTGAAAGAGAACAGTTGCGCTTGTTATGGATGTAAGACAGCCAATGATCGCAGCCATATAGAAAGTAA
>Ga0207149_1155_pt1 | contig 10225 bp, 10 predicted proteins | sample Alteio_BWMinHeat_31_FD_153563 | JGI IMG/M metagenome (GOLD analysis project Ga0207149, IMG submission 153563) | Enriched cells from forest soil in Barre Woods Harvard Forest LTER site, Petersham, Massachusetts, United States -... | ecosystem: Environmental > Terrestrial > Soil > Temperate forest >... | reverse complement strand
TCTGCACAAAGTCACAATCATTCCGCGAGGCATGGCGCTGGGCCTTACGATGCAGTTGCCGATCGATGACAAGCACACGTACACGAAGGACTACCTGATCGGCACTCTCACCGTATTGATGGGCGGCCGCACGGCCGAAGAGATTTTCCTGGGCCATATCACGACGGGCGCGGGAAATGACATCGAGCGAGCCACAGACATCGCGCGAAAGATGGTGTGCGATTGGGGCATGAGTGAACTCGGACCTTTGGCTTTCGGGAAGAAAGAGGAAGCAATCTTCCTGGGACGCGAAATCGCGCAACATCGCGATTATTCCGAAGACACGGCGATTCACATCGATGGGGAAGTCCGCAAGATCGTGACGAAAGCCTACGAAACGGCGCGCAGTATCCTCGACGGTAACAAAGAGACCCTCGAACGCATCGCCCAGGCCCTGCTCGACCGCGAAGTCCTGGATGCCGTCGAATTGAAGCTACTGATGGAAGGCAAGCCCCTGCCGGAGAAAACGAAACCGGCTCCGCCGCTGCCGCCTTCGCAACCGGTTCCAGGCGTGGAGCCGAAGCCGGCTCCGCGTCCCGAACTTCGTCCTGCGCCCGGGTTCAGCAAAGGATAGGCAACGGGCAGCGGTCCAATCGATCTTCCTTTCTTTTTCTGGCAGGCCAGATTGCGCCCTGACGCAAGCAGCCGCGGAAGGCGTACAATGGGGCCATGGCAAAGAAATCCGCGCCTATTGAAGTGGTTTGCCCGTGCTGCCAGTCGAAGCTTGTGATTGACGTCCAGCTAACTACGGTCTTGTCGCACACCCCGCCGCCAAAAGCCGCTCCCGACGTAGATATTTCCGATGCGGCGCGGATTCTGGCGGAGCAGGCCCGGCGCCGCGAGGATAAATTCCGCGATTCGTGGGAAGCGGAAAGCAAAAAAGAGGATGTCCTCGCTCGGAAGTTCGAAGAGGCGCTTAAAAAAGCCCACGAGCAACCGACCGAAAAGCCGCTGCGCGATTTTGACCTTGAGTAATTCTCCGCTTCGGAAGTGAAGCCGGCATCATCCCCGATGAAATTGACTGTGACATCCTGCATTCGGCTCAGAGCTTTTCTGGCATTGAGCCTACTTGTGACGCTGGGACCGAGCCTTGCGGCGGCGCAGAAGCCGAAACTGCCCCGGCCGCGGATACTGGAACACGAAATCCCGCTCTCGCGCGATCCGTCGACAGGCGAGTTGCGGGCCTATCCTTCAGGAGAATCTGAATCTGGCTTACCAAGCTCGGCGCCCGTCATTCGTTCGCGGGTGGCGCTGGTCGAAGTGCAATGCACCGTCACCGCGCCGGACGGCACGCGCGTGCGGGGGCTCACGAGAGATGACTTTCGCCTGTGGGAGGACGGCACGGAACAGCAGGTTAGCTCCTTCGATGCTGCGTCGATTCCTGCGAGCATCGTATTGGTCTTCGATGCAAGCCCCAGCATTTATCGCGAACTCGGCACGATGCGCAACGTCGCGCAATCGCTCGCAGGGTCGCTAAAGCCTGATGACGAAGTCGCAGTGGCGGCCTTCGCGGGCGAAACCCACTTGCTGCTGCCTTTTTCGCGTGACCGCAATCTGCTGCAGGCAGCGCTCACCTCGCCGGAACTCGCGCAGGTAGCGAACTCCTCCCAATCGTTCATCTATCAGGCCGTTTATCTTTCGGCTGCGGGCCTTTTTAAGGATCGCGCAGGCCGCAAAGCCATTGTTCTCCTGACGGACGGCCAAGACAGTGGCCTCGGACTGACGTGGGATCCAGCAAGCATGGTTCCTTCCGCGGGCGCAAATAGCCCGCTTGCATTTCAAGATGTGGCGCGCGGAATCGCCGGGCGCGGTATTGAGCTCTACGTGATTTCCACTGAACCAAGGCCTCGCACAATGACAGACGCCTGGCTATCGGCGCATCGGGAGGAGCCGCTCGTGACCGCTTCCGCGCGAAGCACAGGAATTCCGCTTTATACGCTCTACCTCGCCGAGCTCACCCGCGAGGTGGGCGGCGAACTATATTTTCTGCGCGAAGTGGGCAGCTTGGCCCAGATCTATCACACCATTGCGCTGAAGCTGAAAGCGGAATACACGCTGGGGTATTACCCTTCGGCAGGCGTTGCCGCACCCGGCTGGAGAAAATTGAAAGTGGCGTTACGCGAGGGTGCTCAAGTCCAAGCGAACTCCCAAATAACACATCGCACTGCGTATTACGTCCCCGCTGCCCCTCGCTAGCAACCAGCTGGATTGCCATCTAAGATGAACGCTTATGTTCACGCGCCAGCGATACCGCTTGCGTTTGCCGACGCGTACGCTTCAGCTGGGCGAGCGTACCGTGGTCATGGGAATTCTTAATGTAACGCCAGACAGCTTCTACGCCGGAGGGCGCTATCCCGACGCGCAGTTGGCGGTCGAGCGAGCGTTTGAGATGGAGCAGGCGGGCGCGGACATTCTCGACATAGGAGGAGAATCGACGCGCCCGGGAGCCGATCCGATCAGCGCAGACGAAGAGATCGCGCGTGTCCTGCCGGTGCTCGAGAGTTTACAAGGCAAATTGCGAATCCCGATTTCGCTCGATACGCAGAAAGTCATCGTGGCCGAGGCCGGTTTGAAAGCGGGAGTAGAAATTATCAATGACGTGAGCGGCCTGCGGGGCGATCCTGAACTCGCCGATCTGGTAAGGAGCCGAGCCGCCGCTATGGTTCTGATGCACATGCGGGGCTCTCCCAAGTCGATGCATAAAGGTCCCTTTGCCCGCGACGCCATGCGCGATATCGCGCATGGCTTGCGCGCTTCGATTGCCATTGCGCGCCGGGCGGGCATTCCAAAATCGAAACTTCTGCTCGACCCGGGTATCGGGTTTGGCAAAAACTACCGGCAGAATTTCGAGGTGCTCGCCCGGCTGCCGGAGTTAGCCCGCCTAGGCTATCCTCTCGTGGTCGGCGCTTCGAGAAAAACGTTCATCGGCTGGGCGCTGGGGGGCAAACGGCAGGTCTGGCCCCCGGAGAAGCGGCAGTGGGGTACGGCGAGCGCCATAACCACAGCGATCTTGAATGGCGCGCATATCGTTCGCGTTCATGACGTCAGCGAGATGGGGCAAGTCGCCCGCGTCGCGGATCTGGTTCTTTCGGCTGTCAGCCGAGCGCGATCGGGGCGGGAAACCACGGTGCGCTATAATCGGTAATCGGGCGTGGATCGCTCCGCGATTCGCCCGCTCGCATATGGTTCGACACCTTACCTCATTGAGTTTTTTCGCGGCCCTGTGCCTGGTGGCCACGTCCGCGACGGCGCAAATTTCCGCGCCGGAGCCCGACCCCCTGGCGCGCATGCGCCGGGCCGCGGCGGCTAACTCACAAGCCTGCTCGGAAAGTGAGCTATCCGCCTGCGCGCAAGCGGCTCCGAAAATAATTGCCAACGCGATGGGCCCATCGCCATTGGCCGAAAATCTGCGGCGGCTGACCGATGAGATTGGCGGCCGCCTGACGGGATCGCCTGCTATGGCCAAAGCCGTGGAATGGGCTGTAGCGGCCTTCCGCGATGCCGGGATTGACGATGTGCACACGGAGAAGTTCACGATTCCTCATACCTGGAGTGAAGGGGCGACACACGTCGAGATACTTTCAGCACCCGGCTTCGCGGTGCACGCCGCATCCGTTGCCTGGTCGCCGGCGACGCCGCCGCGCGGAATCGAGGCAGATCTTGTCGACGCAGGCGCCGGCGCTCCGGAAGATTTTGCCCGCATTGGCGGCGCCGCTCGCGGGGCGATTCTGCTCGTCCATACCGATGTGCTCCGCACGTTTGACGATCTCTTTGCCGAATACCTGCGCAATCCCGGAATCATCGCGCGCGCGAATTCGGCGGGCGCAAGCGCCATTCTCTGGATGGGGACGCGGGAAGGGTTGCTTCTCTATCGCCATCTCACCGGCTTGGGTCAGGACGGGTCAATCGAGAAGCTGCCGCAGGCGATCCTCGCTCGCGAAGACGCGCAGCGGCTGGCGCGCGGTCTGGCAGCGGGAAAGCGCATTCGTATTCGTCTGGAGCTGCCGAATCGGATCGGCGGGCCCGCGGAGGAACAGAATGTCGTCGCCGAAATTCGAGGAAGGGACTTGCCCAACGATTTCGTGGTGTTGGGCGCGCACCTCGATTCCTTCGAACTAGGCACCGGGGCGCTGGACAACGGCTGCAATGCGGCGCTGGTCACTGAGGTGGCCCGGGATATTCATCTCACCGGGCTGCGGCCAAAGCGGTCCATACGGTTCGTGCTGTTCAGCGGCGAAGAAGAAGGGATGCTGGGATCCTGGGCGTACGTGCGTACGCATCATGAGGAGCTCGATCACACCGACGCGGCCATTATCTTTGACGAAGGAAGCGGGCGCGTAACGGGATTTTCGCTGGGTGGGCGCCACGACCTACAACCCGAAGTTCTTCGTCAGTCTTTGGCGCCGGTCAATTCCTGGAACGTCAGCCGGTTTACCGACGACGCCATTCTCGGGACAGATAATCTGGATTTTCTGCTCGAAGGTGTCCCCAATCTGGTGGCCAACCAGGAACAGGCTAATTACGTCGCCAATTACCATGCCTCCTCGGATACCTATGACAAAGTGGATATGCTCAATCTGAAACTCAATACTGCCGTGGCGGGCGTGCTGGCCTTCAGCCTGGCCGAATTCGCGACGCCGCTCGGGCCGAGACTCTCTCGCTCCCAAACCGATAAGCTTCTGAAAGATAAGGGACTGGATACGCAGCTAAAGGCACTCGAGGTTTGGCCCTATTGGGAGGGCAAACGGCGGGGCCGGCAACCATAGAAACAGCCGCTCGGTTGTAACAGTCTAGCCCCTCTTTCAAGGATTATAATCAAAGTTATGGGCTTGTCCGTGGTCTCCGAAATGGGAGCCGGTGTGAGTGCCGGCCGCATATTGGCCATCGATTACGGCCGAAAGCGCCTCGGACTGGCCATATCGGACCCCTTGCGCCTTACCGCCCGCCCTCTGGCGACTTGGATCCGCTCAAACCGGCGCCACGATCTTGCTCGGTTACGTCGTTTATGCCGCGAACAGGAAGTTAGCCTCATCGTGATGGGATGGCCTTTACAGCTCGCCGGCACTCAAGGCGAAATGGCCTCGGAAGCAGGCCGCTTTGCGGAACGCCTTCGCGCCGACCTGGGCATTGCAGTGGAATTGGTGGATGAACGGCTGAGTAGCTGGGAGGCGGAGCAAACGCTTACTGAGACGCAGGGCGGAAAATCTCGATCTCGTGACCGCAAACAGCGGCTCGATGAGGTGGCTGCGGCGGTGATCCTGCGCGATTACCTGCGTGCCACGAGCGGGGCGGCCTAGATGCGAACCATACGCCGAGCCTTTACAATTCTGTTCCTCGCAGCCGTCGTCTCAGCCGGCTGGGTTGGCGCCTCACTCTATCTTCCCTATCAGAAATTCCCGTCGCAGGGAGTCTTCGTCGATATTCCTCATGGTGCTTCACGGCGCGCTGTCGCGCGCCTGCTTGCCAATCAGGGCGTAGTGCGCAGCCGCTGGGTCTTTGAAGCACTGTCGCGCCAGCGTTCACGAAGCACCCTGCAGGCCGGCGAATATTTTTTCGATCATCCGGTTACGAGCCGCGAAGTCTTTGACACGATAGCCAATGGGCGTGTTTACGTCCGGGAACTGGTCATCCCAGAAGGCTTCTCCATGTTTGACATCGCCGATCTGGTGCAGCGCGAGGACTTCATCAGCAGGGACAATTTCCTGGCTGCCGCGCGCAATCCCGCGCTGATACGAGATCTCGTGCCGGGAGCGCCCAGCCTGGAAGGCTTTCTTTTCCCAGCAACCTACGAATTCCCGCGCCATCCAACTGGCGAACAGATGGTGACCGCCATGGTGGCTCACTTCCGGAAAGAGTGGGCGGAGATTAGCGCCCAGCAGCCCAATCTTTCGGGCCTAGGCCTCGAACAAGTCGTGACGCTGGCTTCCCTGGTGGAGCGCGAAACTCCCAAAGCGGAAGAGCGCCCCCTCGTCGCCGGGGTTTTCACCAATCGCTTGCACCACCGCGTGCCATTGCAGTGCGATCCCACCGTCGTGTACGCGCTCGAATTGGCTGGAAATTACAACGGAAGCCTGAACGCCAGAAGCCTGCCCTTTGATTCGCCCTATAACACTTATCGCCACATCGGACTTCCGCCCGGTCCGATTGCCAACCCGGGCAGCGCATCGCTGAAGGCCGCGCTCGATCCTCCCGAGACCGACTACCTATATTTCGTCGCCAATACCGAAGGGGGCCATTTCTTCGGAAGGACCCTGGCCGAGCACAACCGCAATGTAGCTCTCTATCGCAGCAGGCTTGCCGCGCAGCGTAACGCTCCTGCCAGCGCCTCAATAACGCCCCCGCGGCCTAATACCATCTCTTCGCCTGCTTCGCAACCCCAGAGACTCCGATGAGCGGACATGGGACGGAAACCAAAAAGCAGGCCATACTCGATATTGCCGAAGGACTGGGATTAGAGAAGTTCACACCCGCGGAAGTCGAGCAAATTCGGCGGCAACTCGTCGTGAAATTGGGAACATCGGGAAAAACGTCACCCGACTACATTGCCGAAGTGCTCGCCGCGGCCGGACGGCGCGTCGTATTCTCGACAGAGGCCGATACTCACGGTCAATACGAAGAGGAGTTCCGTGACCTGCTCCATTTTGCGACTTTGGAGGAAGCGGAAATATGCCTGATGCGTCTGGATGAGCTTTGGCGCAAGTTCCGTTCCGAAGGCGAACGAGCGGCGGCGGAACGCGTGCTGGAGGTGGCGCGGCTCGGCCGGCGGCGGGCCGAGATGATCGCCCGGAATCCGCGTGTCGAGGCCTACAAACGCAATCAGAAGCAGGAGATTCTGGAGTGGTTCCGCATCTGGCTGGAGACGCCGGATGCGTTCTTTGATTGGCTGGACCTGCGCAAACAATCGGCTGAATACCAGCGCCGTTTCGTCCGCGATATCTCGCCTGGCGAAGAGTAGCCGAAGTCCGATGGCGAACCTTTACCGGCTGGAGATCGAGTCCGTTGATTTGGGCCCGGACGTGCGCGCCGTGGGGCTGGAACTCATCCAGCCAGAAAACCGTGAGCCGGTGAGGGGAGCTGAGGCGGCCGGTATTTGGGCCGCGCTCATGCCAGCACTGGCCGGGGGACAACCATGGGCAATTGATTTCTTCGCGCATCTCGAACGCGTGCGAGATTTTTGTCGCCGGCAGGCCATTGCATTTCGCGAGCCGAATGCCCGTGCGATTGTCATACCTCAGCCCGAGCAGGCGCAGCTACAACCGCTATTCGAGCGTTTTGCGGGCGAGACATTTGGAGTCCGGGCCGGCGCCCCGCTGGCCAGTGGCGACGCATCGGTGGAAGGCGCCCTGGCCGAACGCGGGGTGGACGCGTATCATGCCGCCTTTCCTCAGTACTTGTTTTGCGCCGTGTGCGATTTTGAAGGCGGCTTTCTGACGGTATTGAGCAATCAATTGTGGGCCTCGGAAGTGATCCGTCGCGCGCGAGGCTCCCTGGAGAATCTGCACGTCGAGGTTACCCGTCCGGCTTAGCACCCTGCATTCGGCTGCACATTGACCTCACTTCGGTAGCCTGATAGCTTTTTTGTTTTGGTGCACGGGAGGAGAAGCGACTGATACGCCGTCTCATCCGGTTGCGATTCGTTGACCTGGCACTGCTTTCGCTGGCGCTGGCGGGGTGCGCGGTCAGCCAAAAGCACGCAGCTTCACAACCTGCTATTCGGCCGGCGTTGGATGCCGACCAAGCACAGCTTGTCGACGCTTATAACCGGCAGGCGGATGCCGTTCGTACGGTGAATGCCTCCGTGCAGATGAGTCCGACGGCGGGCTCGGCGTATAGCGGAGTGATCCATGAATACCACCAGGTGAGCGGCTTCGTATTGGCGGCGAGGCCGGCCATGATTCGGGTGATAGGACAGGCGCCGGTCGTTGGCACGAACATATTTGACATGGTGAGCGACGGTCAAACCTTCCGCATCTTTATCCCTTCGAAAAATGAATTTCTGGTGGGACCCACGCAACTTGAACGCGCCACAAAAAACCCAATCGAGAATCTCAGGCCTCAGCACCTCGTGGATGCCCTTTTCTGGCCGCCCATCCACGCCGGCGAGCCCGTGGTGCTGGAACAGGTTGAGGCGCCACCGGCGCGCTACTATGCGCTCAGCGTCTTGCGCGGGAGCGGCTCCAACCTCGAGATTGCGCGCAAAATTTGGTTCGATCGGTCGGATTTGCACGTCTTCAGGCTCCAGATTTACGGGCCTGCCGGAAGACTCGACTCCGATACCAGCTATGCGGATTGGCAAAACGTGCCGCCCCCTAGCCCCCAAGAGAGTGGAGCGCCAGCCACGGCAGACGATAGATCCGCAGGGGGTCCGGCCATCTTTGCGCGAACGCTTCGAATCTTGCGGCCGCAGCAGGATTATCAGCTCTCGGTGATCATCACCAGGCTTGTGCTCAATTCCGATATCCCGGCCGATCGATTCAATCTCATGCAGCCTGCCGGCACGGAACTTGTAAACTTGGGCGCGGGACAGGAGCAGCCACAACCTTGATCGGCCGCATCGTCGCTGCGAATATTTTGCATCGGCCGCTGAGAACATTGATCAGCGTTCTAGCCATCAGTGTCGAGGTCGCTCTCGTCATAGTCATCGTGGGTCTGACCAGCGGGATGCTGCAGGAGACCGCCAAGCGCATCGAGGGCGTGGGCGCGGATATCATGTTGCAACCACCTTCGGCGTCGATATTCCTCGCTTTTAACGGCGCGCCAATGCCGATCAGAATTGGGGACCGTCTGCGGCAATTGAGATACGTGCAATCGGTCGCTCCCGTGCTGCTGCAGTTCAATTCCAGCGGAGGCATCGATGTTGTCTACGGTATCGACCCGGAAAGCTTTCGCGCGGTCTCGGGCGGCTTCGTCTTTCTCGAAGGACACGATATGAACGGCCCGGACGACTTGCTTGTGGACGATTGGGCGGCGCGATCCAAAAACATAAAAGTCGGTGAGACGTTTCGCATGCTGGAACACGATTTCCACGTCGCCGGGATCGTGGAACATGGCAAAGGCGCCAGGATGTTCGTGCCGCTCGCAACTTTACAGGAACTCTCGGGCGGCCGGGACAAAGCTTCGATCTTCTTCCTCAAGTGCACTCGCGCCGACCATACTGCGGCGGTCATAGACCAGATGAAGGCCATCCTGCCGGGCTATGAAATCAGGCCGCTGAAGGACTTCTTATCGCTCATGACTTCGACGAGCCTTCCGGGCCTGGATGCTTTTGTGCGCAGCATGATTGCGCTCGCCGTGGCTATCGGGTTTCTGGTGATTTTTCTTTCGATGTACAGCACGGTAGTGGAGCGCACCCGCGATATCGGGGTGCTGAAGTCGCTGGGCGCCTCCAAGCTCTACATTGTTCAGGCGCTGCTCAGCGAAATTACCGTCATCTGCGGCGCAGGTATTCTTTGCGGAATCGGCGTGAGCTATCTGGCCCGCGCCTTTTTTCTATCCGCTTTTCCCACACTATCGATCCTCATTACGGCCGATTGGATCGTGCGCGCCGCACTCATCGCCGTAGCCGGCGGCCTCGTGGGCGCGCTTTATCCCGCATGGCTCGCCAGCCGTAAAGACGTGGTCGAAGCGCTGGCCTACGAATGACGTCCTCAACGAAGGCACTAGGCTAAATTGCTAGGCGGCGGCGCTCACTCCAGCTAAAATATTTTCACCAGTGACAGGATTCGTTTAGGGAGTGCAGTGGAGCCAATACTGAGGACGGAAAATCTCTGGAAGACTTATCGTTCAGGCAAAGTCCAGGTTTCGGCGCTGCGGGGAGTGAATTTTGACGTCCTCCCTGGCGAATTCATTGCGGTCATGGGCCCCTCGGGATGTGGTAAATCTACTCTGCTCTATGTGATCGGCGGGCTAGCGCAAGCGACCAAAGGGCGGGTGCTGGTGGATGGAAACGACCTTGTGGCCATGAGCGATGCGGAGCGTACCCGGCTGCGGCGGCATAAAGTCGGTTTTGTTTTCCAGCGATTCAACCTGCTGCCGACGCTCGACGCTTTCGGAAATATCGCCATCGCCCAGCATATTCACGGCGACGGATTTGATCCCCACCGGTTCGAGGTTGTTTCCGGCTTGCTCGGGCTCGCCGGGAGGCTGCGTCACCGCCCCGCGGAACTCTCTGGAGGCGAGCAACAAC
>Ga0207149_1154_pt1 | contig 10285 bp, 10 predicted proteins | sample Alteio_BWMinHeat_31_FD_153563 | JGI IMG/M metagenome (GOLD analysis project Ga0207149, IMG submission 153563) | Enriched cells from forest soil in Barre Woods Harvard Forest LTER site, Petersham, Massachusetts, United States -... | ecosystem: Environmental > Terrestrial > Soil > Temperate forest >... | reverse complement strand
TTCTCCGATGCACTTAAGCAATTCATCGAATCCAAACAGCCCAAGCTGATGCTCATGCCGCACACCTATCAGGTGCGAGATTTTGTCCCCAAGCTCGCCACTGCGATGGGAAGGACAGTGATCAGCGACTGCACCGGCTGCAAAAAAGACGGCGGCAAGTTGGTCTTTACTCGCCAGATGTTTCAGGGAAAGCTGGCTGCCGATGTCAGTTTCGCCGGTGAAGCTCCATGGTTTGTCACCTTCCAAAACGGAGCGTTTCGCGCTGACAAAGCCGAGGCCGGAGCTAGCGCGGCTCCAGTTGAGACCGTGACCGCGCAAATTGCCGATGGAGTGATCCGCAACAAACCGCAAGAAGTGTTCAAAGAAGCCAAACAGGCGGTTGACCTTACACAAGCTGAGATCATCGTTTCGGTTGGCCGCGGTATCAAGGAGCAGAAAAACATCGAGTTAGCTAAGCAATTGGCAGAGGCCCTGGGCGGCGAACTTGCCGCGTCTCGCCCCATCTGCGACAACGGCTGGCTGCCCATGGACCGCCAGATCGGGTCTTCGGGGCAAACGGTTGCCCCCAAGCTGTACCTCGCGCTCGGCATCAGCGGAGCGATTCAGCACATTGTGGGAATGAAGGGCGCGAAAACCATTGTTGCGATCAACAAAGATTCAGAAGCGCCGATTTTTGAGATCGCAGACTACGCGGTGGTAGGTAACTTGTTCGACATTGTTCCGCCGCTGATTGAAGAGATCAAAAAGGTAAAAGCCGGAGGCTAAATTTACTAATTGACCATTTTATTGACCATAGATATAATAATGGTCATGAGTGATATTTCTATCTCTGAGTTCAAAGCCAAGTGTTTAGGGCTCATTGAGCAGGTTCAAAAGACGCGACAGCCTCTACGCATTACACGTCACGGGCGTCCAGTCGCGGAAGTAATTCCCGTCGGTCCCGATCGCTCGCGAAAATTTGTCGGGGATATGGTAGGAACCGCCAAGATTGTCGGGGATATCGTCTCACCGGTTATCGAGCTCGAAGACATTGAGGCCTACAGGGATTGAAGCTTCTTTTGGATACTCATATCTGGCTCTGGAGCAAACTGGAGCCTCGTCGCCTGGGCCGGAGGGTAACGGCCGAGTTGTCTGATGTGAACAATGAACTTTGGCTGTCTCCAGTCAGTGCGTGGGAAGCAATTATACTTATGCAGAAGGGGCGAATTCGTGTGCAAGACCCTTTTGCGTGGGTCGATCGTGCAGCTGAGCAGTTACGAGAAGCGCCCTTGACTCGCGAGATTGTGTGCGTCGGTCTGGCGCTGCCAATGATGCATGCCGATCCGGCAGATCGATTTTTGGCTGCGACGGCCAAAGTGCTTAAATTGACATTGGTCACGGCTGACCAAAGATTGCTCGGCCTCGGCGAAATTGCCAGCCTCGCCAACCGCTAGGCATCCTATGCTGAGCTGTTAAGAAATTGTTTACCGTTTTCCAACTGCCATATGCTGATTTTCCGCAAACCCATTGAAGGCATCGAGCGCCCGCAGATGCCCGCTGACGTCGTCATCGTCGGCGGTGGGCCTGCTGGTATGGCCTGCGCTCTACGCCTCTCTCAGCTCATTGACGCACACAACGCGAAAAATCCCGGTTCCCAGCTGAGCAAAGAGAACATCTACGTTCTGGAGAAGGCTCGGGAAATCGGCCAGCACAGCCTCTCTGGCGCACTGCTGGATCCACGTTCGATACGTGAACTGCTTCCCGGTTTTGAGAAGGAAGCTCCACTTGAAGCTGAAGTCAGCGAAGAAGCGGTTTATTTTCTGACGCAAAAAAGTAAGTTCAAGCTGCCCATCACCCCGCCGCCGCTGCGCGACCACGGTAACTATGTCATCTCGCTCAATCGATTCGTGAAGTGGCTGGGCGGCAAAGTCGAAGAAACCGGGATCACCATCTTTACTGGCTTTGCTGGCTCCGAGCTGTTGTTTGACGGCAATCGCGTCACCGGAGTCCGCACCGACGACAAAGGCGTGGACAAAGAGGGTCACCCCAAGTCGAACTTTGAGCCTGGTTACGATCTCCAGGCGAAAGTCGTGATCCTAGCTGAAGGATCGCGAGGTTCGTTGACCAAACAGCTCATTAGCAAGCTGGATCTGACTCGCGATTCGAACCCGCAAGTTTATGGTCAGGGCATCAAGGAACTGTGGGAGGTGCCGGCGGGCCGCATGGCACCGGGTCAGGTCATCTACACCATGGGCTGGCCGCTAACGACAAAAGAGTACGGCGGCGCGTGGATGTACGGCGGCAAAGGCAATATTGTTTCGATGGGTTTCGTGGTGGCGCTCGACTATGCCGATCCGCGGATCGATCCGCAACGCATCTTGCAGGATTTCAAACAGCATCCATTTGTGAGCAAGCTGCTCGAAGGCGGCAAGATGATTCGCTACGGCGCGAAGTCGTTTCCCTACGGCGGTTGGTGGGCAATACCGCCGGTCGCGGGCGACGGTTGGATGGTGCTCGGCGATTCGGCTGGCTTCCTCAATTCAGCCCGGCTCAAGGGAATTCATCTGGCCATCAAGAGCGGCATGCTGGCGGCTGAGACTGCATTTGAAGCATTGCAGAAAGATGATTCGTCAGCCGCCACGCTCGACGCATTTCAGAAGAAAGTCGAATCCAGCTGGATCAAAGAAGAACTATGGAAGGTCCGCAACTTCCATCAGGGCTTTGAGCATGGGTTACTCCCGGGTTTGTTCCACGCCGGTATTCAACAATTCACCGGCGGATACGGCTTGCGTAACCGATACACTGCTCATGCCGGTCACGAGCAAATGAAGAAACTGGCGGAATTACCCGCAGATGGCGGTGCGGAAGCCCATCTGCTCGGCCCCGTAAAGGGCGATGGCAAGCTGACTTTCGATAAGCTCACCGACCTCTATCACTCAGGCACTAAGCACGAAGAAGATCAGCCCTCACACCTGGTCATTCACGACACCAATATCTGCAACACGCGCTGTGTCAAAGAATTTGGTAGCCCTTGTCAGAATTTTTGCCCCGCGAACGTTTATGAAATGGTGGATGACGCTGCCCAACCCAATGGCAAACGCATCAGCCTGAATCCATCGAACTGCGTCCACTGCAAGACCTGTGACATCGCCGACCCGTATCAGATCATCACCTGGATCCCACCCGAAGGTGGCGGCGGACCAAACTACGACGGCATGTGACGAATGTGGTAACCGCAGTCACTCATTATTTTTTCTGAATCGACTCGAGCGGGGGTTGATTCATACAGTCCCGTTACCTCTCCTTAAAGCCCAACCGCGCCATATTCAAATAAGCACGAAAGTAACCTACCCATGGGAAGCGCGTCCCAAGTCTCACCACAAAGTCCCATAACCTATTGAATCGTCTCCGCATGTTGGATTGTTGGAGTATCGTTGTGCGAGAACTTGGGGCCATTTGGGTCCAAAATCTCGCCTAATTGTTGAGCAACCTTACGGTCATCTTCACTCGCCGTGTGAGTGTAGATGGCCATGGTGATGTCGGACCCGGGCGCATGCCCGAGACGCTCCTGTCGCACCTTCATTGGAGTCTGGAGCCTATCCATAAGGCTTCCGTTTGTGTGTCGGAAAGCATGCAGACCGCATCGTCTGATCTTCAGAGAGTCAAGCAATGGGTGCAGCTTTTTCGCCACGAGATGCCCGCGGTCTAAGGGCTTCCCGCCTCTCGTGGCGAAAACCAGATTCAGTAGGTTGGGGCTCCAAGTGCTCAGGAAGGAACGTAGATGAGCAGAGAGTGCAACCGAGATTGCGAACTGTCGGATTGAGCTGGCTGTCTTGGGAGTCTGGATCACGTCGCGCCACACCGTCTGCCGAACGCTAACGATGCAACCCTCCAGGTCAACGTCCTCGATTCGCAACCCGAACAATTCACCAGCGCGCATGCCAGTTTCAGCCGCCAGCCAGTAAAGTGTCCTGTGGGGGTCATCGGCCGCCTTAATGATTCGCTGTATTTCTTCGAGCGTGAAAAAGAATCGCCGCTGATGGGTAATCTTCGGAAGAACGAGCCCATCGAACGGATTGTGTGAAACGTAGTTCCAAGCCTTCGCGGTTTTCCACAGCATACGCAGGGTTAGCGTTAAGTTGAGACAACTCTTCGGCGACAGCGAACAGTTTCGGACGAACATCTGCACATTCTGTGCCCCAATGTCCTTCATCGCGCAATCACCGAAGTACGGGACTAACCAATTTTTCAAGTTGCTGTTGACGGCTGACTGCGTTGACGGCTTGTGCTGAGTGAGGACGCTCTGCCTCCAGAGGTCAGCGAACTCAACGAAAGTCGCCACGCGTAAAGCTCGGTACGTGCTGCTGTTGATCGGAGCAAGTCTTAACCCCAATTCACGCAGCGCCAGTTTCTTGGTGGGGAAGTCCTTCTTGGTGCCGAGGACTTCCGATTTACGGACCCGTAGAAGCTTTCCGCCTGGTTGAATGACGTCATCTCGCCATCGTCCCACCCAGACAAGCTCGCGCGTGCCCCTAAGGAATACACTGCCACGTTGAAATCTCCGGCGTGCCATCCGCTCAAAGTCTCCTTTCAGCGGATTGCCGGTGTTTGCCTCGGTCGAAACAATACCATGAACTGTAACCAAGGTCATCGCACCATTTTGGCTGAGGTGTGCCATTCAGCCCCGCACCATTTCGATTTCTAGGTATCTTGATCGCATGGTGTTCTCCTGCTGTCTCCCATACGCACGGATCGTCGCCCAGAAAGATTAGTAATTGCTCTTCGTGGCGGGCGGCAAGCATCTCGTTTGTCTGGCGCGATGGCCGGACAAACAGCGCACGCTAAACGCATGATTAGAGCCGTTCACGTGTGGCGAACAAACTTGTCCGGAACAGCACGCTGACAAGTCCGGGGACGGAACCTTGCCAAGGGAAGGCTGGTAAAGCAATAATCACACGAGAGCGAGTGGCTCTCGGGTATTCAGTGCGCGATGCCGGGTGACTTTCTATCCAGGATTCTTGTCTTATTCGGAGTGGCGTTGAAACCTCTCAGTACGAAACGGTCTTCGGCTTCCGTTCCAGTCCGATGGGAACATCTTCCGCACGACGAACTCACCCTTGAAATAAAGAGCCGCATTTCATATCGGCAGGCGCACCTCACTGATCTGGAAGTGACGCAGCAGTACCTACGAGAGAGACTGAAGCTGCTCATACTGCCAGAACACGATGAGTATATTAATTGTGTCGCCGCCAACCTGAATCGGGAACTGCGGATCTGCCGGGACGTGTACCGAGACTACTTGAAAGTAATTAACAAGAAGTCACAGACGGCCAAAGCCCGGGTGGCTCTAGATTTCGCAGTTGCCCCGACGGCGAGCAAGCGGCTTAGAGATGAGATTAATGTTTATGTACGGAGTGTCGGCGTCGACGATCTCATGTTCGCCCTGCTCTTTTACCGACTTGCTGACAGACTGATAATGCATCCAAATTTCACCCCAGCTTGGATCGAGCTTGGGAACGTGGTTCGCAGCCTGGTCCCGGACACTTGCCTTCAAGAACTAAAAGAAGTCACTTCTCGCGAAATAAGAACATTGGCCGCGGGTCCTTTTGGCGATCCTGCCCAGCCTTTCGAGCGCTTGGTTGTTAGCTTGGATGGTAATCCACCTAAATGGGTACCGAATGCGATCTGGGATCATCGCAACACGCTTCTTGGCTACGAGCTTTGGCGACTCTGGGATTTTGTATTTCACGAAATCTGTGACCAGCATGCAGCGATCGATTGCGAGGAGCACAGCAACATTGCACTCGCGCTCATAGCACTCAATCCGTTCGACCGGCTGGCCGGCAGAATGTTCTACGAGGCAAGCGAAGAGGATGTGACTCGAGTTTCCGCTGACGTTTTCACTAGCATGGGTCGAGAACTCGACAGAAAGCAAATATCGCTCGCCGACAATCTTGACCCAAAAGGCAAGGAAATTCTGAAGCATCTACAGCGGCAAGGAAAATCAATAACAAGTTGGGAGATCGCTCTCGCTGACAAGAGCGAGCGTTTGTTTCTACCCGAAAGGGCCGCAACACGGGATGAAGCGACCACCCTGAAACAATTCGGAACATTAAGTCGCTGTGCGAAACGAGCTTTTTATCAGGCCAAAGACGCCTACCAGCGAGCTCTCGAAAGAGTCTATGAGCAACGAATACCGGCTCCGATCAAGAAGAATCCGTTTGAATCGAGGTTGTCGTCACTCTGATTGGTGTCGTCAAAGAAGCCTTCGCGACTCTGAGTCCCTAGCACCGGGAGAATATTCCTGGGAGTTGGCTCCGGAGATCGGCGCTATCCGTCACCTGATTACGCCCGCTTGAGGATAAGGCTCAGCGACGTACCGCCTTGTTTCCATGCACCCGCGATCGTTGAATGGTCTTTGTTCATGGTTCCATCGTAAGAAGCCAGACCGGAACTACTCTCGAAGTGCAGGGTAGGTTCTCTATAAGTGATGGCAGTGATCTGGATCCCCGAAGTGTCTTGGTCAGGGTAGTCGATGGTGCCACTGAGAGTTCCGTCCTGCGCGGCGGAAATGTGCACCACAACTCGTTTCTTTGGCTGGGCGCCTGGATCGAGAGTCCCTGCCCAATCTCCCACGATCGGCAGTCCATCCGCTGCCACCGTGAGAACGGGCACAACACTGAACATCAGCGTTAGTCCCAAGCAAAGCACGAATGATAGGGCGAGACGCTTTTTCATAGTCAATGCCAGTTCATACCTCATTTTGGGCAGGCCGGGTGACGCAATCGCATGCGATTGCACCGTCAGCTGGAATGACGCTCTTTAATTTCCTCGATCTTATCTTTCACCTTGTTCTTGGCGTTCTGCACGGACTGACCAATTGTTGCTCGGGACTGGTCGGCCTTTACGGCGGCGGTTTCCTTGTGCGATTCGTGTACCTGCTGGGCGGCGTCCTTCGCATCCCCCCAGATTTCCTTTACCGCACCTTTGGCCTGGTCGACAACGCCCTCGTTAGCTAGTTTTTCATTACCGACGGTTTCTCCGACGCTTTGTTTTACCTTTCCGACCGCCTGATCAATTTTGCCGGAAACCTGTTCTGCATTCATTAGATTCTTCTCCTTTGCTCCCAAATAAGTCTCTCGTGCTCAGTCAAAATGAGCTTTGCCAGGAAGAGACAACCGCAAGATGTCAGCCGGACAAGCCGGAGTCAGCGTTCTTCAGTTGCGCATCCTCATCACGATGCCCCAATTGACCTTTCAGACTCGTGTTACCGCCTTGGTTCTGCTGGTCCTGCTCGGTTGCGCCCTTACCCCGATCTTGATCCTTCGTGTTGTCCATGGATGCTTGCTTCGCTCGCTCCACAATGACATTCTCAACGTGGATGTGCGTTAGTGGAGTCTTCGCTTCTCTTGCACTCTGAAGCACGGTTACGGGAATCCGCAGTACGCGAATGCTTGGGTCTTTTTTTGTCGTTACGAGAACGGCCACTCCATTGGCCTCAGGAAATGGGTCTGAGACCACCTCAAACTCCTCGCCATAAAGCCGCATACGCCTGGCAACGGCATCCCCGAGATGTTTGACATGTGCACAGATTTTCGAAATTGAGGGGAAGGCGACACTCGGGCTGGTCATGACGGATACGGATGCTGGTCTAGAGTACTCGGCAGCGAACTAAGGGTCTGAGCTATAAAGCTCACATCTAGCTATCGGAGCGAACTCAAAGTATCGGGGCGTTCACTCGACCCAAGCGGGTGTAGGATGCAATTTGAAACGAATCAGCGCTTCATTTCGATTTCACGGCGCGCTTCTGCTTGCCTTGCTAGCCTTCCAAGGCTGCAGCGCACTCAATCCTTGTGCGGGAGTGCTCGGCCAGCGCCGGTCATAGGGTCTCTTTCTGCCACTACGATTACGTTCGCAGAAGTGCAGAAGGGTTTTCTTCTCATTGTGAGTGGCAGTCATTTCGTTTCATCTTCTGTGGTGGTTATCAACGGCACGAAGCTAAGCACTACGGCGACGAGTAGTCAGCAGTTGGAAACCATGATTACGACTGCCGTGATCTCCGTTCCGGGAACGGCATGCGTGACCGTCAGTACTCCGAGCGGAGACTCAGGAAACCTTGGCTGCACGATCGGTGGAACCACCGTGCCCTGGTCTTGACGATCACCTAACGCAGAAGGCATGGAACGGTTTTCCCAAGGGAAGAAATCGCGCCAGCGTGGAAGCGACTACCTCAAGGCCAAGCGCATCGCTCCTCCCTGACGCTCAAAGTTGATCTGTAGGATGGTCGGGTGGTCCTTGGTGAAACTGCCCGAGATTGTGGCCGTCTGTTCGTATTTCTTAGGCGTGGAACGCACACGAACGCGGATACGGTGTTTGCCGGCCGTTAACCGGATGGTCTCAGTTTCTCGGACATCCATTCGAAATGGATTCCAGTGCTTCTTGATCTGACCGCGCAATGGACGATCAAAGGCCAACTTATCGTCGATCCACAGGGAAAGATGCGCCTTCGAGAAGCGATGTTCAATACGTATATCCAATGTGGAATCTGCGATGGCTTTAGACGCCGTCGTGGAATCGGACGTTCTTTCAGCGCTGCGGTCGATGTTCTTGGGATTGCTCCCTGCGGGAACTGGTCCTCCACTCGCGGCTACAGACTCTGGCGCAGTTGTCTGACTTGAACTTCGCGATGGATGCCGTTGGCGAAACACAAAAAAACATAGAATGATCGCTGCAACCAAGGACGCGAGGCCTATGCGCACCACTGGCATGCGCCACCAGCGCAAGACTTTTGAAGGGAAGAATGAGCGTGCTTTTCTCACCCCGTGAATCGGCGTTTCAAGGAAACCAACAGAGACAGGGTTTGCCGAAAGAATGTCTGCCGTAGTGTCGCTGTCGGACCGAGTGACGCCTACTCCGCTTGGAAAAGAAGCACGGTTGTCACCTTTAGATCTAGCCTGTGCTCGTTCTCGCAGCTCACGGAGATCGAGAGCAAATTCCAATCCGCGCTGGTAACGCTCCCCAGGATCCTTGGCCATGGCACGTGCGACTATGGCATCCAACTCGGCAGGAAGATCAGAATTGAGCGCGGTTGCCCGAACAGGATCGCGGTTGGCAACCTTGAAGCAAACGGTGATTGCACTGTTGCCTTGAAAAGGCCCGTAGCCGGTCACCATTCGGTAGAGGATCGCACCTAACGAGAACAGGTCGGAACGTTTGTCGACCGGCGCACCCTCCAACTGTTCCGGTGACATGTAAGCCGGTGTACCCACCGCACGGCCCGCCAGCGTCAGCTGAGCCAGGTTCACTTTCGCAATGCCAAAATCCGCAATCTTGGCATGCCCTTCGTGTGTGACCAAGATGTTGGCAGGTTTCATGTCACGATGGACTACGCCATGGGCGTGGGCATGATCGAGTGCCTCTGCCAGTTCCTCACCTAACAGAAGGGCAGTGTTGAGTGGTAGCGTCTTAGTATTTTGCGAGAGGAGTCGATCCAGAGATTGCCCTGCAACGTACTCCATGACTATGTAAGCAGTATGGCTCTCCGAGTCCTCTCCCGTATCGAAGATGGTAACGATGCCAGGATGCAACAGACGACCGGCTGCCTGAGCCTCATTAAAAAATCGATCTCGGTATTCTCGCTCGTCCTCCGGATTCTGACCGTCGAGCGAGATCGTTTTGAGCGCTACAAACCGGTCGATCTTGGGATCGCGAGCCTTGTACACCACTCCCATCGCTCCGCGGCCGAGCTCAGCGATGATCTCGTATCGTCCGTATTGTTTACCCCACCGCGTTTCCATCGGGCTCACGGATACCTGGCAGAAGACACTCGCTTACAGTGTAGAGGGTGCCTCCCGCGTTACGACTGTTGGGCACCGCACCCAAGGGTTACCGTGGTAATCGTTCTTCCATGACCCACGACTGCCTTCTCAAACTAGGTCGAATGGTACGTCGCTAAAAATACCCGGCAGTCACAATTGCTAAAATTTATGTACTAGTGGCTTATCCTTCTAGCTCTCGACCCTACGACAGAGGCGACTAGGTTGCCGGTGCGGACACCGAGCGGCATTCGATTCGAAGAGGCCGTGGAGTAGCGGAAGGAGCAAAACCGTCCCACCTCCCTCACCGACGATTTTGTACAGCGTCTACGTCCTTATCACCCTTGCCCTTGGAGAATACGGGGTTATCAATCGTTCCACCGATGCGAAAGGGAAACTGCAACTTGCCGTCTTTTAATGTGGCTCCGGACAGCCGGGCAACCGTGTTGGTGAGGAAGCTCTCCTTGGTTGTAATCTCTGCCAACCCGCGA
>Ga0207149_1153_pt1 | contig 10366 bp, 9 predicted proteins | sample Alteio_BWMinHeat_31_FD_153563 | JGI IMG/M metagenome (GOLD analysis project Ga0207149, IMG submission 153563) | Enriched cells from forest soil in Barre Woods Harvard Forest LTER site, Petersham, Massachusetts, United States -... | ecosystem: Environmental > Terrestrial > Soil > Temperate forest >... | reverse complement strand
TGTTGGGCGGCCAATTGGATTTTTAGCTGATCCTGGACCCATTGAAGAGCTTTTTCTACGCCGATGGGACGGAGATAAGAGGTGCCCTTTTTAAGTCGTTTTAATTCGCGTGAGATCCCCGTCTCTGCGATATAGAGTGATTTCAGCCAGAGGTATAGGCATTGATTCTGATTGACAAGCAGGGTTTTGATTTCGATATTTCCCTCTTTTTGGAGGCCTGAGAGTCTGGATTCGATAAGTGTGCGGGGTGCTGTGAGGACTTTCTCTGCTTCCAGGATGAATTCATTGACGGGATAGCAGGCATGCCCATCGCCGGCTAATTGGGAAAGGACGTATTCGATTCCTGCATCAATTCTTTGTGAGGATTCTATACCGATCCCCATTTTCTGGGCGAATTGGTCTGCACTTTTAAAGCCTATTCCGTGAATGTCTTTTGCCAGACGGTAGGGATTATCTTTGATTTTGACAATGCTGTCGGTGCCATAGAACTTAAAAATTTTTTGAGCAAAAGAAGGGCTGACTCCATAAGTTTGGAGAAAGACCATGACATCGCGGATCGATCTTTGATTCTGCCAGCAGGAGATGAGTTTTTCGCAGCGTTTGGGACCCAGTCCGGGTACTTCACAAAGCCTTTCTGGGGAGGTGTCGATGACGAGGAGGGTGTCAGCGCCGAAGTGGTCGACGATGCGGCTTGCATACGTTTTTCCTATCCCTTTGATTAAGCCGGATCCCAAATATTTACGGATGCCTGCGACGTCTGCTGGGATATGGATTTGGAATTCCTTAACTTCAAATTGGCGGCCATGGATGAGGTGATTTTTCCAAATTCCTTTGCAAAGGACGGATTCGCCGGGTTGGATGCCTGGCATGGTACCAACGATACAGGTTAATTCACTCAGGTGAGGCTGTTTAAGTTGGGCGACTGTGTAGCCGGTTTCCTGACTTTGAAAAGTGATACGTTCTATGTAGCCGCTAATTTGTTCCATAATGATCTCATAATGGAAGGAATTATATAGAAAACGCATATGGAATAAAATTGTTTTTTTATTGGATGTAAGACCATCTCTGACTGCTTTTTCGGTCGGGCCCGGACGGCCTGACCACATTCTTTTAAATAAAAACATAATTTTATTGTTATTTTATTTGTATTCATATTTATGTATGATGTATAATAAGAATAGCGAATTAAATGATTTTATGGTCAAAATGATTTATATTAAAAAAATATAATACATATAATTTACTTAACTGAAGAGGTTCTTTTATGGCTACTCCTCTTAGCGCGAATAGTACTCCCCGTGTAGATCAAAATCCTCCTGTCCAGGGGGGCCAACTGCCCATACCGGCAGCAGGGCAAGCACAGGCCGTGGCTCAAGCAGTAGGTCAAGCGGCAAATCCGCCAAATCTAGGTGGGGTTCCTGGTGCAGGTGGTGCAGGAGACGGCGCACGAGGATTAGCAGGACATCACAGTGTAACACCATTGGCACCTCCATCAGGTCAGCTAACAATTAGCCCTAAAATTGCACAAATTCTGAAGGATAAAGATAAAAAGGACTATAACAGCATAAAAGTTCTTAGCGATGTAATGAATGATTTGAAGGATAATGGAATCAAGCTGGATGATATCAAGCTGACCAAAAAAGAGCAAACCACAGTTGAGCAAAGATATGATAAAGAAGGAAATAAAACGAAATTTTTTAATGTTACTGTGACCTATGTTGTGAAAGTTAAAGGCATGGAGCCGCCCATAGAAATTACTCAAAAATATTCACCCGAAGTAGAAGGAGAAAAAAATGCCGTTGTTGCAGTGTTGTATCATGCTAATATGGTGATGGACATGGCAAACCATGAGACTGGTATGACAAAATTGTTTGTCTCTCCAGAAGATCTAGCATTTGTGGCTAGAGCTTTGGCATCAGACAATGCATGTTTAAACTTCGAATCAAAAAAGGGAGGAGACCTTTCAACATCGAAATTGGTCGATTATCGTGTGACTAATAAAGATGGTCAATCTTCAATTGCATATAAAATGCCTGTAGATCAAAACAAGGAACGATTTGCCCATCTGGAAGGTAAAAGCAAAATCGTAAAAGATGTTGATCAAGATACACTGGTTAATAGTGATTATGTTAGATATGCATCCGAACTTAGTGCATCGGTCAGCCAAGAGGGTTTTGAATACGATGATTCCATGGCTTTCACACAAGCTTTTGCAAATTCTAGCGACAAGGCCTTAGATACTCATATCCGAGATATTGTAAATGACTTTAACGCAGCAGAAGAAAAATTTAAAGAGAAAGAGAAGGAGTTCTATAAAACGGGTTGGTTTACAAGAAAGCATACAATTAATGAGGAGAAGAAGGTTGATTCCGAGGGGTATGAAAACGAAGAAGAGCAATTTACTATTCTAAAACAGAAATTTTATGAACATAAAGAATTGTATGACAAGGACAATGAAGCTTCTTGGCCTTATATAGAATCATATTTAAATATAGCACAGGAAGGAACAGCAAATATAGATAAATCTACCCGACAGAAATTGATTGAGGATAAACTGGCAGAACGTGAACAAGGTTTGCTCAATCAAGAACAAGTGATTAAAGCAACTGGCAAAGAAACAGTGGAAAAACGGTTAACCTTAAATGATCATGTACGTGACCTCGTCGAAATTTATAGAAATCTCAATGCGCATAAAGCACGTTTGAACAAAATGAAAGAAACACTGGAATCGAAGAAGGTTAGTAATACAACTTCAACTAATAATGAAAAAGCGGCTAGATTTATCGCCAAATTAGATAATATTTTGAAAGACGGTTCTAGTTTGTCAAAAAAAATAACCGAAACTCAAACTAGGTTAGAAATAATAAAAGCAGCATTTGTGCCAAAAGCTGAAGACGATGTTTTCGATGACGCTGTAGATACACTTGTTAGTCCAACACAAGGAACAGAGTATCCACGAACAAGAAGCGTAAGTATTGCATCTGAAGATAGTGATTATGAAGACGCTTCAGATCAAGGTCCTGTTAGTCCAACACAAGCAACAGAGAATTCACGAACAAGAAGCATAAGTATTGCATCTGAAGATAGTGATTATGAAGACGCCGCTTCAAATCTAGTCGATGCTGCGGCCGCAACTAGCGCCGTGGGTAATACGTCATTTACGGCTCGTCCTGATCAAGACACTACGCCCCGCCAAAATGACACTAGTAAATGGAAATGGTATGATTACTTCTGGGAATAAATAAAATACAAGCGATCCAAGCCATAGCCAGGACTGAGAGTCCATCTTTAAAATAAATGGAGCATTATCATCTTGCCTATTTTGCCGCTCTGCGATCATCCTTGTCATTGTTTCTTTTTATCTGAGATATAATGATAAGCATGATTGCATAGCGGCAAAATAGGCAAGATAGTCTGGGATTAATATTGGCCTGGCTACGATTTATTCACTCTCCAAGACTTTGACGCACGCCAAAGATTCTTGATATGTCAAATCAAAACCCTTGTTACAGATGATTCGACGTGCAAAGAGCCTTTTTCAGCTTGTCCTTCGATTTGGCGAAATTGCGTATTCCTTCAGCTAGCTTTTCAGTGGCCATCGCATCCTCGTTAAGCATTAGCCGGAAGGTCTTTTCATCCATTGTGATTTTCTTGATATCCATCTTCTTGGCCTTTTCCGAATCCAATTTTCGAGGAACATCTCCCTCCATATTGTCCAGCTCCTCCAATAATGATGGCGCTATCGTTAACAAATCGCAACCTGCCAACTCCAGAATTTGCCCTGTATTCCGAAAACTCGCGCCCATAATAGCCGTTTTGTAACCAAACTTCTTATAATAATTATAAATCGTCGTCACAGACTTAACACCCGGATCTTCTGCTGCAGGATAGCCTTGCACCTTTTCAAATGCCTTAAACCAGTCAAAAATGCGTCCAACAAAGGGCGATATCAATGTCACTTGCGCCTCGGCACAATGGATCGCCTGTGGAAGACTGAACATTAAAGTCAAATTGCAATGAATGCCCAACTTCTCTAATTCTTTCGCAGCCAAACCTCCTTCCCACGTTGCTGCTAACTTGATCAAAACCCTCTTGCGGTCTACACCCATCTCTTCATAAAGGGCGATCAGACTCTTCGCCTTTGCAATGCTGCCTTCCGTATCAAAGGAAAGATTTGCATCCACTTCTGTTGAAACACGACCAGGAATTAACTTTAATATCTCCACACCGACGTTGACGAACAATTTATCCAATAAAAGCTCGCAGCGATCTTCCGATGTTTTTCCCTTTTTTTTACAGTAATTTTCAGCATCTTTAATCAGGGCCTGATATTCAGGTTTTTGTGCAGCGCTTTCAATTAAACTCGGATTAGTCGTCGCATCAGTCGGGTGGTATTGTTTTATCGACTCAATATCACCCGTGTCGACAACGATGGTAGTCAATTTTCTTAGTTTTTCTAATTTACTGTTCATGGGTACTCCCTTCACTAAATCCTGTTGCAACTCTTCGCATCTTGGGGTCAGTCACGCAATTTGCAATTTGAACCCACGACTTCCGTCGGGAGATTCAAATTACAAATTACAAGCCAGACCCCAAGATGTGAACAGTTAAATTCTGTTTTGCTCAACACTATACGATTTCCCGATATTTTTCCAATGAAGGGGTGTCGATCGTTGGTTCAATCCGAAAACAAATCGACAAGGGGCGGTCTCCCATTCTTAAATCGAGAGTCGAATTTAGGCGCGTTAAAAGAAGTTTGTATGGAATTTTGACTTCTCTTTCCCCTAAATAGATGGCTATGCAAGTATCAGACAAGATTTCTTCGGATAATTGAATCTGGCGGCACAGATTTTCAAACTTTTTCATTTGCCTTTTCAAATCATCATTAAAATCATAAAGCAGATTGCAATCGGGACAGACGATTTTTTCGTTATTGTCCATCTCAAAAATAGAAAATTGTATGGGCTTTTGGCAAGATTGGCAACTAAATTGAAGAGAACGACACTTTTGCATAGTAAATTATTGTCCTTTAAATGGTTGAAATTTATCACATGATGATAACAGGTTTAAGCAGTCTCAATCAATATCTTTTTTAAGATACTCGGATTGAAAGAAGCCGAATATTACGACTTCCTGTGCCCGAGCCCGTGTCCGTGCCCGTGCCCGTGCCCGTGCCCGTGCCCGTGCCCGAAACATAGCCCGCGTCCTTACCATTCTCCAAGGTTGAAAGATTGCCTGTGCGTTGGCGTGAGCACGAACAACAGTTCGGGCACGGGCACGGGCACGGGCATGGGCACGAGAAGGATCAATGGGCGCGGGCATCGGAAGGGATGCGGGCTTGAGTGATTGTTCGGGCACGGGCACGGGCACGAGAAGGATCTACAGGCACAAGCAAACATAGAATTATTTAAATTTTTATTAATAATTATAAATTTTGTTATAATAATGTTTATGAGGGGGTTTTATATGAGTTGGAGACCCATTGATTTTCTCGGAATAATAGAACTTGATCGGAAAATCGTCGATCAACTCGAACAATTTTTGCAAGAAAAACGAAACCGATTGATTGTCAGACTCTTAAAGGTTATTCCTCTTCCATCTCAAGCTGTTTCGATAGATCTTGTTGAGCCCGCTTCGACCCAATCATCGTCAAGCTTTTCTTTGGAATCACAAAGTGCTCTGATTTCTAATCCCCCCTCTTTTGAACAGGCGAAAGGTAAAACGAGATTGACTGATGAATTGGATAGTTTTAGCAAAAGGGTCCGTTTATCCATAAAAAGAGATGCGGATTCCCCGCAAATGAGCGTACAAGCTAATCGAACATTAAAAGATGTCAATTCTGCATTATGGGAATTCACAGAAGTACTGGAAGGGTGCGTTGTTGAATTATTTCAACAAGTCAGGCAGGTGCCAATTCATCGTTGGCATTATTCAATTGCCAGCGTGGTGCACGATATCAAGGAAATTCTCATCCACTATATCGAGGACCTCCTATGGATAATACAACGTTTGGAAAAACCGTTAAAAGAGTATTGTCAAACCTTTCATGTTAAGCCAAAGCAAACCTGGCGCGATTGGTTGTCTTTCAGGAGCAGCTATCTCGATCCTCAATTATCCAACAATCTTTACAAAACTGAAGAATATCTGAAAACAGAATACGAAGTGTTTGATCAATCGTATAAGGAGTATATTTCTCTAAACGAAAAGACTGAAGAGGCGATCGGAAAAATCAGGAGATATCCTATTCTTGCCTTATTGAGTGTTAGTGAACAGCAGTTTTATGTGAACGTGTACCGGTTAATAAAAATGATGGAGCTCAACCGGAAATCTAAAAGAGATATTGGATTTGACACTGCAAAAGCCCTTCAGCATTTATCTAGCGTTGAAAATATCATCGCTATTTTTCAATCCTATTACAATGACCTTAAAGAAGCATTTTTTAGAAGCAGCCTAGAATGGAAGTCGTTGGATCGAGAAGAAGAGTATTATCCAGAATCATTTGACAGGCTGAAATACAAAATCAAGGAATATCAGGAAGAATTGAATGAACTATCACAAACGATGCGGAAGTATCGGGCTTTCATATTGAAAAATGATCCAAACCCCTATGTGAGGTCACGTTGGGGATTTACTGAAAGGATTGTAGCGCCTGAGCCAGAGAAGGCAAAAAAGTTGATGAATCTGATTTTTTCCGCTGAAATTTTGGACCAATATTTTGCCCATTTTATTTTTGCAATGGAGAAGGATCCTCGTGTTCAAGAGGCGAATGAGGATCGCGCGCGTGAAGAGATCGAAGCGATATTGCACGAGATGGGGCAGCCGTTGATTTCCCGGAGCATGATGCGGCATCGTGCTGAGCGTTTTTTGGAAGAGCTGAAAGCTTGCGATGAAATCGGCAGTCCGAATCTGTCGACCATCTATTTTGTCGAGGATGCCCTTTCCAGGGTCATGCGTGAGGACTGGAGATATCATGTGTTGCATGAGTTTCCATTATTCAAGCAAATCTATACCCTTCATCAAGGCCTTGTAGGCTCTGTTGAAGACCCTTCTCATGCCTATCGTATAGAGCGATTCAATGAATTATTTAAAGAGATAGAGAAATGGGTTGATAACAAGGCAATCTATTCTCATTTGCAGGAGATCGAGCATGATATCAACGACATGAAGACCTACCTGCAGGATTTTTTGGCCTCGGTTCAGCGCATAGCCAGGGATAAATCGCAAAATCCATTTTTGGACGAAACTCTGGTAAAACTGGGCAGAAAACTCTTAGAATATCGTTATTTGTTTGGTCGGTTTTTTTTACATATCATGACGAAAAACAATGATGGTGCGCAGCTGAGAAACCATTTTTTATTTGTTGACCAGTACTTTGAGACGGTGGAGAATTTGTTGAATCAGCTAAGAGGGGCTTGAGTTTGTCAACACCCTCTAAGAGGGAGTTGACAAATTTTTCACATACCCCGACCAAGGGGGTATGTGAGCTGTTCCAAAGATGGGTGGCTTATAAGCCGCATGGAGGACAAGAGCATGCATGGCTTGAGTATGTAGAAGATGGGTAGTTGTTATGGCTTGAGCGGTGGTGATGGTGTCCTCCTCCGCTTGTTGTTGCGATGACAATCGCAGCTATAACCAATGCTCCGATGGGGAGCGCAGCAGAGTAATAGGATGCACGGCAGCTGTCACAGTAGGCTGGGCAGCATTCATCGGTACAGCTTGTTGGTTGGCAGCAATCTGGTTGTGGTGGGCAGCAATTTCCATTGTATTGTTGAGCCTGCATTTGCCCGCTAAACATAGCTAAAGCAGCTGTAAGAGCTACTATAATCTTCTTTTTATTCATATCCATTCTATCCTTTCAATTCATTTCAGGTTGTTAATCGCCCGGACTTCGAAAACACTTTTTGCGATGAAAAATATCTTCATTGCCGTAGCGCCAATAAAGTCGGTGATTCATTACGCCACTCTTATCGCTAAAAAATTTTTTTTTTGCAATATAAATTTAACTTTTTTTTAATACTCTTAGTGGCTGTGGCATCCAGTAATCGTTCTTGCGGGAATGTTGTTCTGGTATTTATAACTGTTGTAATTGCTATAACTTGAAGAAGACGAAGAGGATACTGAGGATGAGGATGAGGATGAGGATGAGGATGAAAAAGATGAACTGCTATGAGAGACGCGTTTCGAATTGGCTATGCTGCCTAGGGCATCTTGTGAGCTAGAAGCATGCTTCTTCTGTTTTGCGTCCGCTAAACCAAACAAGATAGCAGCTCCGACGATGGCAGCAACAGGAATGTAGACGGACCAATGGGTTGTGCGAGAACTCTCTTCATAGGCACTTGGATAGCATTCAGCCTCTTCCTGACATGTATCGTTTTGGCCATAAGTTGTTGCAGTTGAGATTGCAAAGATTAATGTCGTCGTGATGACTCGCTGCCATATGTTCATATAACATCCTTTTTTATTGCAAAGGACCTCTTATGGTATAAAGTTAAAATTTTATCAACATCTTTTTTTCTATCGCTTCTTCCACAGGTATTTCCTGTCAGCCTACTTAAGCAGGCATTCTAATTTGTCCCGAAATGCATCAGATATCACGCAAATATAAGAGCGCCCCAAGCGGATGGTAAACGTCTTTCCATCAAGGAGTTTCTCAATCAATACATCGGCAATATTCCCGGGAATAAGCAACTTCTGACCTCCTCCAAGCAAAAAGGGATTGATAGTCCATGGTTCTTGGTCCTCCCATTCAATCGTTAAAGTTGTTCGAGAGGGATCGTCCTTTAAGGAAGGGGCTTCCAGTAACAACAGGTTAACATAAAAACGGAGACCGGCAGAATTGTGGACGATTTCCAACTCCAAATAAGAGAATTCTGTGTCAGGCCCCAATACAAGGCGTCCTCCATTAAAACTTGGACATCTAGTGTGGATTTCTTGAAGATCCCAATGCCTGCATTTGGCCGAAGCACAACCCGTTAAAATCATGAGGCAAAGGGCCGGGAGGGCCCTTTGAAGAAAATGGAAAACCATGATCAGGCTATTTGCAATGGCAATCGCAGCTGCAACTGTGATGAGCTGAGTAGGAATAAGAACAATAAGAAGAAGGACAAACATCGCAGTGAGAGAAAAAGGAGGAGGACGATCGATGATCGTGCGAATTTTGGACGGCTATTGCAATAATACCTACAATAGCAACTGTACCGAGAGCAATTGCTGGAGCTAGGTTAACGGCTGCACGGCATTCATCGTAGGCATATCCACCGGTATCGGTGACGTAGGCTGCATGGGCGTCGCGGGGTATAAGGCTCGTCATCCCAATGAGGAGCATTAGAACAAGCATTTTTTTAAAAATTGACATAGGGATCCTTCTTAGTGGGTTACATGCTATATAATTGATCTTCTATTTTTTGTAAAAAGAGACCATACCATTCAGGACTGATTTGTTTGTAGTTGTTCTTGATAGACTCTTTAAATGGGGTCCACACATGACTTTGAAAATCGGTGCTATTGAAAATTTTCTCCTGGAGATCGGACAATGTAATCTCCGGATTTTCTGTTTGGGCTGCTGCAATCTGCTCTTTCCACTGTTTCAATAGTTTCGACGCATCAGCCTTCAATTGCATTCGCTGCTTTGGGTCTGGAACCAGTTCATAAATATCTTTCGTGATTTTTAATGATCGCATGGATGCGAAAAAATCTTTGTAAAAGTTTGCAAATTCCTCTTTCAGGGCCGATGCATTCATGATGTAGATGATTTTGTTTTTCAGTAATATGACTTGCATGGAACGGATCAGGCCCCATTGCGACTTATAGTCAACTTGCGAGAGGTTTCCTGTTCCCGCATCCGTCGTGATATTTCCTAAGTCCTTCCATTCCTCTCCTCTGGCAGCAGTCAGATTTTTGATACTTTTCAGATATTGTTTGAGAGTCCCTTGATAGGGTTCGGAGCTGATATTGATCGAGGGTGGAAGTCCGGATTGACCTTTCCCAAGGACCATCATGCGGACGCTTGGTGGGAGGGCTTTTGAATCTGCAAGCTGCCATTTTGCAGGAGGTGAAAAATAGACAATGATGTCGTCTGCATCCGTAGAAGCTTGTTTTTGTAGTGTCATTTGCTGTGCGCAGTTGGAGGGGAGCGCTATACAGAGGCTTATTGTAAGAATTTCAAAGACAAGTTTCTTCATCAGCTGACCATATGTTGAGTGAATGAGCATTATAAGCACAACAGGGAAATATGGGAAGAAAATTTTCATCAGGAAATATGCCTTGAAAATTACTCAACTTCCGCATTATGATTTGGACAAATACTAGCCATTTCCACAACCATTTCATGAGTGCCGCAAATGAAAACATTGGACAAAAGCAAAGA
>Ga0207149_1152_pt1 | contig 10424 bp, 12 predicted proteins | sample Alteio_BWMinHeat_31_FD_153563 | JGI IMG/M metagenome (GOLD analysis project Ga0207149, IMG submission 153563) | Enriched cells from forest soil in Barre Woods Harvard Forest LTER site, Petersham, Massachusetts, United States -... | ecosystem: Environmental > Terrestrial > Soil > Temperate forest >... | reverse complement strand
CGACCAGCATCACTGCGAACATTCCGGCCCGGGTATGAGAGCCGCTAGAATTGTCACTTGCTTTGATAGCACGAGCCAAAAATCCAAGAGTGCCTGCATGTCTAAACCAGCATGTGACTACATCGATCATACGATTAAAACAGGTCATGAAAATTTGTTTCAGCGTACGGATCCGAGTAAACATCGGCCAAAGACACTGAGTGGCGCTTATTGGGTTTCAGACCCAGATGGACGATGCGATCGGGACAAAGAACACGACTGTGATGTCGACGATGACACTGTTCATCACGAATGTGATAGGGATTCGAGGCGATAACGATTTCCTTGTCGATGGACCGATCCCTCAGGCAAAAATTTTTAATTTGGGTCTTCTTGATCTTCATACCCATTAAGACCTTGGGATTGGATGCTTTTGAAATTCAAGTTTATGATTCCAATATAAATGACGTCGGGGTTTTTATCCTGGAGAATCACGTCAACTATGTGATATCAGGGCTCACATCGCCCGATTACACCGGCCAACTCCCAAACAATCATCTCATCCATTGGACCTACGAATTTGCCAGAGGAATGACTCCCTCTTGGGAACTGGGAGCCTATTTGCAGACAGCCACCACGCTCAACCCTCAGGTTTATTATGCAGGAGTTAAACTTCGGAGTAAATTTGCGGTTCCAAAGAAATCTCTGGCGGATAGCCGCTTCCAACTGGGAGTCAACGTGGAAATCTCCAATATCCCAAACACCTTTGAACAAAGCCGGTGGGGCGGAGAGATCCGACCTATTTTTGGTTATTCCTGGAGTCGAGTCACGGCCATTATCAACCCGAATCTCGAATTTAATTTTAACTTGACCAACATCCCCGCGTTCTCACCCTTGATGAAAATCAGTTTGGACACCCTTCACGGCTACGCTCTCGGCCTGGAATCCTACTCGGGAACAGGTCAAATTAATAACGTGGGATCGTTTGATCAGCAGGAACACTATTTGTTTGCGACCTTTGATTTATTGGGGAGGGCCCTAGAATTGAATGCCGGAATCGGGGGCGGCCTGACCTCAAGTTCCAACAGCGCAGTCATTAAGACGATTGTAGGTTTTGAGCTCTAAGATCAACGAAAGTCATGGTTCAACTATTCCTCTGTTGAAGAGAGGCGACCACAGGCTCGAGCCTCGGTTTTCCCAGTTAATTCTTTTTTGTCCAAAGTCTATGCCCCTACAAGTTTACACAAACAAGGGCTTAAGAATCCCCCTAAGAGAACCGAACAAGGGATATGGGACGTGGACTGAAATTAAAATCAAAGATCCTCTTTGGAGTCTTGACAGGTTTTTTATTCATCGCCTTTCAAAATACGTCTTCACCTCCAGCTATTACATATGGCCCCAGCTCTTTTTATTTTGGCTACTACGCGAGTGCGCGAGCAGGTATGAAGTCTTGATATTACTTTTTAGAGCAATTTTTTATTTATAAAGAAGGATGGTAGTATGAAACGTGAGATTTAGGTATTGCAAATGAACTCTCAGTTATTGGCCGAAAAATTTATGCGGTGGGTCCTCTCATTGGATCTAAAACTGATAATGACTCAGATCCAACAGAAACAAATGATGGAATATTTATGATTTTAGCTGAAATAAGCAAAAGGTTTGAGAAAATCAGTTGTACCATTGAAACCCAGGCATTGGCAGCCGCCCATACAAATTTTGATAGAAGTCCGTCAAGTGGAAGAACCCCTCTTGTTTTGGTGAAGACTGCTTCTGATGTGTAGTTTTGGCAATATCTGAATAATATTTTAGATAACTTGCGTCTATAACCATTAATCTTCCCATGGCATATTATACCAAGTTAGGAATTCATAGGCTGCTGAGTCAGAGATGCTGTAGGATTGACCTCGAGAGTTAAAGCGTTCTGATTTTACTCCTGCGTCTCTGAACAAAGTCTCAACTATAGGCATAATTTTCTCAACGGAATCCTGAAGATCATAGGCTCCATCTCGAACGAAGTACGGCTCAATCCTATGATTTTGGAGGATGACGAATCAAAAATTCTTTTGGCTTGACCACTTGAACCCCATGATAGTTTGAAACTTTCAGTAAATGCTTATCACCACTCACGATCCATGGCACTTGGGCAATGATGGCACATGAAAAAAATTTGTCATCGTCTGGATCTTCGCATACTCGAATATGATGTCTCGGAGAGTTCACAATTTCAGCATTACCTTCAAGAGTTGTAAGTACTTGAGGGAAGTCGATTAGTGGGTATTTTAAAGAAAGACCATGACCAATTCTTTGATACTCTTCAAGAATTTCAAGGGAAAGGACAAGATTTATTTTTCCTGTGATCCAAGCCTTCAAAATACGATTGGGTGGACCATCCCAAAACACTCCTGAAACGAAGACATTCGTGTCAAGAATAACTCTCATCTGTTACGACGTGCTTTCTTGACAATGGCCGTAACGTCAGATTTTTTAAGACCTGCTTCTTTAGCCTGAGTGCGAACCTTTTTTATTAGATCATTAAATTGGTCCAATGAAGGAGTTTGCAGAGTCTTAAGAATTACAGTGTCCCTGTCGCCGAGCACTACAAACTGAGAACCTTCATGAAGTCCCAAGCGATCTCTGACCTCCTCAGGGATAACGACTTGTCCTTTGGATGACATCCTTGTTGTGGCTAGATTTGTCTTACGCATTTAATAACTCCTTTCTTACTAGTAAGATTATAGCTAAAAAGCAAAGAATGGGCAAGTGCAAACACCATTGGAAAGCACAGGCGGTTCACTTAATAGACCTAATCAGCGGTTTTAAGAGGTTCCAACAAGTGTAGCCAGCTTTTCACAAATGCACCCAAAAGGGATGCGCACTTGCTCCAGCCTTGGGCGAAAGCCAAGACGCCCCTCCCTGAGATCATCAAAGAATTTGGATTCGTCCTGGGTGAGGTCATTCAATTTGCCAGTAAAACGGGATTCTTCAGGTTCCTCTCCGCAAAACTGACGAAACCTTAGGAATGTATCGGAGTCCATAAGGAATGGTTGAGCCTGAGGCAAAAAACTTCTTAACTGGGTTAGGATGGCAAAACCATGGGTGTCAATATCGCCCCAATATATGACCTCACGCTCCTTTGTGTTGTGGGTTATGCCCTCGATAAACAATCCCTTCTCCCAAATTCCACCCTTAGAGTAGATGGCTTTTCCAAATGACTCGACTAAGCACTTGACCACTTCGCCATTGCTATGCAATCAACCTATTATCCAAGGGCGTGTCGATGAGCCTCGTTGCTCAGTCACTGGGAAATACCCTCTCAATATGCCAACAATATTATGTGGGTTTTGAGTTAACCAATGAATCGATAGAGGCCGTCACTTCCATAGTGAATCGCAAAAACTAAAGTATTTGTGGCAAGAAAAATTTTTTGCAAATAACTTAGACACCTGGATACCCAATTTTGTTCGGTGCCACTTTTTGGCACAACATTAACCCCGTAGATCCGTTAAATCCTTCAATAGATTCATAATTATGGCATCAATCTGGAATAGGTATCTTAGTTTGGTTATTTATTGATTCTCTATTTTTTGGGTCTTTAAATAAACAACCAGATAAAACTCGAACAGGAGCACGAAATGAAAATCGGATCTCATTGGAAAAAAGTGGCCTTTATATTTGGACTCACACTCACTCTTACTAATCTTAGTCAGGGTTGGGCGATGACATGCAGACAGGAAACGGAACTGCTTGCAAAAGATCCGAATTTGGTAATAAACACCCGAGTCGCCTTGATTACCTCAGTAGATGCCCTAACTAAATTCTTAGAAGATACAGGCGATATAGACCCCGCAAACCATCAATATACACATAGCCGAGCCGAACTTTTCTATCGGGACCTGGGGCAGGATGGAGTTCAGAAAATTGCCCGGGATTTATTGATGACTCATCGACATTTGGCTCAAGAAGCCGTCATAGATGCTTTTATCGCACATGCAAGAGGTGAGGACTCTGGCGCACAAAGTCTTCGAGGTTACTTTCCAAAACCACTCAGTGAAAAGGTCTTTATAAGGTGGACGAAACTCGGCGCCGGAATAGATACCAATACTGTATTTCTGAATAAGCTCGACATGGCCGTAGGAGATTTTAAGGATTTTGAATATGTTTACGGAAAATACATCAACAAACAGCAAGCTTTCACAGATATGGTGGCTGCTCTTAAAGGATTAAATAGTCCTTCACTTGTAGGTCAATTCATTGAAGTGTTTTCAAAGGGTGATCGTCTTACCAGGCAATATATCATAGAAGAGATTACAGACCTCAAACCCATTGATAAGGAAAATGGAATAACAGTTGCTCTAAAGGGGGCAGAGAGTAACGAAAGAAATGCCCAAACCAAGGCTATTACTGAACTCCTGTCTAAATCTCCAAATGAACTTCAGGAGCTCGCTTATTTTGACTACACCTCCAATGGAGTCTCGAACAGACCCAAACTTCCCGCAGATCCGCAGATAGTCAAAACCGTAGGACTGAGATTTTTAAAACGAAAAGGATATAATCTTGTTGGGGATAATCGTCACGAGATCAGGTATGCCACAGGCGTTCTTGTAGATTTACCTATAGCGGATCCTGAAATAGACGCCGCTGTATTAAAGGTGTTTAATTCTGGGACAAAAATGCCGCAATGGCAACACCAGTATGACGACATCAAATACGCTCTATTGGAGCTTGATCTCCTAGAAAGAAATGCATGAGGTCTCAGCCGATTTAACTTAGACCTTAACTATGGTACAAAAATTTTGTCTGAACAGACGAAATACCGGCTCTACCTACGGAACTTAATTGAGTTTCACTGGAAATTTGACCTCAGAAATTTCCCTGTTCTAAAGGAAATGGCAGTATCTTATTTCAAAAAATATCCAAATTCCTTTGAAGGTCTTTCTTTCCCTGAGCTGATTGAAAAAATCGCGAAATTCAAAGCCGATTTTGGTCCTTAATACAGGATTCTTTTTCTTTCTAACTTTATTTTTTGAAGAACTCACAACCTTCATCTTCGCCCCAAGACTGGTGCCCATCGTCCTAAGTTAGTTGAACACCAGGTGCTGCATGTAATGCATACCATCCAATGGAGAAGGCCTCAAGTCGATCTTTCGGAACTGGCAAGATTACGAGGGATTGAGAATTGGTCTACGGCGCGTTTGGCCTTGGAAATGAGGGTCGGACGCAAACAGAGCCTGAATGCCGTCAATTGGCATTACCCTTTAAGGCGCCAGGGCGCCCAATCTTTTTACACACAAAATTTTTATGATTTCAGATACTTCCGCTCAATTACCAAGTTCTGTGTAGTCCAGTTGAAATTCGTGTCTCGGCAAATTGGCGTGGGAGCCAATCTAGGGCGCGTCCTCAATTTGCCTCGATTCTGAGCCATAAATACGTACAGGCCATATAAAGCATTGACTTGTAGTTTCGAGCATAACGATCGAATCGAGTTGAGATACCTCGATAAGTTTTCAGGCGAGCAAATAAATTTTCAACTAAGTGTCTGAGTTTGTAGATCGCTTTGTCGAACCCCGGGTTGGCCCTTTTCGAAGTGGTCTTTGTGGGAATGACCGGAGTAGATTCTTTTTTTTAATTTTGGCTCGCAGTTTGTCTGAGTCATATCCTTTGTCGGCAACAATATAATCTGCATCAGATCTGCGAATGAGATATTCTGCTTGTTTTACATCGTGAACTTGACCCTGAGTGATGTCAAAATCGATGGGATTTCCGTGGCTATCGCAAAGCATGTGTATCTTGGTTGTATTACCACCAGCGGTTTTCCCGATGCCTTGCTTCTGAGGGCTACTCCCCTTAACTCCAATTGAGTGTTGGTGGGCTTTGACAATTGAGGCATCCATAAAGTGCCATTCCTTATCAAGCTCCCCACGAAGAATGAAGAAAAGTCTCTCCAAAATCCCGCGATGAGACCAACGATTAAATTGATTGTAAATTGTCTTCCAAGGACCAAATTCTGTGGGCAAATCTCTCCATGGAGAGCCAATACGCATTCTCCATAAAATCCCTTCGATGATGATACGAAGTCGCTTTTTCTCGTAAACCCCGCATTTGTAAAGTGCAGGTTTAACTCGCGACCACATGTCATCCGTGAGCATGAGTCGTAACATTTTGTCTTCCCCTGTTAATCAAAGTTGCGATTAAAGGCTAAGACGACTTTTTATAGAAATCACCAACATTTATAGCAAATTGAGGACGCGCCCTAATGCATTGGAGCAGGAACAGATTTTGAAATTTATCAAAGGATGAAAGTGGATCTAAAAGAATGCGAGCACTGTCTTTGAGGCGCATTGGCCCGATAAATATGAAAGTCTTCGGGTACGTGATATTTACAGTCTTAGCGGTAGGCTATGTGCAGGCAGCATATGGACAGGTAACTCCCCAAGAAGTCTCAAATTATGTTCAGAATTTAACTACCTCCTCGGCAAGATTGAACTACCTGAATGACCCAGCACACCGTCTTCCCACTTGGAATTTCTATAACCTATCTTTAATCAACCAAGGCAACTTCATTTTATACAAATCTGCGTCGCCCGAACCACCTGATCGAGACGAGGCATTTAGGACGGCACAAGATTATTACCGGCACCTGGTTAATACACATTATCGAGGCTTCAACACTCTCGAGGACTTCTTCGAAAATCAGAAGTTTCTGAATTCAATCCCACCCCGAGCCGCAGAAAATTTTTCCGCCAAAGTGCGCTACCTTTCCGGATTCTCGACCGGAATTACTCAAGGCGGGCTCCGACTCACCTTTGCCCCGGCAATCCTGGCAGGCTCTGGGGCGCCCTCTACAAGAACTAAAGCGATTCGAAGGCTTTTCGATATAGTAAGCCCATTTCCTAGCGATGCCAGTGATGGAGCAAAAGTCATCATCAACATGAGCCTACCTGGCCTCTTAGAGGAAGTGGCAACTAATGCACTTTACTATCGAGCTGCATCAAGGTTAGCCCTCACGATTCTTTCCAAAGGAAAAAATGCGACACCCGTTTCTGGAAATCTATGGGATGATTGCAATCGAGCATTTCTCGAGGCCGGGGCACCGCCCTCCCAAACGGCCACCTACTCCATGAAGCTTCTTGGTCTTTACGGATCGAGAGGTGTCGGATGGAGCCAATTTTTTTCGAACAATCCACCTCTTTGGTTTCCATTTACGACTCCCATTTTTACGGCCCTCGGAACCATCGCTGTCGGGATTTCCCACCTTGATAGTATGACTTTTAATTCGGGCCATCCGTACAGCCTGCCTCCCGAAATTAGCTCCTCGGCGAACTACGCCAGGCCCTATCACTTTTGGTACTCTGCAGAGCTTGCGCGAGAACTCGCAGAAATAGGCCACCCAGCAGAAGATGCTCTAGAGGCCGTCCAACGCTTAGGTTTTATGTATGAATTGACCGCCAATGTGACAACAAATTCTCCCCAACAGCTTGTCGACAATGCTATGAGCTCTTATGTCATTGAGACCAAAGAGGACATTTTCTTCAATGGCCTCGGGGCGACGTGGGGACTGAGAAAGAGGGCTCAACCGAGCTCTTTGCTGCCTCTTGACGCCAATGAGCAACTTTTCAAGATTTTTAAGAAATGGGATTCACCGGAACACGAACGAGTTTCAGATGTTCTGAGAGTTAATCTTTTAACAGCGGCCGGTTACCTGAAAGGGATCCCTCAGGAGATCCTCGCCGCAGCGAACGTTCTTCATCCCTTTACCTGGATGGAGACTTGGAAAAGTTATATTGCTCAACCAGCGGCTGATTCCGCATCATCTGCAAAGGCTGTGAAAGCATCAGGCAACTCAAACGGCCTCTCAAAAATCTGTGAACTCTTAAAATTTCTTTAACCAGTACTCCTAGAGGAGCTCTTTCTCGAATCACTAGTAATTAGATTTTTCTTTGAATCAAATCATAAGCAAAATCTTTTTATATTGAAAGATTCAAAAAATCGGTCAGAAATTCTTGCAATTTGGTCAGAAGCGACCAAAATCATCGCAGCTAGATTTCACCTATTATTTGGTAGAAGGACCAGAATTCACCTGAGCCGCGGGAGTTGTCGATTGGACTGGCCATGAACATACATGAAAGTCATACTCGCCAGAATCATGAGGGATCCCCTCGACCAATTTGGTTCCTGTCGGACAGTAGTGAATATCTCCAATGTTGGTCTGTTCCCCCAAAAAACCTTCGAAATATTTGGCTCCTCCGCCTCCGCGTCTTTGAAAAATTGCATCCATACAGTACTCAGATTCCACTTCGCACGAGTGTAAAGTAGAGGAAATTGATGAACAGTTTAATTTAGCGTTACAATGAGCCTTTGTCAGGGTTTCGCTGGCTTTGACTCTACAGTCTTCTAAAGATCGTACTTCTTTTCCGCAGAAAAAGGACCACTTGTAACCGCTTTCGTGTCTCTCACATTTGTGATTTGTCACGCAGCCGAAGAACTTACCCTTGTGCAATCCCTTTGTTTCTTTCCAGACGTGACAATCACCCTTATTCTGAGCTGCAGGATCTGCAACCGTTAAATACTGCCGAGTCTTCCCACAGGCCGCACAATCATTAACTGGGCACTCTTCTCCTTGAGCGGCCCCTACAAATGAAAATATTAGGTAGAGAATGCTCATTACCTTCATGTATTCTCTTCGGAATTCAGCCAATTTACAGGACGGGCCCTAAGGCTAGAAAGAAGATGGTTGTGGAGCGCTAAAATCAGGAACTCGACCCGTGTTGGTCAAGTTTGCAGTTTTTCGATTTTGCCCTAGTCGTCTACGCGATATTCAACTTTTGAACGACAGGAATGGTTTAGATTTGGATTGACCCACTCGACTCCCCGTGTTGCACTATTTTAGCGTATACGGTCTTTCCGACCCTGTAGGGAGCTTCTTTGCGATACTTCTTGTTCATCGTGGTCGTTAGTGTTTTTACCGATGGCTGCATCAAATCTTCAATAAATGGTATAATTCCGCAAGTCATGAGTGCCGCGGATTATGGGAATAACCGTGTTTTACTTTTTGCCCCGCCATTTTCGCTTAATGACCCCTCTGCCTATTTAGTTCTCGGCCAACCTAATTTTACTTCAGGACTCGTTAATAACGGTGGAGCTGCAGTAGGGATGAATGGTCCTTTCTCTACTTGCCTAGATGGGACACACTTTGTCGTAGCAGATTCTGGAAATAACCGTGTTTTAATCTGGAACTCCATACCGACTTTAAATCAGCAACCCCCAAACCTAGTTTTAGGTCAGCCTGACTTTAATACCACGACAGCCAATACGGGGGGGATTTCAGCTCAGTCTTTATCAAATCCTCAAGGGGTCTACTGTGGTGGTGGCAGGCTTGTTGTTTCTGATCGTTCTAATTCTCGTGTTTTAATTTGGAATAGCTTTCCGACCACTTCTCAACAGCCAGCGAACCTCGTTTTGGGTGCGGCAAATATGTCAGCGGCTGGTTCCGCGGTATCTACAAATACGTCAACTCCAAATCCAGGGGATATTGGGGTTGCCAATGGAAGAATATTTATAGCTGATTATACCAATAATCGGGTCGAGGTCTGGAATAACTGGCCTAGTGTGAATGGTCAAACAATTGATATGGTCCTCGGTCAACCTAGTTTTACAACAAGCACGGCTAATAACACTCCGGGTGCGCCCGGCACGCCAAGCGCGTATGGGTTTATTTCTCAACTGAACCTCTGCACCAACGGAACTCAACTTGTCGTCGGCGACAATAACAACGCTCGTGTTTTAATTTGGAATAGTCTGCCCACAGTCATGCAACAACCAGCTGACCTCGTTTTAGGTCAACCCAATTTTGCAAGTAACACAATAAATAATACTCCAGGTGCCCCAGGTACCGCCAGTGCTCAATCGTTGGGCGGAGGTGGGACTATCGGCGTAACTTGTGATCGTTTCTCTCTTATGGTGAGTGACAGATCAGATGAACGAGTTTTAGTGTGGAACAATTTTCCGACCTACAATCAGCAGCCAGCAGACTTGGTTATTGGTCAACCGAATATGTCGTCAATTGCACCTGGAACGACGGCCACAAGTTTTAACACCGTTTTGACTCTGGGTGGAAATTTCTTAGTTCCGGGAGTCTACCGCAGAGATGGTTACTGAACTCAATACCTTCGTTGTAGCTCAGACCTTGTCCAGATGACTCTGGGCTGATAACCGCAATTCTTTAGTGAAAGCGACGGACCGACGGTCGTCGCTGACGTTTGGGGATTCACCGATCCCTTTAAGTCCATATAGTTCATAGGTGCCATCTTTAAATTCAATCATCTGTAAATTGCCATCCTGAATGCTAGCGAGCCGGGCTATTTCTTTGTCCGCCTCAGGAAGTCCCTTTGACTTTGCTTTTTGGAGCCAGTTCAAAAGCAATCTCATAATCGCCCTTCTTTTCAAAG
>Ga0207149_1149_pt1 | contig 10492 bp, 9 predicted proteins | sample Alteio_BWMinHeat_31_FD_153563 | JGI IMG/M metagenome (GOLD analysis project Ga0207149, IMG submission 153563) | Enriched cells from forest soil in Barre Woods Harvard Forest LTER site, Petersham, Massachusetts, United States -... | ecosystem: Environmental > Terrestrial > Soil > Temperate forest >... | reverse complement strand
CTGAACCATTATCTGGATTCTGCGATTATCCCCACGCGGATGTATCTGGATGAGCTGGTAATGACGCTCCAGGACAAGCAACTGGCAGGAGCGAGGACATGACACGGCAGATACTTGTTATTGGCAGCGGCGGCAGGGAACATGCGATCTGTTGGAAACTGGCGCAAAGTGCGCATGTGGATAAAATATACTGCGCTCCCGGTAATGGCGGCACCGCGCAGACAGCCAAAACGGAAAACGTTGCCATCCCCGTAATGGATTTCAAAGCGCTAATTGCGTTTGCCAAAAAACATAAAATAGATATGACTGTGGTGGGTCCCGATAACCCTCTAGCCGAAGGAATCGTGGATGCGTTTGAAGCGGAGAGCCTTCGTATTTTTGGCCCAACCCGGCAGGCTGCCCAACTGGAGAGCTCTAAGGTTTTTGCCAAGCAGTTTATGGCACAGCATAAACTTCCCACTGCCCGGTTTGGCGTGTTTGATACCAAAAAAACGGCCCTGGCATTTTGCAAAGCCAATGATTGGGCGCGGGTTATCAAGGTGGATGGGCTGGCCCTTGGAAAAGGCGTGTATGTGTGTGACACGCTGCCGGAATGTGAAACCGCGCTGGTGGAAATCTTCCAGGCAAAACGGTTTGGAACTGCCGGCGCACAAGTGATTATTGAAGAACGCCTCTATGGACCGGAAATTTCACTGATGATTTTATCCGACGGTAAGACGCTCTTGCCGTTTGCTTCCAGCCAGGATTATAAACGGCGGCTTGACGGCAACAAAGGTCCCAATACGGGCGGTATGGGTGCATTTTCACCGGTACCCTGTTATCCGGATTACCAATGGGCCATCCATGAGAAAATTCTGGAACCCCTCCAAAAAGCCTTGCAAGAGGCGGATTTTACCTATAAGGGTGTATTGTATGCGGGCTTGTTGATTCACGATCACCAGCCGTATTTGCTGGAATTCAACGCCCGGTTTGGTGACCCCGAAACCCAGTGCCTGCTGCCTCGCCTGGAAACTGATTTGTTCGAATTGTTTGAAGCTTGCATCGATGGCATGCTCGACCGGCAGCAACTGACATGGATACATGAAACATGCGCATGTGTAGTGCTGGTCGCCAACACATACCCCGAGACTGGATCCAGCGGTAAATACATAACCATTGGCAAATTGCCCGAAGATGTTACGGTATTTCATGCCGGTACCAGCCAAAATGAGCAGGGTGACTTGCTAACCAATGGTGGTCGTATTTTAAATGTGGTTGCAAAGGGTATGTCTAGTGATCATGCGGTCCATCAGGCTTACGAAGCCATTAGTCACATTGCGTTTGAGGGCATGGCATACCGTAAGGACATTGCAAGGGACGCGAGCCTATGCCTCTCCTATTAGCCATTATGGCCTCCGGAAGAGGTTCCAACGCCAAGGCTATTTTGGAAGCCATCGAACAAGGTAAGCTGGATGCCAAGGTGCAATGTGTAATCAGCAATATGCCGCACGCACCGGTATTAACTATGGCGGATAATTTTGGTGTGCCGACATTTTGTATCTTCCATCAAGGCTTGTCTCGAGAGAATCATGAGACGCAAGTTCTGAATGTGCTGAAAGATTATCAAATCGATTACCTTGTTTTGGCTGGCTATATGCGCTTAATGACACCAACGTTTCTGAGCGCATTTCACGCTAAAAATCACTATCGTATTATTAATATACATCCCGCTTTGCTTCCAGCTTTTCCGGGTGCGCATGGATATGAAGATGCGTTTCAATATGGCGTGAAAATCTCTGGTGTGACGGTGCATTTTGTGGATGAAGGTATTGATACCGGCCCCATTCTGATGCAGGAAAGCTTTCCACGGCTGGATGACGACACGCTGGAAACCTTTAAATCCCGTGGTCTTGCGCTGGAGCATGTAATTTATCCCAAAGCTTTACAACTATTAGCACAAAATCGCGTCCGTTTTATACCACACTCTAAAACCGGCCGTGTGCATGTGGAGGTAAAAGCCCATGCCGTCTGTTAGTCCACTCCAAGAAGCTGATCAGGAGAAGCATAGCGACGTGACACTCTCCCTCGCAGAAAACAAAACGATCTGTCGTATCGACACTCCTCCCATTAGTTTGGATAGAGCAGACAGGGTCACTATTCCTGGTGTGGGTGAAGCGATTGTATATCCCGTGTATTGGTTTCTGTCCAAAAAACCCCTTGGCAAGGAGATTATTCGCCGCATCGCCCATGAACTTCTCGTAGATCCAATTCTCCAAACATCCGTCATCAGCTCTGCCGATGAACCTGCCATCCCGGCATTTTCTGGATTTAAAACACACTGGATTTTAGAGAAACAATTTTTACCCGGTGTAACGGACAACCTGGGCAAAACCGTAGAAAGCAGTATTCGGCTGTTATTTCGGGGAGAGGATTTACCAGAGATTCATGTAGCTTCCGGACAAGTTTACTGGTTGCCTGAAACCAATATGCCGAAAACAGAGCTTTTGAAAACCGTGGAGTATGTTCTCTGCAACCCGGTTGTCCAGCGGATGCGAGTGTTTTCAACGGAGACTGCAAAAACCGATGACAGCCGTTATAATTTTCCCACGGTGCATATTGCACCTCACTCCGACCCGGAAATAATTCCGCTGGATGTCTCGGATGAAAACTTGATACAGCTTAGCAAGTCTCGCTGCCTCGCTTTAACGCTGGATGAAATGAAAGTGATTCAAGCGTATTATAAAAATCGCTCTACATGGCCAACAGATATTGAATTGGAAGTAATTGCCCAGACATGGTCCGAGCATTGCAAACATAAAATTTTTGCAGCCAAAATTGACTACACCGATCTCACACATCCGGATTATCCGCAGCATCAGGTGATTGACAGTCTGTTTAAAACGTATATTGCGGGTTCCACCATAAAATTAATGGAAAAGCGGCCCGATTTGCTTTCGGTATTTGTGGATAACGCCGGGGTGATTCGCTGGAATGATGATTGGGCCGTGTGTTTCAAGGTGGAAACACATAACTCCCCTTCTGCGCTGGAGCCCTATGGTGGTGCATTGACGGGGATTGTTGGCGTAAACCGTGATATTTTGGGGACCGGCTTGGGTGCAAAGCCGCTGTTTAACACGGATGTGTTTTGCTTTGCCCATCCAGAAGAACCTCATGCCAAGCGTCCCACAATGCTGCCGCCGGAAGCAATTTTAGAGGGTGTGCGTAAGGGCGTGGAAGATGGCGGTAACAAAAGCGGGATTCCCGTGGTGAATGGCGCGTTGTTTTTTGATCCCCGATATCGGGCCAAGCCCCTGGTGTTCTGTGGTACGGGCGGCTTATTGCCTATAACCGTCAACGGCAAACCCGGTTACGGAAAATTCACCCAGCCCGGTGATACCATTGTGATGGCCGGTGGCCGGGTTGGCAAGGATGGGATTCACGGGGCAACATTTTCATCAGAGGCGTTGAATGAAGATTCTCCCGTCACCGCCGTGCAAATTGGTGACCCGCTGACCCAAAAGCGCATGACTGATTTTCTCATGACTGCAAGAGACATGGGATTGTTGACTGGTATGACCGATAACGGCGCCGGCGGCCTGTCTTCATCCGTAGGAGAAATGGCGCAACTGACAAATGGCGCAACGATTCATCTTGAAAAAATCCCCTTGAAATACCCGGGGCTTGCGCCCTATGAAATCGTAATCTCCGAATCCCAGGAACGGATGACGTTATCGACACATGACTATCCGGCATTAAAAGCGCTTGCGGATCGGTATGAAGTGGAAATCTCCGCCATCGGGGAGTTTCATGCTAAAGGAACGTTTGACATTATACGAAGTGGTCAAATATTAGCTTCTCTGGAACTGGATTTTCTCCATGACGGGCTGCCGCAGATGCAGATGAAAGCCTTATGGGAGAAGCCAAAATCAAAAACCATGTGTGCACATCCACCGCAAGATCCAGGAAATATCCTGTTAAAGCTGCTTGCCGACCCTAATATTTGCAGCCGGGAAGCACTCATTCGTCAGTATGATCATGAAGTCCAGGGTCAAAGCGTCATTAAGCCTTTGATGGGTCAGGATCAGACGGCGCCATGTGATGCGGCAGTGATTCAGCCGATTTTGGGCGAAAAGCAGGGGTTGGTTGTCTCAAATGGTCTCTGTCCACAGTTTAGCGACTGGGATGCGTTTCATATGGCCCAGTGCGCCGTGGATGAAGCTGTCCGAAACGCCGTTGCCGTGGGAGCCGATCCAAAATCGATTGTGCTTCTGGATAACTTCTGCTGGCCGGATCCCTTGCCTTCTCTCAGAAATATGGATGCTGAGCACAAGGCATCCCAGTTGGTACGGGCATGCCAGGGGCTTTATAACATTTCGCTGGCTTATGAAGCGCCATTTGTTTCCGGCAAGGACATCATGAAAAATGACTTTGATGATGGCGAACTGCGGCTTTCAATTCCACCGACCGTGTTGATTTCTGCGCTCGGTAAAATGCCGGATTTTGAAAAGGCTGTCTCCATGGAGTTTAAGGCTCCCGATGATCAGATATTTTTGTTGGGCAAAACTAACGTGCATATGGGCGGGTCGCACTATTATAAGCGCATGGGCTGGTATGCACCGTATTGTCCGCAGGTTAACATCCCCATGGCGAGAGAACTGTATCAAGTGCTCTATCACTGTATTTCTGAGGGCTGGATTCGCTCGTGCCATGATCTTTCCGAAGGTGGCTTGGCTATTGCCTTAGCGGAGTGTGTCCTGGGAGGGCGTTATGGCGCAACTATTTCTCTGGAAGAAATCATGCATGATTCTCCCGAACTGCGTTGGGATGAAGCCCTGTTCAGCGAGTCCGCCAGCCGGTTTGTGGTGTCGGTTCCAACGCAATATGTAGATAAAGTTAAACCGGCATTTAAAGATTTGCCACTTCTGCATTTGGGAATTGTCACGGAAGCACTTACATTGACAATCTCTTTAGACGGTGGAAAGCCACTAATGCAATTAGAAAATCAAGTCTTGCGAAACGCATGGCGTCGCGCTCCGGCTGAATGTTACGAGGGAGCCATACAGCCATGACTGTAAAAGCCCTCATTCTATGCGGAGACGGCATCAACTGCGAGGAAGAAACGGCTTTTGCGTTTCGCCAAGCCAGCGCTGAAGCAGATATCGTACATATTAACGCCTTGATTGAAACTCCCACGCTATTAAAAAATTACCAAATTATGGCACTGCCCGGTGGTTTTTCCTTTGGAGATGAGATTAACAGCGGCAAAATTCTGGCGATAAAGCTACAACATACACTGGGCAATATTTTTCAGGAATTTATCGAGAAAGATAACCTGGTTATTGGTATCTGTAACGGGTTTCAGGCGCTGGTGAAAATGGGACTGCTCCCGGTTTCGAAAATCGGCAAGCAGCAGGTAACACTGGCACATAACCGGCAAAAACGCTTTATCAACCGCTGGATATCACTCAAGGTACCCGAGGCTTCCCGGTTTTTTGAGGGGTTGGAAACCCTCGATCTGCCTATGCGTCACGGCGAAGGCCGCATTATGGTACCCCAGGGCCAGGAAGACGCCATGACTGTAGCTTTACAACCACACATTGCCGCCACGTACACCGAGGATGTGAACGGCTCGTTTATGCAGATTGCGGCGCTGGTGAACGAAAAAGGCAACGTCCTCGGCATAATGCCCCACCCCGAAGCCTTCATCCGCTGGACCCAGCACCCGGCATGGACCTCGATGTCAGAAGAAGAAAAAAGCGCGATAACGCCCGGTTTACAGGTATTTAGGAACATGGTAAAAACGATACGATAATTGGAAAGGAGATCAATTTATGATTCAAGCAACCCGTTTTGGAGTTACTCTGTCACAAATGAAGCCAGGTGCTCGACTCATAGATAGCTACGGTATACCTGTAAAAATTATTTCGTTTGAAGATAGATCTCCCGATTATTTTAGGGTTAATTATAAATATACTGGAGAACCACGTTCCTTTACAGGTTCTCTAGACACGGTTTTAAGGAATTTTCATAAACCATTAAAAGTTGTCACGAGGAGTGAGCATTGATCTCCTACGAACAAGCAGGCGTGGATGTCGCAAAGGGCGACCGGTTTGTTGAGCGGTTGAAAACCCTCGCCAAACGCGCCGGACATGAAAAGCTCCTGAGAGGTGCAGGCGGATATGCGGCGGTGTACCCGGTTACTGCCGATCGCTGCATTGCGTTGACCACCGATGGTGTTGGCACCAAGGTATTACTGGCGCATCAGTTTGGTGAACATCATGGCGTTGGGATTGATCTGGTAGCCATGTGCGCAAACGATCTCATCTGCGTGGGCGCAAAACCCACGCTGTTTTTGGATTATTACGCCACGGGGAAACTGAATATCGAGATGGGTTTGGCGCTGATTGAAGGCATTGTAGACGGATGTGATCAAGCGGGAATGATCCTGGCCGGGGGTGAAACAGCTGAAATGCCCGATGTATATGAGGGTAGTCATTACGATCTGGCGGGGTTTGCCATTGGCGAATTGGCCCGCCAGGAACTGATTACCGGCGAAGCTATCCAGCCCGGACAAAAATTGATTGGTGTCGCGTCCAGCGGGATTCACAGTAACGGGTTATCACTGGCGCGCAAGATTTTAACAGACACAGCCGATCTTCAAGAACTGCTTACACCAACGCGGATTTATGTGAAGCCGGTATTGGAGATCCTCAAGCAATTTCCGGGGTCGATAACGGGTATGGCGCATATTACTGGCGGTGGCCTACGCAATTTATTTCGCCTGAACCCAAACGTTGGATATGAAATCACTGACGCCATGCCGATTCTGCCAATTTTTAAAAAAATGCTCTCTGCCGGTGTGCCGATTGAGGAAGCCTACAAGACATTCAACATGGGGATGGGCCTGTGTCTGATGGTTCAAAGCCATGGAACCGAGGTAATCAGCCACTTGAATCATGCCGGCTTTTCGGCGAAACTGGTGGGTGAAGTAACCGATCAATCTGCCAACTTGACGCTGCCTGCCCACTGTATCACAATAAAAAATGCTTAATATGAGTGTTTTTGAAGGAGGTAAAGCTAATGAATGTAACAATGAACGCTATTAAACCGCCCCCATTATGGGCGCTCTTAGATGAATCTGCACGTATGACTGAACGTGCAAAACATTTTCAAAAAGAAAATACTGTAGATCGGACGGAAGCTTTTGCAAATCTTACACGGGCTATTGAGTTGAATATACTTGCCACAAAGCAACTGGCAGAAAAAGTATTGAGGGGTAAAGGATTGCTGGCCGGCAATTATTTAAATATTCTGGCCAATCAAGAAATTTACTTACCGTCGCTCAAAATGAACGAAATGAAAAGGATAGCTTAACACATTGAAAACAATTCTCGCTTCTGTTTCCGACAAAACCGGCCTGGTGGAACTGCTTCAAGCTTTCCAAGCCGTGGAACCGCTTCGGATTATCGCCACCGGCTCCACGGCCAAGCACCTGGAAACAGCCGGGTTAACGGTGGAAACCGTTGAGTCCATCACCGGGTTTCCGGAGATTCTTGAAGGCCGGGTTAAAACGCTGCATCCCATAGTTTTTGGCGGTATTCTTGCCAAAGACTCCCCAGAGCATGAGATGGATTTACGGGCGCATGGGATTCCGCGTATTGACGTGGTGATTGTGAATCTCTACCCGTTTGAGCAAACTATTCAACACGGCGCATCAGAATCCGTAACTGTGGAAAACATTGATATTGGTGGTGTTGCGTTGATTCGGGCAGCGGCCAAGAATTTCCAGCACGTTGCTGTGCTGTGTGATCCAACAAATTATTCGACAGTTGCGGAAGAGCTCAAAGCCAGCCAGGGACAGTTGTCGCTTTCATTTCGCAAGATGCTCGCACAAAAAGCGTTTGAACACACCGCCCGCTATGATTCACTTATCGCTACTTACTTCATGAAACAAATCACGCATGAAACACCGCCAGCATTCTTGCCACTGTCTTTTGAAAAGATAGAAGATCTGCGCTACGGCGAAAACCCGCATGAAAAAGCGGCGTGGTACGGGCAGGTGGGGAGGTTTTACAAGCCGTTTGAGCAACTGCAAGGCAAGCAGATGTCCGCAAACAACCTGGTGGATGCCTATGCGGCTACCAAGATTTTGCAGGAATTTCCGGGAGATCCCGTTTGCTGCATCATCAAGCACAACAATCCTTGTGGTGTTGCCGTCGGTAGTAGCGTGGATGATGCTTATCAAAAAGCTTATGATTCTGATCCAGTGAGTGCGTTTGGCGGTATTTTCGGATTCAACCGATCGGTTACAAAACTAATTGCAGAGAAGATTAGCGGTCTCTTTGTTGAAATTGTCCTCGCTCCGGATTTTGACGCGGACGCATTAGAAGTACTCTCGCAAAAGAAAAACGTGCGCGTACTGAAAGTCCCGATGCTGAGCAAGCCCGTCACCAAAAAATCCGCATGGATGCTGAAAGATCTGGAAGATTTTGGCGTACTGATGCAGGAAAAAAGTCTTTCCAATACGCTACCGGAACTGTCCACCGTCACCCAACTTCCCTTGCCGGAAAACACATTGGCCGACGTGGCTTTTGCCTGGGGTGTTGTCAAGCATCTCACCTCAAACGCCATCTGTATTGTTAAAAACGGGCGGACCATCGGGTATGGGATCGGCCAAACCAGCCGTATTGCCAGCATGGAGATCGCCCTGCGCCAGGCCAGTCAAGAAGCACAAGGCGCTGTGCTAGCCAGTGACGGGTTTTTCCCTGCCACCGATAACATTGAGGCTGCGGCCAAAGCCGGTATTTGTGTCATTGTGCAGCCCGGCGGCAGCATCAAAGATCCCGAAGTGATCGAAGCCGCCAACCACCATGGCCTCGCCATGGTAATGACCCACGAGCGCTGCTTCAAGCATTAAGACTAGATGAGATGTGTTATGAAGAAAAATAGCTGGCATAACAAAACAGTTTTTGTCACCGGCGCCGGAGGCTTTATTGGCAGCCACCTAGTGGAAGCGCTGGTGCGCGAAGGTGCCCATGTCAAAGCATTGGTGCGCTACAACTCCACCAGTCACTGGGGTTGGTTGGAATCGCTTCCGCAAGACGTTATGGATAATGTGGAAGTTTGTCTGGGAGATGTTCGGGATTCCGGGTTGATTCGGGAATTTGTGCGGGGTTGTTCCTATGGGTTTCACTTGGCTGCGCTGATTTCCATCCCTTACTCCTACCAGGCACCGCGCTCGTATGTTGAGACCAACATCACCGGCACGTTGAACGTCCTGGAAGCATGCCTCACACAAGGCATTGAGCGGCTGGTATGCACCTCTACCAGCGAGGTTTACGGCACGGCGCAGTATGTTCCCATTGATGAAGCACATCCGCTGCAAGGGCAATCGCCGTATTCGGCCAGCAAAATCGGCGCCGATCAGTTGATTGAAAGTTTTTACCGGGCCTATAATCTTCCCGTGGTCACGCTTCGGCCCTTTAACACATATGGCCCCAGACAATCCATGCGCGCCATTATTCCCAATCTCATTCAACAAGCATTGGCAGGAGATGTGGTACGGGTGGGTAATATTGTGCCGACACGGGATTTTAATTTTGTCACCGATACTGTAGAGGGATTTTTATTAGCGGCGGGAAACTCAAATGCTGTGGGTCAGACGATTAACATCGGCTCCGGCGCAGAAATTTCGATTGCCGATTTAATTGCCATGCTTGCAGATCTGCTCGGAAAATCTCTGGCAGTTCACCAGGAAGAGGAGCGCTTAAGACCTGATAACAGCGAAGTTTTTCGCCTGTGCGCCAATATCGACAAAGCCAAAACACTGTTGCGCTATACTCCGCAAGTATCATTAAAAAACGGATTGGAAGAGACAATTCAGTGGTTTGCGAAACACCAAAGCGCTAAACCCACTCTGTATCAAGTTTAAACCAGTACTTTCGCTTTTTCCATGGCTTGCTTGATGGTTTCGCCAAGCACCGCAGGGTTCTCACAGACGGTAATGCCAGCATTCCGGAGCGCTTCCATTTTTTCCTTGGCAGTGCCTTTGCCACCCGCGATAATCGCGCCCGCATGGCCCATGCGCTTTCCAGGCGGGGCAGTTTGCCCCGCGATAAAACAAGCTACAGGCTTGGTCACATGATCCTTGATAAACTCGGCGGCTTCTTCTTCCGCCGTACCACCGATTTCACCGATCATGCAAATCGCGCGGGTTTCGGGGTCGGCTTCAAACGCTTTCAGGCAGTCGATAAAGTTGGTGCCGTTAATGGGGTCGCCACCAATGCCCACACAGGTGGATTGCCCAATACCCAACTGGGTGAGTTGATGGACCACTTCATACGTAAGCGTGCCGCTGCGAGACACCACGCCCACGGGGCCGCGCTTGTGAATGTGTCCCGGCATAATGCCAATCTTGCAGCGCTCAGGAGAAATAATGCCCGGACAGTTGGGGCCAATCAGGCGGGTGCGTTTGCCTTGCATAAAGTTACGCACAATCAGCATGTCTTTTACA
>Ga0207149_1147_pt1 | contig 10554 bp, 10 predicted proteins | sample Alteio_BWMinHeat_31_FD_153563 | JGI IMG/M metagenome (GOLD analysis project Ga0207149, IMG submission 153563) | Enriched cells from forest soil in Barre Woods Harvard Forest LTER site, Petersham, Massachusetts, United States -... | ecosystem: Environmental > Terrestrial > Soil > Temperate forest >... | reverse complement strand
CAATGACGGCTGCCCGTTTCACCTGCTCAGGTCCCTCAAAGTTTCAAAGAATGCAGGGTAAGAAATGCTGACGCATTCCGAGTCGCGAATGACGGTCTCGCCTTCAGCGATGAGGCCGGCGATGCTAAAAGCCATGGCGATCCGATGGTCGTGAAAGGACTCAAGAACGGCTCCTTTTAATTTCTGAGGCCCCGAGATGATAAAACCATCAGGTCTCACTTCAATATTTGCCCCCATGGCCCGAAGATTTTGAGCTACGGCTTCAATGCGGTCACTTTCTTTGACGCGAAGCTCTTCAGCTCCCTGGACCACGGTTTTCCCCTCGGCTTGGGTTGCAAGCACGGCGAGCAAAGGAAGTTCGTCAATAAGGGAAGGCACGTCACTTTTCTCAATATGAATCCCTTTAAGTTTTCCTCCAGAAATAGAAACGGTCCCCATGGGTTCCGGGTCTTTAATTTTCAATTGGCTTTCCACAGACATCCCCATTTTTTTTAAAGCTTCCGCAAAGCCCGTCCTTGATGGATTAAGTGAAATATTTTCCATCTCGACCTTGGATCCCGCGACAAGACTCGCGGCTCCGAGCCAGAACGCCGCTGTGGAAGGATCGCCCGGAACATGGACGAAACCTCCTTTGAGTTTTTGTCCCCCTTCGATGCTGACATGGTCCTCATTTGACTCAATCTGAACACCGAAATGCTGAAGCATCCGTTCTGTGTGATCTCGGCTGTGAATTTCACCGGTAATCGTCGTTTTACCAAGTGCGTTTATTCCGGCAAGAATAATAGCTGTTTTGATCTGGGCACTGGCCACCTTCAGTGAGTACGTTATCCCCTTGAGGGGACGTCCCGTCACTGTCAATGGAGCGTAGTTATCCTCAGTGAGTCGAAAATGAGCTCCCATCAAGCAAAGAGGATCCGCCACTCTTTTCATAGGTCGTTTGTTTAGAGATTTATCGCCAAGAAGGGTTGCCTGAAGGTTCTGGCCAGCCAAGACTCCCATCAATAAGCGCATGGTCGTCCCAGAATTTCCGCAATCTAATATTCCATCGGGTTGAGAAAACGAATAACCGCCTCGACCTTTTACAAAAAACCTATCCCCAGTCTTTTTGATTTCGACCCCAAGTTGTTTGAGGCAACTGGCCGTCGAATTCACATCCCCGCTTGAGAGAAGGTTTACGATTTCAGTGGTCCCATCTGCGAGGGCCCCGAAAATCAAGGCTCGATGAGAAACAGACTTGTCGCCGGGAATAACCGGCTGGCCGAGAAGAATTTTCGTAGGCCTAATGATTTCAGTTGCCATGCAAGGTCTCCCTCAGTGAGGACGCGCCCTAGCCATTATAGTATTAAAGAGACAAGATTTCATAGAGATGATGCGTCCCGCAAGCCAGTTTTATCTCTCGAGCCAAGACTCCAACTTGATTTAAAACGCGGTCTAGGTCAGGGTCTTGAGTGAGTTTAACGAAAGCACTTCCGACGACAATCCCGTCAACAAAGGGGGCCACTTGGACCGTCTGTTTTCCATTTGAAATCCCAAAACCAACGGCCAGAGGTTTTTTAACCTGCGACCTCAATTTCTTGAGTTCCTTTTCAAGGGTCGGAGACAGTTCACTCCGTGTTCCTGTAACGCCCGTTCTCGACACATAGTAAATAAATTCAGAAGAGGCTTCTTCAATGAGCGTGAGACGTTTTTCGATGGTTGTCGGGGAAGCCAGGAAGACCGTCCCAATATCATTTTTCTTTAAAATCTCACGGTATAGAATACTTTCTTCAGGCGGAAGATCAACACAAAGAACAGCATCAAGCCCCCCGATCTTTGATTTTTTAGAAAACACGTCCAGTCCCATTTTAAAGATCGGATTGAAATAACTAAACAAGACAAGACCCAGAGAAGGATATTTTTTCCGAAGGGTCTGAGATAACTCCAAAACATCATTCAAGGTTATGTTTTCTCTTGCAGCTTTTTCAGATGCATTTTGAATCACTGGACCATCGGCCAACGCATCGGTAAAAGGAACGCCAAGTTCAATGAGATCGGCTCCCTCTTTGACCAAAATATCGATAACCTTTTCACTATCTTTGAGGGACGGATATCCCGCGACCACAAACGGGATAAAAGCCTTTCTCTTTGATTTTTGAAAGTCAGCGAGCATCATATTCCCTCACCGTTGAAAGATCTTTATCACCCCGACCCGAAAGACCCACCAGTAAAATTTGATCTCTGTGCATTTTTGGGGCTCGCTTTATGGCGTAGGCGAGAGCATGTGAGCTTTCTAGGGCAGGTAAAATTCCCTCTAAACGAGCCGTTTGGTGGAAGGCCTCCATGGCCTCACTGTCGGTGACAGACGTGTATTGAGCTCTGCCCATTTCTTTAAGCATCGCATGTTCCGGACCCACAGCAGCATAATCGAGGCCTGCTGAAATACTGTGAGTATCTTCAATTTGGCCGTCGCGATTTTGTAAAATATAGGTCTGAGTTCCCTGGAGGATCCCGGGAGATCCTCCTTGAAAACGCGCGGCATGTTGGCCTGAATTGAAGTTTCTTCCCCCTGCCTCGACTCCCGTCATAGTAGATTCGGTATCTAAGAAAGGATAAAAAAGTCCAATGGCATTACTTCCTCCACCCACGCAAGCCACAAGTTCATCGGGGAGTTTTCCAGCGACACTCATAATCTGCTCCCGCGCCTCAAGACCAATGACCGACTGAAAATCTCTCACCATCATCGGATAGGGATGGGGACCAAGAGCCGAACCAAGAAGGTAATAAGTATTCCTAATGTTACTTACCCAATCTCGCATGGCCTCACTGACCGCGTCTTTAAGAGTCTTTGTTCCTGACTCCACGGGAACGACCTTCGCCCCCAGGAGCTGAATGCGGTGAACATTGGGCTCTTGACGAATCATATCGACGCGTCCCATATAGATGACGCATTCCAATCCAAAAAGTGCCGCAGCGGTCGCCGTGGCCACGCCATGTTGACCGGCCCCTGTTTCAGCTACGATTCGAGTTTTGCCCATTTTTTTGGCCAAGAGCATCTGACCCATGGCATTGTTAATCTTATGGGCTCCCGTATGGGCCAGATCTTCTCTTTTAAGAAAGATTCGGGCTCCTCCTAATTTTTCAGTCAAACGCTCAGCGAAGGTTAAGGGCGTCGCCCTTCCTACGTAGGTCAAAAGCAGATGTTTTAGAGTCGCCTGAAACTCCTTGTCATTTCTGTATTTTAAGTAAGCTTCTTCAAGTTCGACAACAGGAGCCATAAGGGTTTCAGGAACAAAACGCCCTCCGAACTTTTCAAACCAGCCTTTTGAATCAGGATAAATCCCTTTGAATTTCATCTTATTTTTCTCCAAGCCTCGTTAAAAAATCGTCGCATCTCGTCGTGATCTTTCACGCCCGGAGAGGTTTCAACTCCACTAGACACATCAACGGCGAACGGTGACACCATATTTAATGACGAGGCCACGTTATGAGAAGTAATTCCACCAGAGAGAATAATGGGGAAATTCTTAGCGGCCATCTTCGCTATGGCCCAGTCCCCTGTGACTCCTGTTCCTCCAAACTTGGTCTCGGAAAAGGTGTCTAGAAGAAAAGATTCACATTCACCAAAAGTGCGAAGCCTCTCTAATTCCTCAATTTTTCTTGGGCGTAACACCTTGATGATTTTCAAGCGCGGAAGCCGAATTCGAAGAATATTACAAAAGTCGGAATCTTCCTCTCCATGAAGTTGGACGGTATCGACGTGAGAGGTCTCGACGCCCTCAATAATCTCATCTATTCCGGCATTGACAAAAACACCGACCTTCTTGATTTTGACGCGAGAGGCGATTTTGGCGACTTCCTTTGGAGAAATAAATCTCGGACTTTCTTTATAGAAAATAAATCCCAAGGCCCAGGCGCCGAGTTCTTCTGCTAAATTGACATCCTTTTCCAACCGGAGACCGCAGATTTTAATTCTTGCATTCAAATTCATCTCAGATCCCAAAGGAGCTCGGCCAACGTCTGGCCTGGATTCTTTGTCTTCATAAAACTTGTTCCCATGAGAAAACCTTTAAATCCAAGTTCGCGCATTTCGCGAATTTGTTTCGCAGATTCCAAACCACTTTCACAGACTAATATGGAATCCCGAGAAGCCAGAGGAAATAATCGCTTTGAAGTTTCCAAATCAATTTTAAGAGTTCTCAAATTTCGGTTATTGACTCCAATGAGCTCTGATTTAATTTTAACTGCAGAAATCATTTCCTCTTCATTATGAACCTCAACAAGGGCATCTAGGCCGAGGGTCTTAGCCAGCCTCAAAAATTCTTTAGTTTTCTCTTCGCCCAGAAGAGCGACGATAAGGAGAACGGCGTCAGCCCCTAATACCCTGGCTTCATAAACTTGGTATTCATCAATGACAAAGTCCTTCATTAAAAGAGCCGCCCCAGGGAATTCTTCTCTGATCGCCCTGAGGTAATTAGAGTGACCATCAAAAAAATCTTCCTCGGTCAAAACTGAAATGGCGCTAGCTCCACTCTCTAAATAACTCCTTGCAATTTGAACGGCGTTCTTTTCTCCCGCCTCGATCTTAAACCTGCCCAGGCTTGGGCTTCCAAATTTTACTTCAGCGATGATCGAAGAGCCAGGACTAGAGAAGCAGTCGATAAATCGATGAGGCCGGCGCGTTTGGTGGGCCAGCTCTTTTAACTTCAGGAGCGAGATCGTTTTCCTTCTCGTTTCAAGCCTCATCCTGACTTTCTTTGCAATTTCTGTCAAAATATCAGAGTTCATGACAATTTCATCTCTTTAAGAAGATTATAAGCGCGCCCGGATTCAATTATGTCTTTGGCTAAAGCCGTCCCCTCTTTTAATGTCTGAGCCTTTCCCCCAACATAAAGAGCGGCCGCAGAATTCATCACTACGATGTCTTGGCGGGGTCCGGGTTCCCCTTGTAAAACCAATTTTATCATTTCAGCATTTTCAAGGGGAGACCCTCCCCTCAATTCATCGAGAGCAGATCTTTTCAGACCGAAGTCTTCCGGAGAGAGTTCATAAATTTTAACCGATCCATTTTTAAGATGACCGACTTTATTTGTTCCGCTTATTGAAAATTCATCAAGCGACCCGTCGCCGTGAACAATAATGACTTCTTCCGAACCAAGTTCTTTTAAACAGACCGCCATTTTTTCAATCAGATCGGGATGAAACACACCAATAACCTGACGTTTGACTGAAACAGGATTAAGAAGGGGCCCTAAAATATTAAAAACCGTCCTCATTCCTAAGTTCTTTCTTACCGACGAAATATTCTTAAGCGCCGGATGAAAGTCTGGAGCAAAAAGAAAACACAAATTAAATTTCGTCAGGGATTCCTCTATACTGGGCTTAGCACTTGAAATCGGTACTTGAAGAGCCTCCAAAACATCAAAGCTCCCTGAACGACTCGAAACCGATCGGTTTCCATGCTTTGCAATGGGTTGTCCCCCCGCGGCGACTACAAATGAAACAGCCGTAGAGATATTAAAGGTCCCCTTACCGTCTCCCCCTGTCCCACAAACATCCATTAGGTTTTTTTTAATTATTTCAGGACTTAGAGTCACCTTGAGCGCTTTAGCCCGTAAGCATTGGGCAAAACCCACCAGTTCATCGATGCTCTCTCCTTTTTTATTCAGACTGACTAAAATTAACGATGCGATTTCCGGATCAACGCCTTCAACCGTCAGCTTATCCATGACTTCATAGGCCTCATGGCGCGAGAGGCTAAGCCGTTTTGAAAGCTGTTCTACTACTTTTTTCATGACGTGCCTTTTAAGTAGTTTTCTATTAGTTTTATTCCGTTGGCCGTGGCGATGGATTCGGGGTGAAATTGCACGCCTTCTATAAAATAAAACTTATGTTTCACTCCCATAATAGTTCCATCTTCGGTTTCAGAGGTAATCTCCAAACAAGGCGGCAATGACTTTCTTTCAATGATCAGAGAATGGTAACGGGCAGCCAAAAAAGGGTTATCAAGACCCTTATAGAGTCCCGTTTTTCGATGCAAAATCTTTGAGACTTTCCCATGTTTGGGCCGATCGGCCCGAATTATCTTTCCGCCAAAAGCCTGACCGATGGATTGATGTCCCAAACAGACTCCCAATATGGGGATCCGAGATCCAAGTCTTCGAATGACCTCCAACGAAATACCGGCCGAATCGGGATTTCCCGGACCTGGGGAAATAACGATATGGCTTGGATCTATTTTTTCAATTTCTGTGAGCGAAAGACAGTCGTTCCGAAATACCTGGCAAGAAAATCCCAGCGTCTCAATATATTGATATATATTGTAAGTGAAAGAGTCATAATTATCGATCAATAAGACTCGCGCCGATCCACTCATGGTTTTCTTTCTTTTCGCGCCGTCGCGACAACCTGGCGAAGAATCTTCGTCTTGTGTAAGATTTCTTCATATTCTCTCTCGGCATCTGAGTCAGCGACGATACCAGCCCCCGCCTGAATGAATCCACGAGTTCCGTCAATTTCAATAGAACGAATCGAAATACAAGAATCAAGATCTCCGGTAAAACTAAGCAATGTCACGGCTCCCCCGTAAAAGCCTCTTGGTTCATTTTCAATTTCTGAAAGAAGCTGAATGGCTCTGACCTTCGGGGCTCCTGAGAGCGTCCCCGCCGGAAAGCAAGCTCCGAGAGCCGCCAGTGCATTTCCTTCCTCTTTTCTTTCTCCTCTCACTACAGAAACCAGATGCATCACACCTGGAAATTTTTTTATTTCCATTTGTCGGGTCACTCGCACTGATCCAGGTTTGGCGATGCGTCCTAAATCATTTCGGGCCAGATCGACAAGCATCAGATGCTCAGCTCGCTCCTTTGGGCTTCTCTTAAGTTGCAATTCAAGTTTTGCCTCCTCCTCCGCGTTTTTGCCACGTCGTCTCGTTCCGGCGATGGGATGACTCTCCAACTCATTTCCCTTTACAGACAGTAGCATTTCTGGAGAGGCTCCAAAAAAAATTTTAGCTCCATCATAAAAATAAAACTGATAAGCTGAGATTTGAGTTCGGATCAGAATTTTAAATAACTCAAAAGGCTCCGTATCATTTTTAAATTCAAATCTCTCGGACAAAACAGCTTGAAAAATATCACCGTCAAAAATATGCTTTTTAAGCTTTTGAACTCCTGCCAAGAATCTTTCTTTTCCCAAAGAATTCTTAAGAGTCTCTGGCTCTATTTCATTTTTATGGCTTAATTTAGAATTTTTAGTTGCCTTTATGTTTCTGTGATTTTCGTCGTTACACGCTTCTACAATTTTTTCTTGAAGAGAGTCCAGGCTTTTCCTCATGCGCTCCACAGTTTTATTAAGACTCCCTGAGCTTGGAATTTTAGATCCCGTGAATAAAAATATTTTATTTCGGATGTGGTCGATAACGATACATTTTTGAAAAAGAATGAGCTGTCCGTCTATAAAATTATCTCTCTCCTTAATTTTTTTAAAACTTCCTTTGTGATTATTTAAAACTGGCTCAATAAATCTTACGCTATCATATCCAAAGTAACCAAAAGCTCCTGTCTGAAAAAATGGCAAGTCGCTTCGCCCAATGACTTTAAATTTTTTCAATCGCTCGGCAATGGCTTCAAACGGATTCCCCTTTAGTTCAAATCGATCCGTGGCCGTTTCAACAACCACTTGCCCATTGATGATCTTGATGGTTTCAAACGGATCGAACCCCATACAAGTTTCTGCCGCTTGAGACAGGTCGGGACTCTTCTGAAAATAGAAACACGGGGAACAGGTTTTTATCTTTTCAAAAAATAAAATGGGGGAGCTCAACAAAGAAACGGAAGCGGGAATTTCTAAATGGAGAAAAACAAAACCCGCTCCCTGATCGATTTGCTGTTGTACATCTTTGAGATCACTCGACATCCTCTCATTTTAACGGATCCTTACGTTGACATAAAGTGAATTTAAATATATAATTGGTTCCATATGGAAACCAATCGATTGAAGCAATTCTGCACGATCGTCGAAACCGGTAACATGCGTAAGGCAGCGAATCTTCTTGGTATATCGCATAGCGGGCTTTCAAAATCGATGAAGGTTTTTGAAAATGAAATAGGATTCCCGCTCCTTCTTCCCAGTGGGCGGGGCATCGTCATTTCAGATCTTGGGATGAAACTCTATGAGCGCTCCCCTTTTTTTTTGAATGAACTCAATCAACTTTTGGGTCAAAAGACGACTCTCGAAAAGAAATATACTCGAATAGGTTCTTTTGAAGTCTTCACGACCTATTTTATGGGAAGAGTCCTTAAAAATTATTTAAGAGATGTCGAGGTTGAAATTCATGAGCTCGTTCCAGGAAGACTCGAAGAGGCCCTTATTCTCAATAAAGTCGATGTCGGGATCACTTATGAACCTGTCCCGCGGCGAGGAATCGAATATGTAAAGGTGAAGAGTCTTGCCATGGGGGTTTTTAAGTTGAAGGATTCTTTTCAAGACCAAACAGCCCTCACGGTTCCCTTTGTCGTTCCTGTCAGCCCCTTAGAAGGGGCGCCCTCCGGAGTCAGAGGACGCGACGGTTGGCCCGATGAAAAATTCAGGAGGAACGTAAGGTATCGAGTTGATCTCATGATCACAGGCCTTGAATTGGTCCGACAAGGATTGTGCGCCATTTTTATCCCTGAGTTTGTCGCCAAACTCTACAATGAAGGTGTTCCTTCAAAGGAACGTATTGAGAGCCTTCCCCTCCCCAAATACATGGCTGCCGTTAAACGCGAAGTCTTTATCGTGAAACGTGAATCGACGGTTGAAGACGTTGTCGTTCAGCAGATCGCGAAAGCCCTCCGAACCCTGACATAACAAAATCAGGGGCTCGTCCATGTTCGGTTGGTGCAATTGTTATGGGAATTGTCGAATTCGCATTGGACCGTATAACTTTCTTTTCCGGCGACTAATGCATCATTTCCCCCTGCGCAGAGGTCTCCAATTTCACTTCCATCGACGGTATTCCAGGCTTGGGGCCAGACCACGGTATTTCCCGGAGCAGGAAAAGGATCCGTGATCGCTTCGGTATATTCGTGTGCTGAAATCGTCGACAGAGATCGAATATCATCCGAAGCATAGGCGCAACCCATATCACAGCCAGTATTATGAATATCTGGCATGATCCCGTAGAAAAAATGCGGCGTGGTGGGTGTGCCATGGGAAGAATGATAAGCGCAAAAATTCACACAGCTGGACATTCCAAATGCTGTGATTTGGTAGGCCCGCGGAAAGTAAATCATATATAAGGTATTGTCATCAGGAGGGGGAAGTTGTCCCGCCTGGATTTGCTTAGCCAGTTCAATCTGAATTTCAGAATCATCGATATTGGGACTATGATTGAACGGCTTGATTGTGGTGGCTCCCGTATACTGACCTCTCCCAATGTGTTGCTTGGTGCCTCCCACATTGGTGACCGGGGTGGCGAAAGTATTGTACTGATCCAGCCAATCCATAAAGTTACTGTTCGTGAGAGCTGAATAAAAACCAGGGACGAAGTCTTGGGTTTGAGGATTTACATAATCGCTCCACCAGACAACATGAATCTTGACGTTGCTGATCACCGGCCCCCCATAATAGAGAAGAGTCTGCTTCGCAGCAGATGGCACAGGTGTCAAGGGATTCGCCGAAGTAGAAAATTTAGTCGGAAAAAAACCATATTTCGCGTTTGAGACAATAGAAAATGAAAAAATGACTATAACGAATAACAGCTGCTTCCATGCGGCCATAGTAAGTTCCTCCTTTGAAGATATTATCGCGGAAACCAAGCTTGGAGATTATTTTTTGGTCTGCCCGGACTAAAAAGTAAACCGGACGGGGCAGAAAACGCCCTAGTGTCAAAAAGAGAGCCCAAGCACAAGGACCTGGGCTCCGATCACGGCATGGACTGCTTTAAAGCTAGGCTGAGTTTCGCGGAAGACTCTCTCCACGGTTTAATTCCAACGCATCAATTCGAGGAAGAGCCCCTCCAACGACACCTTGAATACTTCCATAAATGGAGGCCGTGTTAAGCATCATTTTTTCCAATTGTAATTCTCTCTGAGACCAGATTTTTTGGTAAGCTTTTTTTTCGCTAAGCAAAGATACCTGCATGTCTTGAAATGTTTCGACCATGGACTGAATTCGCTGGGCGAATTGGGTTCCCGTCAAATAGTGATAAATGATCTCCATCTTGGCGTCTTTTCCGGCCATACTCGCTTTTGCCGAATGCACCTGGAGGAGATAGAGGCGGAGTGAAGATGCCAAGCCCAGTGCCGTTTTCGTATCACAAACCCAAACCCCTTCCACAAGGCCTAGATGACTCACTCCCTTAGGAAGAATATCACTGACAATAACAGCGCACTCTGCTGAAATGGCTCTCTGATCTTCTTTGATTTTTTCAATCCAAGATTCCGTCCAATTTTTCGTTCTTTTGGCTTCCCAAACAATGGTCCCCATATGTTGACCTGTGGTCGACATCACCTTTTGAATAATGTCCCCGCCTCTGGCGCCTTTGGCCACCGGCTCAATTATATCGATGATGCAAAATTTTTTCAGCATGGATTCAAG
>Ga0207149_1146_pt1 | contig 10583 bp, 8 predicted proteins | sample Alteio_BWMinHeat_31_FD_153563 | JGI IMG/M metagenome (GOLD analysis project Ga0207149, IMG submission 153563) | Enriched cells from forest soil in Barre Woods Harvard Forest LTER site, Petersham, Massachusetts, United States -... | ecosystem: Environmental > Terrestrial > Soil > Temperate forest >... | reverse complement strand
TCAATTGCTTCTCGAAAAATATAAAATTTTCCTGCAAAACCGACCGTCGGAGGGATTCCCGTAAGCGCCAGCATAAAAATGGACATCGCCGCCGCTAAAAAGGGGGAGCGTTTAGACAAACCCGCATAGGAGCTGAGTTCCGCCAAGTCATCATCTTGCGAAGCGATGGCTGAAGCGACGATAAAAGCTCCCAAAGTAACAATGCTGTAAGCGAAGAGATAAAATAGAGGAGCTCCTAAGGTACTCCCTGTATGCTTACCCGCAACTAAGTAAGAAGTGACGGCCACCAAAACATATCCCGCATGAGCAATGGAAGAATATGCCAGCATTCTTTTGATATTGGTTTGATACAAGGCCACCAAATTTCCAACGACCATGGTAAATAGACTTAAAAGGGCTACCAAAATATCCACATCCCACCAACCCAAGGCATCGAAGGCTTGTAAAAACCGAATGAAAGCACCGAAGGCCGCTGTTTTCACAGCCGTGGACATAAATCCTGTGACGGGCAAAGGAGCTCCTTCATAAACATCCGGAACCCAAAAATGGAAAGGAACAGCTCCCACTTTAAACGCAAAAGTGACCATCACAAACACAATGCCCACTTTCAACAAAAGGGCCTGTGAAGGAATTCTATAAGCCGACATAAGAGCCTTGGCATCCATGAATCCAGTAGTGCCGTATATCAAGGAAATGCCATAAAGCAAAAATCCCGCAATCATGGCGCCCAGAATGAAATACTTCATGGCCGCTTCATTGGACCGGGCATCCCTTCGTTTAATTCCCACCAGAGCATAAATGCCGATGCTCATCACTTCGAGACCCAGAAAAAATAATAAGAGATGAGCGGTAGAAACCATCACCATCATCCCCGAAAGAGAAAATAAGGTAAGGGAAAAGGTTTCGGGATAAAGAATATCTTGTTTCTTGAAATACTCAAAAAACGCGAGGCAAGAAATGAAGCTGATCAAAAGCAGCAATGCATAAAAGAAGTAGGCAAAAGAATCGAGAGTCAACATGGCTATATTATTAGCGGCAAAATTATTTTTCCAGAGATAGGCAGTAGAAGCAAAAGAAGCGGCAATTCCCAAAAGACTTAAGGCCAATAAAAATACAAGGCCCGACTTCCCTCTGCAAAAAAGTCCAAAAAACAGAACCAGAAAGCCCGCTACCAAAATAACATTGATGGGAAGAGAAGCCAAAAATAAATTGTACCCATTCATATGCATCGTTATTTCATTCCTAATAATTGAATACCCGCAGGAATTTGCTGCGTGACACGTTGTACAAAAAGCCCTACCGATCCATCCATCACACTAAAAAAAGGTTTCGGATAGACACCCATCCAGAAAATCATTAGCACCATGGGAGTGAGAACGATTATTTCTCTCCAATTCAAATCGTAAAGCTTTTCATTTTCAGGATGATTGAGAGGACCAAAAAATACTCTTTGTACCATCCACAACATATAAACCGCTGCAAAGATGACGGCGCTTGCAGAAATCACCACCAAAACAGGATATTTCGAATAAGATCCCATCAAAATCAAAAATTCACCCACGAAACCATTAGTTCCCGGAAGAGCAATGGAAGAAAAAGTAACGATCAAAAAGAAAAAGGCATAGCAAGGCATTTTTTTAGCGATACCACCAAAGTCTGCAATTTTGCGGGTATGACGACGATCGTAAATCATTCCGACGAGTAAAAAGAGGGCGCCCGTGGAAATTCCGTGATTCAACATTTGATAAACAGCGCCTTCTACAGATTGTGGAGTAAGGGCCATGAGTCCCAACATCACGAATCCAAGATGAGAAACAGAAGAATAAGCGACCAATTTTTTTATATCTTCTTGAACAATGCTGACCAAGGCTCCGTAAACAATTCCAATCACCGCCAATACCGCAATCAGCGGAGCAGCTTGACTTACCGCACTGGGGAAAAGGGGCATAGCAAATCGCACAAAACCATAAGTTCCCATTTTAAGCAGAATCCCTGCCAATATAACGGAACCGGCGGTCGGAGCTTCCACGTGAGCATCCGGCAACCAGGTATGCAGTGGGAACATCGGTACTTTAATTGCAAAAGAAAGAGCAAAGGCAGAAAATAAAATCAGCTGAAGCTGAGGTGCCAATTTTAAATTCTGCAACCATACTTCATAATCAAAACTCCCTTGCGCTTGATAATAGAGGTAAATGATAGCTGCCAACATCAAAACCGAGCCCACCATCGTGAAGATAAAAAACTTGAGGGCCGCGTAAATTTTTCGAGCTCCTCCCCAAACCCCGATTAAAAAATACATGGGGATGAGCATGGCTTCCCAAAAAATATAAAAAAGAAAAAGATCAAGGGCTGCAAAAGTTCCTAACATAGCGCTTTGCAAGAGAAGCAGACAAATATAATAACCTTTTTCCTTTTGATGAACAGAGCCACCCGAAAAAATAATCACCCAGGGTAAGGTGAAGGTGGTGAGTAAAATCAACAGAAGACTAATCCCATCGATTCCCACTTTGTAATAAACATTTAAGAAATCAATCCAGGGAATACTTTGGACAAAGGCAAATCCTGCTTCTACCGTAGAAGGCTGAGCAATATGAGTTTGGTAGCCCGTGTAAAGCCCTAGCGAGAGCACAAAATCCGCAATCGAGCAAAGCAAGGCAATCGCACGAATGACTCCCTTGAATCGTCCGGGTACTAGCAGCACTAAAATCATTGCGGCTAGCGGTAGAAAAATAACTTGTGACAATAAATTAGACATATATTTTCTTATGCGGGTCCTGCCCCTCCTCACCCCCAATTTCGGCATCGCTCCGCTGCTGGCGGAAATCGGGGGGCCCCCAGTCGGATCACCCGCATGAAACTTAGTGTACAATCCACCAAACTATCAGAACCATTCCCATCACAAAATAAAGCGCGTAACTGTTTGCCATTCCATTTTGAAGAAGCCCAAAAAGTCGCCCTAAAAATTCGGTGGCTTTAGCGGACCCATTCACGCCGATTCCATCAATCACTCCCGCATCCACCCCTTTCCAAAGAATCACGCGTGAAAACCAATTCACAGGTCTCACAATCAAGGCATCATAAATTTCATCGACGTAATATTTATGATAGATGAGCGTGTAAGCTCCTTTCACTTTTTCTACAAAACGACCCACCGCATTCCATTTTTTTGTAAATAAAAAGAGGGAAATCGAAGTACAGAGAACAGCCCATCCCACGCTTGCGCCCGCAAGCAATCTCTCAAAATTTTCACTCTCTGCGTGTTCGGAAACCACGCCTCCCTCTAAGTTCAACCAATGATGGAGAATGTTATGTCCGCCCAAAGCCTCGGGAACTCCGAGAAAACCTGCCGTCATTGCAAGAAGGGCCAAAATAATCAGAGGGAAATCCATCGTAAAAGAAGGTTTGTGCAAATGTTCCAAGGTATGATGATCCACTCGGCTCTTTCCAAAGAAAGTAAGTGAAACTAAACGGAACATATAAAAAGCGGTAATGCCCGCCGTCGCAAAGGCCAAAGCCCATTGTAAAGTGTAACCCCGAGAGAAAGCCTGCCACAAAATTTCATCTTTACTAAAAAATCCCGCAAAAGGAGGAATGCCTGCGATTGCAATCGTACAAATCAGAAAAGTCCAAAAGGTGACGGGTAAATGTTTTCTTAAGCCCCCCATCTTGAAAATATCTTGTTCTCCGTGAAGCGCATGAATCACCGAACCCGATCCTAAAAAGAGGCAGGCCTTGAAAAAGGCATGCGTCATGAGATGAAAAATACCCGCAACATTTGCGCCAATGCCAACACCCAAAAACATAAAACCCAATTGAGAAACAGTGGAATAAGCCAAAACTTTTTTAATATCTCTTTGAGCAAGACCGATGGTCGCCGCAAAGAAAGCGGTGATCGCACCCACACTCGCAACTACTTCACGTGCAAAGGGTGCCAAGTCATAAAGAAAACTGAGACGTGCGACCATGTAGACACCTGCAGTCACCATCGTCGCCGCATGGATGAGAGCAGAGACGGGCGTGGGGCCTGCCATGGCATCCGGCAACCAAACATACAAAGGGATTTGGGCCGACTTTCCGCAGGCACCCAAAAATAAAAGAAGGCAAATCACCGTTGCCATCGGAGCAAGGAGCGCTTTGTGTTCTTCTAAGGTCGCAAAATTAAATATTCCGGAAGAAGCGGCATCCGAATTTTTCAGTAAAATGGAAGAAATAATAAAAAGCGCAAATAAAAATCCAAAATCCCCAATACGATTTACTATAAATGCTTTTTTACCGGCAGAAGCCTTCGCAGGATCTTCAAACCAAAACCCAATCAAGAGGTAACTGCAAAGGCCCACCCCTTCCCATCCGATGAAAAGAACCAAAAGATTATTCCCCAGAATGAGAAGAATCATCGCGAAAAGAAAAAGGTTCAGATAAGAAAAATAGCGGGCAAAACCTTTATCTCCGCGCATATAGCCTGTCGAATAAATATGGATGAGGGAACCTACTCCAGTCACCACCATCGCCATGATGGCGGACAAGCGATCCATGCGCAGAGCAAAATCGAGTTTGAAATTTCCAGAAGCCATCCATTGAAAAAGAGTTTCGATACGGGGTGCAGAAACATCCTGAAACAAAAAAGGCCAAACGGCCGCAAGTACAAAAGCAAAAGAAGCGAGGGGAAATAATACCGCAAGAAAACTCACCAAAGCCTCAGGCGCTTTAGAACTCTTGCGTGCAAAAGCCAAAGCAATCATGCCGTTGATCACGGCACCAATGAGAGGCATTAAAGGTATGAGATAAAGTGGGTACATTTCTTAATTTTTCATCAAATCCAGTTCGTTAATCTTTACCGTTCCACGATTTCTAAAGATCGCGATGACAATCGCCAAGCCAACCGCCGCTTCTGCGGCAGCCACTGCGATCACAAAAAAAGAGGCAACCTGCCCACCCATGTCTCCTCGAAAACGCGAAAAGGCTATAAAACTTAAATTCGTCGCATTCAATAAAAGTTCGATCGACATGAAGATCACCAAAATATTGCGACGCAATATCAGGCCCGCCATGCCAATCGCAAAAAGAATCGCCGATACAATAAGGTAATGTTGTAAACCGATCATAATTCTTTCTTCGCTAAAACCACTCCTGCAATCACCGCCACCAAAAGCAGAATGGAACTATATTCAAAAGGTACCAAATATTCTGTGAACAAAAGTCGCCCCACCGCCTTTATGCTCCCGAAGGATTCGCTGATAGGCGGGAATATCCACTGCGCGGATTGAAAAAGCTGCGCAAAGGCAAATAAAAAAGCAAGGAGGACAAGACCTGTTAACAAAAGGTAAATTTTAGGAAAAGGTTTTTCATGAAGCTCATCCGCTTGTAAATTCAGAAGCATGATCACAAAAATAAAAAGTACCATGATAGCGCCGGCGTAAACCAAAACCTGAATGACTGCGAGAAAATGGGCATTCAACATGGCGTAAAGTGCGGCGATTCCAAAAAAAGAAAGCACGAGAGAAGCAGCGGACGAAATAGGATTTCTAAAAAAAACGACTCCCAGCGCCGTTGCGACCGTCAATCCACCAAAAATGTAAAAAAGAATGCTTTCCATTTATTTCACCAACATCACCGCACCCGTCGCAAAAATATTAATAATAGACACCGGCATCATGTATTTCCAACCCAACTTCATGAGCTGATCGTATCGAAAACGAGGCAAGGTCCAACGAACCCAAATGAAGACCCAACAGAAAAATAAAACCTTTGTTAGAAAACATCCTACTTGTAGAACTGCTGTAATAATCAGGGAAGCTTTGGCAGTAAAAATCAGAGGCCAAATATAAGCCGAAATCCCTGCCAATAAAAATGCGCCCCCTAAAGCACCCATTCCTAAAATCAGGGCTTCGTAATCTCCTCGATCGCCCCATTTTTTCGCTTTTATGTTTTTACGTCCTCGTTTTACTAAACCTAATCCTGCGCAAAGATGGCCTATTGCCAAAACAACTAATAAAATTTTAAGGACCTCTCCGGCATGAGCTCTTAAAAAATCGGTGGACGCAAAGGGAATTTGCCAACCCCCAAAGAAAAGCGAAGATATAACCGCCGAGGCAATAATCATGTTGGCGTATTCGGCCATGAAAAAGAGTGCAAACTTCATGGAACTGTATTCCAAATGATAGCCAGCCACGATTTCAGATTCCCCTTCAGGCAAGTCGAAAGGAAGACGGTTCGTTTCCGCAAACATCGCAACGGTAAATAGTAAACAGGCCACCGGTTGTCGCACAAAATTCCAATGGAGAAGATTGACACTTTGATCTTCCACCACTTTAGAAAGCTCTAAAGATCCTCCCATCATCAACACGCTGATAATAGCGAGCGACATCACAATTTCGTAACTAATCATTTGAGCAGAGGAACGAAGTCCACCTAGCAAAGTGTATTTATTGTTGGAACTCCACCCAGCGAGCATGATCCCAAAAACTCCTAGAGAAGAAATGGCCAAAATATAAAGGATGCCCGCATTCAAATCGGCGGCTTGAAAAGAAAAATTAACTCCCTCCCACACCATGGGTGCCGCAAAAGGAATGACGGCGAAGGTCATGCACGCGACGGTCATGGCGGTAAAGGGAGCCAACACATAGAAAAACTTATTCACTCTCGCAGGCATGATATCTTCTTTCATGAGAAGTTTAATCACGTCCGCCAAAGAATGAATCATCCCACCCAGTCGAATCACACCAAACAAGGATGCGCGGTTAGGACCGCGTCGATCTTGGATATAGGCCGAACCTTTCCTCTCTAACCAAATCAACACCGGGATGATGTTGAAAATAATCAAAAAAGGAACCAAAATTTTTGCGAGAATCAAGATCATAACTCTACAATAACTTTCCCTCTTCCCCCAAATCCGAGTAATTCAAACCAAATCCATTTTGTAAAAGTTGCTCTGCATTGGAGATTTTCAAATCGTGCCCTAATTTTTTGGAGAGTTCTTTCAACCACTGCCAAGCCGGCTGCATTTGGCTACGAGGAGCAAGGGCCTTTTCAAATTTCTGCACTCGTCGCTGAAAATTCGTGAAGCTTCCCTCTTCTTCCGCAAATAAGGTGAGAGGTAAAACATAATCTGCTTCTTGTGTGCTTGAATTCATGTGAGTCGCGAGAACAATGACCAATTCTGGCTCTTCCTTGAAAACTTTTTGACGCTGCTTTTCGGAAAGTTCACCCAACACAATCACCACTTCAGGAGCCTTCACTTCATGAATTTCGCTAAAACCAAGATGGATCACTCCTTGGGTATTGGGATTTTTATCTGCCTTTATCAACAGATCGTCATGGGAAGGATGTTCCACTTCCTTTTTCGCGTATACAAGCTGTGCTTTCGGTGCAAATTTTTCTGCAAATTTTTTCAAGGCAAAATTATTCTCGTTGGAGGCTTGAGCGTTGCCGATCACTAATACTTGATCGGTTCCTATTCTTTGCAAGGCCATCGCTATTTCCGAAACTGCTTGAGCAGAAGTTAAAATTTCGAATTTTCCTTCTCGTTTTCGCAAGGCAGACAAAACTCTTTTTTCAGAATTGATTTCTTTGTAACTCAGGCGCCCTTCGTCGCAGAGCCAGCACTGATTGACGGCTTCATTGTCTCGAGGAAGGTAGCGATAAACTTCCCCCTTATCCGACTGAAGCTTAATGTTACATCCAGTGGAACATCCCGTGCATATTGAGTCTGCGGATTTCAAAAACCAAACTCGTTTTTTGAAACGGAAATCTTCGCTCGTCAAAGCTCCTACCGGGCAAATATCGACAGTGTTGATGGAATAAGCATTATCGAGTTGCTTGCCTGGAAAGGGACGAAGCTCCACATGATCGGCGCGTTGAATAAAGCCCAATTCGGAAGTCTTAGTGATCTCATCGCAGAAACGCACACAACGAGAACACATGATACAGCGCTCATCATCCAGCACAACTTGCGGTCCCAGAGGAAAGCGTTTTGGTTTGTGGACTTTTTCTTCTTCAAATTGAGAACCTTTTACGGATTCCGACAAATAATAATTTTGCAATTTACATTCTCCGGCCTGGTCACACACCGGACAATCAATCGGATGATTCACGAGAATAAATTCGAGAACATTCTTTCTCCATTTTTTCGCATTTTCAGATTGTGTATAAACGACCATGCCCTCCGTCGCCATCAAATTACAGGAGATTTGCGGCTTAGGCATTTTTTCCACTTCCACCAAACACATGCGACAATTCCCCGAAATTGAAAGTTTGGGATGATAACAAAAATGAGGAATATCCGCATCCAAACGACGAGCGGCCTCAATCACGGTGGTACCGGGCTCTACTGTAATTTCTTTTCCATCTATTTTAATCGTTGGCATAAAATTATTTTTCTAAAGGACAGCCGCCCAACTTCACATGCTCTTCAAATTCATGTCTAAATTTATTGATATGACTTTGGATGGGCATGGCCAGTGCATCGGAAAGCACACAGACCGTTTTACCCATCATGTTGTCCGCAATTTCTAAGAGAGTATCCAAATCTTTTAGAGTTCCTTGTCCTTCGTGAAAACGTTCCAAAATTTTTCGAGACCAACCTGTACCTTCACGGCAAGGAGAACACTGCCCGCAAGATTCATGCGCATAAAAATGTGAGAGGTTCAGCAAACTTTTCACCATGCAAGTGGATTCATCCATGACGATGACCCCACCCGAACCGAGCATACTCCCTTTTGCAGCAAGAGACTCATAATCCATATTCACTTCTTCAGCTTCTTTCGCTGTGAGAACAGGAACCGAAGAACCTCCAGGGATTACTGCCTTAAGAGCTTTGCCATTTCGCATTCCACCACAATCTTCATAAATTAATTTTTTGAGCGGATAACCTAAGGGGATTTCATAGTTGCCAGGTTTTTTCACATGACCCGACACCGAAAACAATTTGGTGCCAGGACTCTTTTCGGTGCCGTATTTTCGGTAAGCATCGGCTCCTTTATTAATAATGTAAGGAACCGCCGCCAAGGTTTCCACATTATTGATCACGGTGGGACATCCAAACAAACCCATAATGGCTGGGAAAGGTGGCTTGATTCGCGGATAGCCGCGCTTGCCTTCGAGAGATTCTAAAAGTGCCGTTTCTTCTCCACAAATATAAGCCCCTGCTCCGCGATGCATATAAAAATTAATTTCCACTCCGGATCCTTTTATATTTTTTCCCAAATATCCTGCTGCATAAGCTTCTTCGACTGCTTTCTCTACACGTTCATAAGGAAAAACAAATTCTCCACGAATATAACAATAAATGGTTTTGGCTCCAATAGCATAGGCACAAGCGATAGAACCTTCGATCATCTGATGAGGGTTGAGCTCCATAATGTAACGATCTTTAAAAGTGCCTGGCTCGGATTCATCGGCATTGATGCAAAGATAATGGGGCTTGGAATTATCTTTGGGAATAAAACTCCATTTCATGCCCGCCGGAAAACCTGCACCGCCACGTCCCCGAAGGCCTGATTTTTTTACTTCTTCGGTCACTTCATCGGGTTTCATCTTGAAGAGTTTTTCCAAACTCTTGTAGCCACCCGTGGATTCATACACTTTGAGTGTGTGAGAATTTTTCAAAGTCCAATTTTCGGTAAGAATTTTTTCCATTTTTATTTATTTTTTTAACTAACACTCACCTGAAATACCATTTATAAAATTAATCTTTCTCAATTTATTATTCTTATCAAAAGTAAAGACCACTTCCATCGCTTCAAAAGGGGGTTTCGTTGAAACGGATCCAAAACAGCTTTTTTCTTTCCTAAGATCGCGTTTTAAAAACCAAATATATTGTTTGAGTTTGCTTTTTAATTTGTCATGGTCTTCTGCTAAAAAGCCTATGTAATCTGGCTTACCTAAAATATTCAAAACTTGCGCTGCACTTGTAGATCCCAAAACAATTTCTGGATATGAAACTGAAATAGGTAAAAAATCTTTCGACGTTAAACTTATTTCTTTTAGCAAAGTAGGGTCCCCCTTTGCCCTTTCTTTCACTGAAGCCAGTTCACTTGATAAGTCTGAAATTGTAAGCCAAGAACCTTCTGTTTCCGAAGTGCCCAGCTCTAATAAATAATTATTTTTGCCTTCTACACTAATAATGACATCACGCGTCCCATTCATTTCTTCAATGGAAATTTTCCGTTTCAAAAGCAAGCTTCGAGCGTTTTGACCAGTTACCAATCTTCCTTTTAATAAAGTAGCCGTTTTAAAACCGAACAGATCAAAGCTTTCTATTTTTGAATTTGCCGCCTGGCTAGAAACAGCAAGTAAAATTATAAATGAACAAAAAAAGACCGTGCTGATTTTTGGCTTTAATCTCATTTCAATCCGTTCAAAATCTCATCCATCTTCCCCGGTGTGAGATTTTCATAATAATCATCGTTCACCTGCATCATCGGAGCAGTTCCGCAAGATCCTAAACATTCCACTTCCGAAATAGTAAATTTACCATCTGTAGAAGTTTCTCCCAGACCCACGCCCAATTTCTTTTTTAAATGATTTAAAATTTCGCCTTTACCACAGAGCTCACAAGAAAGCGTTCTACAAAGCTGAATATGAAA
>Ga0207149_1145_pt1 | contig 10611 bp, 12 predicted proteins | sample Alteio_BWMinHeat_31_FD_153563 | JGI IMG/M metagenome (GOLD analysis project Ga0207149, IMG submission 153563) | Enriched cells from forest soil in Barre Woods Harvard Forest LTER site, Petersham, Massachusetts, United States -... | ecosystem: Environmental > Terrestrial > Soil > Temperate forest >... | reverse complement strand
TAATTTGGCTCTGGGCGAACGTCGGGCCAAGACCGTCAGAAATTACATGATGAATCTGGGAGTTGCCTCCAATCGCCTTTCTATGATTAGTTATGGCAAAGAAAAATTGATCGATAGTGGCGAAACTGACGAATCGGACTATAAAAATCGTCGGGCTAATTTTAAACCATTGAATAGCCCCGCTGTTTCACCAATGAGTCAGCGTTAAAGAACTTGACTGTCCTGAACCGGGAGTGAAGGGTTGGGCCGCCAGCATGGCGAGCGAAAGTGTTTCCTCAATAAACGTCGTCGTTAAGACCTGGGATGGTAGATCCAGCAAAAAAGGAAACGTGTCCGTTGAATCCTGGGAAAAACCCGAGCGTTTACGCCGAGCCATAAAGACCCTTGGTCTGGGATGGGGTCTGGCCTTTATTTCAATATTTTTACCAGGAGCCCATTTCTTTCTGGTCCCCGGGTTTTTTGTGGGAGGCCCGGTTGCCGCCTACCTCGTGTCTCGACAGCGAAGCGTCGTTTTAGGGGGAGAGGGTATTTGTCCCAACTGTGGCGCGAAACTCATCATCGTGAGGGGACCTGTCCAGTGGCCCCTTGAAGACGTGTGCACTCAGTGTCAGAATCACGTTCGCATTGAAGAGGATACCTCATGAATTCCAAAGTTTTTCTCATTACGGGAAGCTCGACGGGCATTGGCGAGGCGAGCGCGATTAGTCTAGCAAAAAAAGGTCATAAGGTTTTTGCCGGAGTTAGAAAGAAGGACGACGGTGGTCTCCTGGTTTCAAAGGCTGGTGACAACATCATTCCAGTAATATTGGATGTGACTTCGGCCGAATCCATCGAGGCGGCTCATCAATTCATTTCTAACAAAATAACGGATTTAAAGCGGCAGGGGCTTGACGGATTGGTCAATAATGCCGGCATTGTCATTTCAGGACCCCTGGAATTTTTGAGAATTGAAGCTCTTCGGTTACAATTTGAGGTGAACGTGACCGGGGTCTTAGCCGTCACGCAAAAATTTTTACCTCTCATTAGAGTGGCCACAGGTCGAATTGTTAATATGGGCTCCCTCAGCGGTTTGTTGGCTGTCCCGTTTGTGGGCCCGTATTCGGCCTCCAAGTTTGCTTTGCGGGGCCTTACCGACTCACTTCGAATCGAACTTTCTCCCTGGAAAATTCGCGTTTCGCTTATCGAGCCCGGTCCTATAGCGACCCCCATCTGGGAAAAATCTAAGAAAACAGCGACAGATTTATTCAAGGACTTGTCATCAGATTTCGATAAATATTATAAAGAAATTCTTGATCGATTTAAGATCGTATTGGAGCGTGAAGCAGGGAATGCGGTATCCGTTGAAGTCGTCGTCAAGGCGGTGGAGCATGCCCTTGAGGCCTCCAGCCCTCGACTTTACTATCCGGTGGGTCGTGGGGCCAGAGTCCAATCGGCCCTTTCCCACCTTATCCCCCAAGTTTTTATGGATAAGGTCATTTCCAAGGGGGCGGGTTTTTAGTTGGTTATTTTTTTTAGCATGGTTGTTTCCCAAGGGGCCTACAAAATCAATCTCAAGGGATAAATTCAGGAAAGTTGATGCTGGCCTCGGCAAGTCGAGCTATGTGGCGGGCTTCAGCAGCCGCCTCTTTTTGACCATCGATAGACGCAGGACTTCGCTCTTTGGTTTCAGCCTCCGTGAAGCCAATGGCGACAATTTTTCTCTTGGGAGCTTTTTTCGCTTCGGCTTTATGAAAGGGAATTATCAAGCCTGCCACGACAACGAGAATAAGAGCCCAGGATTTCATACGTACCTCCAAAAACTAACGCACAACGACTACCTACATATTAATATCGGCGGTGCGTCATTTATCTTTAGGGATTATTAAGAATTTTGGCCATTTTCTATTCAGTTTAAATTTTCCTTTAATTTCAAATAGTTAATAACAAATCCAGGAACTAAGATATGTTAAACGGCATAGAGAAGGCGAACCTCGCTAGCTTTGTAATAAGAGCTCTGCGACGGCGTCTGTTATAGACGGGGTAACCCCATGACCTGCCCCCGGGACCAATACGTATTTTCCGTGGGCCCCCCGGCCCACAAGTTTTTCATGAGAGCGCCTTGAAATCTCGGGGTTCACGATGTCATCTTCCTGTCCCTGGACACTATCTATTATAAATTTTGGGGGCTCGTTTAATTCTTCATCCAAGAACTGGCAGTTGACGCCGATCAAGTGTGTGACGTTTTTCATTTCTTCGGCTGCAAAAGGGGCCAAGTATCCCCCTTGGGAATAACCGATAACTTTCTTAGAAACCGAATTAAGGCCCAGGTCACGGAGTAGTTGAGCTAGATAACTGCAACCTAATTTCATATTAATGTAGTACTCATCGGTGTTTGTTTCATAAAAGTACCAAGAAAATCCGACTTTGTATCCTCGCCCTTCCGAAACGGGAACTGGAAACGGCCCATTGGGGGCAAGAACCATGGCCCCTTTGGGGAGCGCCGATGAAAATTGCTTGTAGGCGGCTTCTCCCGAAAGAGAATATCCGTGGAGCAAGAGATAAAGAGTTTCAGGGTCGGTTCCTTTCTCAAAAACATACCGGCTAGTGAACTGACCCGTGAGTGAAAGGATTTTTTGTTCTATCTTCATTTTAATTTATCCTCCGCATGAGTTGCCGGGACTCCCTTGATCTCTCTTATTTGATAGTCGATGGGAGGCAGAAATCCAGAGAATTAGGGGGGGGCTCAGATTGTGCGTCTAGGGGATAAGCGCGTACAGAAAGAAATCCATCGGGCCAGTCTTTTGAGTACGAAATGAAGACATCATATCGGCCAGGCTCCATCATGAGATTTTTGACGGCGACCCTGGGAGTGGGGTGGGGATCGGTGATGACGGTTTGGCCATTAATCTGCATAACCGAGCTCCCCTTGGAAGCCATTTGAAAAAAAACAGGCACCCGCTTTTCAATATTAATCTGGGAATGAATCAGATGATTTCCGACAGGAAGAGAGAGAAAGGATAGGTCCGTTGTGACCTGCCCCCCCGTTTCGTCAATCCAACCCGTCTTTGAACAGGGACCGGGAGCCGATGCCGACGGCCCAAAAGTCGTTGGAGGAAATTGTTCAATAACCTGCGCCGGAGTTAGTATGTATTTCAATTGGGCTCCCCAAAATGAATCGATAGGGGAAAAATGATCACGTAAAACCTGGAGTTGTTGGCGATTAGAGACGACACCGCTGACCATGAGAGCATCTTCGTAAAATGGGATGCTTATGGGGAACGTGGGAGGGCCGATTTGATCGTTGGTTAATTTATTTTGGCTGATGAAACGAGGCCAGTCTTTCCATTCTTGATTCCAGGTTAAATTTGAGTCCCCTAAGTGCCACCAACGGTGATGTTTGGTCCAGACGAATTCATTGTAATAGCCAATGAAATTTGGCCAATTGTATCCGATGCTCAGAATCATCCAGAACGCCGCTAAAATGAAGGTTGCTTTCTTCCACGGAAACCAAAGAAGGCCAGCCAGCAGATAGCCGTAGATTGGAAATAAGTAGCGAATGCCGATTTGGGCATTAAAGAAAAATGAAAAATAGATCATCATGACGGAAATAAAAAGGAGAAGAAATGTGTGGGGTATTCCTAAGATTTTTCTTCTTACGGCGACAATCCATCCTGTTATTGAACCGATGAGAATGGGAATGGGAGTCTTAAGAAGGAGAACGTAAAGAAAATAATACCAAACGCCATGGAGGAGGAAAGTATTTCGTATGTATACAGCCCTGGGGCTCGTATCTGTTTTAAGGCACATATCGAGCCCCTGCAAATAATCTACGGGGATGATGCTGGGGATAGAAGATAATTTTTGACCTAGGTACTGAAATTGTTGAGAGACAAAGTGAATCTGGTCAAAAGGGGTTCCTAACTTATTGAATGCATAAAAGAGACAGAGTCCAAACCATGAAAAAAACAAAAATATGGAAATGTTTTTTAACAAAGGCCCCATGACCTTCCGGTCACCCCTTTTCCAGGTGACGGCTCCCAACCAAAGAATACAAAGAGGCACGGCGTAGGCACTTGTGAGCTTCACTCCTTGAGCAAGGCCCAAGACCGCTCCGAAGAGTGACAAGTTAAGATAGCTGGGTCTGCGGGCCCAGCGCAGGGCCACCAACGCCAATAGTAAAAAGCAGGTAAAAATATAGCCGTCGACATTGGATGCGAGAACAGTATGGCCTAAGACATTTGGTTCAAAAGACAAAAAAGCCGTAAAAATGAGGGCAGGGAAAGTCGCGGCTCCGAGTTCGATGGCCAGGCCATAGGAGAGAGGGACCGCCGCTTGATTCAGTACTATGCCTGCGATTCGGTAGGCTGTGAGCTTGTCCATCTTGGGAAAAAAGGGCATGACCTCTTCACCGAGCCAAACATTGGCAATGCTTATGGGGGTAAAAGAATCCTTAATACGGTGAAATTGCTTTTTGATCAAAACCTGCTTTGCTGTTTCTGTATTCCAAGGTTCGTCGAAAGTCCAATAGGTATGCTGATCCAGCAAGACGAGGACAAAAACCCGCAAGATCACGAAGGTCAAGAGAGTCCATTTTACTTGTTTTTTTGAAAAGCTACAGCTCATTCTTTTCCAGAAATCTTTTTTCTAAGGCCAAGTCTTTGGATCGCAAAATAAATTAAATTTTCAATTCCCACTTTCCAAGGAGAAAGCTTCGGAACGCCCACCCTCTCGTAGTAGGGGATATGGCATTCGCGAAATCTATTCCCAAAGCGGCAGTGGGCCTCAATTTTAATTTCTTGGGAAAGGTTCCAGTTTTTAGAGTAGAGCTCCATTTCGTCCAAGGCTTCCTTTTTGAAGACCCACATTCCCGATAAGATATCATGGAAAGAATTAAGCCAAAGAACGGATCCCACAAATGAAAGGACGCGATTTCCGATTTGGTTTGTGAGCGCCATGCTTTTTGGCGAAGCGAGAGGAAAGCGGCAACATGAGATGAACGCTAGATTTTCCTTTAAAAGCAACTCCGCCATTTCGGGAATAAATTCGACAGGGTATGTCCCATCGCCGTCGGTCGTTGCCAAGATTTTACCTTTGGCCGCCTGAAATCCAATGAGATAGGCAAGCCCATAGCCTCGGCGAGGTTCTACGATGACTCGAGCCCCGTTTTTCGCGGCTTCTTCCGCTGTGCCGTCGCTCGAAGCTCCATCAACGACGATCACCTCGCCCGCCATAGCATGGCATTTTTTTACCAGAGGACCGATTCCTCCTGCCTCGTTTAATGTTGGAATGACGATACTGACTTCGTTTTTTATCACGGTTGGGCCCAACCGTCTTTTAGAGCTGTTCGACGGATTAGACAGAGCATGAGGAGGTCGTAACCGGCGTGAATCAGCATGGGAGGTGCCAGATTATGGTGTGTCCATAAAAATATGTTACCAAGGTAAAGGCCCATGGCGGTGGCCACGGCGAAAAAGCCCCATGTCACAAAGTGAAAGAAACCAAAAATGAGGGCGGCCGCTACCAGTCCCAATTCATTTTGCACGACGCCGCGAAACACAAGCTCTTCTCCCGCCCCTGCTAAAATCGAAACTGTGATAAAGCTCCACCAAGGTCCCCGTCCGATAAATTGTCCAAAAGGACCAACCATGATTCTATCAAAGATCTCACGTAAGAATTCAAACCTCATGGCCATTGGTGAGGTAAAAAATATGGCCACGATCCCGGTTGGGAAAAAATATATGGCTGTTTTTGTAATTCCGGATCCATCGATAGAAAAATTGACTAAATGGGAGGGGATTTTCAGTGTAAAAATGAGCCCCAGCCCCAGAACCCCAAAGAGAGCTTGAATGCCGATAAAGCGGAGACCAAATTGTCGCTTAATACCTGGAGACATTTGATTCATCAGTAATCTCTTGCTGTCATATCAATGGTGTAATATTAGATGGGTTTGTGAGTGCCGTGCAACAAGACTTAATAGAAGGAATCGGAAGGCTATGAGGAACCTGGCTTATTACGTGATTGTGACCCTTATTGGAGCCGTTGGAGCTGTGGCTATTGCTTGGTCGTCTTGTTCCGAGTTGTGTAAGCAAATGACAACCATGAACTACGAAGTAAAGGTGTTCATAGATCCGGGATTGAGCCACCCAGAACTCAATGCTGAGACACTGACCCATGTTGAAAAAATGCGGCTTGCCGCGGTCGCTGCCAGGGACCTTATTCCGGAAAAAGCGGCGGGGAATCTCCGATTGACCGCTGAGTATCAGGCCGATATTGATCTTCTCATTTCACAAATCATGAAAATGGGTGAAGCCCTTGCGAAGAATGACAATGTCGCTGCGATCCGATTTTTGAACGATATCAAAAGCCTCAAGTTAGAGGGACACGGGAAATTTAAACCGGCGACCATCAATTGAAAAAATGAGATTTTTAATATCTTGTTTTTCTCTGATCGCATGGGCCCATCACGGAACTCACATTCTTGATAAACCCCTTGAAGACGCACCTTTGAGGAGAATCACAAACACGGTGAGTTCCAACTATATTCGCGATGTGAAACCTATTTTTGAAAGAAAATGCGGAGATTGTCATGGGTCCCCAACTTCTTATCCTGGTTACTACAGGATACCATTGATAAAGCAGTGGATTGACCATGACATTTCAGAAGGGCATGAGCATTTTGACATTTCAAATGGCTTTCCGTTCGGCGGGCATGGGTCTATCACCGATAATTTCAAGGCGATCCGGGATGATATAGGCGAAGGAAGGATGCCTCCGTGGCTTTACCGCCTGTCCCATCGAAATTCAGGATTAAACGAAGAGGAAAAGAAAATAATTTCTAAATGGGTTACCGATAGTCAGGCTCTTTTTGGCCTCAAATGATTGTACCAAATAGGCTTGCCGCCAGAAGGTTTTGGGCCTACTGGGACATGCGTTCAAGGCTGAGAAGGAGCTGGGCTTTTTTGTCCGTGAGCTGAGATTTACGTTCTTTTTCCTGATTTACAATTTCCTGGGGAGCATTCCTGACGAAGGTCTCAGACGATAATTTTTTTTCTGCAAGATCTAAGTCTTTCGTTGTTCTCTCCAGTTCTTTTTCGATTCGTTTTATTTCTTCGTTAAAGTCAACAAGACCTTCAAGAGGGATTATGACGGAAATGCGCGATTTTCCTATGGCGACCAGGGAGACAGCACATTTTCTTGTCTCCCCCATTTTCTTTTCAAAGTGAACACGACTGAGCCGCGCCAGGGCTAAAAGGTATTCTATATTTTCTTCAAGGGTTTTCATGGGCGCCAAGTCGTCGCTCACGATTCTAATTTCAATTTTCTCCGCTGGACTAATTCTGTTTTCCCCACGAATATTTCTAATGGCCGTGACGACTTCTTTCAATACTTCTACGTCGTTGGCGGCCTTTTCACTTCCGTTTTTGAGGAAGGGGTCTTTGAGGTCGGGATATTTTTCGATCATAATGCTTTCACTGTGTTTCGGCAGCCGTTGATAAATTTCTTCAGTTACAAATGGAATAATGGGATGAAGGAGCTTCACGAGCCTTTCCAGAATGTTCATGAGAACAGCTCCTGTCTGTGACTTAGCGTTGGCGTCTTGGCCGTAAAGAACGGGTTTGGAGAGCTCCAAATACCAATCACAAAACTCGTTCCAAGTAAATTTGTAAAGTGCGTTGGCGGCATCCGTGTAACGATATTCGTCAAGGGCCTTTGTGACGAATGTGATTGTCGACTTTAATTCTTGAATAATATATTGATCGGGCAGGTTTAAAGGTCGCCCCTCTATCTGATCGGCGAGTTTAACCCCTTCGAGGGCGTTTAACGCAAAGCGAGTGGCATTCCAAATTTTATTGATAAAATTTCTGTAGCCGTCCAGACGGTCTTCACTGAACCGGATATCACGACCGGCGCCCACAAGACTTACCAGGGTGAATCGAAGAGCATCCGTTCCGTAATCGTCGACGAGGCCCAAGGGATCAACCACATTGCCCCTTGTTTTTGACATCTTCTGGCCCCGATCATCGCGAACTAAGCCATGGATGTAAACGGTTTCAAAAGGAATGTCCTTCATGAAGTGACAGCCCATCATGATCATTCGGGCGACCCAGAAAAAAATGATGTCAAAAGAGGTCACCAGGACGTCGGTGGGATAGAAAGTTTTCAATAATTCTGTTTGATTTGGCCAGCCCATGGTGCTGAAGGGCCAAAGAGCCGAACTAAACCAGGTATCAAGGACGTCGGTGTCTTGTTTGATTTTGAGGGATGCGCAGTGCTGACACTTCTTGGGGGCCTCAAGGACCACTGTCACTTGTTTGCAGTCTTCGCAATGCCAGGCGGGAATTTGGTGGCCCCACCAAAGCTGTCTCGAGATGCACCAATCTTTGATATTGTACATCCAGTCTAAATAAGTTTTTGTCCATGTCTCCGGGACGAAAACGATTTTTTTGCCTTCCACAATCTTGATAGCAGGATCTGCTAGAGGTTTAATTTTAACAAACCACTGGTCAGAAAGGCGTGGTTCGATCACACTCTCACACCGGTCACATTTTCCGACGGAGAGGTTATGGGGCTCCTCTTTGACTAAAAGATTTTGGACGGTCAAATCTTCGATGATTTTCTTTCGAGCCTCCTGAACCTTCAGGCCGCGATAGATCCCGCCATTTTCGTTAACCACGCCCTTGGCGTCAAAAATTGAAATCATGGGGAGATGGTGTCTTTGGGCCATCTCGTAATCGTTAAAATCGTGAGCGGGGGTAATTTTAACCACTCCACTTCCAAACTCTTTGGCCACATATGAGTCGGCGATGATGGGTATTTCGCGGTTCGTCAGAGGGAGTTTTGCCATTTTTCCAATAAGTTTTTTGTATCGGTCATCTTCGGGATGAACGGCGATGGCGGTGTCACCAAGCAAAGTTTCAGGTCGCGTGGTGGCCACGACAAGGTCGTCGCCTCTGTCCGCAAGGGGATAGCGAATATGCCAGAGGGAGCCCTTTGTCTCGACATGTTTGACTTCAAGATCAGAAACGGCGGTCTGGCATCGGGGACACCAATTGACGAGACGGTTGCCCTGATAAATTAAACCCTCATTATACAGATCCACAAAAACTCTTCGAACAGCCTGGGAAAGGCCTTCGTCAAGAGTGAATCGGCTTCGAGCCCAATCCGGGCTAATTCCTAGTCGCCTTTGTTGATTGACGATCATTCCCCCAGATTTCTCTTTCCACTCCCATATTTTTTCCACGAATTTTTCGCGTCCTAAAACTTCTCTCTTCGTGCCTTCTTTGGCGAGCAGCCTTTCCACGACCATTTGCGTGGCAATTCCCGCGTGATCCATTCCTGGTAACCAGAGGACGTTGAACCCCTGCATGCGCTTGTAGCGGACAATGACATCCTGAAGTGTATTGTTGAGAGCATGTCCCATATGAAGTACGCCGGTCACGTTAGGAGGAGGAATGACGACACTGTAGGCGGGTTTTGAGGATTTTTCTTCGGAGGTAAAATATCCTTGGTCGAGCCAGTGCTGGTACCAGCGATTCTCTACGGTAGTCGGTTCATAACCTTTAGGTAACTCAGCCATCTTTGAAGCTCCTCAAAATTAAAACCTTTACTTTATTCGTTGGGGCACGGAGCTGGCAAGAGGGTAAGATTATTGGGCAAGCTCAGATTTTGAGCGGACGATTTGGTCAGTGAGGGTCAGAGGCGGTTCTTCAGACGGGTTTCCGGGTCCATCGGGCCCCAAGAGATCTTCGACTCGAGCCAGGCCGTCTTCTTTCAGGTTGCCCACGTCTTGATTCCAACGCCCCTCATTGAGGTCATTTATCTGCTGGGCGAGGCGAACGTCCCTAATCAGGGATTCGACAGAGGATTTGTCGTTTTTGCCGTTTCCGTCGTGGTCGGCACTGGCGACGGCGCCGATGAATCCTAAAATAAAAAGACCGAGAAAGATAACACGATAGAAGCGTTCCACTGGCTAGACCCCCTGGGTTCCTTTGTCTCGTTAGTTCAAAAACTAAAGAGCAAGGGGAATGCCTATTGAAATGATTAAAGAAATCAAAAAAAGTGTCTAAAAAAGTGACAGTCCTAAGTCTCTAAGTGACAGTTTTTGTTATCTTCAATGGACAGGACTTGGTCCTGGTTGGGTCCAGATTATTAATTCGAATAAAACCCGCCTTGACGTCAATTCTTAGGGGGCCTTAGCATTATAGAAGAGGCTTTGTAGCTATCATAATCCCGTTACCCCATAGGAGATCTCAACATGAAGACGGGGAAGGTGAAGTGGTACAATCCCAAAAAGCACTTTGGATTCATTACAAGTGACGATGGCGAAGACATCTTTCTACACTCCTCCGACGTACCGGATGGTATAGAACTTAAGGAGGGGGACAAGGTCGAATTTGAGGTCGGTTCGGCGCCAAAGGGTCAAAAAGCAGTAAATGTGAAGAAAATCTAAAGAACATAGCTTGTTTGTGCTGGCGAAGTTCTTTGATTTTTTGGGTTCGATGCGTTATCATAAACACATAAGAGGCATGCAAAGTTTTCCCGCCGCTTTTCACGAAGGAATTCACAGGGGACTAAGCGCCCCGATTTATAAATTATGTTAAACCAAACCAGAAAAGGACCCAAATTGTGAGC
>Ga0207149_1141_pt1 | contig 10782 bp, 8 predicted proteins | sample Alteio_BWMinHeat_31_FD_153563 | JGI IMG/M metagenome (GOLD analysis project Ga0207149, IMG submission 153563) | Enriched cells from forest soil in Barre Woods Harvard Forest LTER site, Petersham, Massachusetts, United States -... | ecosystem: Environmental > Terrestrial > Soil > Temperate forest >... | reverse complement strand
TGGGCCATCTTGCTCGGAGTCGTGGTGGTGGGATTTTTTGTGGGCGAGTGGGCCGCCTCGCATTGGATGGAATTCCTGCTGGCGCAGCACGTCGTTCCCGTGGGGCAAGCTGACCCGCTCTTCGGCATTGAAGTAAGTTTTTATTTATTCCGCCTTCCCTTCATCTGGTTTCTCTATCACCTGGTTTTATTCACACTCGTCATTTGCCTGCTGAGCGCGGTTTTTCTGTACCTCGTGGATGGTGGAGTTTCCGTCACGCCGCACGGTCCGGTAGTTTCGCGCCCGGCGCGCGCTCATTTGTTGTCGCTCGTTGCTTTGATCTTTCTGGTGATGGCCTACCGGTGCCGTCTCGCGATGTACGGACTTCTCTTTTCGCCGCGCGGCAAGATTTTTGGCGCGGGCTATACCGACATTGTGGCCACACTGCCCGTGCTAAAGATACTGCTCGTGCTTTGCCTCATCACTTCACTGATGTTCGTCGTGGCTGCCATTCAAGGCCGGTTAAAGCCAGCCGTCCTTTCTATCGGCGTCCTGCTGGTGGTCTGGGTGGTGGGCGGCTCTATTTTTCCGGAACTCATACAACAGTTCATCGTGCTGCCGAGTGAGGTTGACAAAGAGCGGCCTTATATCGCGCGCGCCATTGAATTCACGCGCAAGGCCTACGCGCTGGACCGCTTTGAAGAGCGCGAGTTTTCCGCCATGGAAGATTTGAGCCTGGCCGATATTCGCAAAAACGACGCCACCATGCGCAACGTGCGCCTGTGGGACCACGAGCCGTTAAAGACCACGTTCCGCCAGCTTCAGGAAATTCGCACTTACTACGATTTTGAGACCGTGGATAACGACCGCTACTGGATCAACGGCGTCTATCGCCAGTTGTCGCTCTCGGCGCGCGAACTGAACGTGGCCAGCCTCCCCAGCCGCGGTTGGGTGAACGAGCACCTGAGTTATACTCACGGCTATGGCCTTTGCCTGGGCCCGGTGAACGAATCTACCGGCGAAGGCCTGCCGCAATTTTTCATCAAGGATATTCCGCCCGTTTCAACCACGCCTCTTCGCATCACGCGCCCGGAGATTTATTACGGCGAGATGTCCAACGATTATTGCTTCGTAAAGACCGGTACGCCGGAGTTCGACTATCCCTCGGGAGCGCAGGATGTCTACACCAACTATCAGGGGTCGGGCGGTCTTCCTGTCACAGGCTTCTGGCGGCGGCTGCTGTTTGCTTTGAGATTTGGCGAGAAGAATATTTTGTTCTCCGGCGCGATCAATGCTGAAAGCCGATTGATGATCTACCGAAAGATACTCGATCGTGCCGGGCGGCTCACTCCATTCGTGTCCTTCGATTCCGATCCTTACATTGTGATCTCGGACGACGGATCATTGAACTGGATGCTCGACGGCTACACGACCTCGGACCAGTATCCGTATTCCGAGCCCACTGAGGATTTGGGCAACTACATCAGGAATTCCGTGAAGGCCACGGTGAACGCCTATTCCGGCCAGGTCCATTTCTACGTCAGCGACCCCACGGACCCATTGATTCAAGCTTACTCGAACATCTTTCCCGGAGTGTTTGAGCCTCTTGCCTCCATGCCACAGGACCTGCGCGCGCACATCCGCTATCCGGAGAATTTCTTTTCCATCCAGGCCGCCAAGTACGCTGAGTATCACATGACCGACCCGCAAGTATTCTTCAACAAAGAAGACTTGTGGCGTGTGGCGCAGAGCGCGGCGCGTGGACAAGATTCGCCGATGACTCCCTACTACACCATCATGAAGCTGGCGGAGGTGGGCAACAAGGAAGAGTTCATCCTCATGGTGCCTTTTACCCCGTCGAAAAAACAAAACATGATTGCCTGGATGGCGGCGCGCTGCGACCCGCCGAATTACGGCAAGGTCCTGGTGTTTACTTTCCCCAAACAGAAATTGATTTACGGGCCGCAGCAAATCGAGGCGCGCATTGACCAGGAACCCGGCATCTCGCAACAACTCACGCTCTGGGACCAGCACGGTTCGAGCGTGATTCGCGGCACGCTGCTGGTGATTCCCGTTCTAAATTCGGTCCTTTACGTCGAACCCATTTATCTTGCCGCACAATCCGGCGGCGGACTGCCCCAGATGCAGCGGGTGATCGTCTCTTATTCCGACCACGTGGTGATGGAATCGACGCTGGACGCGGCGCTCAGCAAAATTTTCGGCGGCGCGATTGAATCGGCCACCTCAGCGGGCGGTCCCCCGAACGCTCCAACAACCAAACCGGGCACGCCCCAAAATTTAACTTCCCCCCAGGCGTCCGCGGAAGATTTAAAGTCCATGATCCACGAGGCAAATCAGCACTACGAGCGCGCACAGGAACTCCTGCGCCAGGGCGATTGGAATGGCTACGGCGAGGAAATCAAGAAATTGGGCGACGTCTTGAAGCGAATGCCTGCGCCAAAATAGAACGCGTCAATTCTCGCTTTGGCGGCCGGCCTTTTTTTTATTTGTGATCGGGCGCGCTCTTATCAGACAGTTCGAGCTTGTTGGGTGTGGCAACGGCTGCTACGGCTTCAACCTGTCCGGTAAGGCTGGCGGGAAGGGTGGACTCAAGCGGAGTCAAAGCGTGACTTTGTTGGCGCGAAATCGGGGCGCCAGTATTGATATACACCGGGTGTCCCGGCGATCCGTCAATCAGAATAATATCGCCCCCATTCGAATTTGGATCATCACTCTTAAGCTGCTCCCCATCGGGCATCTGTGTTCCCTGAGCAACTTCAGTTACATCCTGGGGCTTGACCGGCTCCGATCCGTCGATGAAAACTTCAGTATGAGTCGTCTCAGGATCAGAATCAGCAGGAGCAACCATGTTCGTGGCATTGTCAAGCGCGACGGTAACAATTCCTTCCGGCTGCGCAAACGGCTGCGGAGTGTTGTAAGGGGGAATTTCGGTTGTGCGCTTCATGAACTCCGTCCAGAGAGGAAGAGCCGAGTGTGCGCCAATCAGGTTCAAGTCGTGATCGTCGTCGTACCCCACCCAAGCCACGGCCAACAGGTTGGGAGTGAATCCCGCAAACCAACCGTCGCGCGAGGTTCCGGTTTTGCCGGCAGCGGGGAACCTGAATCCGCGGGCCCTCACGCCCGCCCCGGTACCGCGGCTGATCACTCCCTGGAGCAGGCTCACCATTAAGTAATTCACGCGCGGGTCCAGTACTCTGCGAGGCGAAACAGGATTATCCCAAACGGTTTTGCCGGAGGTTTCGGTGACGGCGACGATGCACCGGGGCGCAACATACTCGCCGTTGTTGGGGAAAATCGTATAGGCGCCGGCCACTTCAAGTGGCGTGGCCACGTAGGAACCAAGCGCGATGGAAGGGGTGGCGTTAATCCGCTGATTGAAGCCAGCCTCCAGGGCAAAGTTCCTGACCGTGCCGTAACCAACCCTCTGGGCCAGGAGCACGCTCGGGACATTCAGGGAGTAGGTCAACGCTTGGCGCACAGTCACAGAGCCGCGAAATCCACCGTGGTAATCCTTTGGCGCGTACGATCTGTCGCCCAAATCAAATTGGGTCGGCGAGTCATTCAGGATTGTGGCCAGGGTAATACTCGGGTCAGCAGCCAGGGCCGCGGCGTAGACGAAGGGCTTGAAAGACGAGCCAGGCTGGCGCCGCGCCAGGATGTGATCCAATTGACTCTCTGCATAGCTGCGGCCGCCCACCAGAGCTTTAACATCGCCCGTGTGCGGGTCCAGAGCCACTAAAGCGAGTTGGGGCCGCGCAACATTCATACCGGAAGGCGTGCCGCGTTTCCGCTGTTGCTTTACTTCCCGGTCGACTTCAATCATACCGGCACGCGCGCCCTCTGAGGCAGCACGCTGAAGATCCAGATTCAAAGTGGTGTAGATGCGATAGCCTCTGGTTTGCAGGTCATCCTCAGAAAACTGAGCCAGCAATTGCGACCTCACCATATCCACGAAGTAAGCCTCTTGGGGAGCCTCGGTATTTTGTTGGGTCAATCCGAGGGGAGCATTCGAAGCTTGTTCGGCTTCAGCGTCGCTGATGAAGCCTGCTTGAACCATCCGTCGCAACACAAGATTTCGCCGTTCGGCGGCCTGGTCCGTGTTTTGGTATGGCAGGTAGAGGTTGGGCCCGCAGATCATCCCCGCAAGTAAGGCAGCCTCAGGCAGGGTGAGTGCGCTGACGTCTTTGTTAAAATATGCCGCCGACGCTTCTCCAAAACCATAAATGGAAAAGCTGTTTCGTTGGCCGAGATAAACCTGGTTCGCATAGAGCTCGAGAATTTTATTTTTTGGCAAACGCCATTCAAGCAACAAAGCGAAACAGATTTCTGTGATCTTTCTTCGGATCGTGCGCTCGGGCGTCAAGAAAAGGTTCCGCGCCAGTTGCATGGTCAACGTGCTGCCACCTTGCACCCGCTGGTTCGAGAGGAAATCGGCCCGTGCGGCGGCAAGAATACGGAGACAATCGATGCCATGGTGCGAATAAAACCGATGGTCTTCAATAGCGAGAATTGCATCCACAACCACCTTGGGTAGGTCCTGAAAGTGAACCAGGCGCCGCTTGGCGCGGCGCGCCCCGAAAAGAGTGGTGATTTCTTCAGGCTCCAGCAAATATGTCTTCAGTGGAGTCATGTCGGCGAGGGCAGTGATGGAGGTCAGACGATCGCCCTTGAATTCCAGTCTTGCCGGCCCTTGCACCATTTCACTGTTGCTGAAGAATGACTCAGGGCCCGGAGTGATTTCCAAATCGTTGCCCGTGATTTTGTAGCTTCCAACGCCAGTACTTCCCTGTCCCGCGTCCTCGATGTACGACGCGTTGCGGAGATGGACCATCACTTCGCTTCGCGTCAAACGCCCGCCCGCCTGCACTTCGGTGGGGGCGGCCAGAATGACGGCAGGATTATCAAAAACGTTGCCGGTCAGGCGAGCGTTAACGATTTGAGAAAACTGCAGGTAGAAATGGATAAAAAATCCGGCGACAATCACAGCAACCAACAACTCCGCTCCCAGCAGGATGATCAACCAGCGAGGTGGGCGGGAACGGGCCCAGACAGAGAAGGGTTTTGCGCCTCGCGGGAGAATCGCGCCTGTATTAATTGGATAGCTGCTCATTTGTTGTTTGAGGCCGCCACAGACTTCGATGGCACTGGCGGAGCATCACCGTTTGGGTGTGGGAATCCTTGATTTTCTTTCCGCTACAAGCTATAGAGCTTCCGCCAATAAGAGAATCTGAATTGGGGGTGCGAACGGGGTTGCGAGCCGGCTCTAAGTTCTTCCCGTCTTCCAACCGAATTAAATCCGCGATGACCTGGGCTTTTAATTGCATGAAGTGTTCAGCGGCTGCGGCCTCGCTGACTCTTGTTTCAGTTTCATTAATATCGGGGGCAAACCAGTTTTCTGCGGAAGTGTGGTAAGACCGTTGGGCCGCCGGCCCGGCGCCATTGTGCGATGCGCCTTTCACTTTCTGAACCACAGTCTCTCTTTTATGGTCTGTCTTACTTGCGTCTTGACTGGCAAGGCGGGGCGGGAAGAAGGCGATGAAACTCAAACCTACTGCCAGATAAATCGTTCGATGATTCATACTCCGTTCCCCCTCACCCATCACCCACATATCCATTCGAGTAGGCGTTACCAATTACAAGACTACGCCTTACATAAGAAAACACCATCGGGTGATAACCCCGTTCGGCCGCGGAAAAGACCTGAGGAAATATGTCTTGATGCCGGAGGCTTATTGAAGACACGTCTCCTGACATCCTTGTCTTCAACGCAACTCGCGTGCCCTCGCGCGGCATAAAATTGATTCGCTCTGTCTCCCGCCGCAGTCAGTCAACGTCCAATCAGACCCAGCGAATATTTCTCAGCCGGGAATCTGGCGCGCCCGGACAATAAATCGCTTAGGCGCCGGCCCGACAAAATAAAACGGGTAACAGGTCACCAGAGTCAGGATTGGTTCGCGAGAGTCGTCAAGCACTTGGGTGTCCTCTGGCTCAACCACCGTGATCGATTCCACTTGATAGTGGAACGCACCGCTCAGCGTGGTTAAAGTAATCTCATCGTCCATGTGGATATTGCGAAGTGACCTGAAAAATGTGTCCCGATGACCGGCAATCGCCATGTTGCCCGGCTCACCTGGCAATGCGGTGCCCCGCACATGCCCGACGGCATGCTGCAAAGTTCCGCTGGCCGTCCCTTCCTGAACCATCACGGCCAGTCCTATCGAGTTGATCTCCATCCGGCCCAATACGGAGCTCCCGTAACCGGCAACAGCAAGGAGATTCGCCCCCCTTTGCTCAACTTTCAGTGGAACTGGAGAATTGAACGACAGGTTGATGCGCTCCCGGGTCGCTTTAGACGTCACAGCGCTCTTCAAGGCTTGCTCGAATCGCCAGGTTTCATAAGCCTGATAAATTTTTGCGTCGAGCAAAACATAGCTGCAGTAGCCGAGCGCGAGAATGCCAATAAAAAAGAAAGGGTAACGGCTCCAGCGGAGAAACGCCTGAACTCGCGCGAATCGAAACATGGACCATTTTCTGAATTTCATAGATGGCTGCTTCGGCCGGCGGCATTCAGTTGAGTTTTTAGCGGAGCGGTGTAACCGGTACGAGTTCGAACCACCAGGCGTCCAGTTCCCGGCGCTTCGGCTTTCATTTGTATCGCCCGAAAGGTCCCGTCTTGATTTCCGTTGGTGGGAACATAGGCGATCGTGTACTGGTTACGAATATCGTGAGCAATCTTTTCACAGATTGGAACAACTTCCTTCAACGACTCCGGCATGAACGCTTCCCCGCCCGTGGACTTGGCAATCTGCTTCAGTACTCGGGGGTTTTTGTCTGGATCGTCGGGGTCAAAGAGACCGAGGGCATAGATGATGGCGTCAGACCGCCCTGCCATCTCCATAACTTGGGCAAGGTTGTGTTTGCTGGCGTTGTCCGCCCCATCGCTGATTACGATCAGGACGCGTTTGTCCCGGTTGCCCGCCTTCAAGTGCTCGAGCGCAACGGCCACTGCGTCATAGAGGGCCGTTTGGCCATCCGCCTTGATTCTCGACAGGGCAACCCTTAACGGCTCCGCCTGGTCCGTGAACGGCGTGCTGGCTGGAAGGCCAAACGAAACGTGCTCGTTAAAATTCACCACGAACATCTGGTCCTGCGGGTTGCTGGAGTGGGCAAACGCCAACGCCGCGGCGACAACTTCAGGGAGCTTGGGGCTCATGCTTCCGCTGTTGTCAACCACCAGGCCGACCGTAACCGGAATATCTTCGTGGCTGAAATATTTGATTTGCTGTTGAACTCCGTCCTCAAAAACCTGAAAATCGTTTTTGTCGAGTCCTGAGACGGGAGTGCCTTTGTGGTTTTGCACCGTCGCGGTCAGCACCACCATGTCAACTCTTACCTTGATGGTGTAAGGGTCGATTTGGGTCTGTCCCGATGGGGAGTTTTTTTGAGGGGCGGCTTGCGAGCGGCCGACGCCGGCGAGAATGATCAAGAGAAAAAAGACAGCCGGAAATCGGTTGATGATGACGCTTACCTTCCGGGCGAATACTCTGGTGCTGAATAATTCCACGGCGCGCGACCTCCACTTCCGGGGCTCATCGCGATTACGGCTCGCGAGGTTGGACCACCATCCATCTTCCAAACAATCTGGCTGCGCCGAGCGAAAGTTCCTGCCAGGTCCGCGCCACGATACGGCTTCCCTCGATGGTCAGGATGACCATAACGCAGGCCCCAAACAATAGCGTCGCGCCCACCAAAACCGCCAGGACACATGCCCCACATTCATAAATGGCAAACATTTTCACTCGCTCCTGATCGTCCCCTCCCGGTCGATTGCAGCCAGTTGCCAGAAGAGCGATTGTGTACAAACCTAAGACTTGAACAATGACCCCAAACCTTGCCCATCATCGGCAAGTGCATCTCGGTTCGGGCCGCGGTGCGAACGATCAAATCAGGCTTTGAATCCAAGCGCGTGAGGGGAGGTCATACTTTCGCGCCACCTCCCTCCACAGCCTTGGTACCTGGTCAGCTCGCCGCGGGGTCAATAGATGGGCACCCGAAGCGGTCTCATGATGCCCCCGACGCTAACCTGCAATCGCCCGAATTAGGCGGATCGCTTGGTGATAATCGAAAGGGTCAAACCTGCACCCAATGAAAGGATTCCAATCAATCCCACCAGCGGAAGTGAGCTGGCGGTGCTCGGCAGTGTTGCCGCAGCGGCTGTTTCCACAGGCGCGGGTTCAGCAGCAGCGACAGCTACTGGGGCCTCGACGGCTACGGGTTCAACAGTCTCGACTGCTATTTCTTTTATAGTCGCGATAGTCGGTTCAGTCTCCACCGACATGGCGAGGATTGGTTCACTGGTCACCTTTGCCAGCTCTATCGCTCTGGTCTTGGGATAGACAAATTCTTCGCCCCATTGATTGCCGGGATAAAACCAAACCCTGATAGCTTCCGGTTGTCCTTCGGCTCGCTCCGTAAACGTCATCACGGTGTGGTCCGTCGGCTTCAAACGGTAGTTCGGAATGGCGAGGATGGTTGAGAACACATGCGTTTCGTCCTCGCTCAGGACCTGAACGATGTGGCGATCGGATTGCGAATCCATCAACTTGAATGTATATGTGCCCGCGGGCAACGTCTGGGCGCCCACGCCTGGAATCTCCACCGGTGCGCTGAAGGTTACCTTGGTCTTCTTGTTCCATTCATCTGCCTTCGCTCCCGATGGGAAGGCGATGGCCACGAGGGACAAAACAAAAATCACCCCTGCGATTTTCAGTTGATTAACTTTCGTCATCGGTATTACCTCACTATTTTTCGGAGCGTTCTATTCTGCCCCGTCAAACCAAAATCGGATCACCCTGCTTGTTCATGGCTTAAAACTTTGCGCGTGGTCTTTATCGAGACCTCGCACCAACCGTGTATATATGTGTGAAAGGCTGCAGCGAGAATTTGTTGCACTCTTGTTATACGTTGATCCTGTTTGCCCGTCAGTCCCGTCCGGCTCTCGTGTATGGTCATTATTGCTCACGCCGGTTGATGAGGGAATTACATCCGTGTCAAGCTGATCGTCAACCTACTGCGTCACGACCTTATTCTTTGTCTTCTGATTGTAAATCGCTCCACCTGCCGCGCCGACGCCCGCGCCGATCAGCGCGCCTTTGCCGCCACCGGCCAATGCGCCAATCGCCGCGCCACCAGCGGCGCTTCCACCGATGATTGCCGCTTGATGCTTCTTGGAACGATGCCTCACGTAAACCACTCTCCGTCTTCGAGTCGCACCATCTGCGGAGACAGGTGATAAACCTCCCATCACAAATGCAATGAGTAAACAAAGGACTAATGCAAGTTTGGATTTCATAATTCCCGATCCTCCATTAGATTTGAACAACGCCGTCAGTCTGTCGAACTAAACCTTTTGCTCCGGGCGGAACAGCATCAAGGCGCCACCGGTCAGGATTAAGAGACCGCCGGCCACAGGCAGAAATGGAATTTGATGTTGTTCCGGTGTTTCCAAAGTGATGGGCCCGATTTTGGTCTGCTCTTGAGTGGTATAAGTAATTCCACTCAAGAGCAACATGGCCACGCCCAATATCAAAACCGCCAGTCCCACACGAAATCGATTCATCGCGTATCTCCTTATCGTCCCGGCAAAGAGAGCGGCGGGGGCTCGCCGCCCGCGATCCATCCGCTCTCCCGGCTGGTCCTGCACTTTACCAATCAAGTGTAAATTCGTACCACGCGCTTCCCGGCGTGGCCTGATTGTTTACTTGAACCAGTGCTGTGTAATTATTCGAAGCGGTGGGTTGCTCGAGCAACCGGATTTGGCCTCGTCCGCGAATCTTGTTCATGGTGACTTGGACGGGGCTGTAAGGAAGCGCTGCGGAAAGTTGGTGGGAGTCCTGCCCAGAGTTGTTGTTTGAATTATCGTTGGAGTTTGGATTGCCGGCGCTTGGGTTGTTGGCGCCAACCTGCCTCAAGTCCGCTTGGATCCCTGACCACATTTGCCGGAACTGCGGGTTGTCCTGAGCGCTTTGCAAGCTCGTATCCACCCGTTGGGCGCTGCTCAGAAGGATATCCGCGGCAATTCTGGAGCCTTCATCATTGGGCGCGGTCGCGGTGGCCTGTTGATACCAAGCGGCAGCGTTCATAAAACTGTTGGATTGAAGCAGAAGATCCAGGTCCCCTTCTGTCAGAACCCTGCCGGAAGTCAGCCCGGCCCGGATGTCGTTGATCCGAACTCCAAGGCTTGTTTGGTAATTATTGGCAAGGGATTGCGCCTTTCTGTAAATCGAGGCCGCAAGCTGGCGGTCGTTCGATTGAGAACCCTGGTCATTTACCAGCAGACCCAGCATGCCAGCAGTCCGTTGGTCTAAATCGCCTGTGACCGGCAGTCCGTTCTGGCTTTGGAAATTTGCCAGGGCTTGACGAGTCTGCCTGTCCAACTGGCCATTAATAGGCCCATCGTACGCATTACGGTCGTGCAGTGAAGATTGGGCGCTTTGAATCATTCTCGGAGTCGTATGGACTTCACCATTGCTATTTCCATTTGGATTTTGACCTTGTTGCCGGTTGTTGTTCCCATATGGATATTGGCCTTGTCGCGGATTGGCGCCGATGGTGACCGCGCTCACCAGCACCATCGAAATGCTGGAACCGGCAGTCAATTGAGCTTCTGATCCTGACGATAACACCGAATTGAGGGCGCCGGAATTTGTGCCGTAAGGGGCAATAACCGACCCACGACGTCCTCCGATGATTACATTTCTCCGCCCGCTGTCGTTCATTGGG
>Ga0207149_1139_pt1 | contig 11023 bp, 8 predicted proteins | sample Alteio_BWMinHeat_31_FD_153563 | JGI IMG/M metagenome (GOLD analysis project Ga0207149, IMG submission 153563) | Enriched cells from forest soil in Barre Woods Harvard Forest LTER site, Petersham, Massachusetts, United States -... | ecosystem: Environmental > Terrestrial > Soil > Temperate forest >... | reverse complement strand
GATATCGTAATACCACTCAATGGTAAATTCATGCCCCTCATAGGCAACTCGCTGTTCCATTGTCGTCCCCTTATATCTATAATCGTATCATTTTTATGATACAGTGTCAAGATGAAGATTTTTAGGATTTTATGCGAATTGCGGCGAAATGCAGTCAGTCCAGAAGAAAGTCTTGCAAGAATATTGGACAAACAAAATGGTATCAAGAAAAAGATGTGGGTACAAAAATGACACGATATTCGGTCTCGTTAGGACTTCGTGCGTGACCGAGCCCGAGACCGAACCGTGTCCGAAAACTCACGAATAGACATGATCGCAGGCTTATTCCCATTCATGGATGATTCCCTTGATGTCTTCGCGCATCAGGGAAGGAAGTTTTTTGTCTTCGGCCATCTTTCTCAACTCCTCGCGCTTGCCTTCATCTTTAAGGCCTGCACAAACCAGTATCAGATAGGTCGGTAGGCAGGGATCTTTCTGTACATCAGCTCTCTGCAGCAAGTCAATGCAGAAATTTGCGACATTTTCCTCGTCCTTAAAAGCAACCAGGGCAATTGCAGCTTTTTCATTATCCTGGTTGATTGGCCGTCCATTCACCACGTGGAGCAAGAAATCAAGCGCAGGTTTGCCTATGGCCTTGAGGGCTTTGATAATTTGTTCATCGGCAAAAAAGTCGCTTTGCCCCAGTGCTTCAAATAGGGAAATAATAGCCCGTTTATCTCCAATGGCTCCCAGACATTGGACAACCAGAAAAGGTGCCAGTCCATAACCGGGAAAGAGCGGATTATACAATTCTTCGCTGCGCAAGAGATCGATGAGAGCCGGAACGATTTTATCTTTTTCGGCGACGATGGCTGAGATCTCATCCTGGGGCATTTCGTCCTCAGAAAGGATTAGATCGGCAATTAAACGAGGATGAAGATTTTTTGCTTTTTTCACTTCATAGATTGCTTTCATTTTTTTATAGGCTTCTCGAGCATCGGCTACTTTTTGAATTTCATTGGCCTCCAAAAAAAGGGCTGCAAGATTTTGCTTTGTTTCTTCTTCCAGTTTGGCAAGCCTTTCGATGCGGCTGATATCAAAGTCGGGCTGAATCCCTTTTCCCTCGCGTTGATAATAGTCGATCATGATAGGAAATAATCCGCCAAAGTGAGCATCGCGATGCATTAAAATATCATGGTCGAGGGAATCCACGACGGGAAAATGTTCGAAATCAGTATCAGATTCAATATCCATTATCTATCTTACCTTAAGTGCAATCAGGTTGTTGTTTCAAAACCAAATGTGCGTTATAGCTCGACCTGACAAATGGGCCGCTGTAGAGAAAACTCAGACCCATTGCATATCCGGCTGCTTCATATTTTTTAAATAATTCTGGAGGAACAAATGATTTTACCAATAGCTTTTGTCGGTTAGGTTGCAAATACTGGCCGATTGTCACAATATCACAACCGGCATGTTTAAGGTCTTTCAAGGTTTGGTAAACCTGTTCTTCGGTTTCGCCCAAGCCAACCATTAATCCTGATTTGACCTTCATCTCTGAAGGTCTATGGCAGGAAACGTAGTGCAGCAATTCGAGGGTTCTATCATACTCTGCTTTATGCCGCACGCGAGGAGATAATTCTCTTACCGTTTCAATATTGTGGTTGAAGACGTTTGGGGCGGCATCAAGGACCGTTTGCCACGCTTGCTGATTGCCTGCAAAATCGGAGGTAAGGACTTCAAGAGTAGCATCGGGATTGCATCGGCGCACTTCGTTCATGACTTTGACGAGATGGCTGCTGCCGCCGTCGGGTAAGTCATCGCGTGCGACCATTGTGATCACCACGTGACGCAAACCGAGTTCCTTTACAGATTCTGCTACTCTGACAGGTTCGTCATCTTCTGGAGGTTTTGGCGCTTTGGAAAAATCGATATCGCAGAAACCGCAACTGCGCGTGCATTCTTTTCCCATGATTAAAAAAGTAGCGGTTTTGTGGGACCAGCATTCGAGAATATTAGGACATTTTGCCTCTTCACAAACAGTGTGGAGACGATGTTCAGATAAAATTTTGCCTGTTTGCCCAAGCTCGTTTCCTTTGGGGAGGCGGCGATGCAGCCAAGAAGGAAAACGGCCCGGATTTACCGCGGCGTCTTGTTGAAGTTCTTCGGGATTGGAGGGCAAAATATTCAGCCTACGCGGTTTATTCTGCATGTCAGCCTCTTCTGGGCGGCATGTGGATGGGAAGGCCTTCGGCAAGGAGGGCCGCCTCGCCCCATGCTTCGGAAATAGTGGGATGGGCATGGATCGTCTCGGCAACGCATTCAACAGTCAGTTCATTTGTCATAGCCTGCGTCATTTGTGCGATTAGGGTAGTGGCTTCGAATCCGATAACTTGAGCGCCCAGGATTTGGCCGGTGGTCTCTTCCACGACGATTTGGGCAAAGCCATCGGCCTGCATGGTGGCTTGCGATTTGCCTAAAGCCTGAAAGGGGAAAGCGCTGACTTTGGCCTTGTAGCCCTGTTTTTTTTGCATCGTCCAAAGATAGGCCAACGGAACCGATTTCAGGATCGGAGAAGATGACAGAAGGAATGGCGTGATAGGACATCCGAGCTTGTTTTCCCGCAGCATTTTGTGCAGCAATAATTCCTTGGTGGGAGGCGACATGCGCCAGCCAGTATTTTGAGGCGATATCGCCGACGGCAAAGATACCATCAACCGAGGTTTCCATTTTGTCATTGACGACGATAATACCATTATCCTGGACGAGGACACCGGCTTTTTCCAGTCCAATATGATTTGTATTGAGGGTGCGGCCAACTGAGACGAGGCAGCAGTCAGCATCGAATGATTTCCCTCCTTCTACAGAAGCGACGATGCCATTTTTGGTCCTTTCAATTTTTTGGACTTTAACCTGTGTTTCTATTTTTATTCCTTTTTTAGTAAAAGCGGCCGTCAGGGCTGCGCTGATTTCCTGGGCTTCCGTCGAGATGATGCGGGGCAAGAGTTCCAAAATTGTGACCTCTACACCGAGATGAGCAAAGAGGGAAGCGAATTCGCAGCCGATGACGCCGCCACCGACAATGATGATTTTTTTTGGGAGTGCGGTGAGCGCGAGTAGAGAGGTGGAATCATGGATTCGTTCATAATCGAAAGGAAAAGCGGGGATATTGCGCGGTTCGGATCCTGTCGCGATGATGATTTTATCTGCAGTAATTGTGCGGTTTTCAGAACCCGTGATTTTGATTTCATTCCTGGAAATGAGTTTGCCATAACCTTTGATGAGGACGATTTTATTGGAAGCGATGAGACCTTCGAGGCCTAATTTCATTTTTTTGACGACATTGTCTTTATGTTCGGCAAGGATGCGATAATCGAATTGCATTTGAGGGATTTTGATGCCGAAATGGGATGCGTTCTTGAGGTTTCCGACAAATTCTGCGCCAGCAATGAGGGCTTTTGATGGGATGCAGCCCCGATTTAGGCAGGTGCCACCGAGATCTTTTGCTTCGATGAGGGCGACCGATTTTCCAAGTTGTGCAGCCCGGATGGCAGCAGGATAGCCGCCTGGACCGCCGCCTAAAACCGCAATATCAAATTTCATAAAGGCTCCTGTCTCGAATATGGGACTTGTTGTATTTACAATAACGCCATTTGTAGCAGAAAAAATCATGAAAAACCACTAAAAATCACTGAAAAATCAATAAAAAAATCGATGAAAAAGTTCAAAAATTTAAAAAAATGCCCTTTTCTTCCAGAAAATATAAAAATATTTCTTTTTAAACTGCGATGTAAACATCTCGATATCAGGAATTAAAATTAGATCTTGACAAAATTTATTCTATTTCATAAGTGAGGCTTGCAATTTGTTCAAAAAAAAGATAATATTTTGTTTTTGCGCGAGACTTCTTAACAACCTGAGTTTTGTTATTTTGCGTTTTGAGCTAAGACAAAGCTTGGAGATCGAAATCACAAGATTGAATTAGGGCTGGCTGTATGAGTGCAGTACCCAAAAGAAAATTATGTTGGCATTGCGAAGGAAATGTTGCCAGGGATATTGACAATTGTCCTTATTGCGGCGTCTATTTGCAAGCAACCGAAACGGAAGCGATGGTGGATCCACCGATATGGAATCCTTCTTATCATCCCACCGGAAATAAAACCGAAGAGATCCCTTTGCCAGTTTATCAGATTAACCCGACGGCCGGGCAGGTGCGTTCCCATGATTTGGAGCGTCATCATAGTTTGGAGAACGAGTCGGAACAGGAATATGAAAATGAGAGAGGGAAGCGATCGTTAAAAGGAAAAGAGGTGGAGAGCCTTTTGGTATGGTCTCGTCTATTTGCCCAGGTTAAGCAGGATGTATTGCCGATTTTATTTTTGATGATGGGGTCAGTATTCTTTTTGTTTGGAATAGTTTTGTTCATGTTTTCTCAAGAGGGGACATTGACCCTACAGTGGCAGGAGAAGCATGGAGTCTATTTTCTGATATTTGCGTTGCCTCTCATGATTCTGGGTTGGAAATTTCTCCAGCAGCTTGATTCAGATTAATCTGCCCGAACATCTTTTGCATTAGCGAACTTTGCGTTTGCTGGTTGCCGTTGCCCGAATTCACGCCCGAACCCTAGACCTAAAGCTTAATCGCAAAGTCGCAGAGAGCGCAGAGGAAGCGCAGAGATTATTTCTACAAATTCGCCCGACACACTCCTCTCTGTGTTGACCAACTCACAAGGATAATAAGTAACTATTCACGTCTTGGGCCCCAAGATGGGGTGCAATTAAAAGTGAGGGGATGAACCATCCTCTCTGTGTTCTCTGTGGGCTCTGTGGTTTAATAAAGCCCAGGTTCATGTTTATTTCAAAAATTTTAATAACCACAGAGCCCACAGAGAACACAGAGGGACTAGTTCGCCCCGCACTTTTAATTGCACCCCCCCAATACGTGAATAGTTACGATAATAATTCCATTTGCCAATCATCAATTGTTCGCTGATTGCCATTAAAATTGACTCCCACCAATAAAATTGGAAGATTTTTCTCCTGAAAGAATTGATTATATTTCTTTTCCTTGATTTGTTCGATCGCCTTCTTTGCATTTGCATTAAACTTAAATTCAAAAATGATGATCTTTTCCTTCATAAAAAGGGCGGCATCTGTGCGCCCCTGTTGTGTATGAATCTCAGCCCCTATTTGAAAACCTGCAAGTTTGATAATGAGATAAAAAAGACTATGGAAGTACTTTTCATCCATCACATACAAATCATAAGGGATAAGGGCCAGAAGCTTTTGCATGATTTCAAAAAATTGGGTGTCGTTCCATGGTTGGGTATACAGATTGGTAGATAGCTCAGACAAGATTTTGCTACATTCAGCTTTAGATTTTGCAAAAGAATGAAGCAAACTTATAGAAAATGATTGACTCACTTCCCGATTTGGAAAACTTAAACTATAAGCGTTAATTTGAGGTATAAAAGATTTGATTGTGAGATAACCCGCCTGATAAAGAATAGGCAACATAGGGAGGTCTTCAATATCAAAGGAAATAAAACTTTGCAAATCAACGCTGATTTGCTCAAGATTCGAGAGATCAAAGTGACGTTGTTTGATAAGATCGATTAAAAAAGATGGTGTTCCTGTTTCAGACCAATGTCCTTTAAAAACTTTAGAATTGATCAGATTGAGCACAGAAAATGGATTATAAACACACTCTCCGCTTGGAGAAAATTGATAGCCATTGTACCATTCTTTTATTTGTGAGTAACATTCATCAACTGTAAAATGATTTTTTGCAGCAACCTCTTGAATATCGTCTGAGAAGTAGTGCTCCAGTTCCTCTTTCGTATATCCCAATAAAGTATCAAAGTCGTCTAACATCGATAAGTCTGTGAGATTATTTAAGCCAGAAAAGAGATTCACTTTTGCGAACTGTGTGACCCCTGTCAAAAAAACAAATTTTAAGTACTTGTCTTGTGCTTTTAAAATTGTATAAAATGCACGCAAAATTTTTTGATTTGCTTTTGCAATTTCCATATCTGTCAACTGATCTAAAAGGGGCTTGTCATATTCATCAATCAAAACGACAATTTTTTGACCCGATGTTTTATATAACTTTTCAATTAGATTTTTTAGATAATCAGATGCTGTTCTTCCAGATACGCTTATGTGATATTGTTCGGAAATGTTTATTAATTCGTCGGTCAATGTTTGTGCAAATATCTCTGGAGTCTCATTTGCAAATTTTGACATATCCAACATAATTATCGGATATTCTATCCATTCCCAATCGGCAGTATTAATCCAAAGCTTGTCAAATAACTGCTTCTCTCCTGAAAAAATGGCTTGAAGTGTGGAAATTAATAGCGATTTTCCAAAACGTCTGGGACGAGATAGAAAATAATATTTTCCGCGGGTGATCAGCTCATAGATAAGTTGAGTTTTATCAACGTATGTATAACCATCAGAAATGATTGTTCCAAGATCTTGAATTCCAATAGGTAATTTAGCTCTTGTCATATCAAACTTTCTTTGTGAATAGAGGGATTTATGAAACTATACCGCGAGGTAGTGATTTTTTCATTTTTCAAGAGCTCGTGGCATCTTGGCCTACTCCCTCTTCACAAACGAAAAAAAATCGTTGTCTTCAGTTTAGCAGGTTAGAAGCTTGATAACAATCGTGAAGATAAGTATTCGCAAATATACCCAAGAAAATTCAAAAGTTTGCCAAAAACCACGATAGAAGCAAAGTGTTACCTCGTATCAAAATCAACGATGGAAACGATATAACGATATAACGATAATTTTTTTGGATATTCAAAACGATACTGTCTCTTCAACCATGTCCACATCAATAATATATTCCTGATTGTTTTGTTCTATCATTATATCGTTTAATCGTTTCCATCGTTTATGTTGCTTTCAAATTCAAATTACACAAGAAACCTAACTGCAGCATTTCTTGAATTTTTTTCCGCTGCCGCAAGGACATAAATCATTCCTTCCAACGCGGGGTCCTGCCAACAGCGGCTCGTTCCGCTTTTGCCCTTCATCCTTCGATGATTCGCCTTTCTTCTCAACCCCATCTTCATCCTTAACAGAGTCGTAATCCTGATCATTATCCTGATCATTATTATCATATTCATCGTCGTCATCTTCATCACTGACACCGTGATCGCCAATGGCTCTATTGTGGAAAAATGGTTGCCCATTTCGATTTTGGGCATTTTGTCCCTGCCTATCCTGCTGACCCCGTCGTCCCTGTCTTCCCTGTCTTCCCTGTTTTATTAATTGCCCCTGCTGTTGACCCTGCTCTCCCTGCTCTTCTCCTTGCTCTCCCTGCTGAGCTTGAGTTTTCTCTAAATCATCAAAGAGAGAACGGTTGCGTTCCATGCGCAAACCCGCTTGCATCATGATTTGTTCAAGGGTTTGTTGCCTAGGAGGAATGATTTCAAATCGGAATAATGCGCGAGCAGTCTCAATCCGCATATTGCGGCTCAGCTCATCAAACAGCGCAAATGCCTCGTGCTTGAATTCTGTCAGCGGATCCCGTTGTCCAACCGCCCGCAAGGTTACATCTGCACGCAAGTGGTCCATCCGCAGTAGATGCTCCTGCCATAGTTGGTCGAGTTTGCGGACTATCAAATTGCGCACCGCATTGTGGGCCGGTTTAGAGGGCTCTCCCAGTGGGATAAGCTCCTTGGGGACTTTTTCGTTTTCTCTCACCAGCTTATCTCTGAGGGCCTGGACGACACGTTTTGATGCGATTGTTTCCAGTTGTTCCACATCCAAATTCTCCTGATCGAATTCGTCATGATCAAAAGTTACAGGAAAGAGATGCATCAACCATTGGCGATAACCTTCGGGATCCCAGCCCCCTTCGATGGAGCGGGACTGCATAAATCGCTCAGCACCAAGCGTGCAAACCCCTTCGATGATCTCTACCGCCATTTCTTCGATATCTTCTTGGTGAAGCGCATCATTGCGGAAACCGTAGATTTCCTGTCTTTGCTTATTCATGACATCGTCGTATTCCAGCGTATGTTTTCGCATCATATAGTTGCGCTGCTCAACTCGCTTTTGGGCTGTTTCAATGGATTTATTGAGCATCCCTGCGGAAATGGGTTCTCCTTCGGGAGGACGGAACCTCTGCAATATACTCGTTATGCGGGGCGAGGCGAAGAGTCTCAGAAGTGCATCTTCAAAGGAGATGTAAAACTTGGAACTGCCAGGGTCTCCTTGCCGCGCAGAGCGTCCTCTGAGCTGGCGGTCGATGCGGCGCGACTGGTGACGCGTGGTCCCAATGACATAAAGGCCCCCCGCCTGGGCAACTCCTTTTTCCAGCTTGATATCTGTACCTCGGCCAGCCATATTTGTGGCGATCGTAATCATTCCTCTCTTACCTGCTGCAGCGACAATTTCTGCTTCTCGGGCATTCTGCTTCGCATTCAAGACGGTGTGTTCTAAATTGTTTTGCTTGAAAATACGGGATAGTTTTTCTGAAACTTCAACCGACTCTGTACCGATCAGCAAAGGACGTCCCTGTTCGTGAGCGGCTCTGACCTCTTTTAGGATGGCGTTATATTTTTCCCGCTCAGTCATGTAGATTTCATCGTTAAAATCCATTCTACAACAGGGTGTGTGCGTGGGTATTTCCAGGACTTCGAGCTTATAGATTTCTTTAAATTCGTTGGCTTCAGTCGCTGCTGTCCCGGTCATTCCGGACAGTTTTTCGTACATGCGGAAGAAATTCTGAAGGGTGATGGTTGCATAGGTTTGTGTTTCTTTTTGAATCTCCACTCCCTCTTTCGCTTCTATTGCCTGATGGAGTCCATCAGAAAAACGGCGTCCAGGTTGGGGACGGCCTGTATTCTCATCAATAATGACGATCTTATTTTCATGGATTATGTAGTCATTGTCTTTTTCCATTAGCAGGTGTGCACGGAGGAGCTGGCGTAAATTATGCGCTCGCTCTTTCCTCTTGGCATCTTCTTCGCGAATTGCTAGCTTGCGGGCCATTTTTGCTTCATCATCAAGCTCATGATTTTCATCGACTTTGATGTATTCATGGCTGATGTCCATCATGATGAAATCTTCAGGGCTTCCGATTCCACCTGTGTAGGTTTGCCATGCGCCGATCCCTTTGTCTGTCAATTCATATTCATTGCTCTTTTCATCAATGATCATGTAGAGCTCGGCCAGGCCTTTGATCCGTTCTTCTTTGTTCTGTTCTGCATGGTAATAGAGATCCCACTTATCAATGGCGGCGCGAATATCTGGATTCTCTTTAGAGCGTTTTAAGACTTTATTCTGTGGCGTTCCTTTGCCGACGAGCCAAAGCTTGCGGTAGGCTTCCTGTTCTGCTTGTTCTTGCTTTTTGTCTTTTTTTCCCTGTTGATCTTGAGTCAGATCCAGCGTCTTTTTGGCCTCAGTCGCTAAACGATTGCATAGATCGCGCTGGCGGCGTACGAGTTCTGAAACACCTTCTTTCAATTCATCGTACATTTGCTTACTGTCGGGGACGGGTCCCGAAATAATCAGAGGTGTGCGCGCCTCATCGATTAGAATAGAGTCGACTTCGTCGATGATGGCGAAATAATAGCCACGTTGAACCTGGTCTTCTTTGGCCATCGCCATAGAGTTATCGCGTAGGTAATCGAAGCCGAATTCGGAAGAAGTTCCATATACGACATCGCAAGCATAAATCTCTTTCCTCTCAAACACCGGTACGTTGTTTGTGAGGGAGCCAGTGGTTAAACCGAGCCATCGCAAGATGGAACCGACCCATTCGCAGTCCCTTTGCGCCAGGTAGTCGTTGACTGTGACCAGATGGACGGGTTTGTTGGAAAGAGCATTGAGATAAAGCGGCATGACAGCAGTGAGTGTTTTGCCTTCTCCAGTTTGCATTTCAGCGATAGCGCCGTAATGCATGGCGATGGCGCCGATCATTTGCACGTCGTAAGGGACCATGTCCCATTTTTGATTATAGCCTGATACATGAACCTCTGTGCCGGTTAAGCGGCGGCAGACGTTTTTCACAACAGCATAAGCTTCTGGTAATAAGTGATCTAACGACTCACCCTTTTTAAAGCGTTCACGAAATTCCTGTGTCTTAGCACGGATTTGATCGTCGCTTAATGCGTTGAATTTCTGGTCCCAAGCATTGATATCTTGGACGATTTTACGGTATTTTTTTACGTAGCGGTCTTGAGCGCTGCCAAACAATTTTTTGAGGAATCCAAACATATTTACTCTCAATTGTTATTCTTTTTTGAAGGAAATTCTCGCATGTTTCAAGATTCTAATAAAGAAAAACTTAATGAATAGGGAAAAAATTGCAAAAAATGAGCCTTTCACTGTAGAATTCTGATTAATCTTTACTTTGTTTTGAAGGAGAGCTTCTATGAGATCGTCTAATCCCGCTTTAGCAACTAACCCATTCTCTGGATTCGGGGTGGTGTCTGAATCTAATTCTATGACTATTCGAGGTACGGTAGGGAAAACACTGATATTGCTCGCCCTCGTTCTTCTTCCGGCAGTATGGGTATGGAGGCAATTTGTTTTTGCTGGATATAATCCTGCCGCCGTTCAACCCTGGATGATTGGCGGTTTAATCGGAGGATTCATTTTATCTCTGGCCACCATTTTCAAAAAGAATTGGGCCCCTATTTCTGCTCCTTTGTATTCTGTTGCCCAAGGATTATTTCTCGGCGGCATTTCGAGTGTTTTTGAGAAGAGCTATCCCGGTATCGTCATGCAGGCGATCAGCTTGTCTATTGCGACATTACTCGTCATGCTTGCAACATATCAAGCTGGTTGGATTCGTCCGACTGAACGGTTCAAGTGGGGGGTAGTTGCTGCTACGGGTGCAATCGCAGTTGTTTATCTTGTATCGATTGTTTTAGGATTATTTAATATCAATGTTCCCTTCATTACGGGAAGTAGCGTCTTTAGTATATTATTCAGTGTGTTTGTTGTTGGTATTGCTGCGTTAAATTTTATTCTTGATTTCGATTTTATCGAAAAAGGATCTCGCGCGGGGGTGCCCAAAT
>Ga0207149_1138_pt1 | contig 11052 bp, 9 predicted proteins | sample Alteio_BWMinHeat_31_FD_153563 | JGI IMG/M metagenome (GOLD analysis project Ga0207149, IMG submission 153563) | Enriched cells from forest soil in Barre Woods Harvard Forest LTER site, Petersham, Massachusetts, United States -... | ecosystem: Environmental > Terrestrial > Soil > Temperate forest >... | reverse complement strand
GGATTAATAGAGTATGATTTCAAGTGCAAAACAACGACTCTCGTACATCGACTGAAACATGACGGTTATACGGAAGTTGTTTGAGGGGGCGAAAGCCCCTTCATTTAAACGATAAGTTACTTCCCCACTTTTTCGAGCTCAGTAACTAGAGTGGTATAGGAATAAACTTTTTATTAACAATAAAAGTGTTACCTATGTGGGTGAATCAACTGTTACCTATGTGACCGATCGCACAATCTCATAGCCCAGGCCGCAAGGCCTGGGTAGGCAAAAAATCCCTCTGAGCCCTGTAAGGGCGGCATAAAACCGACCGCGCCCTTAGAGGGTGTTGACAAACTCAAGCGGCCTCTGGATTGCGTGAAAGCTCTTGCGGATGAAAAATCGGAGCCAGGTTAATATTTTTAATATTGACCTGGCTCCGATTTATTCATCCCCGAGGCTTTGACGAAATCCAGAGGGGCTTGAGTTTGTCAACACCCTCTTAGGCCCAGCTCAATGTCCAAGTGATAAGCTATCGGCCTATTGAGCAGCGCGAGGAGCCTGAAGGCGCAGCCCATTTTATGCCGCCCTTACAGGGCTCAGAGGTATTTTTTTGCCTACCCAGGCCTTGCGGCCTGGGCTCTGAGATGTCGGCCCGTTGGGCCTTGCGCGCAAACACAACCGAGACAATGTGTGTGATGTCAAGAAAAATATGTGGGTACAAGTATGGCTTCATGCGGGCTGGAGTTTACAAGTTATTGAAAAAGTAAATTTTTAAAATCACGCAAGCCACTCATTGTGAGTAGTTTTCGTGATTTTTTCTTTCTTGCATTTGTATTACCTATATTTTTTAATGTATTTTCTATAGACAAAAATCATAAAATGTATTACCTATACATACAGGGAAAAAATTTATTTTTTTGGGATAAAAAAAATGACATCAATAATAAGAAAAACTAAAGGCAAAAAGGCTTATTACTATGCTGTGGAGTCTAAAAGAGTTGATGGCAAGCCAAGGATTGTATGGCAGAAATACCTCGGCACCCTTGACGACATCGTGCGGAAATGCACATCGCATCCTGGAAATGTTGCTGAGGTCGACATTTTTTCTGCAGGCGGTGTCGCCGCTATGCTGAGAGTAGCCCAAAAGCTATCTCTAATAGATATTATTGATAAAGAAGTGCCTAAACGTGATCAAGGGGCTTCTGTGGGACAATATATTGTTCTCGCTGCAATTAATAGAATTCTCGATCCCTGTAGCAAACTTCAAATGCCTGAATGGTATCAACAGACCGTTTTACATAGATTGTGGAAGTTACCGGACACGTGTTTTACTAGTCAGATGTTTTGGAACCACATGGATTTAATAAACGAAAAAAATATTGATAATATTCAAGAAGCTGTAACACAAAAGCTTATTCAAGATTTTGGTATAGATCCATCGGGGCTTTTGTATGATACTACAAATTTTTTTACATATGTTGCCACGGGAAACAATCGAAACACAATCGCAAAAAGAGGAAAAAATAAGGCAAAAAGAAATGATTTAAGACAAGTTGGTCTTGCTTTACTAGTTTCAAAGGATTTTCAGATTCCTCTTTTTCACAAAGTATATCAAGGTGATAGACCGGATCGAGGACTATTTGTCAAGATGGCAGATGACCTTGTAGAAACACAAAATAAACTTTTTTGTGGGGCAAAAGATACCACTTTGGTATTCGATAAAGGCAATGTTAGCGAAGACGCGATGCATAGATTAATTATAGGTGGAAAACATTATGTGTGCGCCGTGCCTAAAACGACCAATTTCGAATTGTATTCTACTAGTATTGAGAAAATGGAAATAGTTCAAGGGCTTCCCGGAACACGAGCTTATATTAAAGAGATTGATGTTTGGTCAAAAAAACATAAAGCTGTCGTGGCATATTCGGAAAGTTTTTTTGCATCCGAAATGGCGGATCTTATGGATAAGTTAAGAAAGATCGAGGAAAAGCTTCATGATTTAGATCTCTGGTTGAAACATGGACCTCAACGTTCTCGAGATGAGAAACATTATTCACAGGTGAATATAAAAAGAAAAATTAAGACAATTCTTTCTTATCCTCGAGCTGAAGAAGTGATGGATGTAAAGATCATTAAGTTAGACAACAAATATCGTCTTGAGTATGGAATAAATCAAAAGAAGCTTAATAATATGATGGAAAACGAACTTGGTAGAACGTTGATCCTAAGCACGAGATTAGAATGGAATTCCGATGAGATAATATCCAACTATCGAAGTCAACAGGGTATTGAAAATGTGTTTCGTCATATGAAAAATAAGGATTATCTTCATTGGCAGCCTGAATTTCACTGGACGGACAGTAAGATCAAGATACATGGACTATATTGCGTTTTAGCTATGTTGTTAGCAAGTTTAGCACATCGTGAGATAGTTCGAAATGGCTTAAATTTAAGTTTAATAGAGATGTTAGATGAGCTTAATGGTGTAAGGGAGGTGGCACTGATCTATAACGAGTCCTCTACAAAAAAACAAAAAGGTATGAAATCCAAAAAAAACCAGCTCGTTATGTCAAGAATGAGCTCGAGTCAGAAAAAATTAACAGAAGTTTTAGAAGTCCAGCTGGTGTTACGAGGGTAATACGCTTTTTCTCTCGTATTTGTCTTATAACTTGTAAACTCCAGCGGGGCTTCCCACTTCTCTCGCGGCAGCGAGAAACAAACTTCTTATCACACAGCATTTGCTATGGCAGCAGCCAAGGCTTAATTGCGTAAGGTGAGTTTTTAATTTTATTTCTGCATGAAGAAAGCGGCAACCAAGCGGATCTCATCGAAGGTAATCTCGCTTGGTAGCTTCTCTTTGATAGGAGTCAGACGTTCTACAATCCCCAAATCAGTTATAACAGCTTTGATTTTGATCTGATTTTCTACAGACACCAATGATGAAATATCAATCTTATCACCCTGTTGAATCGCTTCGCAGAGATGGCTAACAATGGTCCCTTTTGTTAATTTTCGGGTTTGCGCAATATTCTCAATACTCATCCCTTGTTGAAAAAGATCAACAGTCTGCTTTTTGGAACTGCCCCTTTCGATAGGCGTCAATGCAATTTCTTTTTGGGAAGGAACTTTTCCCCTGCCAAAATTGCGTATGACCTCGAGAAAACGTTCTCCATACTTTTCCCACTTGACAGGTCCAACGCCATTGATTTTAACGAACTCCTGTTTTGATTGAGGAAGGGTTGCAGCCATCTCTTGCAATGCCCTGTCTGTGAAGACAACATAAGGAGGAACTTGTTCTTCTCGTGCGATGCTCAATCGCAATTGCCTCAGCGCGTCAAAAAGGTTTGCGTCAAAATAAAAAGATCTGATCTCGGGTTTCGATAACGCAATTTTATCCTCTTTCTTTTGATGAAACAGACTCTTTCTAAACGAGACAGACTCCTTGCCGAAAACAACTGCAGGAGCTAATTCCGTCCACTTCAATACAGGATATTCCCCTTCAGAGACTTTAAGGATGTCCAAACTGATCAATGCATCGATATAATAGCGTAATTCCTGCTCTGAAAGCTCTTTCAATATCCCATGAGTCGATAATTGATCGTATTTCCTCTTCAAAATGTGTTGATTTCTCGAACCTCGCAAAACCTCTGTCAGCAAGCGAATACCCGCATTTTGATTCATCCGATAAAGACAGGAAAGAATCTTCTGGGCGATGATAGTACCGTCGATTTTTTCAGAGGGATCCGTACAATTATCACATGCTAGGCAACTTTGATTAATATATTTTTCGCCGAAGTAAAGAAGTAATTCCTTTCTACGGCAACGCATAGAGGTACAATAGCGATACATGAGATCTGTCTTTATTTTCGTCTGGTGCCGAATGTTTAAATCTTCAATTTGATCCAAAAATAGTTTATAAAGAGCAAAATCCTGGGCGCTATAAAACATCAGACATTTTGCAGGCAAGCCATCCCGACCCGCCCTACCGATTTCCTGATAATACTGTTCGATGCTCTTAGGCATGTCAAGATGAACGATAAAACGAATATCAGGCTTGTGGATCCCCATACCAAACGCAACAGTTGCAACCATGATCGCAGTTTCATCATGAAGAAACGCATGGTGCGATAACGTTCGTTCTTGTTCAGACATGCCCGCATGATATCGGCCGACAGAATAACCCGCAGCTTTCAAACGCTGATACGCCTCATCGACTCCCTTTCTCTTCGATGCATATAGAATCCCCGAACAATCTCTCTGCTCTTCGAGAAACTCTTTCAGCAGCTTTTCCATGTGAGATTTAGATTCGAGCCTTAAGGTTAAGTTGGGACGGTCGAAACTTCCTTTCACGACTGTTGGATTTTTCATTTTCAATTGCAACTGGATATCATTGGCAACATCGATTGTGGCTGTTGCAGTTAATGCGATAATCGGACATTGGGAAAACAAATCTTTTAATAAAGAAAGTTTGCGATAGTCCAGCCGGAACGAATGACCCCATTGCGAAATACAATGGGCTTCATCAATCACAAAAAAGGAAATTGTTTCTCCTTTCAGCCGTTCTAGAAAATTTGGATCAACCAACCTTTCTGGAGCTATGTATAACAACTTATAATCCGATAAATTGTCTGAGATGGTTTGAATTTCATGGGTGGGCAGCGAACTGTTGAGAAATGCGGCTGAGATTCCATTTTTGTATAATGAAACGACCTGGTCTTGCATCAGCGAAATCAAAGGCGATACCACGACAGCCAGGCCAGGTTGTAATAATGCAGGTAGTTGATAACAAACTGATTTGCCCGCTCCTGTCGGAAGAATCGCAAGCACATCCTCTTTGCGTAAAAGAGCTTCAATAATGTCCTTCTGATGGTTTCGAAAAGTATTATACCCAAAATACCGCTTGAGCTCGTCTTCTAATGAAAGTGTAGTAAGATTCGCATCGCCCATATAACATCTGTCCAATAGGATCTCTTTTATAGATAAAGCCAAACTGCAAAATAATGGCAAGTACTTCCTGTCAAAACAAATAAATGCCAAATCGCATGAAAAAATTTTTTTCTGTCAAAAACATAGAAGATCACACCAATGGTATAGGAAAGGCCTCCGAAAAACAACCAAACCAAACCATCGATATGAAATTGTTGCATCAGTGGCTCAGCAGCAACAACTACCAGCCAGCCCATAAATAAGTAAAGCACTGTTGAAAATACCTGAAAGCGGTTTTTAAAAAAAACTTTCAGGACAATTCCAATGATGGCCAAAGTCCAAACAATAATAAAAAGTGCCCAACCCCACACTCCTTGCAGAACAAGCATCGTGAAGGGAGTGTACGACCCTGCAATCAGAACGTAAATAGCGCAATGGTCAATAGTACGAAAGAGGATTTTAAGCTTTGGCTTGCGCAAAATATGATAGCAAGTCGATGCTGCATACAAAAAAATTAAACTTGCACCATAGATGCCTAAATTCATCAACTTCCAATGATCTTGCTCTTGAAAAGGAATGATTAATAGTAATATCAACCCTATAACGCTTAAGACAAGCCCAAGACCATGTGTCAGGCTATTTGCCCATTCATCTCCTGGCACGATCACTTGCAAACATCCTTCTTCAGTGGGTGTCTGAATATTGGAGTTTCCTCTAGAGTGCGTGTAAAATCTCACAGATGAAATGGCACCTTTTATGCCAGGGCAATTATCAAGGGGTGAGGATTGAGACGATGGGCCGACTTCCATTGTATTACCGCTGATAGGGAATTTAGAGGGTGTTGCACCATTTTAGATTTAAGCCGTTTTTTTCCGCAAAAGCTTTGTATCTAAAAAGTGTAACTCACCTTACGAGGCTGAGTCGTGTGAGGGATAATTTTAGTCCAATTCAGGCTCCGATGTTAATCTCTTGAATTTTCGTAACTATTCACGTATTGGGGGGTGCAATTAAAAGTGCGGGGCGAACTAGTCCCTCTGTGTTCTCTGTGTTCTCTGTGGTTATTAAAATTTTTGAAATAAACATGAACCTGGGCTTTATTAAACCACAGAGCCCACAGAGAACACAGAGAGGATGGTTCATCCCCTCACTTTTAATTGCACCCCATCTTGGGGCCCCAAGACGTGAATAGTTACGAATTTTCTTGTGTAATTTGAATTTGAAAGCAACATTAACAATGGAAACGATTAAACGATATAATGATAGAACAAGACAAACAACTACCTCACTCTGAATTAACAGGAAATATTCTGAATTGTTGCTTTGAGGTTCAGGAATGTATTATTGATGTGGACATGGTTGAAGAGGCAGTATTGTTTTGAATATCCAAAAAAATTATCGTTGCATCGTTATATCGTTTCCATCGTTGATTTTGATATGAGATAACACTTTGCTTCTATGGTGGTTTTTGAAAAACTTTTGAATTTTCTTGGGCATAGTTGCCGGATTGGGGTCAGGCTTGTGATTTGTAATTTGAATCACCCCACTGATGTCGGGTGATTCAAATTACAAATCACAAGCCTGACCCCAATCCCTCGAATATGGGTTCAAAAAATGTACAAAGTCGAGCTTATTCTTAGCGTCCTTAACATGCGCTACTTGAATCTAATTTTCTCAGCTATCCACAAAGGAAGCAAAATGAGTCCCTGATGAACAGGTGCCGGGGTTTCCCCTTTACCCCCACCCCATTCTTGCGCTCGATGATACAATTGCAACGAGATGCTCCTCAAAAACTCATAAATACTGTTCGCCCATCCAACCATAGTTGCAAACGCCTCAGGAAAAGCTATATAGATGGCGTAAAAAAGCACTCCAAATAAGATAAAGTTGAATATAAATCGCATACGTTCCTCCACTTCGAGGGGTTTCTTATATTTCATTATAACAAAAATTTTAATATAGCAAAAATCCTTTTAATTTCTTACTTTTTTCAACTTTCTTGTAATTTGTGCACTCATATTCTATAATCTCGCTAAGTCGCGAGAATGAGTCAAAATCAGGTATAGTTGTTATGAATAATGCTGTCTGGTCCATTGGTTCTCTTTTATTTTCATGCTGGGTAGCCGTCCAGGTACTTCATCCATTTGACATTCAATATCTTACAAACGAACAACTGCAAGTAATAAAACAAGACAAACTTTTTTGGGAATGGGATTCTCCTTATGGCAATATCGAGATGCACTACATTGAAAAGGGCGAGGGCCCCGAGCACGTCTTGCTCTTACACGGCTTCCGCGGTCATTCATATACTTGGAAGAAAATGATTGAACCACTAGCTGCTGCCGGTTATCACGTTTGGGCTGTCGATATGATCGGCTTTGGATTGAGTGGAAAACCCGACAATGTTCCGTATGATTATCATTTCTTTGTCGATCAAATGCAAGCTTTCATGGAAGCAAAAAAAATTCAGAATGTCCATCTAATCGGTAATTCCATGGGCGGAGGACTCGCTCTTTCTCTCGCATTGGACCAACCTGAGAGAATCAAATCTCTCACACTTATCAGCGCATTAGGCTATCCATTAGAACTCCCATTCTACTTTACAATCTCAACTCATTTAAGCAACATTTATAAGCCTTTTCTTGGTTCTTCAATGGTACGCAATGGATTGAAGCGGCTTGTATATGACCAAAATCAAATTACAGATGAACAGATCGAAGCCTATAGCATGCCTTTCCGTTTACACGGTGGTGTCGAAGCATCAATCGCTACGCTTCATAATTTTGATAACCACCGCTTGGAGGAGATGTCGAAACAATATTCATTTATGAATTGTCCCGTTCTCGTCATATGGGGCGATCATGACACCTTAATACCGCTCACGCACTATGAAAACTTTTTAAAAGATTTCCCAACGAGCGATAGTTGTCTCATCCCAGAATGCGGTCACCTCCCCCAGGAAGAAAAATCAAATGATGTGCTGGCTGCAATTTTTCCTTTTTTAGAAAAAAATGTTATAGGTCCCGAACACATGAATTGATTGGGACCTATAATCTCGACTTTGTACATTTTTTGGACCCATATTCGAGAGAGAGGCTTTTTACAGCGTAATAAATTTCGAAGGAAGGGGTACTTCTACCCCTTCCGAGGAATTTATTTAGCTGTAGAAAGTCTCTCTCCGAAGATGGGTCCAAAAAATGTACAAAGTCGAGATAATCAATCAAACACCAATTAACTCTCTCCCGTGGATCTGTGAAGCACGCCAAGCGGTGAAATAGATGTCAATTTCATAATTGAAGGGAGCATGGTGAATCTGCCAGCCCAAAAGACGTTTAATGCGCGAGTTATTCACCGTTAAATCAATCGCGAATCCGTCTGCTAATGATCCAAATTTCCTTCTGGCCTCCTGCAGAGATAACGACTTGATCTTCCCATTCAATCCAGACTCTCTTGCAATGGCTTCAGCCATTTCTCTAAGAGTTGCTGTCGAATCGTCCACTACATTAAATATTACTCCCGTTACCTCCTTCTCTGCAGCCGAAACATAAGCGTGAGCCAAATCCTTTAAATGCACCATCGGCCAACGGTTATGCCCTTCACCAACGATGGTCACCTCACCGTCTGACGTAGAAGCAAATAAAGTATCTGTTAACCCACCACTACAACCATATACAAATCCAGGTCTCATGATCACCGTACGTAATTTAAGAGATGTGGCCTTCAAGACCTTTTCTTCATGGCCCGGACGCCATTTAACTATTTCTAAAGGCTTTAAAATTATTGCTTCATCGACCATCTCATATCCGCGAGACCCATATACCCATACACCCGATGTATAGATAAATGTTCGCGGCAGTGAACTTTCAGAAAAGGCCTTCAATATTGTGTCAATCGTTTTCGCATCTTTTTCCACCCCTTTATCAGTGGAAAAGTCAAACGCGCAATGAACTGCTACTTCAATTTCATTAAGGATGCTGCGATAACTGTCGGGATTTTCCAAATTCCCTATCACGGGAATAATCTCCTCGAGGCGCAATGCTGCAGCCTTCTCCTCCGAACGGACTAAACCATACACCCGATGGCCTTTTGCCCGAAATGCCTTCGCAACTCCATGTCCAACATACCCTGAAGCGCCCGTGACAAATATACGCATAAAAACCCCATCTTGTTCAGATTATTCTTATTCTCATATTCCATAAACATTAAGATATGAGCAACTGATTTTTGAGCCCTTGACCGAATTTATGCCCGAAACCGAAACCCCAAGCTTAACCGCAGTCGAGTTCATGAATTCACCATAATTAATTACCACAATATTTACTATTGATTTAAAAATCGCAAATTCATAAAATCACTTTAATGATTTTTGAACAACGAATTCTACAACAATGTTTATCAACGGTGAATGATGTTAAATATTAATTTTAACTTAGGCTTAGTTGACATAATAAAAGAAAAGATAGTTCAGATTGCTGAATCGATTGAGGACAGTGATTCCCGAATTGTAAGAATTGCCTCAGCCTTATTTTCCTATACTCAATTTTACGAACCTTTATATACAATTTCCGTATTTGTTGATCAAGGCATGGTATTCACCAAGTCTATAAAAAGCGGCTATGATGATTTAACTGATGCAGTCCGTCTGTATCGTGGACGAACAATAAATCATGAATTCCATTCAAAAGTCAAAAAGGGCACTCTTTCAATCGCCATTGCCATTAGCTGCATCGCATTCTACCCCTTCGGCAGGGCCATCAACACAGCCACAACAGTTGTAAAAGATACCTACATCATCGGCAACCAAATCATCAATAAATCCTACACGAAAGATGACATCAAAGGATATGCATTCAACCTGACATACAATGTATTGGAAATCGGGAGTTATGTCACAACCATTTCTGAAGTCCTCGTCGTATATACAATTATGCTTGTCTACGATGAGGTTGTCGAAACCAAGGAAGCCTACCGGCAAGAACGATACTTCGAGGCTACTGCTAGAATAGGTTATGCAATTATCAAAAGTTATCTGATCATCCCTGAAATAAAAAATGTCCTTCATAAATGGACTAAAAAGGCAGTCAGGCCGGAAGAGGCTGACTACCTTCTCTAAGGGGGTGCAATTAAAAGTGAGGGGATGAACCATCCTCTCTGTGTTCTCTGTGGGCTCTGTGGTTTAATAAAACCCAGGTTCATGTTTATTTCAAAAATTTTAAAAACTACAGAGCCCACAGAGAGCACAGAGGGACTAGTTCACCCCGCACATTTAATTGCACCCTCTCTAAGGTCCTCTCTTGTACCTTTCAAAGGTTTGATATCTCTCTCCAAAACTCGTTGCGATTTCCCTCACGGTTTTAGTCAACTGCTCGGTCAACTGCGCTGTCGGAAAGACAATCAAATTGTGCTTTTCCCATGTAATCGCCTGAAATGCCATATTCGCATCCATCTTAAACCTATCCAAAATGACAGATTCAAATAATCTTCCCTCAACACAGCAAACAAAACCCCTGTCGATGGGATAAATGATAATGAGTATATCAAACACCGGCAACGCAGGTCCTTTCGGTGAAGCCAACGCCTGCGGAACAATCCCAGCCTTGGCAAAGATCGCTTCAACTTCTTTAAGTATCTCTCTGTCCGTAACGCTGATTTCCTGATCCTCAGGTTTAACTATGGAAACATTGACCCCAATTTGCTTGGTGATGTTGAGCAAATGGTCGCTACCCTCCCATTTCCCATTGATATTCACCAATATGCCCGGATGGAAATAGTCAGCTTTTTGCGGCTGCATCACCGGTGGAACGTATTGAGGACGAGGTGGAGTTGGCGCGACTTCAGATTTCTTCTCTTCCGCCCCCTCCCCGGATGGTTCTAAATAACTCCTCCCTTTAATCGTCTTCGAGGAAGTCGTCGTCGATTCCATCTTCGAAGAGGGAGGCATCTGTGCGATTGCTTCGCCAAACATCAAGCTTGTAAGAATTGCGATGATGATGCACTTCATTTTCACCTCGGGTTATATTCTTTGTTGTGTTCTGAACACAGCCATATTCTTGTTTAACGGATCGTCTCTTTAGAATCAACTGACATTTGAATTAAATAAAACAGAGTATTTATTCATTTGATCTTCTACCATCATTTGGTTGAAAA
>Ga0207149_1134_pt2 | contig 11060 bp, 16 predicted proteins | sample Alteio_BWMinHeat_31_FD_153563 | JGI IMG/M metagenome (GOLD analysis project Ga0207149, IMG submission 153563) | Enriched cells from forest soil in Barre Woods Harvard Forest LTER site, Petersham, Massachusetts, United States -... | ecosystem: Environmental > Terrestrial > Soil > Temperate forest >... | reverse complement strand
TGTCTACCTACTACTATACTATTTACTACCTACTAATTCAAAACAAACGCGCTCGCTACTATCGCCGCTGTCTCTGCTCTAAGCACAGTGTTGCCAAGAGAATACATTTTTATTTTTTTATCTTTGAAAATATTTAACTCTTCATCGCTCCAACCTCCTTCGGGACCGATAAGAAGTTGGTAAGTTTTTAAGCCTGCCTGTCGGCGAGGCAGGTTAATAAGTTGGTAGGTTTTAAAATTCTCTCCGCTCATATCAAAAGCAATCAAATTAGAAACATCTTCAGTAAAAATTTCCTCTAGGTTCATCGGTTCAATAATTTCCGGCAGATCACCACGTCCACATTGTTCACTTGCTTCTTTTATGATTCTTCGACATCTGTCCAGATCAATATTTTTCTTTTGCACTCTTTCTGTGATTATCGGCACGATCTTTGAAACTCCAAGCTCGGTTGCTTTTTCTATTGTTAGTTCAAAATTTTCTTTTTTGATAAGCGAGATATAAAGAGTCACTTTCCTCTCAGGAATAAAATTTTCATTTATTTTCTCCACGATAAATTTCCCTTCTTTTTTTGAAAGTAATTCAATATTGCATTCATAATCTTTCCCCCTCTCTTTTTCTTGACCATCAAAGAAAATCACCTTATCGCCAACTTCTAGCCGAAAAACATTTTTCATCTGATGCAAAATCGCTTCATCAAAAATTTGAACCTGCCTGCCGGCAGGCAGGTCTCTTAATTTCTCTTCTATATAAAATCTATGTAATCTCATCCTTAATTCAATCCTAAATATTTTTTCAATTCTGATTTTATTTTTTTGAAATCATTATTTTCCAGCTTTCCCAATTTGCTTGCGCATCTTTTTATATCTATCGAACGCACTTGCAGTACAAGAGCGACTGATTCAAAAGCGAGCTTGTTGATTTTTGTAGGTTTTATGAATATTGAATGAGGAAAATCTAATGCAGATTTATTAGTAGTCAGAGGAATAGCCACAACTACTCCCTTTGTAACAGAAGTTATAACAATGCTTGGTCGCATGCCTGATTGCTCATGGCCATCTGAAGACGGAAGCTCCATCACAACCACATCACCAGGAGCTAATCCTTGATCTTTTGCCATAATTCATCAGAAAGTTTTTCCCATTGTTTTATTTCACCTTTCAAAGATTCTACGGATTCCACTTTACCCCAAAGCAAAGAAACAGCTTGCTCAAGGACAATCTGCTCTTTTAGACCCAGTTTTTTAGAAAGCTTTTTAACTTTTATTTTAGTAGATTGAATCATATGTACATAGTATCAATTAACATTTCAAAATCAATACTAGAACCTATCTCCTCGATTTCTCAAAACCTCCAATAGCAAGGCTTTTTGTTCTTATGCATTCAGCCAAAAATAATCTGGTGGCGGTAGATATTGTTAGGCCATATTTTGCAAAAAGTTTCTTTGCTTCTCTCTTAGTCTTTTCGTCTATCCTAATTTGTATTGTGGTTCCAGGCATGTGTTTATAGTGTACACAATGTAATGACGTTGTCAATCATAATTTATTACACTCTTGTCTTTTTTGTTCTTATCTCCTTATCCAATTCTTTTGCCCGATCCCACGAAAGCTCAAACATTTTTTTCATCGCATCTGCAATCTCTTCACTTTCAATTATGATTCCAAGCTTCTCTCTCCACGAAGCAATCATCACTTTGTTGTCGTAGATATTTATCTCTGGCGAAAAATAATATTTATCTGATGGCACGAATGCAATCTCGCGTTTTTCTTCTGTATCATGAATCTGGCGTTCTTTGCCAATCGGTGTTTCAGGAACAATAGCACGGATAGAAATATTTTTCTGTGCGCGTCTTTTGTAATACTCCGGAAAATAATTTGGAAGTGCGTTATGCATATCATCAACTGTCGCGTATGCCCGAATAGCTTCGCTGCTGGTGAGTGTATCCTCATACACATTCTGCAATCCTTCCTTCCCTTCATAAAATCTTATCTTCGGCCTGTTTTTCTTCGAATATAAAAGTTCGAGTTCTGGCACAACTTCTTTTGATTTTTTTATTTGGTCTTCTGTTTCCAAAATCCTTTTCTCCAAGTACTCCGTGATTTTCGCAGGAGATTCAGCCGCATATTCTTGCTTTGGCTCTTTCCCCGACACACTTATAACACTCTTTTGGAAAAGCGAACTCAAAATATCATAGCCTGTTGTTCTATTTATACCGGCTTTTCTTGAAATTTCAGTGACTGTTCCCTTTCCCAATTCCAAAAGACCAATATATACATCCGTCTCTTTTACGCTCCAACCAAACGTTTGAAGAGTGATTTTTAGTTGTGAATGCTTGTCTTCCATTACCCAATCATACACCTTAATTTTTAAGTGTCAATATTTTTCCACAAAAATATGCCTATATGTATAAATATATTGATAAATATGGATATATTGCTTAATTTTATGACTATATATATTGACAATATAATTTCTCTATGCTATACTTATGTCAGATCATCAGGAAGTAGGGCACTAAAGCCAATCCTGCCAAGGCAGGGTAAAGAGAGTCAAAACGACCCCTCAATACTTTAAGATGACTGCCGTTCTATGAAAAAATCAACTCTTATTTTTGCTGCCGAGAGTATCTCGTTTTACAGCGATGCAGGCGAACTCATTCATTCTGGGTTCAATGGTAGCCAGTATCATCACGGTCACCCAACAAATAATGCCCCGTGGTTTACTGGACTCTCCGTTATCGGAGAAATCCAGTACGACGGATCAAAAATTTCAGGGTCTGTGGTCTGGAACCCCGAAACAGGCTGGCGCGGCGATTTGGGCTACAGTAATGGAAGGATTGGTCTAGATGAGCGCGCCGAGTTCCTCCGAGCGCATCTGGGATTTCGGACACTTGGAAGCAATCATATGCTTTTGGGGCTCGAGTTCAAAGATGTGTACTTGAAGTACGGAGAGGTGGCGGGCTACCACGGCGGGGCTGGGTTGTCACACGTGGCCTGGACATTTCGGAGCCTAAATACTTGTCACAGCTTTGGAGATATGAAATTTGACGAGAAATATTCTTACAAACTCATCAAAATTCATTCTTGGCTTGATAGGTTGAGATGAATGACAGTATATTCTGTCGCATGCTCTGGAGAATAGCGTCAACTCCAGCCCGCAAAATCGAAAGATTTTGCGGGCTAATTTTTTTATTTAAATTCGTAATTCGTCATTAGTAATTTCTACTTTTTCCTCTTACTCCATTTCTTAAGCCATTTAGCGATGTCATGAATTTCTAAATTTTTTACAACAATATCCACTGCCATTTTTTCAATCATGCCGGTTTTTACATCAATTTTAAAATTGTTTAATTCTAAAAAAGCACCCATGCAAAGCATGCCCGATCTTTTATTTCCATCTGTAAATGGATGATATTTGATTATATCGAATCCATAGGAGGCCGCTTTATCAAATAATGTAGGCCTTATTTCTTTGCCAAATACAATTTGTTTAGGATGAGCCACTATTCCTAAAAGCCTCTCATGATCTCTCACTCCATGCGAGCCTCCGGTTTCATCAATTATTGCAGAATGAATAAGCAAGATGTTTTCCACATCCAGATATTCTATCTTACTTGTCTTTGAGGGCTTCAAGATCTCTTCGATAATGATTGATAAAATTCATGGCGATCTCTGCTACTTTTTCCTGCTTTTTATTCAAGAAATTAGCTTCTACAGCTCGGTGCGGCTTATAAACAAGCTCGCCTTTTTTACTCAACTTAAAATCCATCTCTCTTCCAGGCAAGAGATTGTTCTTTTTTGAGACTTCTTTAGGAATTACCAAAGCTACCGAACTTCCTACTTTTATTATTTTTTGTGTCATATTCTTATTATAATCAAATTATAATCAAAGTCAATAACCTTATTCTTTATTCGTAATTCATAATTTCTAATTCTTAATTCTCCTTTTATATTCTTTCTCCGTCACAATATCTTTCGTGTCTGCTCTATCTATAAATACAATGCCATTCAAATGATCAAGTTCGTGCTGGAAGATGCGTGCGGGAAAGCCAGAAAATTTTTTAGCAAAAATTTTCTGGCCACTTTCATCAATAAATTCCGCTTCAACTGAAACATTTCTCGGCACAAGTCCCCTGATACCCGGTATCGAAAGACATCCTTCCCAATCTTTTTTTATTTTCTTAGATCGCAAAGTTATCCGTGGATTGATTATCACAAGCGGCCCGATTTTTGGCACATTTTTGTATCGCTTACCGGGTCGCGACCATATAACAAAAACTCTCTGACTTTGCCCGACTTGTGGAGCAGCAATTCCAACCCCGTCTTTTGCTTTGCAAATTGCTATTAAATCCCCTATAAATTTTTGAAATTTCTTGCTCTTTACCTCTGCAGCAGAAACAGACTTCGTGGTTTTGCGAATTACAGGATCTCCAAGCTCTCTAATCTTTAAAACCTTTGTCATAGGCACAATTTAGCATAGGTTTGCCCAGTAGTGAATTTTGGTATTGGCTTTGCCGTTATCCGCCTAAGGCGGATAACTATATCAAAATCTACTACTGGGTTTGACCTCTTTTCTATTTTGATATAATCTAGCAGAACTTACCAACTTAAAACCTACAAACTTATGCTTATACCTACTGTTATAGAGAAAACTAGCTTTGGCGAACGAGCCTACGATATTTATTCACGCCTTCTCAAAGAAAATATTATTTTCCTTGGCGGAGGAATTGATGACCATATTGCAAATATCATCATTGCACAGCTTCTATTTCTCCAATCTGAAGATCCTAAAAAAGATATTACTCTGTATGTGAATTCTCCTGGAGGAATGGTCACAGCAGGACTTGCAATAATTGATACTATGAACAATATAAAAAATGATGTTTCTACAGTTTGCGTGGGGCTTGCGGCTTCTATGGGAGCTGTCATCCTCGCATCAGGCGCAAAAGGAAAAAGATACGCGCTTCCGAATTCTGAAATCATGATTCACCAGCCGCACGGTGGAGCTGAAGGACAAGCTTCTGACATTGAGATTTCAGCTAGAAGAATCTTGAAAAATCGCGAAATCTTAAATAAAATCCTTGCAAAACAAACCGGCCAGCCTCTTTCTAAGATAGAAAAAGACGTAGATCGTGATTTCTTTTTAGGAGCTGAAGATTCAAAGAAATATGGAATAGTGGACAAGGTGCTCTAAATACATTTAGGTAGTATGGTAGTAGATAGTAAGTAGAGAAAATACAATAACTAATTCAATTGCCGCGGCCGAAGTCCGCGGCAATTGCGTTTTATTTCATTTATCTACCTACTACCATAATATTTACTACCTACTTTCCTTCCTTTTCTTTACAAAAAGAAAAATATGCTATATAGTTATTTCGTCAATTTTAATCAACCATTAATCACATGTTCGTTTCCGGTTCATAATTGCTTTAGAGATCCAAAGAGAGACTCCATGAAAATAAACTATAAAAAATATCTTCTAAGCTTAAGAATATTTCTGGGAGCGAATTAGTCGCTTATATGTCACTTAAATTAGTATTTGTTCTTCTAGCTGTCGCGGGACTGGCTGGAATAGGACTCGGATATCTGCTCCGGTTCTTGGTAGCATTGGGAAAGAGGGGGTCAATAGAACACGATATCAAGCAATTGATGCTTGATGCGAAAGAAGAAGCTAAGAAGATTACTCTTTCCGCAGAACAAGAAGCTGCTGATATTCTCAAAGATATCAGGGAAGAAATGAAAGAGAAGGAGGAAAAGGTCAAGAAAACCGAAGACCGCCTTATTTCAAAAGAAGAGCTTTTAGACAAAAGACAGATCGATATTGATCGTGAAGTAGAAACAATCAAACAAAGAATAGTAGAGATAAAAGAAAAAAAAGATAAAGTGGATGCAATGGAAGCTTCTAAGGAAGCCGAGCTAGAGAAAATTGCAAAGCTTTCAGAAGAAGAAGCTAAGCAAACCCTCCTTTCTGGTATGGAAAGAAAATACGAAGACGATCTTATCGTAAGGCTTCGAAAACTCGAGCAATCAAATACTGAAAAGCTTGAACAAAAAGCAAAAGAGATTCTGACTACTTCAATACAGCGTCTTGCAAACTCAGTAAGCCCCGATATTTTCACCACTTCTGTCACAATTCCAAGCGATGAACTCAAAGGAAAAATAATTGGAAAAGAGGGACGAAACATAAAAGCGTTTGAAAGAGAAACTGGAGTGGAAATAATTGTGGATGACACACCAGGTGCCATCACTATTTCTTGCTTTGATCCTGTAAGAAGACAAGTGGCTCGTCTCGCGCTTGAAAACTTAATCCTCGATGGAAGAATCCAACCTGCAAAGATAGAAAAAGAAGTAGAGAAAGCAAAACTTGAGATAGGAAAGATTATAAAAGAAAAAGGAGAACAGGCAGCATTTGAATGCGGAGTGTTTAATCTTGATCCTCGCATCATCTCTATATTAGGGAGATTATATTTCCGAACAAGCTATGGGCAAAATGTCTTACAGCACTCTGTAGAAATGACGCACATAGCAGGAATGATAGCTTCTGAGCTTGGCGCAAATGTTGCCACAGCTAAAGCTGGAGCATTGCTTCATGATATTGGAAAAGCTGTGGACCATGAAGTTCAAGGAACTCATGTGGAAATAGGAAGAAGAATTCTTCAAAAATTCGGCGCGAGCGAGGAAATAGTCAAGGCTATGGAAGCGCATCATGAAGAATATCCGTACGAAACCCTTGAATCTAGGATTGTCCAAGCGGCAGACGCTATTTCTGGAGGACGTCCAGGAGCAAGGCGAGATACTGTAGAAAATTATCTTAAAAGGCTTGGCGATCTTGAGGCGATTGCAAACGGCTTTAAAGGAGTGGATAAATCGTACGCTTTACAAGCAGGCCGTGAAATAAGGATTTTCGTCACTCCTTCTCTAGTAACAGATATTGAGGCTGTAAATATGGCACGTGAAATTGCCCAAAAGATCGAAAATGAGCTTAAATACCCAGGTGAAATCAGAGTTACGGTCATTAGGGAAAATAGGGTGGTGGAATATGCCCGGTAAAGAACAGAGCGTGGACCGCTTCGCTAGTAGTAAGTAGTAGGTAGAAAATAAAAAATTAAAATACCGCGCCTTTAGGCGCGGTATTTTCTACTAGCGAAGCGGTCTACTTACTACTGACTACCTACTATTTATCGCATTTGCGATAAATACGGCCTAATATATAATTAATCCAGCTCGTGAAAGCTTCTTCAAGATTTGAAAGTTAATATTTTTTGTTTAACGATTAGATTTTGATAAAGCTCTGAGGTCGAATTATAAAAAACTAAATTAATTTTCACATGAACAAGCAAGGAATTGTTGAAGCAGTTCACGGCGTGCTTGGCGGAACTAAAGTTCAAGCTGAGCAAGTTGTTGATACTGTTCTTGAGTCAATCGTAGGAAGTCTCAAAAAAGGAGATGAGGTGTCTATTGCAGGTCTTGGGATATTTTCAGTAAAACAGAGAGCTGCAAGAACAGCTAGAAACCCAAGAACTGGTGAATCTATAAAAGTTGCGGCTATGAAAGTTCCAAAATTCAGAGCAGCTAAAGCCCTCAAAGAAGCAGTAAAGTAAGCTTCTAAAAACAAGCCGAGATTGTGTAACATTACACATAAACTCTCCAAGCGAAGTTTTTGAAGCGTAATCCAGCACTAAAGATTTTGAGATCTAAAAAGTTTCCTAAAATCTTTTAGTGCTTGGATAGAAGATAATAGTGTAGGTTGAAAAAATATTTGTTCCACTTACTAAAAATCCGCCTCAAGGCGGATTTTTAGTTTAAGCGGCTTTATCTAGAGAACTTTCATCATCCGGTCTTCGTTTTTTTTCTAATGCTGAACGAATTGATTCTTGAAATTCTCTGTATTGCTTTTCTGAAAGATCTTCTGGATTAATAGGTTTTGGTTCTTCGGTAGGTACAGGAAAAGAATCTAACTCATCTATTGAGTCTTCGTCATCATCAAGAATATTTTTTTTTGGCCCTTCTGGATTCATAATTTTATTGTATCATGAAGAAAAAATAGAGGGAAGATGGGAGAATCGTCCGCGACTAAACTTTTGCCGTCGCAAAAGTTTGTCTGGACACCGCCTCGTCTGTTTCGATTACTATCGAAACATGCCTGCGGCGTTCGATTCTCCACGCAAAGCAGGCAGATGCTTTGCTCTACCCGCACAAGTAAAAACTCCCTCTCGGGAGTTTGCTTGTGCGGGTAGGGAGAATCGAACTCCCGTCTTCACATTGGAAGTGTGACATTCTACCACTAAACCATACCCGCATTTTATGTCCGACATCTTAACACTTCATTTATCCATGCACAAATTTTTCTAGATAAAAGTACACCGAATTCTTTTTTACCTGAGCTTTTTATGCACAAGTGCGCGGTTCCATGAACAGACTTTCCTACCTTTAATTTTTTCTTGTTTTTCCTTGTGTCTATGTAAGATGTAAAGAAATTTTTTCTTGGAAGTTTGACTTCTTTAGACCAAAAATTTTCACTTTCTTCTAGATTATTATCAGGATATAGATGTATACGAATCATCATATTTTCATTGCCAAGACCACATATTTCTTTAAACCATTTAATCATAAACTTTATTATTACTGGGTCAGAATTTGCAATTCTAACAATGTTGTGCGTTTTTGTTCCTTCTCCTATATATATACCGAGCCCCATCATAAATAAATCTCTCTTATTCAATGTTCCAATATCTTTTTTTGCTGTGATTGATGCATCATAAATTGAATTCAATCGTTGATTTCTTTTAGTGGTTATGGCAGCTATTCTTGCTTTTGAAATTCTAAGTCTCGCCTCTTCATTTGGTATATATTTAATAGAGGAAAGCCAGTAGCTTAAAGTACTTTTTGAAACTTTTATTTTCTTCATGATATCCCCATAGGAATATCCGTTTTTTCGAAGTGAAACTGCCTCTTCTTTTAAGATATGTTTGGTCATAATTGAACTCTTATTAATAGTTTATCATACTAACTATAAGAGTACAATTATTTATAACTTGCTATAATGTAAAGACATGGCCCCAGTGATACAAAAACTTTTAATCAGCGCTTTAGTCGGAGTCATTTCTTTTCTTGGTTGGCAGCCTAAAGATTATGCAAACCATCTGCCAAAAGAAATTGGAACTATTATTGAGAACAATGGAGCGGCCACTAGCTCCCCAATAAGCCCATCTGTAAATAAAACTTCTAAACCTGCAAAAGAAAGTATTCCGATTGCGGTGTCAAAAAAACCCCAAATCTCTTCTCCAAAAACTCTCCCTACAATTTCTCCTTTGCCTATTGTACAAACATCCCCTTCTTCAATCCCAAAACAAATAATCAATGAAAATCCTCCAAAGTCGGCAATTAATTCCTTAACACCAGAAAATAAAACCGTCGGGGAGCCTAGCTCTCCACCGACACAGAATGAGCAAAATCAAACAGTTGAAGCGCCAATAGATAATTCCATTGAAGGAAAAATAAAAAGCGCTACAGCAAACATCCTTTGTTCAGAAAGAGTGCCGCAAGGTATTGAAAAATTTACCGGAAGCGCAGTTGCAATAAGCCCAGCTGGAGTATTTATCACAAACTCACATGTCGCTCTTTATATTCTTTTGGAGGAAACTTTAAGCACGGGCGATATGTCCTGCTTTATTCGTACTGGCTCGCCTGCCAAAAAAGCGTATAAAGCGGAAATAGTTTATATTCCAAAAGCTTGGGTCATGAATAATAAAAATATCCTCAACACTTCCTCTCCGTCGGGTTCAGGAGAAAAAGATTATGCGCTGATTCGAGTCACTTCATCACTTCAAAATAATTATCTTACTTCGGTTCCCTATCTTGATAGAAGCATAAAAAATCCTTCCATAAATGATTCTATCTATCTTTCAGGATACCCTGCCGGATTTAGCAATGGTGATCTTTTAGACAGTTCGCTTTACGAAATGGAGCAGAATGCATCAATCAGAGATATTTTCGGTTTTGACACATTTTCTGCGGACAGCTTTGGCACTTCTCCCACCCTACTCGCTGAAAAAGGTTCTTCAGGAGGCGGAATCACAGACGCAGATGGAAAACTTTTAGGCATTATGTTTGCTACGACCTTGGACAATTATACAAATCAAAAAAATATACGCGGCATTACTCTTTCTTACATCAATAGAGATATCTTGAAAGATACCGGTAAAGACCTCGACTGGTATGTCACAAATGCAACAGAAGAAGCCTCTCGCTTTAGAACAGAGGATGCAAATTCTCTTTCAAATATATTAACTAATCGTTCTTATTAAATTCTTTCTCTGCTGATTTTTTTGCAATAGTCACCAATACATCGAAATCATCTTCCGGTGAAACTACATTCTGCTTCAAGAGTCCGCACTTAATACATTTATGAACAACATGAAACTTTGGACCTTTTTTCTCCACGCGTATCGGCTCCATCATTCCCCCGCATTCCGATTTCCTATCCCCCGGATTTATATCAACATGTTTTCCCCAGATGCATTTCGGGCAATGATTAGTGAAACCATTCCCCTTAACAGGATTATTGCAATGCTCGCAGACAAAATCCTCTACTCTTTTCTGGAATTTTTTAGGCATTCTTTGTTGATATCCATTTACTTACAATATCCCTAAATTCTTTCTTATTCTTTTCATCCTCAGTTCTGATGCTATGTCCAACTTCTGGCATGAGAACATGGTCTACTTTTTCTTTATTTGAAACAGCATCAACATAACTTTCAACAGTTTCATGAGGTACCATTTCATCTTTTCCAGATTCAATGATAAGAACATCGCCAGAAAATCTATGAAGTGCCCTAAGAGCACGAGTTTCGTTCCAATCATGTTTTGTTTTTCTCCACGCAACAACGTCAGGAAAATCTGATCCCTTGATCCCTGATTTTTCAAAACCCTCATCTTGGTAGTTTGCGGGAACACGAAATATTAATTGTTTAAATTTTCTCTCCTCACTTAAAATCATAGCAAGATAAGCTCCCATACTCGTTCCTACTACTGTAATATTAGACGAGTCAACCTCTTCTCTGCT
>Ga0207149_1137_pt1 | contig 11062 bp, 14 predicted proteins | sample Alteio_BWMinHeat_31_FD_153563 | JGI IMG/M metagenome (GOLD analysis project Ga0207149, IMG submission 153563) | Enriched cells from forest soil in Barre Woods Harvard Forest LTER site, Petersham, Massachusetts, United States -... | ecosystem: Environmental > Terrestrial > Soil > Temperate forest >... | reverse complement strand
ATGCAGCTGGATTCATACCATTAGCCGCTGTGGGGTTTCCCTAGTTAATTAAAGATGGGGCGCAGCAATGCTGATGAACTCTCGGGGTGTTATGACCTTGGTTTTCTTCCAGAACCTCGGGAAATGTCTTTGATTGCCAGTCACCAAGTAGTCCGCGCGTGCCGCATCGGCACATTCTACAAAGATGTTGTCATCGGGGTCGCTTGTGACTTCCAGTCGTCGGATCGGGGAAACGGTGTAACTATGGTTCTTGATCAACTGGAGGAGTTGCTGGCGTAGGCCCTTGGGGATGCACAGTTCCGGTCGGCTAAGCACATCGCCGTATTCCAAAAGGATCGGACGGGTTACGTAGAGTCGTGCTGGAGGAGTAATCGCCAAGATCAGGATCGTGCGTTGCAGGCCCGTCGGTTTGAGTGCAGCAGAAATTAATACATTTGTATCGATTACAAGACGGAGAGCGAGCATTACCTTTTTGGCTTCCGAGAGCGAGAAATCTTGATGATTCGGTCAATCTGGCGCGAACTCAATCTACTCGTCCCGTTCCGCTCCGACTCATCGCCGATGACTCGCAAGACCTCAGGCTCGGGTGCGGCCAGCTTGACGTAGTCACGAATGCTCAGAAGCACAGCTTTGGGCGTGCCACGTTTCTCGATCACCAGAGACCGGCGCTCGTCATCCACGCGACGCAATAGTTTCCCGAAATTTGCGCGGGCGCGCAAGGCAGAAACTACGATAGCACCACTTTTATCAGTCGTTGGACTCGCCATAAACTCTCCATTTCAACTAGCTGAACTGTACAGTTTAAGGGGAGGGCAGTCAATGAGAATGAGTGGCAACCGCTCGTAACTCCTACCCTGGCGGCCAGTGCAAGCTGCGCCCTCCCAGCAAATGCACGTGCAGATGGAACACCGACTGTCCCGCCTTGGGGCCAACGTTCAGCACCGTGCGATACCCATCTTCGACGCCGCGCTGGCGTGCGATCTCAGCCGCAGCCAGGTGGCAACGTCCAATCAACTCAATATCCTCAGGCAATGCTTCCTTTAGTCCGCGAACATGTTTCTTGGGCACAACCAGTACATGGGTTGGGGCCTGCGGGTTGATGTCATCGAAGGCGAGGGTATGCTCATCTTCGTAAACTTTCTTGCAGGGGATTTCACCACTGACTATGCGGCAGAACAAACAGTCGCTCATAGGATGTCCTAGTTTGGAATAGGGAACCCACCCGCTATCGCGGGCCGCTGCTTGAGCTGGGGGAAGGACGCCGCCCCAATATATCCCATCAGAGGCTGAATTTGGAATGGAGTTCTGGGTTCTGCTCAGACATCAGCAGATTTTTCGCAAACCAGGAGCGTGTTTTCCGAGCCGAAAGGCATTTATGCAAAAACGGTCTAGTCCAGCCGAACCAGGAAAACTGCGCCTTCGACGGTCTGCGTGTCTTGTACCACTTCGTCCGCGAGTTTGCGATCATCATCGGGCACTCGGACCCGTACCCACCAATTGCCTATCGGACTACTGAAGCATTGCACTTTCGCGGCGTGGTAGCGGCGGGAAAGACTGGCGACCACCTTGTTCGCGGCTTCCTCTTCCTCAAAAGCCCCGATCTGTACCGCCCATCGCCCATCGGTCTCGGCCGATGAGGGCGTGCGCAAGACCTCCAAGCGCACCCGGGCCACTCCGGCCTGCCAGACATCCACTTTCTTTGCAGCCGCCTCTGACAAGTCGAGGATGCGGCCTTCTATAAACGGACCGCGATCCGTGATTCGCACCAGCGCAACCCGCCCCGTCTTTACGTTGGTAACGCGCACAATCGAACCCAGCGGCAGAGTGCGATGGGCTGCCGTCATCGCGTGCATGTTGTACAACTCACCATTGGAGCCGCGACGATGATGATACGGCCCTCCATACCAGCTGGCTAACCCGGTCTCTACGGAAATTGGTTTGGCGTCGGCGGGAGCGAGAGGCGCTTCAGTGTCTGGTGAGTTTTCAGCAGAGTTTTTTGCATCCGCCGGAGCCGGTCGCACAGCCGCTACGGTGATTGGTGGCGCTGGCGGAGTCTTGGCGTGCACCTGCTTGGGCCCGCCACAACCGGCCAGGGTCAACGGCAACGCGATGAGTAGAAGTAGCAAGATTTTCTGGTCGTTTCTTAATTGCCCTGAACAGCCAAAAAAAGTACTGATGTACTTCTTACTTACTCCTTCGTGTAACTTCGAGTGCCCTGAGCAGAGTCGAAGCGTGGTTGCCGACTTTAACGGTTCAATTTCCTGGCTTACTTGTGCGGCGGCTGATGATTGTCCATATAGTCGGCCAGATGCGCCAGCTTTTCGGCTGCAATGCGCAACGCCCGGGTGGACTGCTGGCGGACTGCCGGCACCACCTCGCTGTTCAGGTATGCGATCAGCTCCGCCGATTCTCGTTCGATTGTGGTCGCAGCTTCGGCCACCGACTGATTGATGCGAGCCGACGCCTCTTCCACCTTGCGGTTGAAGTCGTTCATCGCAGACCTTCGATTTCGTGAGCGCGTTGTGCACTCTTAAATTGCGGATACCAGGCACACAGATTATTACCCGCCCGGAATCGCTGGTCAACTGGGAAGCACCCGGAATCGTACCGTGGGGCAAATCAACACGTGGCTCCTGTGAGTTATGGGCGAGGCAGTAGAATTCCATCGTGTGAAACCTCCGGTAGCAATAAGGCTGATGGAGCTATAGTGCTCGTAGATTGCGCGGTCTGAATAGATGACCTTAGAACATGGCAATGTGATGACTGCCGGCCCAGATGCCAGGCGGCATTTTAAGCGGAGTCTGTTGCATTGGTACCGACGGAACCGGCGCGATCTGCCCTGGCATCGGGACCAAGATCCCTACCGCATATGGTTGTCGGAAGTCATGTTGCAGCAAACACGGGTGGCAGCAGTCACGGAATACTATGGCCGGTTTCTAAAGAAATTTCCCAGCCTTGAAAAACTCGCTTCCGCCCGAGAGGTCTCCGTGCTGGCCCTGTGGAGCGGACTGGGTTACTACCGGCGAGCGCGTATGCTGCATCAAGCAGCGCGGGTCGTCGTCCGGGAGCATGCAGGCAAATTTCCCAACACGGCGGAACAACTTCGCCATCTGCCCGGCATCGGACGCTACACCGCGGCCGCGATTGCCAGCATCGCTTTCAACCAACCTGTCGCTGTCGTAGATGGGAACGTAGAACGAGTTCTACAGCGCCTGTTCGGGCAGATCATCGACGGTGAGGAATTATGGAGTTCTGCGGAAGCGTTGCTCAACCAGCAGCATCCGGGAGATCACAACCAAGCCATGATGGAACTCGGCGCGACCGTCTGCTTACCACGTCAGCCTCTGTGCTTGCGCTGCCCGGTCTCAGCCTGGTGTGCGACGCGAGGAGAGGTTCAAAGCCCAGGAACCCCAAGCCGCAAGACCAAGCGTGAAATCCGTTACGCACTCAGCAGCCGAAACGGTTCGGTCTTCCTGGTTAAGAGAGGAAAGAACGTGAGCCTCATGCCAGGTTTCTGGGAACTACCCGAGATTTCCGTCGCCACCCCACGCGTGAAGCCTTGGCTCACTCTACGGCATTCCATCACCGTGACCAACTACACCGTGGACGTATTCCGACGCCAACCTTCCACGAACGCAGACGGTACCTGGGTGCGGTCTTCCCGTCTTGCAGCTTTACCCCTGACCGGATTGGCGCGCAAAATACTGAACGCGGCGGGCCTCATTTAGAATGGAGACAGATTGAAATGGCTTCAACGTATCTTTGGAGGAAGTGATATGGCTGCTCTGACGGCGGGAACGCCGGCGCCAGACTTTAAACTGCAAGATATGAATGGCAAGCAATTTTCCCTGCGTGACGCTCTCAGCCGCGGCCCCGTGGTTGCCGCCTTCTTTAAGATTTCCTGTCCGGTGTGCCAATACACGTTTCCGTTCATCGAGCGCATTTATCAGGCTTATACGAGTAATAAACTGACCATCGTCGGCATCTCGCAAAACGATAAGAAAGACACCGCAGCTTTCATGAAAGAGTACGGAGTGACTTTCCCCCTGCTGCTGGACGATACCAACACCTTCCCGGTCTCAAACGCCTACGGCCTGACCAACGTCCCCAGTGTTTTTTGGATCGCTGAGGACGGCGAGATCGAAATCTCCAGCGTAGGCTGGGATCGAAAGGATATCGAAGCCATCAGCCGCAAAGCCGCGGATACTACCGGCACTACCCCTAAGCCAGTATTTCTGCCAGGGGAACAAGTGGCGGACTTCCGCGCTGGTTGAGGCTCCAGAAACTAGCCCGCGGTCGCGGGCAAGACAAAGCTCACCTGTGATGTCAATCTATCCTTAGATTGTCATCCCGAAGAGCGTTAGCGACGAGGGATCTGTAGTATTCGTTGGGACAACACCACCCACCCAGCCTTCCCGTACAATAAACGGTTCTCATTCCCACGCACGATCAGGAGACTCGGCGAGATGCGAAAGAGTTCAGCTCTGTTCTTACTCGTGGCCTTTATTCCATCATTTGCCTGGGCCGCACCTCGCGCCCATGGAGCAGCTTCCGGCCAAATACCGGCAGTAGCCCTCGCGACGCTGCAGAAGATCAATCCGGAGCGTATTCGGGCGCACGTCCGCTTCTTGTCGCACGATTTGCTGGAAGGCCGAGGTACGGGCCAGCGCGGCGGGGACATCGCTGCCGAATACATTGCCACGCAATTCGCCCTGTATGGATTGAAGCCCGCCGGCGACAACGGCACTTATCTGCAAAAGGTCCCGATGGTCGGTATCACTCCTGAGCCACAAACTACTTTCTCGCTGGTTCCTGCTCGCGGCGACGTCCGCAACCTCACCGTGCTCGACGACTACGTAGCCTACGACCAGACCCAGCAGCCGCAGTCTGATGTAGATGCTGACATTGTTTTCGTGGGCTATGGCATCGAAGCCCCGGAATACAAGTGGGACGATTACAAGAACACCGACGTGCGCGGCAAGGTCCTGCTCATGCTGGTCAACGAGCCGCCCTCGAATGACGTGAATTTCTTCAAGGGGAAAGCGCTCACCTACTACGGACGTTGGACCTACAAGTATGAAGAAGCAGCCCGCAAAGGTGCTGTGGGCGTGATCCTGATCCATCAGACTGAAATGGCGAGTTATCCCTGGGAAGTGGTGCGCAACTCCAACTCCGGCGAAAAATCCGTTCTGAAACTCGATGGTACTCCAAAGCTGAAAGTCGCGTCGTGGGTACAGACCACAATTGCCAAGCAAATAGCTACGAGTTCGAACATGGACCTCGACAAGATGATGACGGACGCGCGTTCCCGCGACTTTCATCCTGTGACTTTACCGGTGAAGCTGAAGGCGCACATGGTCAGCAAGATTCGTCCATTTGAATCGAACAATGTGATTGCGATGCTGCCCGGCAATGACCGCAAAATGAAAGATGAAGCCGTCCTTTACACGGCCCATTACGATCACCTGGGCTATCGTCCCGACATGCCCGGCGACAACATTTACAACGGAGCCAACGACAACGCGACCGGCTGTGGCATTCTGCTGGAAGAAGCGCGTGTATTTGCGGAATCGCCCTCGCGTCCTCGACGCTCCATTCTGTTTGCGTCAGTGACCGCGGAGGAGCAAGGACTCCTCGGCTCCGAGTATCTGGGAAAGCATCCGCCGATTCCTGCTGGTAAGATCGCCCTGGATCTCAACTACGACGATGTCCCACCCCTCGGTGCACCCGAAGAAGTTGAAGTTGCCGGCGCTGAGAGGACCACGTTTTACCCTGCTGTCCAAGGCCTAGCAAAAACTTTCCGTCTGACCATTCGCCCCGATGCGAGGCCTGAGGCAGGACACTACTATCGCTCCGACCATTTCAGCCTGGCGCGAGTGGGCATTCCCGCATTCTCCGTAAACGAGGGCGACAAGTTCAAGGGACACGATGCAGCCTGGGGATTGCAACAAGCGGACGAATATACCTCGAAGCACTACCATCAGCCCAGCGACGAATATCATCCCAGCATGGATTTCACCGGCGACGCGGCCATGGCACGTTTCGGCTTCGCCCTGGGGTGGGAAGCCGCAACTCAGCCAAAACTAGTAGGTTGGCAAAAAGGCGACGAGTTCGAAGCCGCACGCTTGAAGAGTACAGGAAATTAATCGCGAGTTAACCGAGCGATAGCACGATTCGTATCAGGGCATCGCTTCAGCGATGCCGTAAAGCCGCAGAATGAATGCGCCTTTAGGCGCCGCGACTTACCATGATGGCGCACTTCGTCAGCTTCCCATCTGCTTCAAATTAGGGCTTACACTCAGTGTCGCTTCGGTAGCTCGCCGCACATCCTCAGCCGTAAGACCGGGCGCGACCTCCTCCAGCATCAATCCCGCAGGTGTCACCTGAATCACTGCCATTTCGGTGACGATTGTATTCACAACTTGCACACCCGTCAGCGGCAACGTGCATTTCCTCAGGATTTTAGGCTGCCCGTCTTTAGTGGTGTGCTCCATGGCCACGATCACACGCCGCGCCCCCGCGACCAAGTCCATCGCGCCCCCCATGCCCTTCACCATTTTTCCGGGGATCATCCAGTTGGCCAGATTGCCTTTCTCGTCCACTTCCATCGCGCCGAGAACGCTCAGATCAATGTGACCGCCACGGATCATGGCAAATGAATCCGCGCTCGAAAAATATGCCGTGCCAGCCATCTCGCTCACGGTTTCCTTGCCAGCATTGATGAGATCGGAATCTTCGCTGCCTTCGGCCGGGTAGGGCCCAATCCCCAGCATGCCATTTTCGCTTTGCAGAATTACATCCATGCCCGCGGGAACATGATTCGCCACCAGCGTAGGCATGCCGATACCCAGATTTACGTAAAAACCGTCACGCAGCTCGCGAGCGATGCGTTTGACGATCAGGTCACGCTTGTCGAGATCTTTTCCGTTAGACATGGTTGTTGTCAGGGTGACGTTAAGGTCGTGGCCGACGACAAACAACGAACGACCACCGACCGAAATCCTACGCCTTCCTTACCGTCCTCTTCTCAATGCGCTTCTCGTACAGCTCTCCTTGAAAAATCCGTTTCACATAGACGCTGGGAGTATGCACCATGTCCGGCTCCAATTTGCCCTGATCAACCAGGTGCTCAACTTCAGCGATTGTCACCTTGGCCGCGGTTGCCATCATGGGATTAAAATTTCTCGCCGTCTTGCGATAAACCAAATTCCCCCACTTATCGCCCTTCCAAGCCTTCACCAGCGCAAAGTCGGCTTTCAGCGCGTGCTCCATCACATAGGTGCGGCCATCGAATTCGCGAGTTTCCTTCTTCTCAGCAACGATCGTGCCGACTCCAGTAGGAGTAAAAAATGCAGGAATTCCTGCCCCGCCCGCGCGAATACGCTCCGAGAAAGTTCCCTGTGGTACGAGATCCAATTCAATCTTGCCTTGCAGCACCATCTGCTCCAGCAGTTTGTTTTCGCCAACGTAGGTCCCAATATGTTTGCGAATCTGTCCTGCCGAGAGAAGAAGACCCATGCCGAAGCCGTCCACTCCAACGTTGTTGCTGATAGTGGTGAGGTTCTTGGTCCCCTTGCGCACCAGAGCGCGGATCAAATTCTCCGGAATCCCACAGAGCCCGAAGCCACCCACCATAATGATTGCGCCATCAAAGATGTCGCGAATGGCCTCGTCAGCGCTGGCAACAACTTTATTCATAACGATGAAATTCTAAATGAAAACCGATTCTTAAGTACGGACCCCTAAATCACTGGATCCCCAACAAAAGTTTTCGCCCTGTGGTCAATCGGGGTTGCACGGCGTGATAGGATGCAAAACTTATGAAAACCGTCCTGCTCCTAATTTGCTCGAACATCTTCATGACGATGGCCTGGTATGGCCACCTGAAATACCGGAAAGCCCCTCTGCTCGCCGCCATCGTCGTGAGCTGGCTGATTGCCTTTGCCGAATACTGTTTTCAAGTTCCAGCAAACCGCATCGGCTATGGCGAATTCACAGCGTTCCAATTGAAAATTATTCAGGAGGTCATCACGCTCTGCGTGTTCGTCGTCTTTGCTTGGCTCTATCTCGGCGAACGCGCCCGCTGGAACCACGCGGCCTCGTTCCTGTGCCTGCTGGGGGCGGTGGCCTTTGCGTTTTGGGGAAGGCTCTAACCCGCCTCTTCTAAATGGCGTCCCCGCACGTTGGGCTGTTCTTAGGATGTGGCCCGGCCCTTCCGGCCGCCAGCATTCCGCGATGCTATAGGCGTGCCTAACGCAGTCTTTTTCAAATGATGGGCCCGCTCAAACTCCACCATCAACTCCCGCGTGTCCAAATTCTCCCGGATATGTGCCAGGCGTTGCTCCAGCTTCAGCATCGCAGTCTGAAGATTCTTCTTGTTGGTAAGCGCAATATCGCGCCACATCGAATACGGACTGCTGGCCGTCCGCGTCATTTCTCGCAAGGCCCGGCCTCCGGTTTCGAGTAACGGCGCATCTTCTCCATACTCGTCAATCAGAGTGGTGGCCAGGGCGGTCGAAATCATCTGTGGCAAATGGCTGATCCAGGCGCAAAGCCGGTCGTGCTCGCCCGCGTCCAAACTCGCAATGCGTGCGCCAATCGTTTCTATCCACTCCAGATACTCTCCGCTCAGGCCGTCATGAACCCTCTGCCCTGGGACTGGCGTCACAAACCAGACCGCACCCTGAAACAGATCAGGATCGGCAAACTCGACGCCGGGATGTTCCTTCCCCGCCATCGGATGGCCAGCCAGAAAACGTGCGCCAACATTCTTGCCAAATACGATCTTGGCCTGCGCCAGAACGGCGGCCTTAGTGCTACCCACATCGGTGAGCAATGTCTTTGGGGAAAGCGCCGGCCCCAGCCGCTCGATCAAGTCAACGATCGCGCTGACCGGAGTAGCAAGCACCACCACCTGACTGTTCCGGACAGCATCCACGGGATTGGTATGGCCCGCATCAATCGCACCCCGCTTCTCCGCTTGCTCAAGAGCGGCGGCGCGATCGCAGCCAATGATGCGTCCCGGGAAACGATGCTTCTTCAAAGCCAGGCACACCGACCCGCCGATGTGCCCAGTCCCAATCACCGTGATTTGCCGAATAGGCATCAGTTATTTAATGAGTCATTGATTCAATGACTCATTGATTCATTGGTCAAGCGATGCTGCGTCCCACCGCAGGCGCAATCATCCGCAACTGGTCCATCAATTCTGAAAACTGCGCCGGATACAAGGACTGCGCCCCATCCGACAGCGCTTTGTCCGGATCATGATGTACTTCAATCAAGAGAACGTCCGCACCCGCAGCCAGCGATGCCCGCGCCATGGGCGTCACTTTGTCGCGGATTCCAGTCCCGTGCGACGGATCACTCGCCATGGGCAGATGTGAAAGCTTGTGAATGATCGGTATCGCGGAAATATCCAGTGTGTTGCGCGTATAAGTCTCAAACGTCCGAATACCGCGCTCGCATAGGATGATGTCATAGTTCCCGCCCGCCATGATGTACTCGGCGGAAAGCAGTAGTTCTTCCAGCGTGGCAGCTATGCCACGTTTCAGCAGCACAGGCTTCTTTACTTTCCCTAGCTCGCGAAGCAGGTTGAAATTCTGCATGTTGCGCGCCCCTACTTGAAGAATATCCACATACGGCAACATGATTGCGATCTGCGAAATCTCCATCACTTCGCTGATCACCAGCAATCCAAAGCGGTCGCCCGCCTCGCGCAGCAGTTTCAACGCCTCTAGCCCCAGCCCCTGGAACGAATAAGGAGAACTGCGGGGTTTGAACGCACCACCGCGAAGCGCGCGGGCTCCTGCTTTAGCGATGTGTTCTGCAACGGTGAAAAGCTGATCTCGCGATTCAACCGAACACGGCCCTGCCATCACTACAACCTTTTCACCGCCAACCTTCAAACCATTGGCGAACTCGACGACCGTCCCTTGAGGACGGAAACTTCGTCCTGCTAGCTTGTAGGGCGCCGTGATGCGATGTACATGCCCTACGCCTGGCAGTACTTCGAGATTGCGAATATCGAAATCCGCGCGCGCCCCCACGGCGGCAACCACGGTCTGCCGCGCTCCAGTCGAACGATGCACGGAGAAGCCCATCTCCACCAGATGCTCAATGATCCGTTGGATCTGATCTTCGGTTGCGGATTCTTGCATGGCAACAATCATAAGAACGCTTTCAGCTCTCAGCGATCAGTCGGTCAGCCATTCCCTCCGCGTTTCGCCGAGAGCTGATGGCTGAAAGCTGATAGCTGCCCTTCAATCATTCACCTCGGCATCTAATTCCGTATCTCCAGACCCTGTGTTGGCAGCGGCCTTAGGAGCAATCTCTTCCTGCTGAATCTGCCGCATGATGTCCATGATGCGTTCATAAATGCAGAGCAGATCACGGTCCGGCAACGGGCCCGGATTCACCCCGCGTACATTATTGAAAACTGCCCGCTCGCGGTCTGGCTCGTAGATCGGCATACTTTGGTCTCGCTTCAGCTTGCCAATCTCGTGGGCCGCCCGCGCCCGCTCGCTCAGTAACTCCACCAACCTGCGGTCAAGCTCATCAATTTGTTTACGCCAACCAGAAATGTCCATAGAGGTCACTCAGCTCTCAGCCAAAGTCCTTGGTCGTTAGTCTTTGGTCGTTTCGCGAAACAAAGAAACATCAATAGCCGACCACGGCTAACGACCAACGACTACCGGCCAACGACCAGCCTTCGTACAAATTCTCCCACACAAGCGGCCTCCCGGCCCGGATTACGTTCAATCATCTCCACAATCGCGCTGCCTACGACGGCCGCATCGGCAAATTCTCCCACAGCTGCGAATTGCTCCGGCGTCGAAATGCCGAATCCCACTGCAATGGGAAGCTTCGTGTACTTTCGCAGTCGTCTAACCAGTTTGCGCGCATCTTCAGGCAACTGCTGACGAGCTCCCGTCACTCCGGTTCGAGAAACCGCGTACACAAATCCACCCGACGCTTTCGCAATAAGTTTCAATCGCTCATCGGTGCTGGTGGGCGCGGCCAGAAAAATCGGCGCCAATTCGTTTCGCCGCATCTCCCGCAG
>Ga0207149_1136_pt1 | contig 11110 bp, 30 predicted proteins | sample Alteio_BWMinHeat_31_FD_153563 | JGI IMG/M metagenome (GOLD analysis project Ga0207149, IMG submission 153563) | Enriched cells from forest soil in Barre Woods Harvard Forest LTER site, Petersham, Massachusetts, United States -... | ecosystem: Environmental > Terrestrial > Soil > Temperate forest >... | reverse complement strand
GTTTACGCAGCCCTGCTTTGTGATATTTCTTGAAATGTTCCAAAACGTGGTCTCTTACAGTCTTCTTTTCCTGATCGTCATATCCGGCTTTTAAATTTTCTCTGTAATTATTTTTTTTCAAAGACAATTTTGCTTTGCGTGTTCTGCGTTGGCCAGCTAGAACACCGGCTACTGAGGCTTTGTACACAGGAGACAAATTATATTTGGTCAGTAATTCTTCGACTTTGGTGTTTGGGTATTTTTTAATGTGATCAACCAGCACAGATTTTTGGCCCGATGAGACTTTTTGGTTCACCGATACTAAAAACCCCCTACTCAGGTCCATCTATACCTCCTTTTTCCATTTTCGAAAATCTCAACAAGCCATATCGATAGGAAGTATAGCTATAACTAACGTACTGTCAGCAGAGGTTAGTATTCACGAGCGCCACAAACCATTACACAGGCTCAGTGATCGTAGGCGGGCAACATGGGCACTCTTCACGAGCCGAAGAGCAGCTTCCAGTGAATGCTCTTTGTACGAGCGCTCGTCTAACTTGGTTTTCTGAGGCGATGCCTACGAAATGCGGCGACTCGCCATCATTGTAGCGATACGGACGGGGTCTCTCTATGTAATCTCTAATAGCTTCACGGGCTTGCTCTAACGTATCGAAAAACAGCACGTCTTCTAATACCTGAGCTCTAAGGTACATCTTATCTCGTTTTCTATTTCGCCTGCTTAAAAAGCCTCCCCATTCACCCTTTTCTCCCTCAATGTCATCAATACACACAAGGGTGTATCGCTGTTCGACGCTGGTCTTTTTATTCACGTACGTCCTCCGCCGTCGTTATTGAGTTTCTGCACCGCCCATCGCAATCACACGGTTTCCCGGCCCGCGCCATTCCTCCGCAGTGCCCGAATCTGTGCCCCTGCTGAATGACGTACTCTTTTCCTACTGCCGAACGCTTTGCATACAAGGCTTGAGTCCTGGTGGCTTTGGCACCGATATTCTTCCAGTAATCGTCCATCTGATCTCCCGTCTGGTGAAGTCGGGAGATTGTTTCCGCGTCTATCCTTTTGTCAGTTTCTTAGGCTTTTTACGCTTAAGTTTTGTAAGTGTCTTCTTCAATCGCTCGATCGCTGCCTTATCGTGGACTGGATCGAGTACTTTTAATATCCGTTTTAGACAAGAAATACTATTCGATGTGCAAATACGAGCATGTTGATGTTCATCAGCCACATGCATAACGGATACCTCTTCTAGACCGGAAAGGACAAGTTGTACCGCGCACCCGTCAGCGGCGTCTTTTGTTTTATACATGAAAGCGCCTTTTATCAGTAAGTCGTCTCGTCGTGGTCCACCACCATAATAGAGCCGTCGGTTGGCTAGTTTTGGGCACTTATAACTAATTACCCACCCTGTTTTCCTCATTACGGGGTTCTCCGTGCCAGTCATTTATTCAATGACGAAAGACGTCCGACCCACTTCAACCAAGCTTCCGTTCTCGTTGTAACCGTAAATCCGTAGTTCCGCTGGTCCACGGTTACCCTTACACCGCAGATGGTGCTCGTGGAATGTCTCGCCCCAGTGCCGGATTCCTTTTACGGTATGCCAGTCGATAACGTATTTGAACTCGTATCCTTCGACCGGTTCGTTCTTGGAATTGTAGGTTTCAACGCGAAAGATGAGATCTCCGCCTCGACTTACCGACGGAGTCGATAGAACAATCTTCCAGTCCAGATCGGTGATTCTATAGCTTGCGCAGCCAGCAGTTGAAAGCAGAAGCGCTGAGACTACCAGACGTCGCATCGCTTAGCTCCTTACTTAAGAAAGTTTCAGGAGCTATTCTACTGTCAATTCTCAGTCTGGTTGATCGCGTCTGTGATCTCCCAAACTAGATCACATTTCCTGGTAAGGAGATGCTCAAGTCTAGTCGATGCAAAATCCAGTGTGGTGTTCTCTTCTAAGGCGGCATTTATGTAATAAAGCTTTGCAATTAAATTATCAATTTCCTCAGTACGGTGACCGCCAGCTAAGTAGGCATCGATCATTCGTATTCGCCTACTAAAATCCTTTAGAAGCTCATCCACTCTATCCTTGTCATCCTTATCCATGAATACTCCTCAGCTTGTTCAGGAACTATTCTGCTGTCAATAAGATGCGCTTTACGACCCACGTAATTTCCGGATATGATAGCGTCAGCTGGACTGCGCGACAATCTGCGGCCTCTTTTGTTGTATAAACATGATCAGTGCGCGGCAGATTCATATTCTTCGGTAAAGTCAGCACCTTGGCTGCCGCAAAATCAGCCCACACTATCCTGTAAGGACCACGGCCTACAGCTAGTTCTTTTGGCTTAACTACCCAGCCTTTTGTCTTGGTCATCGACTCTTCTGCTTCTTATACGCAAGGTTGAGACATCTAGTGACCATCGGCACATCTTTTAGTGGGAAAAATAACCACAGCGGCCATGACCCATTCGGGTAGCCGGGTCGTAAAGTCCACACCCAACGGTCTTTCTCATAGATACGATATGTCGATCCCTCATACCGACGTGATACGGCCGTGCGGTCGCTATTAATAAGATTTATCCCTTTTTTCAAAAAGGCGTGGAATTTTCTTCCGGCAAAATATGAGTCGAAATGGAGCCAGGTTTTACCTAGCGTGTATTCCTGACATGACATTACTGTTTTAATTCCGAGTTTCCAGCACAGTAGAATTAAGGGCGTAATTTTAACGTCAATGCAGGCCCGTTCGTTTTTGTATGCAACTACTCGTTGCCAGTGCCTCCCTCCTCGATTAATTAAAGAACCGATAGCCCGCTTTTTCTTGTCCTCGTACTTAAAACCTAGAAATGGTCCTATCTTGGGAGCAAGCTGCTTCCAACGTCTGGTTCTGAATAGCTCTTTACCGTGCTTTTTGAAGGCCGGAGAGTGCGCCAGCTGCTTTGCTTGATTGAACACTTTTCGTGTCACTCTCTTTTTTGCTAGTATTCCTATTTGTCGGAAAAGCCCTGCTCTTGATTCCACGGCGCTCGGCGCGCACACTTTCATCTTTTCTTCTTCCTAAGATGCTCTGATCTGAACACTCCGCCGATTAAAGCGCCAACGACCATTAGCAGCGCTAGAAATGGGTCGGTAAACTGCCTAGGCAGCTCTTCAGGCTCGAAGAATGCCAAGATATGTATGAGGGACCTACCAAGCATCAGCGCTCCAAGGCTCGAAAGGATAGCTATTCCGAAGACATCAAGGGCCGTCTCCATGAATCCCATCGGCTTTTTCGGTTCCGTGGATATCTCGTAGCCGCATTCTGGGCACTTCATTTTGCAAGCTCCGTCTTCCACACAGCGTTTTCTAGTTCTGAAAGCGGTTCCGTTGCGCCACCGTGCTTGTGTGCTCCGTCACCGGAGTAGCGGCAGGTTCCGATGTATCGGCCTATTTCACCATAACCACCTATTAGAACAGGCGGTGAAAGCACGTCTTCAGCATCCCAGATCCGACCGCAGGTAAGACACCGGAAGGCAAATTCGCCTCTTTTACACTCCATAAGACTACTTCGCAGCCTCGACAAATCCCGCCGCTCCCTTGTGTCCACCACCGCCGAACTTTTTGGCGATAATTGAAACATCCGTCCTACCAGGGGACCTAAGCCCCCACTGGGTCTTTCCGTCACTGCGCACGAAAAAATATCCGGCAAAAGGTACGGTTGGATTGGTCTGACAGAGCCGATCACCGACTTCTGATGTCAGTACCGACGTGTTGACGACCGGAACCCGGTACCCGTCGATCTCCTTCCAGAATGCGTTTTCACAGATTTCCGAGACTTTCTGACTCTGGAACCGGAGAATCGTGCCTCCATCGAGCTTCATCTTCTCCATGCCCATTTCGGAGACGCTTTCCCAGACCACGAAGTCCCTGGGATAAGATCCGAGCGCCGCTGCTACTTCACGTGAGTATGGTAGCTGGAACCTCCACAGATCCCGGTCTTCAACGTACTTGATCAGCTCCGGCGGCTCTTCGTCGTGCATATGCTCCCAGGCCAGATAGGCGCCGCTGTGGTCCATATCGAACTTGCACCAGGGAAGATCTCCAAGCATGTCCATCGCAGTCTGGTGATGGTCCACAAGCTGGACTTCATAGACCGAGTTGTGGAATGCGATAGCGTCCTGGCGCGAAGCGAAGCTGTAATCGACTATGAGAACCCGGGAATCGGCCGGCAGCTTGGGGTAAGGCTTGTTATAGAACCCAGGAAGGTACTGAGCCTGGTTTCCGATCTTTTTCCAGACAGCCCAGGCAGCACCGAAGCCGTCTGGGCATGCGCCATGAAAAATTACGTGCGTCGGGTTCCTCATTCCGCCAACTCCTCTTCAATCGGGATTATCTGGTCCCATAGCCAGCCTTTTATCGGTTTACCTTCAAACATGTCCATGAATTCGCTGCAGCGGTGGCATTTTGAGCAGTGCCACGGACCGGCTAGGCCGCGACCCCAGACTTCCGGCCAGCAGAGATCGTGCCTGTGGAAAAACCTGCAAAAGAAGTACTTCTTAAGCTTCTCGGAAGCCCACCATAGCTGCAACTTCAGATACGACATAGTTTCCTTTGGAAGTTTCAGTAACCGTAGATTCTGTCAGCGTTGACGTGGCTGAGCTGTCCTGCTTGTCTCGGACAAAACAATAAGATAGTTGACCAGAGTCCCAAGTAAAACGATTAGCAGGCCTGTAAATGTGCAGTTACGATTCTTGTGGTCTGCTCCAAAGAGTACCAGAAAGCAGCCGAGCATCATGGACATCGAGTTCATCGCTATTCCTAACACCACCCATAGCTTCCTGAGACTCATGGTTAGTTACCCCTGTTTCGACTAGTGATCCGATCGACGGTTTTGATAAGCAGCGTCATAGCGGCGAGGCCTGTCCCAACGAGTCCTACTCCCCACAAAGTGCATATCGGGTGGTTATATTGAACTCCGTGCGTGGTCATGAAAAACCCGCCGATTATTATGGCCGAAATAATGATTGCTGCCACACACCCAATTCCTAGAGTGACCTTGTTCCTCATGCTTACTCCTTCGCCCAGGCCTCTAGCCATGGAATCGCTTCGTCAAGACTAGCAACTACCTTGGTAACGTGCCGCAGCACCCACGGGGATACTTTTCCGTGGCATATAGCCACAGTTTTCTTACCCCACTGATAGGCTTGGTAGATCTCCATAGCCGTGCCCCAGCTAGGTATCACGCCGTTTACGATCAGCGCGTGGGACCTAGCAATGTCTTCAAGATCTGAAGTGACAATTTCCTCGATATGCTCTTCTTCGTGGCCTCGGAAATCGCGCCGCATGGGATTCAGGCACTCGTAGATATGCCCTATCCGATCGACAACTTCCTCACGCCAGGCATTGCACTGTTCGTCAGAAAGGCCGGTGATCGCTCCGCCAAGATACAGAAGTTTCTTTGGTGGCATGCTCTCTAGTACTCCTAGGCCAGGGGAATGTTAGCCCGCCCACAGATCTTTGTCAAGCCTGAACAGAAACAGACGTCTTGTCCAGCTCGTACTGGAGGATCTCGATCTGATCCAGGAGTTTCTTGGACCGTTCCTCTTCTATGTACATTGAAAGCCGGAACTCCCTAGCGCGGGTATCGGTCTCTTCACGTTCCTTTCGCAGGGAGTTTAGCTGTTCCTGGAGCCTGCCGCGCTCACTTTGGCGCATATTTTTCTCCTACCTGTTAGACAAGGCTTTCTGTAGCGCGAGTATAAGTGCCCGCATCTGCTCATCAGACATATCGCTGGTTCCGGCCACTATAAGGTCGATTCGGTGTTCCAGCCCTAGCGGTGGCGGGTCCAACGGTAAACCAAGATGCTCTTCGATGTTTGCTGGTGGTTTTTCGTCGCTCAAAGCATGTACTCCGTGGTCAGGTGCTTAGCCAGGTTTTGTGCCGCTACCAGGAAGTTCCTGGCCTCCTCTTTGGTTAGCACGTGGGTGAACTTCCGCTCTCCGTTCCGGAAGCACTGAATCGCATAGGCCTCATCAGCCGTCTCACTCTGCTTGGCCTGCTTCGGTTTCGCGCCCATTACCTACCTCCTAAAACCGCACATTGTGCGGGATCAATTACGTAACTCCTTTTTTGTCAACTCGCCGGAAATTTTCGATTCTACGTAGTCCAGGCTCCTGGCCAGTAGCAGTGCTTAACCAGATCGGTTGCCCTACTTGCTGTGGATTCGGAACGGAGTTCCGAGCCACTACCCGTATAGGGTTCTCTATGTATGAGTCTCTGAGAAAGAGTCTAAGAGTAAGAGGAGTGGACATTTCGACCGATTTGGAGCGGTCAATTTGTCCAGTTTGAGTGGACATTTTGGCCGGTAGTAACCTGCATTTTGTCCATATACCCATTACTTATCCGCTTTCATAACATCTCTGACGGCCTCGATAAAAGCCTCTTCTGGCGAGTCTTCAAGTCTAGCAGCTATTAAGGATGCCATCTTTTCGCAGGCCTTTTCTAGTCCGTATAAGGCCGCGTTTTCAGCCTCCGACCGCATATCCCCTCTAGCCGTTTTATCAGGGTTCTGCAGTCTAAATGCCAGATCTATCTCTTTAAGCAGCTCTAGTTCTTCCTTCATATAAGCCGCATCTAGCTTCCCAGCGAATCCAAGAGCCAGTATCTTCTCCCACATACTAGCAATCCTGTTAGTTATCGCCTTTGGCGAATATGCGTAGAAGTAAGGAACCGTAAGCTCTGTCGGCGGCTCCTCCTCGAATTCGTACTGGTTAGCTAGGCCGCAGCCTCTACGTATTGGCTTCTTTAAGAGCTTTATTTTTACCAGGGAATCAATTGCGCGTCGAACAGTCCTTTCTTTAGTGCCAGTCTGTTCACATATGCTGGATAGCTTGACCGTAACTCGATCTGTGTCGGCCCCTACCTTTGTGAACAGATACCCGTACACCTGTTTAGCACTTGATGTCAGCTCTTTACATCTGCTGATCCACTTAGGGAGCTGCGTAAAGCCACCAGTCAGAGCGCATTCTTTATAGGCCGCCTGTTTCTTTCGTTTAGTCACAACTCTATCTCTTCACATCCCTTACAAATACCGTTGTCCTCGATGCCGTCCGCCTCCCCATCAAACCTGGCATGACATTTCTTACAGATATCCATCGTCTCTTCTCGATAGTAATCCTCACCAGATCGGATCAGACTGTCCATATCGAGAGATTCTCTATCGCACAGATGGTGGAGATCGGCTAGAAGGTCTTTGATCACCGTGGTTAGCCCGTCATATCTCATGGTCAGACCGGTTGTCTTTGCAAAGGCTTCGAGAGCAGCACGCGCCCATTCTGCCCTGTCAGCATTAGCGCCGTGTCGCATTGAGTCTGGGACTTTTTTGTCCTGTCTCTTCTTTTTCACCATGGGATTACCGACCTCCCGCCATCCTTGACCAGCCTAACACGCCCAAGATCCTTACGAATTATCGGCTCCCAGGCTTTCTTGGTCTTCTGATCCTCAATTCGAATCTGCTTCATGATCAGCGGCAGGGCAGCTCGTTTGATGATCGAACGGACATCCTTCCAGTTTGCGGCCCCTGTCCAGCTTCCGCTGTTTTGAATCAAGAAGCGATGATTCTTCAGTAGCGCCTTCGCTTCTCGTTCGGCATTTTTTATCAAGCCGTACCTAGCGTTTCGCATTAAGATCTCCGCTTAGCCATTGTTTTTCTGGTACACTTCTTACAACGACGCTCTTTTTTAGGGACTGTGGTAGCTCCGCTACGCCGCTCAATCTTCTTAAACCCTTTGTACCGCAGAAGACCGGCACCCAAATAGTCAACATCGAGCCCGCAGGGCGTTCCAAATCGAGCGTGAACTACGTCATTAGGATCGTTACCTTGTAAAGCAGCGGTAACCTCAGCGTACTGACGATTTTTACCGTCGAGGCCAGTAGAGTAGGCGTGGTACTTGCCGTCTTCCAGTAGCGCCCACGGCCAAGCGCCCATTCCGAAGTTTGGCATCAATCCTCGATCAGTCTATCCATGACCAGCAGATCCTGTATCTCGGTGGCGTTAAGAACCGTCGGACGGTTACATGGCGCCGTGAGAACCTCTGCAGCAGAACGCGCTGCCGCCTCGGAGTAAAAGCGGACCATGCCGTCAGCCAGACGATTAAAGTAGCACCACATCTGGCCGCCGATATAATGAGTCAGAACGAATGGCCGCATTCCGTCACGTAGAATCACGAGATACCAGCCAGAGGCGGTTTCCATACGTTGTATTTCAGCTACTTGCTGTTCCGTCAATTCGGTTCGTGGACGATTCAGCCTTCAAAGCTATGGTTGCCCTTAACCCCTTGAGCCGGTGTGGATACTGGGTACCAAGCCGGCGACGGAGCCAGTTACGGTTCGCATTCAGCTTCTGTGCGAACAGGTGGCGAATAGTGCAGTAGGCATTACCCCGTGGCCAACCGCTAGCCTGGGTGCGCTCCTTGTCTAGCTGCTGAACAACTTTGTACAACTCTGGATCGAAGGCCAGCTTGCTCATATGATAGTTGGTTGGGGGGGCTAGTCTGGCTGCCGGCGCACGCGCTCAGCGATTTCATACTCCCGACCGTGACATTTTTGACAAGCAACTCCGTAGCTCGGTGTCTTCTCTGTCACATTCTTCATACCGGCATCTGGAGCGGCCTTCTCAGCGCGGTACACCACGCCGCAGCCGGAGCACCGAGCCCAAAATTCTTGGTTACTCACGCCCATAATCTCCGATTATCTCTCTTGGAGTCCCATTCAAAACCTCGGTCCTGGGTGGACGCAGGCCCCATTTCTTGATCAGCCGGTCCATGGCCTGCATCAGGTGCTGCTCTGCGCGTATCTTCTTGCCCTTTTTCTTGGCCACGCTCTTCATCCTTTCATCTCTTGAGTAGGATTGCGGCTAGGTGATCAGTTGTCAATACGCTATAGCTGGATGTCTTTCAGAACCTGGACCATCCGGATCCGCCGTGCCAGATCTGCATCTCCCTGCTCTTCAAGGATTTGGGCGGTTATTTCATTTTTCTGCGGGCTCGACTTCTGGGCCCTAAGAAACATCTTCTTTTCGAACATCTCCTGGTTGCCGGCCGCCGCAAGCCGAAACTGCCGGATTCTAGCCTCCGTGTGTTCACGACTCATGGGCGATCTCCTTCAGCATCTGTTCTACGGCTAATTTATCAAACTCGTCCTGTTTAATGGCCCGAACTTTGAAAGATTTGGTATTCCAACACGAAGCATCTGCGATACATTTCGCATGCCGTTCATTAAAAGCATGCGCCTGGGTAAAATCAGACCCGTGGCTTGACGTGTGAGTAAACACGTGCATGATATTGCTACCAGTGAAGGTCATAACCACATACCACGCGTTCATTGCTCTAACAGTTCCTGCTGAATGAAGGCTATATCAAGATCTTCTTTTAGAACCATCCTCGCAGTACCGATCTTACGCGACGTGGTCCACAGATCAACGAGGCGCTTTGCGTCCTTCCGATCAAAGGCCTTAGCGTCCTTAGTAGCAGCCTCTCGTTGAAGAAGGGTGTCTCCGTACAGAGTCATGCACGATCCGTCTTCGTACTCAATCAGCACGTACCAACGTTTCGGGTTACCGAACATCTGGATCCTCCGGTACCTCATCGTTTATCAACATGAGTTCTAGCTCAATTTTTCGCTGTTCGTAGACTTCAGGTTCTATGATTTCAATCTGTAGCTGCATACCTATCGAATACTGCTCTAGTATTCGAATAAACCTCTCAGCCATCTCTCTTGACTCCCAAAGGCGCTCTATTCTTGTACTTCCTAGATAGCCCATGGTGTAGACCGGCAACATATTTATTGTTTCCGTAAACTAGGTTTTGTCAGTTTCTTCTTCGAGTAGTTCTTCTATCTGTAGCCGCTCCAAGTCACACATATCCATGGTTACAATGTGCACGATATCTTCGCGGCCATTAAGAATCTTTGAGAGCGCCTCTTCGTGAGAATTGAAACTTACAACACGGTGATCAACGAGGCGATCTTTCAGCTCTTTGAGCCTAATCCAGGTTTCTCGGCTAGTATCCCCAGGTATATGGACCCACACATATTTCCTACCGGATATTTGCCCGGTCATTGTTGCATAGACTTTCATAACTGAAGCGCTACCTCTACTTTCAGCTGCTCTACTTCCGCCTTTGATATAATCTTTCTTATCGGCCACATATCGTCGTGCTGAGAAAGTTCTGGGTCATCCGACTCACGGAGAAACCTCTCAGCCACAGCTAATGATGCAAACTTAATTGGGCGAAGCCCCACTAAATGATGCGGTTCTGTAACAAAATACCAGAGGCTGTACCATTGCGGCTTCTCGAGATCAACGTCGGCCCAGATAAGAGGATGGAATTTCGGGCTAAGTCTCACTAGGTACATGTGGTACCCTCGGTCAAAGCCCCAACAACGAAGTCGCTCATCGTTGGACAGCGATCTAGACGCATAAACATGAAATCCATGATTCCAGCAGCATTAAGTTTGAATCGGCAGCCAGCGCAAACAGCATGGTTCCATGAGCAGGTATCGCATTTATAAACCACGAAGGTGTTGCGACCACAACCCGCACAATTTACTCCGTACTTGTAGATAATCATCCTAGCACTGCCTCAATAATAAGACGGTCCAGTTCCTCTCTACCCAGGAGCTGTTGTCTGTATACGTGCTCATAGTAGCCCTGCTACACGCTTTTCTCGCCTCAGCACGGCTTGAGAATCCTCTTGGTCCGAACTTCCTACCGTACTTACCAGTAACCATCTCAATATTGACCCAATGCCCCGATCCAACGCACCAAACAAAACTAGCGGAGCTCGCATACTTAATACGTGGAATCAAGACCATGAAGATTTCACGCTTTTTGGGATTCGCCGTAAAGCACTCATCAAGGCTACCGCTGAAATCTTCGGAGACCCAAGTCTCGAAGTTGCCTACATCAAGCGTGCTCGGCTCCCCAGTCCTCCCCACTGGAGTTTCAAATCAGACGTGGAAGACAAGGTTCGGAGCGCACGTGAGCAGGTCATCGCTGATCAGAAGGCGGTTGAAGCAGAGCTAATGCGTACTCAGCTGAGAGAAGAGGCCCTCGCCTATCTTGCTGCCCGTAATCTACGCGT